>Ga0307419_10001715_pt1 | contig 11261 bp, 10 predicted proteins | sample SalMarWE160230MG_2_FD_202512 | JGI IMG/M metagenome (GOLD analysis project Ga0307419, IMG submission 202512) | Salt marsh sediment microbial communities from the Plum Island Ecosystem LTER, Massachusetts, United States - WE1602-30 | ecosystem: Environmental > Aquatic > Marine > Intertidal zone... | reverse complement strand
CTGGCATTCCTATTCAGGGGATAAAGAAGCGAGGGAGGGAATTGAAGGTATTCGTGCAGCTCAAGAAGGCTGGAGGCATAAGGGTTGCCGGCCTGGATATAGGCAATTACCATAGCGGGTGGGAAAGGCTTTTCAAACCAACCATAGATGTGATGAAGGGATTCAAGAATTTTCTCCTTGTAACTGACGGGGATACAAGCATTCTGGATAGTATTCGAGGGAAGGTCAAGCTTATTTTTCAACGATGTCTTTGGCATATCCCGCATCAGATGAAATACACGTTATGACAAGATAAGGTAAATAGAAAAACAAATGACTGGTTGCATCTATTAGGGGAGATCATTGAAATATGCGCTATACGTTGCCTGGTAGATGAGGCGGAAGTTATAGGGGAGATGATAAAATCAAAGAAAGAACGATTGGAAAAATTGGTCTTATCCTGCAAAGACAGGGGTTATGAAAACACTGCCGTCTACCTTCAGGGTGCAGAGCCTGATATGTTCACCGCCATATCTAATAGGTTGAATGGTAAGACCACAAGCAGGGTCGAGCGGGTAATGAGGACAATAAACCTGAGGATAAATAGGGGTAAATGGAGTCCTTCAGGAGCCCTTAATGCCACAAAGATTCGTCTTGCCTATTATTATAACGGATTTGATGTATAAATATCCAGGATTGCCATAGGTGGTCTTTTAATATCTCAAGCTATTCTATTGATTATAGGAACGATTAAAAGAAGATAGTCATAATAACGAATCGAAAAAATGATAGCTATAAAAATAATAATAATAAAATACTTGACAACTGTTTTTTGTGTGAGTAAGCACCAAATTATCAAAAACATACATCGGATAAGATGGTTTATACTTAGGTTTCTTATTTAGAACGCCACCAATTTTTTGATGCCATGGGATTTAAAAGAGGTGATATGATTAATCTTGAATTCAAAAATCTTCTTTTAATAAGAGAGAAGCTCCGAGCACTCGTCTTCAAAAGGACATTTCTTCGGTATATTCGAAAACATCGATTCGTGGGTTATTCTGCCTCCTCAAGCAAAATATATATGAAACCCTCTTCAGGTGGTCGCTTCGAGACATTATCGTCCAAGGAATTTCACAAAAGGTCTTCAACCACAACCCCATGTGTGCGTTTTGCACAATGGGTGCGTTTTTCATTAGGTTTGAAAAATCTTGACAAAATCGGGTGATCGTTTTATATCAGTCAGTAACATTGCTATAATCGAATAGAAGTGGAGAAAATGGTCAGTGGATAAAACAAAGAAGATATGTCCCTTCTCCGGGGACCTATGCAAGGATTGCCCCCTATACAGAGGTAGACACTACTATCTATGCTTCCGCGGTAATGACCGGGGTTCCCTGCGTAAACCGGGAGAGGTTTCTGAAATCACCAAAGAAAAAGAAAAGGAGTTACTTAAAAATGCTTATTGAAGGAAAATTCACTTTGAAAGCACCGCTTCAGAAGGTATGGGACTTCCTGCTCGAGCCGGGAACATTACTTTCGTGTATTCCCGGTGCCGAAAAGATGGAGGCCATTGATGACAAGACCTGGGAAGGTATTATCAAGCAGAGGGTTGGACCCATCAGCGTCAAGCTCAAGTTTACCCAAACCTTCGCCGAGGTTGAGCCGCCCAATCACCTCAAAGCGCTGGGACGGGGCTCTGCTCTCGGCGGTTTGGGTACCTTTACGCAGGAGAGTATAGTTGACCTGACAGAGGTGGCCAAAGATGAGGTAGAGGTAGCCTACAAAGCCAATGTAAGCCTGGTGGGGCGATTGTCCACCTTCGGGGAAAGAATAATGCGAGCCAAAGTCAATAGTGTAAGCGTAGAGTTTACCAATAACTTACAGGAAAAACTGAAGGAAGTACAGAGTAAATAGGATAGGCATCTAAGCTTAAGTAGAAACGAAGGCTTAAAGTGATGAAAACTACTACATCAGGGAGGTTCAAGTTGTAATGAAGAATATCATCTTTGATTTCGAGTACCTTGCCCCTAAAACACTTGAGGAAGCTCTGACGTTGCTTTCTCAATATGATGAGGAGGAATGTAAAGTAATTGCCGGGGGACAATCTTTACTCATCTTGATGAGGCAAAGGTTAATTACGCCTGAATATCTAATTGATATTAAAGGCATATCGGATCTAGATTACATTAAATTCGATGAAAAAGAAGGTCTAAAAATTGGAGCCTTAACCACTCATCGAGCTATCGAGAAATCACCGGTTATCCAAAAAGAGTTCAGCGTATTATCTGAGATGGAACAAAATTTATCCAATGTGGAAACCCGGAACTGGGGTACCATAGGCGGCGATATTGCCCATGCTGACCCGTGTGGAGACCCAGCTGTAGTACTGATTGCCCTAAATGCAAAGATAAAGATGACCGGCTCAAGTGGAGAGAGAACCGTGGATGCTGAAGATTTTACTTTGGACTATTTTGAGACAGCACTCCACCACGATGAACTGCTTACTGAGATTCAGGTACCAACTCTGCCACCTAATACCGGCGTTAAATTCACTAAATTTAGCCAGATAGTAGGAGATCTCGGCCTCGCATCAGTTGCGATGTTAATTACTCTTGATGAAAATAAGGAGACATGTAGTGATGTCAGAATAGCTCTTGGTGGCGTGGCCATTGCCCCTATGAGGGCTAAAAAGGCTGAGGATATGCTAAAGGGTAAAAAGATCAGCGATGCTCTGCTTGCTGAGGCAGGTCAGGTAGCTTCGGAGGAGACTAGTCCCACCACAGATGTTCAAGCATCAGAGGAATATAGAAGAGATTTGATAAAGGTCCTGGTAAAGCGGGTGGGGAACGAAGCCTTAGCCAGAGCTAAGAAGGCTTAATTTCATTAAGACAAGGAGGTTTAGCCGTGAAGAAAGAGTTAAAATTTGTAGTTAATGGTAATCCTTACGATATCTGGGTAGAGCCTAATACTCTTTTAGTTCAGGTCTTGAGAGATGAGTTAGGGTTAAGAGGAACCCATAGGGCTTGTGATAGCGGCACTTGTTGTGCTTGTACTGTTAATCTTGACGGAATGGCGGTCAAATCCTGCTCCATACTTGCTCTGCAGGCAAACGGGAGAGAGATCTTAACCATTGAAGGCATGGCAAATGGTGCGGAATTACATCCAATTCAGCAGGCTTTTATTGATAACTGGGCTTTCCAATGCGGATTTTGCACCTCGGGACAGATTATGGCATCTAATGCGCTATTGAAGGAGAATCCTAACCCAACAAGGGAGGAGGTCCAACTGCAAATGGATGGCCATCTATGCCGCTGTACCGGGTACAATATGATAAATGAAGCCATACGAGATGCAGCAGGAAGATTACAAGCGCAAAAGTCACAGGAGAAGACAAAATGAGCGAATATTCAATAATAGGTAAACCGACAACAAATGTGGATGGGGCAGCAAAGGTTTCCGGGGAAGCAGTATACACCTTTGACATGACTTTACCCAACATGCTTTATGGCAAACTTTTAAGAAGTCCACATCCACATGCCAGGATTATTAGCATTGACACCAGTGAGGCAGAGAAGCTTCCTGGGGTAAAAGCGGTTATCACGGGAAAGGATACCCCTGGAGGCAGATATGGACTGTGGCGGCGCTTCCCTGAGCTTTGTGATCAAGAAGTTCTGGCTACGACCAAGGTTCGTTTTATAGGCGACCCAGTAGCGGCGGTGGCTGCCGTTAGCGAAGCGATTGCTGAGAATGCCCTGGATTTTATCAATGTGGAGTACGAACTGCTACCGGCCGTATTCGAACCTTTGGACGCTATAAAAGACGATGCGCCCTTAGTTCACGATGATTGTGATAACAATATAAATAACACACGCCATATTGAATGGGGCGATGTAGACGAGGGCTTTAAAAATTCTGATTACATCCGAGAGGATAGGTTTATCTATTCAAGCCAACACCCGTCGCCTACGGAGGTGCATAATTCTCTGGCGAGCTATGATAAGGGTAATGGCAGGTTAACAGTATGGTCTTCTACCCAATCTCCATATTATCTTCAGCTGGGCTTAGCTGACGGCCTGAAGATGAGAGAAGGCGATATAAGGGTAATAAAGCCACATGTTGGAGGTGGCTTCGGCGGGAAAAATTCGACCATGCCCGACTCGGTCAATGCAGCCGTTCTTTCTATGAAAACAGGAAGGCCGGTAAAGATAGTTTTTAACAGGGAAGAGGAATTTACCTGCACGGAGCATCGCACAGCCATGCATTTGGCGGTAAAGATTGGGCTTAAGAAAGACGGCACCATAATGGCCAAAGAATTCAAGCTCATTACTGATGGAGGCGCTTATACCGCGTTGGGTGCTACCACTCTATATCTTACGGGCACCTACGCAACCTTCCCTTATAAGATACCCAGTTATAGATACGACGGGGTCAGGACTTATACCAACAAGATGTGGGCCACATCGGTGCGTAATTTCGGAGGCACTGAGGCAATATATGCCTCCGAAACCCAATTAGACAGGGCGGCTCATGACCTGGGGATTGACCCAATAGAAATCCGGCGCAAGAATGCCATGACACCTGGTTACGAGGCTCCCGGTCAATACAACGTGGGAAGCTGCGGCCTTTTACCCAGCATTGATAAGGTGGAGGAAAGAATCAAGGAAAAGTGGACTGACCTTTCTAAAGATGAAGGGGTGGGATTTACTCTCTTTGCCTATATGTGCGGTGGTATTTTCAACTGGATTGACACTCCTTATGCTTTCTCAGGGGCTATGGTAAAGGTAAATATTGATGGCACGGTTGACCTTTTTACCCAGGGATCAGACATTGGCCAAGGCACCAATACCGTTAACGTTATGATTTGCGCCGAGGAACTGGGCATAGGCATTGAGGACATCAGATTACATCCTGCCGATACCGCGACCACTCCTGTGGATCTTGGCGCCTGGGCCAGCCGAGAAACGATGATGAACGGCAACGCGGTTAAAGACGCCGCAAGTAATGTCAAGAAGAAGCTCATCGAAGTTGCCAGGATGAAGTTGGGTGAAAATATCGTCTATGACTTAGAGGTTAAGGATAAACGAATATTCCTTGCATTGCGTCCGGAAAGAGGATTTTCATATTATGATATTGTGAAGGATGCTATAAAGCTTAATGACGGGGAGCCCATTCTTGGCGTAGGCCACTATACCCCTCATAGGAAGGGCATGGTGTCGCCTGCCTGGTCCTTCGGAAGTATGGCGATTAGGGTAAAGGTTGACAGAGAAACGGGTCTGGTTGAAGTAAAGGATGTCATTGTAGCACATGATTGTGGCCAGCCCATAAATCCCTTAGGGGTTCGGGGTCAGGTAGAGGGGTCTGTTCATCTGGGGCTAGGGTGGGGCCTGTGTGAAGATTTACCCACTGATAATGGTTTGATACTTAACCCATCCTTTGCAGATTATAAGATTTTTAGAACTCGGGACATGCCACAGATTGAGCTGCATGAAGTTCCTACTTATGAGCCTGGAGGGCCATTTGGGGCTAAGGAGTCTGCTGAAGGCGCCGTCGCTCCTACCTCCCCCGCAATAGCAAACGCTATCTATAATGTGACGGGAGCGACATTTGATAGTAATGTTTTAAAGCCGGAGAAGGTTTTGAAAGCTATTCGCGAGAAAGAGGGAAAAGAAAATTAACTCACAAAGAGATGAAATGAATAAAGAGGAGACCATAAATGGCTATTAGTTACCGTTGTCCATGTTGTCGCAAAATTACTTCTGATCCTTATGATTTAGCCCGGCATTATTTGGGCCAAACTAATAAGAAACATAAGGATTGGCTAAAAACACAAGGGCTTTCCTATGCACAGCTTATCACCTGGCAAGTAACTGAATTCGGGAATAAGGGCTATGATGCTTTAGCTGAAGTGCTTGAGAAAGGGGCACCCAAAGTTGAAGACTAGACATATATACATGAGTCAATCTTAAGTGAGATTGTCCTAACTAGAAATAGAAAGGTTAATAGTCCCTTTCAATAAGTAAATCTGCCGTTCCCAGCAAGATGTCTTTAATGTCTTCTCGTATGGGCGTATCGAGCAAAGCTTTCTTCCCCTCTTCACTCAAAGAAATTTCTTTCATTCTGGAATACTCAAGGGCACCGGTCTCCTCAATAATACTCTTAACTTCCTCTATGTCTGCTTTGGTAATATCAGGGTTACCGATAAAGTATTCTAACCTTTCCTTTTGAGAAGGCGATGCATTTTCAAAGGCTTTAACCGTTAATAATGTCTGCTTGCCTTCCTTTGTATCTGAAGCAATAGATTTACCCACCTGTTCCTCCGTTCCAAAAATCCCCAATATATCATCGTGGATTTGGAAAGCCATGCCCACGGGAATAGCATATCTTGATAATGACTCCAAAACACTCAGGGTTGTTCCCTTTAAAATTGCTCCTACACAAAGCGGACCTTCCACAGAATATTTAGCGGTTTTCAAATAGTGTATTCGTAATACCTCTTCCTCCGTCGCCTTTCTGCTGGTTGCTTTAACAATATCCAGCAACTGTCCAACAGCGGTAAACTTTATTATCTCATACATCATTTCCAGAACCTGTAAGATTTTATCCGCTTGAAATCCACTCTCAACTAAGGCTTCATAGGCTAATGCGCAACAAATATTACCGTTTATGATTGCCATAGCGGAGGGAAGGTCTATCTTCCCATCATTATTGAAATTGGAAATTAAGCCTTTGTTTTCGTATATCTGTTTATACCTGGCATGGATAGTAGGTAAGCCTCTTCGCAAATCGGACTTATCAACAATATCATCGTGAATTAAGAAAAAATTATGGATAATCTCGATAGCCGCCGAGGCAAACAAGATATTCTCTCCATCCTCGCCTCCAGCAGCACGATAGCCATAATAGGTAAAAGCCGCCCGTATTCTTTTACCACCGTCCAAAATAAAGTCCTCTATCAACCTGCCTGCTTCTTCCCCCAGCGAATCCACTTCCTTAAAGGCATCGGCTTTCGCACCAACGTATCTGCTTAAAAAAATCTCGATTTGATTTGTATAAGCTGTAAGCGAAACCTCAGCTCGTTGCATTCTTTCCTTGTTTATCATTCCCTTTTCACCCCCTCCTATATTATCACCCCATCAACAGTGGCTACAGGCAATGCGCTACCTTCAACCCAAAAAATACTACACAGGTTGCCACCTATGGTACCCCAGTTGTGGGTCTGGATGTAGGACAGTCTTTTCTCCATCGCGGAAAGCACATTTAAGCCGTTTTTCATCACCGTTGATTTTTCTATAGCCCGGTGCGAGGTTACGGCACCGATTCTCAGACCATCCTTTCCGGGATTGATGTAGTTGAGCTTGGATATTCGCTTGATATCAATAATACACTTGGGTGCGACTAACCCTTGTCGCATTAAGATAATCAGAGACTGCCCACCGGCAATTACCTTGCACTAGTCTCTGTACTTATCCAGCAGGGTTAGGGCTTCATCAAGCGTCTTGGGGGCAAAATGTTCAAAATCTCTTATCATGCTTTCTAACCTCCCTGTGTTTATTGGTCGTTATTCCATCCACTTATACTACTCTTTGCCTCTCCTGAAGGTTTTTGGTGAATTGCTCACCTCCCGGTTTGACCTTGGCACGCATTGTCCTCACTCCAATACTATTTTTTCGGCGTCGGGAGTGCATAAGGTTAGTGTTCCCGGTTCGAGCAGAAAGTCTCATACCTGTTCAATAGGTGCCTTCAGTGTACACTTATCCTCAATAGGCATTCAGAATTGGTCCTCTTCCCTATTTAAGGTCTTTCATGGCTCTGTCAAATGGGTCAAAGGCACTTGCCTGTATTTGTCAGTGGTATCTCAAATTCCTTTTCCGAGGTTTTTCTCGGATAGAAGCTCAATTAACTAACAGTATAAAGTAGGTGGCAGGACAGTAAGTTTACGCCCGGAAACATAGTCTCCATAAAGCTTATTGTGTTATTCTTCAAGAGGCACTGTCAATTTTTTGCGCAAAATTATTATCAGCCAATTCTTTGAAGAATGGCAGGTTCTTACACACTTTTTCGATGTAGTCATGAAAAGGTTAAGCGCAACCCGGTTTATGGCCAAGCTGGGGCTCTGACGCTATTATCTACCCTCAAATTTCGGACTTTCCCTGCCGACACTGGTTAACCCGGTCAGGGCATCGGTAGTGGAAAAGATCTCATTGAGATGAACGAGCTCTTGTTTGAGGCCATCTGAAAGGGGCAGCTCGAAGCCTTTATCGATGATCTGGTTTGCTAGCTTGAGAGCAAGAGGGGCCTTTCTGGCCAGGGCCTTGGCCGTCTTTGCTTCCAGGGGATCTTGGCTTTCAAGGTAGTCTCCGCGCAGCCACGCCTCGATGTTTTCATCGGCAAAGAGATCTTTGATCCTTTGCCATTCAGGGGGCAATTCTTCATACTTCTTGCCTTTTTTCGGGACTAATTTTCCACTGGCTGCCATTTCTCGTATCTTGGCGTCTATCTCCGCAGGCGCGAATACATAGTCCGCAAGACCGATGGAAACGGCCTCCTCTCCTGAAATGAGTCGGCCTATGAACACAAGGTACTTGCCGAGACCTTTTCCGATATATCGGGTTGTCCGCTGGGTGCCTCCCATGCCCGGATAGATCCCGATGCCCGTTTCAGGGAATCCCATCGCGACCTTGGGAGTGACCACGATCACGTCGGTGGACAGGGCAAGCTCAAGTCCGCCGCCGAGGGCAAGCCCCTCCATTTTGGCCACCACCAGTTTTTTACAGTTGTCAATGCGACTGAGCACCTCTTGGCCGTGCGTGGTGAACTCAACGTTATCATTGAGCCGCTTTTGTGTGATGCAATCTATAAAGAATTTCATATCCGCGCCCGCCACAAAGGCCTTACCTATGGCACCGATCACGATGGTTTTGGTGGCAGGGTCATTTTCGGCCTCGATAAAGGACTCCTCCAGTTGCCTCACCACGGTATGGTTAATGGCATTCAATGCATCAGGTCTGGATATCGTAATGAAGCCGATATCACCGTCTCGCTTGTAGGTGACGTAGCGGATATCCCAAGGTGCTCCCTTGCTGTGCTGGGCACGCAGGCTCTCCGGTACCTTGAGATCAGGCCAGCTCTTGAGCAGATCATCTACCAGCGTGAGTGTCTTGTCAAGACCGTGTTGATTCATAAGATCAAAGGGTCCCTTTGACCAGCGAAGACCTATCTTGGCGCCGACGTCGATATCCTCCTTACTGACGGTGTCCTCTTCAAGAAGCGAAGATGCAACATAGAACACAGCCCCGAGAAGCCTGTTCGCAACCTTTTCCAGTTTTGTGTTGTCTACCTCGCCATCGAGAGGCCACAGTTCACCTGATTCAAATTGTGCCTTGAGCGTGGCCGAGGGCCCATAGAAGGGAATGAGCTGGTCCGCGAGGGATTCTGTGGAGTGGTGAGCAATCGGGATGCCTGTGACGTTCATTAGCTTGAAGGGTCCCATACCAATTCTAAGGGAATCCATAGCCGCTTGATCGATAGTGGGAATATTGGCCCAACCTTCTTCTAAGATGCGCGTGGCCTCGTTGAGCCAGGGCACGAAAAAACGGTTCACGGCAAACCCAGGTGAATCCTTGACCAAGATATCGGTTTTACCGGTGAGTACTGAGAACTGCCTGCAGGCAGCAATGGTTTCAGGAGATGTGAGAGATCCTGGAATGATCTCCAAAAGACGGTTTTTTGCCGGATGATAGAAGAAGTGAAGCCCCACAAACCGGTCTGCCCTGGCCGTGGCCTTAGACAGTTCGTCCACCGAAAAGGCAGAGGTGTTTGTGGCGAGAATCGTTTTTGGCTCACATATCTTGTCGAGCCTCGCGAAGAGGTCTTTCTTGACATCCATGTCCTCAAATACGGCCTCTATGACCAGATCACAGTCTTTTACATCGGATAACTCAGTGGTCCCGTGGATACGGCCAATGATCTCGTCCACCTTTTCAGGCTTCATGATTTTTCGGTCCACGGCCTCCTGAAGCATGGACTTGATTAAGTTAAATCCCTTTTCCACGAATTCAGGTTTTATGTCGACCATAACTACTGAGAGGCCTTCTTGTGCCGTTTTTTGAACAATCCCGCTTCCCATGTTACCTGAGCCAATAATTCCAATCTTTTTCATTTTTGAATCTCCTATTGTGGCCTTCGATTAATATACCATTAATTACATCTTCTTTGATTAGGAGTCAATCGCATTTTTAACATCGCATTTTTGATGGTTTCGTAAAAAGTCGCCAACATCGTCACTCCGGCGTAAGTCGGAGTCTCTGACCTATTGAAAATACTGGATTCCGGCTTTCGCCGGAATGACCAAAAAAGGCAGGTTTCAAACTTTTTACGAGTTGGCATTTTTACATTATATGAAATGAGCTGCTCCTGGGTATGATATAAAATGCCCTCTGGGAAGATTTCTTAAAGGGAGACATTAAATTATCTTCTTTTTCAATTTTTTCTTGCATCATTTACCATAACTGTTTACTTTGAACACTGATTTTGAAGATTACCCTAATAACTCCTAAGAAACTAAATGTTGAAAAAAGCATGGAGATGCCTTTTTTACCTAATGCCCTCTAACAAGGGGCCTCAGCGCGCCGCTTCAAACCGTGTGCACGAGCAACTCGTCATTGTTTTATAGGAACTTTGTCCGTGTGCACCTGTTTGAAGCGGCCTACCGTCTCGTCTTTGTGAGGGCATGGGTAAAAAAAGACATCCCCATGCTCAACGTATAGTTTCTTTCATGTAAAACCCTGGAGCGAAGCGCCGGGGTCAATTGCTAAAATATTTTTAGGGAAGGATCTCGAAGAGAATCGGATTGAAAAAATCGACAAGGAGAACAAAAAATGGTGACATTTTACAGGAGATTGCCGCGATTTGAATATGTGCAACCAAACTCTATCGATGAAGCACTATACCTGCTCGTAACGCATAAAGGGGAGGCCAAGCTAATTGCCGGCGGCACGGATTTGCTGCCAAAAATGAAGAGGAGAGAGATTAAGTCCCCAAAATATGTAATTGACCTCAAGAGGCTACCAGATCTGGAGTATATAAAATATGACGACAAAAAAGGTCTCAGTATTGGCGCCTTAACCACCATTAATGCCATTGAGACCTCTCCTGTCATCGAGCAGAGATTCAGTATCCTCGCCCAGGCGGCTTCCACCATGGCAGCTCCCCAGGTGCGTAACAGAGGAACGGTGGCAGGCAATATCTGTAATGCCGTTCCCTCAGCCGATAGTGCCCCG
>Ga0307419_10001714_pt1 | contig 11266 bp, 9 predicted proteins | sample SalMarWE160230MG_2_FD_202512 | JGI IMG/M metagenome (GOLD analysis project Ga0307419, IMG submission 202512) | Salt marsh sediment microbial communities from the Plum Island Ecosystem LTER, Massachusetts, United States - WE1602-30 | ecosystem: Environmental > Aquatic > Marine > Intertidal zone >... | reverse complement strand
GAACGGAATCGTCGATGATCAAGAACTCATCGATACAAAGGAACAAGCCGTGGCTGCCGCTGCTTCCGGAGTGTATCCGTCCCCACCGGCACGCGAGTTGAATCTCGTGACACTCAACAAACCATCCGGCCTGACGCGCTTCTTCATTATGTGGATTTTAGAAGAGGGACAACGCTACATAGATGAGGCAGGATATGTTCCGCTGATGCCGAGCATACTTGAGGAAGCGATCGACGCAATCGAGTGACCACAACTCAATCAAGCGATGAATAAACCAATCGATCATTGAGAGACCCTCACTTCTGCCTACATTCGACTGCAGACCGGAATCCCAACAAGACGATGCAGCAAGCAGTTCATGACGAAGGCCGGCCAATGCAGGAAAAACTTGAACTGACACCATCTAAAGAAGAATATCGAGTACCCCGGCGCTTGATCAAGTTCAACCGGCATGATGCCGATGGCTTGGCGAAGAGGTCAACCGGGCTGATCACACTGCTTGCGAGCCTCCTGGTGCCGATCATCGCCATCGTTCTTCTGCTGCGAGCTTGGCCGATTCTATCTTCCAAGCCGCTTCACGATCTTCTGCTTGGTACAGAATGGTCGCCGTATCAAGGCATCTTCGGCTTTTTGCCATTCATTATCGGCACGCTCTGGGTAACGCTCCTGGCTATGTGCATCACCATTCTCCCCTCCTTGCTGACAGCGATATATCTTGCAGAATACACACCATCACGGGTACGTTCATTATTCAAGCCACTCATCGATTTACTTGCCGGGATCCCTTCCGTAGTCTATGGCGTCTGGGGTGTGCTTACGCTGGTGCCGATCGTCGAGCACAAAATCGTTCCGTTCTGCACTTCGTATCTCGGTTGGCTTCCATTCTTAAGCAGCGAAAATCCCACGGGATTTGGAGTACTATCGGGGGGATTGGTACTGGCTGTTATGGTTTTTCCCATCATCATCTCAGTCGCCGAAGATGTGATACACGTCGTTCCACAGGGGTTGCGTGAAGCATCTCTGGCGCTGGGCGCGACGCACTGGGAGACGACCAAGTACATCGTTATGCGCCAGGCACTTCCCGGTGTCGCAGCCGCAGTGATTCTGGGTTTCTCGCGAGCCTTCGGTGAAACCATGGCCGTGATGATGGTGGTGGGGAACATTCCCCAGATTCCAGATTCGCTCTTCGATGCTGCCTATCCCCTCACGGCGCTGATTGCCAACAATTACGGAGAGATGCTTTCCGTCCCCTTGTACGACTCAGCACTTCTCACCGCGGCCCTGATCCTGTTGATCGTCGTATTGATCTTTAATATTCTCTCCCGGCTGGTCTTGCTGCGTTTGCGCCGTTACTGACTGAGGCAATGAGTATGAATAGACGAATGATAGAAGAAATTTTATTTAAATGTATGATGCTCGTATCGTTGCTGATCGTACTCGGCAGCCTCGGCTTGATTTTTCTTACGGTTTTTACAAACGGATTACCGGCGTTGAACCTGGCGATGCTGACCCAAACACCCAAAGGTGGATATTATCTCGGCAAGGAAGGAGGCATCCTCAACGCAATCGTCGGCTCCCTTTGTCTCGCAGGTGGAGCTACTTTAATTGCCTTCCTCGTGGGTTTCCCGATCGCCATCTACTTGCATTTCTACGCCAAACGCAAGCGAATCGCCGAAATCGTGCGGCTTGTCATGGACGTGCTTTGGGGGATTCCCAGCATCGTCTACGGTGCCTTTGCCTTTATACTGATGCTTTGGCTGGGCGTCCGAGCGTCGCTACTGGGAGGCATCCTGGCACTTGCCTTCCTCGAATTGCCTATACTGACCCGAGGGATAGACGAAGCCTTTACGATGGTGCCTACGGCCCTGACAGAGGCTTCGTACGGCCTCGGTGCGACCAAGATCGAGACGGCGGTAAAAGTGGTCATTCGCCAGACTGCACCGGTGATTCTAACCGCCATCCTTCTCGCTTTCGGCAGGGGCATAGGAGATGCTGCATCTGTGCTTTTCACGGCGGGCTTTACCGATCGACTCCCGGATTCACTCTTCCGGCCGGCAGCGTCGCTGCCATTGGCGGTCTTCTTTCAACTGGCGACACCTTTCCCCGCCGTGCAACAGCGTGCTTACGCCTCTGCACTCGTGCTCACCGGGCTCATACTATTCATCAGCATCCTTTCCCGCGCACTCGCGAACAAAATGAAGAAACATATCATTCGCTAGGAGATAGCCAGGTGAAAAGTGTTCGTCTACAAGTACAAAACCTAAATGTCTGGTACGGCACCCTGCACACACTTAAAGACATGTGCTGCGCAATACCGAATCGTGGCATCACTGCCATCCTGGGCCCTTCCGGTTGCGGCAAAACCACACTGTTGAAGAGCCTCAATCGTCTCCTGGAAGAAACGGAAAATACGCGCATCACGGGAGAGGTTTATCTGGATGGGAAAAATATTTACGATCCAGATGCGTGCGTAACGGAGCTGCGCACCAAAATCGGTTTCCTTGCCCCCAAGCCCTTCCCGCTCCCCATGTCGATCTACGATAATGTCGCATATGGTCCCCGCGTACACAGACGCTATCCGGGAGAGAACGGCTCCAGGAGAGCACGGCTCGATGAAATCGTCGAACGCAATCTACGCGCTGCCGGCCTCTGGCAAGAAGTCCACGACCGGCTTCGATCACCAGCTTCCCATCTTTCCACAGGTCAGCAACAACGCCTGTGCCTGGCGCGAGCTCTCGCCGTGCAACCGGAAGTGTTGTTGTGCGACGAACCAACATCGGCACTAGACCCGCTTGCAGCCCAGCGAATCGAATCACAACTATTCTCGTTGAAAGAGGACGTTACTATCATCGTCGTTACCCATCTTCTGCGCCAAGCGCGCCGCCTCGCGGATCACGTTCTCGTATTATGGATGGGCGAATTGATTGAATGCGGTCCCAGCTCGCAGGTATTTAACCAACCGGTTGATGAGCGTACCAAAGCTTATTTATCAGGAGACATCGGATAACTTGCCATTCCCAGATCGCATGCTAGCCCACAACTCGGTGGAAGATTTCTAGATACGGGGTCCGAACAGTCTTGTGCCGATGCGTACGATGTTGGCGCCTTCTTCCAGCGCCACCTCGTAGCTGTTGCTCATTCCCATGGAGAGGTATCGCATGGTGACGTTGGGCAGCCGCATGCTTGAAAGACGATAGAATATCTCTCGGGTTTGCTGGAAGTACGGCCGTGCATTCTCGGGGTTGCCAAAACGCGGCCCCATGGTCATCAGACCAAGCACACGCAGATATTTCAACTGTGACATCCCCTCAACAAGCTTATCGATATTTTCCGGTATTACACCGGATTTTGTGCTTTCACGTCCGATATTGACCTCAATCAAAACCTGCATGATCTTGTTGTTATTGGCGCAGTACCGGTCGACTGCCTTTGCCAGTTTCAGCGAATCGATTGTTTCGATGAGATCGAAAGCGGCAGCCGCTTTCTTGGCTTTATTGCGCTGCAGGTGTCCGATCATATGCCAGGTTGCGCCAGACCCTAATGCTTCGATCATGGGTTCAGCATCTTGCATGTAATTATGCCCAACATGAGTCACGCCAGCTTGGAGAACCGCTTCAACTTCCGCATTGCTTCTGCCCTTCGCCGCGGCAACCAGTATCACATGCGGGGGAATTGTCTCAAGCAGACGGCGTGCACTTGCGGTGATCTTGGCTAACTCTGTTTCCATACGACGATGCCAATCCAATTATCTAATCTGAACTGCAGGACAATACCGCTTTGGTATCTCGGCCAGTCTCTTCGCGGAAAGAGATTTGATCATTCTTCCTACACCGATGAAACCCGATTTTGGCGAAATACCGATCGGATCTCACTTATTATAGCCCTGAGTTCAATATCCATGCGACTCGACACAAATCCAACCCCAGGTTCAGAGCAAACTGTGATTTAATAAGCTGCATGCAACAGAATGGAAGGGATATTCCTTTGATCCTCACAGTGACATCACACATAAGGACAGCATGATGAACGAAGATCCTCGGGATTCGAGAACGAACGGGAAACAACGCTGGCGTGCAATCCTCCACGCTGTCAACTGCAGGATCGCCAATAGAAATATCTCGCCAGCTGCCCTCCTTTTCATCATCAATTTGGTGCTGATCTACCCACTCATGTTGATCAGTTTGAAAGACCTCGGCCCATTCGATGAAATGATCTACATCGACAGGGGCAGACAACTCGCAGAAGGAACCCTGCCTGAATTTGCCGGGAATCCGCTCCTTGCCTTGCTGTATGCCGTCACCTATCTCCCCTTCCGAGCTTCCCCATTTTGGATCGTTCACAGCGCCTGCGTGGCCCGTTTGATCCTCTTTGCACTCACCTGGCTGGCATGTTATCTCGTCGCCAAGGAATACCATCGCTTCGCTTCCCCCTTCATCGCCGCAGGCCTACTCGTGGTCTCCCCACTGCTCACGGATTTGTTCTTGAACCCAAGCGACGCCTTATTCGCCGGCCTGTCGGGTCTAACCTTCTGGCAAGTGCTGAAATATTACAACGCCAGAGACCCCCGGCATGTGTGGCAAGCGTCTGCGTTACTCGGTCTGGCCGCGCTGGCGCGTAACGACGGACTCGTACTGATACCAATTTTCCTGTTTTTATCGCTTCTGATCGCACGCAGCAGCGAACGCACGCCGAAACAATACCTGCAAGTGTTCGCGGCAAGCGTTATTCCCTGCACGCTTCTCATCGGAGGCTACGTACTTCTCTATGGCAGCGTCACAGGCGACTTTAACCTTGGGACTGCAAGAAGAACCTACATGGCGTTTGAACAGGGACAACCACTGCAGACCCAACCCGAAGCCGGGTCTCTGACCATCGAAGCCCAACTCCAGGCACGCGAAGTTTTCGGAACGCCGGAAGAAAATGAGTATTCCATCATCAAGGCCATCCGAGGCAACCCCCAGGCGTACATCGAGCGTCTGAAGAGAATGAGTAAAGGATTGCCATCCACACTACTGCATGCCTACCACATTCGCTTCGGCGCGCTGATTTTCCTGTTCACACTGGTTGGCATCATCGAGTTGTTCAGGAAGCGAGCGTTCTTACTTGCCACCATCACGCTCCTCTGGCCTGCATACCTGGCCGTTTACTTTCTGACCTTCTTCCGCAGCGGATATATGTTGTTGCCCTTCTTCATACCGATCAGCCTGGCTGCCATTGGTTTGCATGTCACGGTTACAAGATTTGATAGCAACCGACACAAGTGGCTGATATCGCTTGCTCTCGTAATGCTGTGTATATACGGCCTGGCAGATAATAAACTCGCCGTCTTCCTTGGTGCCCTGGTTTTTCTGTTTGGACTATGGGCCATATGGATCGTGCTGTCCGGCAGAAATAAAATTGTCAACAAACCTCTCGTCGGCTTGCTCGCCATCATGTGTTTGGGATTGGTATTACGAGAACCATATCCTTCGCCGGGAATCCGTTCCCTGGGGTCATCTTCGGACGAGAAAGCGCTGGTATTCATGATCGACAATCTCGAACCCGGTTCGCGAGTCGTCTCATATGCGCCAGGGCATGTGCTGGCCGCGCGCATGACCTACGTGCGTTTCCCCGAGGAACTGCGCCAATACGAAACGGGCGAAGCACTCTATGCATGGCTCATCGAGAACAACATCGATGCCATTCACTCCATCAATCTATTGAGAAATCAAGAGGCGCATATTTGGGGATTGGTCGAGGAACAGATCGGAGTAAATCTCGAACGCGTCTTCCGGCAGGATCCCGGCGACATTCAGGTCATCCTGGTACATTAAGTTTGAGATAACGATGTGGTGCTGCCCTCAGCAAATGCGCGGCAGCATTTCTCCGGCCAGCACATCGATCACGCGTGTGCCGCCGATCGCCGTTTTCATCAATACCCGCCCGGCCGGGTCGTCCTCGACGATCCCAATCTGGCAGGCATCCGCCCCGTACTCCATCTCGCGCATCACCGCCAGGACCTTTTCCGCATCTTCAGGGGGGACGCAGGCAAGCAATTTACCCTCATTGGCCACATAGAGCGGATCGAATCCCAACATCTCACACGCCGCATCTACCGCCGGTCGTACGGGGATGGCGACTTCATCCAGCACGATCGCCGCGTTACTCTGGCGCGCAATCTCGTTGAGCGTCGTCGCCACACCGCCGCGCGTCGGATCGCGCAACACATGAATGGACGGGCAAACGGTGAACATCGCCTCGACCATGCTGTTGAGCGGGGCGAGGTCGGATTCGACCTCAGCCTGAAAATCCAGTTCGCCGCGCGCGGCGAGTACAGCGATTCCGTGATCGCCTATCGTGCCGGAAACCAGGACCACATCCCCGGGACGAGCGTTTGCCCCACTCACATCCCGTTCGGCCGGAATCCAACCCACCCCGGTGGTGGTGATGAACAGCCCATCCGCCTTGCCCCGTTCGGCAACTTTGGTGTCACCGCCGACGATGATCAATCCGGCTTCCTCGGCCGCCTCCTTCATCGACTGCGCAACGCGTTCGAGCAGGAAACGCGGCAGACCTTCTTCGATAATAAAACTCGCCGTCATCCAACGCGGTTGCGCCCCAACCATCGCCAGATCGTTCGCTGTGCCACAAACCGCCAGGCGGCCGATATCCCCACCCGGGAAAAAGAGCGGTGAGACGATGTGGCCGTCCGTAGTTACGGCAAGCCGCCCTCCTGCGGGGGTTTCCACCACCGCAGCATCGTCCCCGCGGAGTAAAGTTGCATTTTCGAAGGGCGGATAGAACGTCCTTTCGATCAAACGTTGTGTCATCCGCCCGCCGCTCCCATGTCCGAGAACGATTGTGTCCTCATGCGACAACGGCCGTGGGCATACCAGTCCATGAATGGTGACTGAATCCTGTTGATCCTCTTTCATTTTTTTTCACCCATGTTTCCAGGATAGGTCTCCGAGCAATACAATCACATTCAAACGGGGAAGCGTTTAAGATGACTCGGGGACATCAAGGCGAGCGTAGCGATAATAGGCTGCACACGCCCCTTCGGAGGAGACCATCGTCGCCCCCAGCGGTGTTTCGGGCGTACACTGCTTGGCGAACGCCGTGCAATCGAACGGCTTTTTGAGCCCCTGTAGAATCTCACCCGCAATACAAAGCGGGGATTCCTTCGGCTGGATCGCCTCCACATCGAAGCGCAGCTCGGCATCATAATCGGAGAATTCAGCCCGCAAGCACCAGCCACTTCCCGGTATCATCCCGATTCCACGCCAATTGCGATCGCAGGGCTCGAACACCCGCTGGATCAAATCCTGCGCCGGTTTGTTGCCTTCCAGCGTCACGGCTCGCTCGTAAGCATTTTCGGCCACAGCTTGATTTGCCTCCAGCAACTGCACGACCCGTAGTATTCCCAGGGCGATATCAAGTGGCTCGAAGCCGGTCACCACGATCGGGACGCTGTATTGTTCGGCGATGGGTCCATATTCCCAATAGCCCATTACCGCACACACATGCCCCGCCGCTAAAAAACCCTGGACGCGATTGCTCGGCGAACCCAGAATGGCGTGCATGGCCGGGGGCACCCGAACATGTGAAACCAGCATACTGAAATTCTCGAGCCCAAGAGACTTGGCCTGAACCACCGCCATTGCATTCGGCGGCGCGGTGGTTTCGAAACCGATGGCAAAAAAGACCACTTCCCGATCCGGGTTCTCCCGTGCGATCTTTACCGCATCCAGGGGCGAATAAATCACACGCACATCGCCTCCGGAAGCTCGTACGGAGAACAAATCCCGTACTGATCCCGGAACGCGGAGCATATCGCCATACGAAGCCAGGATAACGTTCGGCATGGCGGCAATCGCCAGTGCTTTATCGATAAGTTCCAAAGACGTCACGCAAACCGGGCAGCCCGGGCCATGAACCAATTCGATCTCCTCAGGCAGCAGCTGATCGAGGCCGTGGCGTACGATGGAATGCGTTTGACCGCCGCAAATCTCCATGAGCACCCATGGCCGGCTGACGGTTTCATTAATCTGCACCAAAACGCCATGGACCAACTTGGCGCCGCGATACTCGCTGACATACTTCATCAAGCTTCCACTTCCGGACCGACCTCATCTTCAATATCTACAATCTCACGCAGCATCGCCAGTGTTTCCTGTGCTTCCGCTTCACTCAATATACTGATCGCGAATCCAACGTGAACGACGACGTAATCTCCCTGCTTCGCTTCCGGCACGTATTCCAAACACGCCTCGCGGACGACGCCGCCGAAATCCACCTTGCCCATTTTCAGGCCTTCCATCTCGAAAATTTCCGTAATTTTCCCTGGCACACCAAGACACATACCCAAATCCTCCTTCGCAAACTCGCTGCGATCACCCGCCCCCCATAACAGAGTGTGCAAACTCAGAATCTGCCTAATTCTGATCGGTCCGATGGGCGGCGATGGCCGCCTGCCCTAAAGCGATGCCGCCATCGTTGGTCGGGACTCGACGATGGAAATAGACGGACACACCACTCTGGCGCAGCAGACGGAGCGTATGTTTCAGTAACACCTGATTTTGCCACACACCGCCGCTCAGTACGACATCCGAAAATCCTTCCTCTTTACACAGCAGCCGGCAGACATCGTTGACCATATCTGCCACAGCAAGATGGAAACAAGCTGCGATACGCTCCTTGGGCACGCCTGCACGAAGATCTGTGACAATGGCCTGGATCACAGGAGAGGGGTCGACTTCCCCATCCCGGAGTGCAAACGCATATGCGCTTTCTTCATCCGCGGCCACGTTTGCTTCGAGCTCGATCGCTGCCTGGGCCTCATAATTGATCCGCTGACGCACGCCGATAAGCGCTGAAACCGCATCAAACAAACGGCCCATACTCGACGTCAATGGACTGTTCAGCTCGATGTTCAACATGCGTGTGATTGTTTGCCGCGCTTCATGCGTAGATGCACGCACGGGAGCGAGATCATCTTCCCATTCCAATCCCGTCTGCTGCAGCCAGGCCAAGGCCAGGCGCCAGGGTTCACGCACAGCAGCTTCTCCTCCTGGCATGGGAACGTACGTCAGGTGATACGCTCGTCGGTAGTCTGAATAATCCGCCAGAAGGAATTCGCCGCCCCAAATTGCGCCATCCTCTCCGTATCCCGTACCATCGAAAGCCACGCCGATCACCGGCCGATCTCCGGGCAAACCATGTTCGGCCATACAGGCTGCGATGTGTGCGTGGTGATGTTGCACACCCACGACAGGCAAACCTTCATGATCCGCGCGTTCGAGGGCATAACGCGTGGCCATGTAATCGGGGTGCAGGTCATACGCCAGTACGGAAGGCTGCACCCGGAATAGCTCTTCGAAGTGGCGCACGCCTTCCTCGAAGGCGTGCAGCGTCTCGAAATTTTCCAAATCCCCAATGTGGTGACTGAGGAAGGCATAGCGTTCGCGGGTGAGGCAGAAGGTATTTTTTAATTCCCCGCCTGTAGCCAGGATCGATGGTGATTCCCAACCCAGTTTAACGTGATAGGGAGCGAAGCCGCGTGCACGCCGTAAAGGGTAGATGTCCTCATCCGAGATACGCAACACGGAGTCATCACAGCGGGTCTGAATCCCGCGGTTGTGCAGCAAGAACACATCCGCCAGCGACGACAACCGCCGGCGAGCCTCATCATTCTGCGTGGCGATCGGTTCTTCACTCATGTTTCCGCTGGTCATCACCAATGCCGGGGGAAAATCCTTCCCGGTTTCGAGCAGCAGCACATGCAAGGGCGTATACGGCAAGATCACACCGAGCGTCGTTTGATGGGGAGCAACCGACGGCGCGATCTGGGACTGCGGCCGGCGTTCAAGAATCACGATCGGACGCTCGCGGGATGTTAGCAAAGCGCACTCATCCTCGTTAACCAGGCAGTGCGCTTCCACGGTAGCCAGATCGGGCATCATCACAGCGAACGGCTTTTCGATGCGCAGTTTTCTGCTGCGCAGCGTTTCAACGGCTTCGGGATTCGTGGCGTCACAGGCCAGATGAAATCCTCCCAGCCCCTTGACGGCAACGATCTTGCCATCCACCAGACTCTGGCGGGCGAAAGTCAGTGCTGCCTCTCGCTTCGCCACGATTTCACCCCGGACTTCGCACCAGATCTCAGGTCCACAAAGCGGGCAGGCGATGGGCTGCGCGTGGAAACGACGATCGTTGGGATCGTGGTATTCCGCGGCACAATCCGCGCACATCTCGAACGACGCCATGGTCGTGTTGGGGCGATCGTAAGGAATACCGGTGATGATCGTGAAACGAGGTCCGCAGTTTGTACAGTTGATGAAGGGATAACGATAGCGGCGATCCTGGGGATCATTCAACTCACGCAGACAATCCGTACACAGACTGACGTCCGGGGAAATGGGTTGAAAAGCGCCCGCAATTTCTTCGGAGTGAACGATCTCAAAGGTTATAAAATCATGCACTTCTGTGGTTTCGGCGGTGATTTTATCGATACGAGCCAACGATGGCGCTTCATGCTTCAACGCATCCAGAAGGCTTGCAAGTGCTACTTCCGTGCCATCGACCACAATGTCCACACCAGCCGATGTATTTCGAACCCAACCGGTCAATTGCAAGCGTTTAGCCAGGCCGTGCACGAATGGGCGGAATCCAACCCCTTGCACGACACCGTCAACGTGGATGCGTGCGCCTCGAATCTCATTCACAGAATGCATCCGCTGGATGAAAGGAATCTCGAGTAAATATCTCAGGAAGACTTAGCTTCACCCGCTGAATCCTCCTTCCGGGGAATCGCATCCGTTGAAGACGCCTGCTGACGATTGTGATTCGTCATTTCCGCTACCCATCCCAACCACTCATCTAAACCTTCTTCCGTGCGGCAAGAAAGTGGAAAGGTCACCAATCCCGGGTTAAGAATTTCCACGCCTCGTTTGAAATAATCCATATCGAACGGGACATAGGGCAGCAGGTCGATCTTGTTGATCACCAAGGCATCTACGCCGCGATACATGCCCGGGTATTTGTAGGGCTTGTCGTCGCCTTCCGGCACGGAAGCGATTAAAACACTCTTATGTACACCAAGTTGAAAACTTGCCGGGCAGATCAGGTTGCCTACATTCTCGACAATCAACAAATCGATCTGCTGCAAATCCATTTCATTTAAAGCGCCCTGCAGCATCACCGCATCGAGATGACATTCACCGCCCGTGTTGATCTGCACAGCGCGCGCACCCGCCGCAGTAGCCCGATCCGCATCGATGGAAGTGGC
>Ga0307419_10001710_pt1 | contig 11288 bp, 5 predicted proteins | sample SalMarWE160230MG_2_FD_202512 | JGI IMG/M metagenome (GOLD analysis project Ga0307419, IMG submission 202512) | Salt marsh sediment microbial communities from the Plum Island Ecosystem LTER, Massachusetts, United States - WE1602-30 | ecosystem: Environmental > Aquatic > Marine > Intertidal zone >... | reverse complement strand
TTCCCTTCACCAACAATCAGGCCGAACGCGACGGGCGCATGATGAAGCTTCGGCAAAAAATCTCCGGCGGCTTTCGCTCGCCGCAAGGCGCGATGGACTTCGCGCTCATCCGCTCCTTCTTCTCGACGGCAAGGAAGCAGGGGTGGAACATCATCGACGCCCTCACCCGCGACCCCTCGAACTTGGCTATATCCCTACGCCTCTGTTGACCCATAAGACAACCTGGGCAGTTACGTCGATTCGGTGTGGAATCGGACCATCCCCGCTGGGCACCGCCCCGACAGGCGCGATTGGTGACCTGAGTTTAGTAGCTGACGGCCTGCGCTACGCTATATATCTACGGTAAGCCAGTGTCGGTCTCGGTCGAGACAAGCCCGCGTATGACGAGTCATGGATTTCGAAGCTTGGCATTCCGCATGCCTGACGGCGTCGATCAGCGCGATTTTTTCATCAGCTTCAACAGCGCCGACCGCGCTTATGCCGAGGCGATCGACGCCGCCCTGCGCGCGGAAAACTTCACCACCTTCTACCACCCGCGCGACCTCCCGCCCGGCGGCAACATCCCGATCTGGATGGACGACGCGCTGATGAACTCAGGCCAGACGCTCGCGCTCTATTCGCCCGCCTATACGAGCGACAAGGCCGCCTATTCCAAGGCCGAGCGCTATGCGAGCTGGTGGCAGGACCCCGGCGGCGACCAGCGCAAGCTGATCCCGGTCCTTTTGCGCGAGACGACGTTCACGCCGCTGATGGCGATGATTTCGCGCATCGAGGTGTCGGGGATGACGCCGGACGAGGCCGCCGCACAGGTCGTCCTGCGCCTCAGGCAACCGAACGAGACCAAGCAGCGCGATTATTGGCGCAGTGGCTTGCCGCTGCCGTTCCACGCCGCCTATCGGCCGAACCCGAATTTCACCGGCCGGTTCGAAGCGCTCGAATCGCTGCAACGCTCGCTGCGCGCCGGCAGCAACGCCGCCATCACCGCGGTCGCCGGGATGGGCGGCATCGGCAAGACCACCCTGGCGGCGGAATACTGCCACCGCTTCGGCGGGCGCTATGGCGGGGTGTGGTGGGTGCGGGCGGAACAGGCGCCGGGCATGCTCGCCGACCTGCAAACGCTCGGCGAAAGGCTGGGCCTTGCATCCACCGGAAACGTCGAGAAGGACGCGCGCGCCGTCCTCGACCATCTCGGCAGCGTCACGCAACCGTGGCTCCTCGTCTACGACAATGCGCCGAACCCGGATGCGGTGCGCCAATGGCTCCCCGTGGGGGCCGTGCGCTGCATCATCACCTCGCGCTTCACCGAGTTCGGCGACCTCGCGCCGGTCACGCGTCTCGACCAATGGTCGGAGCAGGTGACGGCGGACTATCTCCTCGCCCGCACCGGGCGCGACGATGCCGACGGCGCGGTGCGGCTGGCGAAAAGCCTCGGCGGCCTGCCGCTGGCGGCCGAGCAGGCGGCGGCGTTTCTCAGCCCGCGCAAAGGCATCAGCTTCGACGATTATGCGAAGGAGATCGCGCGACTGATCAAGCGCAAGAAGGATGCGGGGCTTGCCGGCGACTATCCCGACACGGTCTACGCCGCCTTCGTCAAATTGCTCGAATCCGTTCAGGAGATGCCGGGAGGCGAGGTCGCCCTCGACCTGCTCCGTCTCTGCGCTTTCCTCTCCCCCGACGGAGTCGACCTAGCGTTGTTGACCGCCGAAGGAATTGACACGGTCCTGCCCACCGCTCTCGCTATCGCAATGGCCGACAAATTCGCGCGCGAGGATGCGCTGGCAATGCTCGCCTCGTTCTCGCTGCTGCGGCAGGAGCGTGGCCCCTTCGGCCCCGGGATCATCTTCGGCCCCGTGATCATCTTCCACCGCCTCCTCTTGGAGGTCGTGCGCGACTGGATGGGCGACGACGCCTGCGCCCTCTGGGGAGCCGCGGCGGCGCAGTTGGTGAACCGGGCGTTTCCCAACGCCGAGTCGAATCCATCGAATTGGCCTAAATGCGCCCGCCTGATGCCGCATGTCGCGCCGCTGGGGGCGCATGCCCCGCGCACCGGTGTGGCGGGCAAGGCACTGGGCAGGCTGTTCAATCACGCGGGTATCTATCTTATCGCGTGCGGCGACCGCGCTGGCGCGCTGTCGCTGGCTGAGCGATGCGTGGCGCTCACGTGCGAGACGCGGCCGGACGAGCCGCTGAAACTCGCCGTCGCGCTCAGCAATCTGGGGAGCCTGTACTCGGAATTCGACCGGCTGAATGAAGCGCAGGCCGCCTATCGCGAGGCGCTGAAAATCCAGGAGCGGCTTCTCGACCCCAACGATCCGAGCCTTGCCATCACGATGTCCAACCTCGCCCAAGTGCACGAAAAGCAGAGGGAGTTCGGCAAGGCCGAACCGCTCTGCCTCCGCGCCGTGCAGATCATGAAGGCCGCGCATGGCGCCGAGTCGGCGTTATACGCCCAATCGCTCTCCAATCTCGGCGCGCTCTACAACGAATGCGCGGATGAACCCGGGCAGGCGGCGCGGCGGGCTCAGGCAGCAGACTACTGGGCACAAGCGTTCGCCATCACGCGGAAAGTGCGCGGCGAACGGCATCCGGAAACGGCGGCCGGTTACCAAAACCTAGCCGTAGTGAAGGCGATGGCAGGCGACTGGCCGGGCGCAGCGGAAGACGCGGCAAGGGCGGTGGCGATCATGCTGTCGCTCGACCTAGCGCAGCATCCAAACACGCAACGCATGGCGGGCTTTCTTGCCCATTGCTGGGAGCAGTCCGGCCAAGCGGACAAGGCGGCGCGGTTGCGCGGCGGCTCCGATCTCTTGTCGGTTATCGCACAAATCGAACTGGAGCATCGCGCCTGGGTCGCCGAAGACCCACAAAACCGCCACTTCGGCCCGCCCTCCATCTTCATGCCGTCAGAGGCTACGCTTGACTATTCGGTGCGCATGTTGGCCGCGGCCGGCGTCGATCCGGACGACCTCATTCGCCGCATAGGAGCGGGAGAGGTGCCGATCGACGATTTCGCCAAGCTCGTCGCCGAAACCCTCGCTCGCCGGCAAAGCTGAACCAGCATGCTATCTTCCCCTCTCCTAGCAGCCTGTCGGACGCGAATTTTTTCTTCACCTCTCCCCGGCGGCCCGGCGGGGAGAGAGCGGTCTGGTGTGCGTCCGGATAGCATTGCCAAAGATTCCCGCGGTGAAGCCGTCGACCGCCGGATTCCAAAAAATTGACATGCACATTTTTGTCGGGTCGCGCGGTGTCCGCCGATTGTCGGTCGTTTTGAGGATGAGTCCATCCGAATCCTGAAGGTCAGCTCTGGGTCACGAGCCGCCCTACAGAGGGCGTGCCGGCCACGGACGGTCTACCCTCCATTGCTGAAAGTCTTTGCCCCGCGGGGAGCATTGGCAGTTCATCCCCAACTACCGGACCAACCCGCGCGGTAGCCGGCACGGACGGTTCGTGCCAGCTACGGACTCATGCACCGCAGCAAATGTGCCTGCTCGAATCGAGCACTCAAAAAAGAACCGGCGGCGCCCGTCGCCCCCACGAGTGAGCCAAGACAAGCGCCGCCGTGGTATCGGACGCCATGCCGGCCCCGACCATGCTCATCATGGACAGCCCTGGACGCTTAGTGCGCGCCCGGCGCGACCGTGATCGTGCCGGCTCCGGCGATAAGCGTGCGCCCGACCCGGAAACCCAAGCCGCTGTTCCGGATATCGGTGGCGAGCCTGCCGCGGTTGGCCGAGCGGAGGCCCTGCGGAATGTCGGCCCAGGAACCGCCGCGGACGACGCGGTTAGAACAGTTGGCGCCCGCAGTCCACGCGCCGTAATAACAATCCTCGACCCATTCCCAAACATTGCCATGCATGTCGTGGAGACCAAGTGCGTTGGGCCTGAACGACCCAACGGGAGCGGTTTCCCTGCCGTCCCACTGGCTTCCACAGCCGCTGCAGTTGGCGTTGCCCTTGCCAATCTTGTCGCCCCATGAATATGCCGTATGTGTCCCGGCGCGTGCGGCATATTCCCATTCCGCCTCGGAGAGCAAGCGATAGGGTCTACCAGTCATTTTGGAGAGCCAAGCCGCATAGCGCTGGGCGTCGTCCCAGGTCACGTTGATCACTGGCTTTTGGCCGCGCCCAAAGCTGCTGTCGCTGACCCGTGGCTCGCAATCGCCATAGGCAACACAGGCGTCCCATTCATCGAAGGTGACCTCAAATTTCGATACGGCGAACGGTCCAGCAATCGTGGCCCTGTGCTGGAGGTCTTCATTTGGGTACCGGCCCTCTTCATTGGCGGGTGACCCCATCATGAACTCGCCTGCGGGAACGACGATCATCTCCGGGCAGTCCTTGGCGCATTCCCGGAACGAATTGCCCGGCTTCAGCGCCCGCTCGGCATCAGGGCTGAGCACATACGGCCGAACCTGCTTGTCCATATAGGGCCGCACGATCGCGTACCATTTCCACTGTTCTTTCAGGTACGACTGATTAATCCATCCAACGAGCCCGGCGATGATGCCGACCAGCAGCACGTAAACGGAAGCTCGCATAAGGCGCGCGCGGGCTCTCACCTTGCTCTCGCGCTTGATGCTCTGATCGATGAACTCCCGGTCGACGGCAGGCAAATCCTGACCGCGCTTCGCACGCCAGCTTTGGGCCTGTGTCAGGCTTGCGCCCATGAGCAACGCGTCGTTCTTCGCGCCATCCGGTGTGGCCTGCCAAGCCCGGCGGGCGGGCTCCAGCGCGGTTTTCCAGGCGAGAAGCTCGCGTTCGGCGGCAATCCATTCGCGCAGCTTGCCCCATCGCCGAAAGATCGTCTCATGCGCCACCTCGGCGTAGGTCTCGCCGTCTTCGGGCGTCGCTGTCACCAAGAGGCGATTAGGATGGTCGGCAAGCTCGCTGACCAGCCGCCACTCCTCGTCCGAAAACTCGGAACGTGGTGCGCGCCGTCGTGTCGGCTCCTCACCCTCGCGCACCGTCGCAAGATTCAGCGTAAAAATCCGGCGGAGTTGGTCTCCCGCCTTCGGATGGGCGGCGAGGAAGGCATCGGCGCGATTGACCAGCACGCCCCCAAGCTCGAAGGATTGCGCGGGAAGACGGAGCACCCCATCGTCGTGCTTCACCATCTGCTTCCACATATCGTCGAGCGTGTAAGACAACAGCGGCAAGGCACCCACGTCCTTGACCGAATCCTCAGCCGCCCGGCGCGTAATGATGTCCGGAAGCTCCGCGGTCTCAAACCCTGCCGAAAGCAGTTCGGCCGGCCGGCTCACCACCTGGCGCAGTTCCGGCTCGCGCAGCGGCGGCACATCGATCTGCCGACGCACTTTGTAAAGTGGTTCGTCTTTCTGCAACTCACCGAGAAAATCGGTACGCATGCTCATCAGCGTGTACAGGCGCGGGTCGGCTACACCCTGCGCTATCACCTCCGAGAACCGCCGGCGCTGGCCCTCCTCGGCGCGTACGTAAAGCTCCTCCCCTTGATCGATGTAGAGCAGGAACGCTGGCGGCTTGGGTTGATGCAACGCGTCGCGGTAACGCGCCTCAGTCGCATCGAGCAAGTCCCGTAGTGTGACCTTGCCGTCAATAAGTTTGCTCACCCAACTTGATAGGAGTTCCGCCCGCCTTGGATCAACCGCGTCGAATTGCCAAGTCCAAAGGAACGGTTCGACCAGCGCCCGCACTGGTTCGGCCCCGGGCTTGAGCGTAAGGAAGCACCAGCGACGGCTCTCCCGAAAAGCATCCGGCCACTCGGAGGCTGCATCTGCATGCTCGGGCCAAGCTTGGCGCTTGAGCGCCGCCAGCATGCCTGCCTGTGCAACTGAAGACTTGCCGACCCCTGAATTGCCGAGAAGAATTACAAGCTGGCGCGACGCTGCAGCGAGCGACTCGATTACCTCAACAGTTTTCTCCTCGCGTCCAAAAAAATAGTCGCTGTCCTTTTCTTCCATGGCGGCGAGGCCACGATAGGGCGAGGTGTAACGCCACAACTCACCCAGCTGCGTGTCAGCACCGGATGCTGCGTCGAGCAGCCGAGCTACGTCCATTTCCGATGACGGGTCGGGAGTGATGATCCAGTGCAGCCGGCGCAGGAACGGCAGGCCAGGTGCAGTCTGCCCTTCGAGCAGCACCAGGACGAGCGGGAAATCAGAGGAATTTACGCGTTTGTCGAGCGCCTCGTCGTATTCAAGCACCTGCCAATCGCCGACCCCTTTCTCACCTACTAGAAGGATGAAGGCATCTGCTTGGGCGATTTCGTCGGCGAGTGTTTTTGACCAGAAGCCTCCAGCGCGCAGGCTCGACGGAGCGAAGAACACACGAGCGTCCGAATCCCTGCGCTCAAGCGCGGCCTTGAGCCGCTCGGCCAGCGGCTGATCGGGCGAATGGTAGCTGAGAAACCAACGCCGCATTCGAACCACCGTGTTGTGGCACGCACGAAGCGAAATGGATTCGATTTCACGTGCCGATAACGCATCGCATGATATTGGCCTTAGATGAATGCGTCACCGGGTATGATGGCTAATTTAATTTACAACCAACCAGCCATTGACCAGCCAAGTTCGACTTCCGAATCGGGTCGTGTGTCACGAGCATCGTCATGAGTACTGGCGATGCGCAACTGTACGAGAGATGAAGGAGGGCCCTTCGGGTTCGGCGATCAGGAGTCGATCCCAAGCCACCGCGAGCTGCTGCGGCCAAAATCCGTGGTGGTGAGCGTCGCGGAAACGCCGGGATGCGATTCCGGCAGGCACGGTCGAGAGAGGCGAGCGCAAGCGAACCGCTGCAGAAGTGTCGAAAGCGGATTAGGCGATGTCAGAACCGGGGGGTGACCCTTCCTCTGGGATCAGTTCGGGAGATGCCCTGATACGGCCCGAGCGGCATCCGGCATGTAGGCGGCGCGAAGCTCGACCAGGCTTTCGTATGGAACGTGAGAACCTGCGCTGCGTCACGCTGACGGCGTGAAGGGACAAGCCGCAAGCGGCGCCAACCGCAAGGGCGAGAGTACCGAAGCGCAGTGCAGGGGCGGAGCAGCCCGTAGTGGCGTTGAAGGCTCTGTAATGGGGCTGGAGCGAAGGGGCTGCGTTGTTCAGCCTTGGCCATTGGCCAACCGGAAACGGGAGGAGCCCGTGGACGAGGCAAAGCCGTTCAAGATCCCGAAACGGGAAGTCTGGGAGGCCTTCAAGCGTGTGAAGGCCAACCAGGGAGCGGCTGGCGTGGATGGACAGTCGATTGCGGAGTTCGAGGCCAACCTTTCGGGCAACCTCTACAAGCTCTGGAACCGGCTGTCGTCAGGAAGCTACTTTCCTCCGCCGGTGCGGCGGGTCGAGATTCCGAAGGCGAATGGGAGCATGCGACCGTTAGGCATTCCGACGTAGGGGGCATAGAGCACCTTATGCAGTTGGCGTTGGGGATGATGGATGGAGATGGGCCGAACTGGCGACCCAATCTCGGAGGCGTTGATCTAATTGGTTATCGATTGTGATCGCATAGGGCGCATTTGGCTTGCGTTGCAATGCGGGAATGATACCGCGATCGATCCAATAATGGACGACCCAGAGGCTGACGCCATATTTCTGGCAAACCTGACGAACGCTGAGGGATCCTTCGGGAGGCCGTGGAGCCTGGATGCGATGTTTGTATCGCAGCCATTTTATTGTGGCAGACGTAATTGGCCTCCCTGTTGCCGTGCTCTTGTGTCCTTTCTTGCGTAGCAACGTGACGATTTCGTCATCGTGATGCTCGACCGCCAGCCGTCGGATGCGTTCAACGAACGGGGTAGGATAACGGACTGCATCAGCCCGCTTTGGAGGCAACTGGACGCGCAGGGTCTCGATTTCGCCGCCTTGCCAACGAACGTGCAATCTGACGACCCTCGGCTCTGGCCCCTTCGTTACGGTGATGTCCCGCACCAGCAGGCGCAGAATGCGCTTGCGATCGCGCGGCGCGGTGGTTGACGCTGCCCACAGTCGTGGGAAGTCGCCCGCCAGCTTGAGAATCTGCTGTTTCTGTTCGGCAGTGATGGCCCGCATGGTCTGTCGCTCGAAGGTCGCCAGCTCGGCTTCGAGATCATGCAAGCGCTGCATGGCCTCGTTCCAGCGCTGTTCGAGTGTCGCGGCGATCAGCCGGTTGCCAGGATCGACCGCTTCGTAACGCCGCTCGGCGAGATCGACCTCATAGCGAGCCCGTTCGATCCGGCTCCGCCATTGTGCACCAATCTCGCGGTTCCGCTCTTCCAAACTGGTCAGCGCCGCGAGGGCGAGTTCGATCGTCACCGGCGTGACCGCATTGACGGCCCGATCGCTGATTGCTTTGTCGAGTGGAATGGAGGACACCTCGAGACAGGCCCGCGACGTCAATCCCTCTCGATGTTTCCAGAGGCACTGGTACATCGGGTAAAGTCCGCCATTGCCCGTGTAGCGCACGGTCAACCGGCGGCCGCACTCTCCACACAGAAGGATGCCCTGCAGCAAGCAAAGGCCTTCTCGGGCAGGTCCGGCCAAGCTATCGACGTTGGTTCGATTGGCGCCGAGGCGGTGTCGGTTTGCGACGAAACGGTCCCAGTCGATGTAGCCTTCATGGTGGTCGCGGATCACGACTCGCCATGCGTTCTGTGGCATCAGGCGTAGCCTGGTCACGATCTCGCCGGATGGTCCCACCTGCTTGGACGATTGATAGCGGCCGAAGACGTAAGCGCCGGCATAAGAGGGGTTGGCCAGAATGCCGAGCACGCGCGAATGCGTCAGTCGCCCCCAGAGAAGTTTTCCGTTCCAGGCGCCACCATACGCTCGCCGCGGGAAGCGAAGCCCGAGTTCCTGGAAGCGTCGGACTGCTCCGTAGGCGGTCCCCTCGCGTTCGAACAGGTCGAACACCATGCGGACAGCACCCTGGACCTCCCGATCGGGATCGAGCACGATCTTGTCGTCCTCGAATACGAATCCGACCGGCAACGGGAAGCGCAGTTCGCCCCTGGACGCCTTGTTGAGTTTGCCGCCATGAAGCCGCGCGCGGATGATATGTAACTCCGCCTGAGCGAAGGTGCCCTTCATGCCGAGGACAAGGCTGTCGTTGAACTCTGCAGGGTCGTAACAGCCGTCCTCGTCGATCACGAGTGTGCCGGTGATGGCGCATAGTTCGAGCAGGCGGTGCCAGTCCTGGTTCGATCGTGCGAGCCGGGAGGCTTCCAGGGCGAAGATCGCGCCGATCTGACCCATTGCAACATCGCTGACCAGGGTCTTGAAGTCCGCACGCTTGGTCGCCGCCGCGCCGGATTGTCCGAGATCGCGGTCGAGGATCCGAATCTGCTCTTGGTTCCAACCGAGGGATCGGGCCTTGTTCAACAGATTGTATTGGCGGTCCGTACTCTCCTGGTTCGAGCGGACCTGCGCCAGCGTCGACTGGCGAATGTAGATGCAGGCCTGCCGTGACAGGTGTCGATCGGCAATTTTGGAGATCATGGTCATCGGGCTCCTCCGAATCGAACGGCGGAGCACCGGCGGCGAGACAACACACAATCATGTCGGCGATGATGGCGCCCGCCTTGGCGAAGTCGAGGGCGGCGAGGGCCGGGTCCATGGCGGTCTACCCCAGATCCTCCCGTCGCCGCAGGAGTTCCGTATTGATCGCGCAGATCTCGTCGAGCGTTGCGCGTAGCTGGCGAAAATTGTCGATCAGTCGGGCAACTTGCAGATGAGCGTCGTTGGGCACGTAGTCTCGTCGCGGTCGCCCGCCGGGCTGGCTGATCGACAGATACCACTTCGGGCCGTGTCCCGGTCCGTCGACGCAGTGGCAGTTTGGTCGACCGCAGCGCTTGTAAGTCTCGACCAATGTGCCGCGCAGCACCTGTTCGATCGGTGGCAAATCGCGCACAAGTCGGCGACGGCGTCTGCGCAAGGCAGATGCGGAAAGGTTCTGGATCATCATCGGACAGAATCACGAATCTGTCCGATCGAATCAGACGGCGATTCATCGGTCAACTCCAACTTTGGTCGCGTCGAGACGAGCAATCAGGTCGGCAAGCGCGACCAGAGCGAAGGCGTCGATGATCAACGGTGCTCCGTGGGCGCAAACCTGTTGGTCCGATGGCGCCCAATCGGTCCACTCCCGCGGCATAGCGACGGAACCGAGATCGGGGTGGCGGAGGCTCAGCGTCTCGACACCCGAGACACGTCGGCGCTTCAGGACGACCAACCGCTGACCACGCAGCGGATGAAATGGGTGGACGACCTCAGCCAATCCCAAAGGCTGGTTGGATAGGAGTGCAGTCCGACGAGTGTGTCCCGACGGTTGCTGACCGTGTTGCTCAGGAGGTTGTCCGACGCTACCTGGAGCCGATTTTGGAGCCGGTGTTCCACGCCGACTCCTACGGTTACAGGCCCGGCAAATCGGCGCTCGATGCCGTGCACCAAGCGCGCCAGCGCTGTTGGCGCTACGACTGGGTGCTCGATCTCGACATCAAGGGCTTCTTCGACAGCATCGATTGGGAGCTTTTGCTCAAGGCCATCCGTCATCATACGGACTGTCCGTGGGTGCTGCTCTACATCGAGCGCTGGCTGAAGGCCCCGATGCAGATGGAGGATGGTAGCGTCGTGCCGCGAATGTCGGGAACGCCGCAGGGAGGTGTCGTTAGCCCCACCCTGGCGAATCTGTTCCTGCATTACGCGTTCGACATGTGGATGGTGAGAACGTTTCCTCATCTCCCGTTCGAACGCTACGCGGACGATGTCATTTGTCACTGCAAGAGCGCCGAGGAGGCGCGGGCACTCTGGTGTGCGATTGCGGATCGCTTCGCGGCCTGCAAGCTGGTGCTGCATCCACAGAAGACGAAGATCGTCTACTGCAAGGATGTGAACCGGCGCAGCGACTTCCCCGACATCTACTTCGACTTTCTTGGCTTCCAGTTTCGGGCCCGAAAGATCATGTGGGTGAAGGCGGACAGGCGCATCTTCGCACACAGTTTTCAACCCGCCGCCAGCCCGAAGGCGTTGACGCGCATCGGCCGTGATATCCGCAGCTGGGCGCTGCATCACCGCAGCGACAAATCCCTGACTGAGCTGGCCCAGATGTATAACCCGTGCATCCGCGGCTGGATCGCCTACTACAGCCACTTCTACAAGACGCAGCTGCGTCCGACCCTGAAACGGATCGATGCCTATGTCATCCGGTGGGCCCGTCGCAAGTTCAAGCGGATGCGCCACCAAACCCAGGGCGCGAGAGATTGGTTTGAGCGGCTACGCCGCGCCAACCCGACACTCTTCGCTCATTGGCCGATATGTCATGGCAACGGCCGAACATCGGGAGCCG
>Ga0307419_10001709_pt1 | contig 11291 bp, 9 predicted proteins | sample SalMarWE160230MG_2_FD_202512 | JGI IMG/M metagenome (GOLD analysis project Ga0307419, IMG submission 202512) | Salt marsh sediment microbial communities from the Plum Island Ecosystem LTER, Massachusetts, United States - WE1602-30 | ecosystem: Environmental > Aquatic > Marine > Intertidal zone >... | reverse complement strand
CTATAGCCGAGACGATCTGGCGCCGGATGAGCTCCGCGGGCACGCTGGTACCCCCCATCATCGCCATCGTCTCCAGGCGCAGCAAGGCGTCCAGGCCGGAGTTGGCGTGCAGCGTCGTCATGGAACCGACGCGGCCGATGTTCATGGACTGGAGCATGTCCAGCGCCTCCTCGCCGCGGACCTCGCCGATGATGATGCGGTCCGGCCGCATGTGCAGGGCGTTACGCAGGAGCTCCCGGATGCGGATCTCGCCCTTGCCTTCGATGTTGGCCGACCGGGCCTCCATGGCGACGCGGTGCTTAAAATCCAGGCGCAGCTCGAGCGTGTCTTCGATGGTGACCACGCGTTCCGTATCGGGGATGTAGGCGGCCAGCACGTTCATGAGCGTCGTCTTGCCCGCCCCCGGGCCGCCCGCCAGGATGATATTAAGGTGGTTGCGCACGCACGCGCGCAGGAAATAAGCGACGTCCTGGTCAAAGGTCTTGCGCGCCATCAGGTCCTGCACGCTCATGATCCTGCGGTTGGCCTTGCGGATCGTCACCGCCGGCCCGAAGGGCGCGATGGGGCTGCGCACGACGTTGATGCGTGAGCCGTCCGGGAAGCGCGCGTCGACGAAAGGTTCGAACTCCGAGACGTGGCGGCCCGACGGAGACAGGAGCCTCTCGATGTAATACGCCAGCTGCTGTTCGTTCTCGAAGGCCGCCTCCGTCTTCTGCAGACGCCCCTCGCGCTCGACGTAGACCTCTTTGGGACCGTTGACCATGATCTCCCAGATCTCGGGGTCCTTGATGAGCCGGTCGATGGGCCCGAACCCGAATATCTCGTTGATGACCTCTTCGATGATGAAACGCTGCAACGGCTCGTCTACCTGGCTGCCCGGGTCCGCCCGCAGCACGTCGGCCAGACCCCCCTCGATCATGCGCCGCACGCCGGGGTCGTCCGCTTCGAGCTGGCCGCGCGACCGCTGAATGCGCGGCATCACGCGCTTGCGCACCTCGGTCTTGATCAACTGGATCCTCTCGAGCCTATCCATCCTTGCGCGCTCCTTCCAGGAGACGGACCACGGCGGCAACGAGCTCAGCGTCCTGCGCCTCAACGCTCTGTCGCGAGCGCCGGTCCGTCACCTCAAATTTTTTCGTTTGAAGCCATTTATTGCCGATGGTGATGCGCACCGGGGACCCCAGGAGGTCCGCGTCCTTGAACTTCACGCCCGCGCGCTCGTCGCGGTCGTCGACGAGGACCGAGAACCCCGCCTCCTTCAGACGCTGGTGCAGGAGGACGGCGGCGTTCACCACGCCGCTCTCCTTGACGTTCACGGGCACGACCATGACCTCATACGGGGCCACGGCCCGGGGCCAGATGATGCCGTCGGCGTCGTGGTTCTGTTCGATGACCGCCGGGATCAGGCGGCTGACGCCGATCCCGTAGCAGCCCATCTGGACCACCCGCTGCCGGCCTGACTCGTCCAGATATTTGACGCCCAAAACGTCCGAGTACTTGTCGCGCAGCTTGAAGATATGGCCGACCTCCAGGGCATTGATCTTCTCCATGTCCTGTTTGCAGTGCGGGCAGCCGGAGTCGGCGGTGTCCTGCCGGCTGGAGAAGGCCCGGCAGATCTTGCAGCGGTACAAGACGTCCTCCCCGCTCTCGGCCGGCACCATGAACTCGTGGGAGACGTCCCCGCCGATGATGCCGGAGTCGGCCTTCGCGGTCAAAAAATCCAGGCCCATGCGCCGAAAGATCCGCTCGTAGGCGGCGCGCATCGTCTCGTAGCTCTTATCGAGGCCCGCGTCATCGCGGTCAAAGCTGTAGGCGTCCTTCATGATGAACTCGCAACTGCGCACCACGCCGAAGCGCGGCCGGATCTCGTCGCGGAACTTCGTCTGGACCTGAAAGAGCGTGAAGGGCAGGTCGCGGTAGGAACGGACGAAGTGCGCGGCGATCTGGGTGACGACCTCTTCGTGGGTCGGCCCCAGGCACAGCTTGCGGCCCCGCCGGTCCGTGAAGCGCAGCATCGTCTCGCCCAGGAGCTCGTCGCGGCCCGTCTTCTGCCACAGCTCCAGCGGCTGCAGGGCCGGCAGGAGCACCTCCTGGGCGCCCGCGCGCACCATCTCCTCGCGGATGATCTCCTCGATCTTCTTCAAGACCCTCCATCCGAGCGGCAGATACGAATACACGCCGGCGATCAACATCCGCACCATCTGCGTGCGCAGCATCAACCGATGGCTGACGCTCTCAGCGCCCTCCGGCGCCTCCTTCGATGTCGTGATAAAAGACTTTGTCCAGAACACGAAACACCCTAATGTGCTGTTTCAGCGGCGTCCCCCCCAGGGGAACCCGCAGGGGGCGGACTACTGCTCCCGAAAGATCTCTTGGGACAAGGGCTGGCCCGTCAGCGCGAAGCGCGGAAAGAAATCAGGCACCACCCCGTGCGTGCGCCAGCGGCCGACGACCTTCTTGGTGTTCTCGTCGATCCCCTGGACCTCGTAACTGAAGAGGTCACGCAGAACGACGTCCCCGGCGTCCGAGACGCCCTGGACCTCGGTCAGGTGCGTCACCTTGCGCTGGCCGTCGATCAGCTGCTCCTGCATGACGATGATGTCGATCGCCTGCGCCATCTGCCGGCGGATGGCCCACAAGGGGATCGCGGCGTTGGTCGTCAGGATCATGGTCTCCATGCGCGAGACGACGTCCTTGGGCGAGCTCGCGTGCAGGACGGCGAGCGACCCCATGTGGCCGCTGCTGATGGCCTGAAGCATGTCCAGCGCCTCGCTGCCGCGGATCTCGCCGAGGATGATCCGGTCCGGCCGCATCCTGAGAGAATTCTTGAAGAGGTCGCGGATCGCCACCTCGCCCTTGCCCTCGATATTGGCCAGCCGCGCCTCGAGCGGCACGACGTGCTCCTGCTTCAGACGCAGCTCCTGCGTGTCTTCTATCGTCACGACGCGCTCGTCCCCGCTGATGTAGGCGGACAGGACGTTCAACGTCGTCGTCTTGCCGACGCCCGTGGCGCCCGCGAAGATGATGTTCATCTTGGCCCGGATGCAGGCGATGAGGAAATCCGCCATCGGCCGCGTCATCGTGTCGCGCTTCACCAGGTCCTCGATCTCGGCGATCTCGCCCAGGAACTTGCGGATCGTCACCACCGGGCCTATCAACGACAAGGGCGGCAGGATGATGTTCACGCGCGAGCCGTCGGCGAGCGAACAGTCCACGTACGGTGAAGACTCGTCCACCCGGCGCTGGGTCGGGGCCACGATCTTCTCGATCGTCTGCATGAGATGGCGCAGGTTCTCAAAACGGATGTCCGTCAGGAACATCTTGCCGCTGCGCTCGACGTAGACCTTGTGGGGGCCGTTGACCATGATCTCCGTCACCGCGGGATCGCTGACGAGCGGGGTCAGGGGCCCGAGCCCCAGCACCTCGTCGACCAGCTCCTCGAGAAGCTTCTGCCTTTCGTCGTCGGGCAGGGTGAGGCGGTCCAAAGAGACGTAATAATCGATCGCCTTGCTGATCTCCTTCTTCAGGTGCTCCCTGCTGATGTCCTTGCCGAAGACGATGCTGCCCGAAATGAGGTGCTGCCGGATCCGTTCTTTCAGATTCATCGCGTGCGCCCCCGCTTTAACATCGATACCAGGACCTTGCGGGCCCGGCTGAACTTGACGGTCTCCACGATCCTGCCCTTCCTGAAGATCGCGCCTTTGCGCCTGGAAAAAGCGACACCCAGGTCAGCTTCCCGAGCCTCTCCTGGGCCGTTCACCACACACCCCATTATGGCGATCCTGGTATTGCCTACACGGGCCCTCTCTTCCTTGCTCAGATGACGCAGGCTCTCTTCCAAGGCTTGTGCCTGCGCGCGCAGGTCCACCGCGCAACGGCCGCATGTCGGGCAACAGATGAACTGCGGGCCGAACGACCTCAGGCCCAGTGCGGCCAGGATGCCCTGCGCGACGGCGACCTCCCGGCTCGGTGCATCGAGCAAAGATGCCCTTATTGTATCACCGATACCCTCGGATAACAAGACCCCCATCCCGATGCTGGACTTGATGACCCCGTCCAGGGGCAGGCCGGTGGCGGTCACCCCCACGTGGAACGGGTAGTCGCAGGAGCGGGCCATGAGCCGGTACGCGCGGATGGTGTCCATGACGGTGGAGGCCTTCAACGAGATGACGATGTCGCGAAACCGCATCTTTTCAAAGATCTTGAGGTACTGCCGGACGCTCGCCGCCAGCGCCGCGGCATGGTCGCGGCCCCGGACCCGCAGGGAACCCGAGTTCGCGCCCACGCGGACCGGGATGCGGACGCGGCGGGCGGCCGCGATCACCTCGCGGACCTCCCGCGGCCGATAGATGTTGCCGGGATTGAGCCGCACCTTATCCACCCCGGCCTCGATCGCGGCCAAGGCGAGACGGTGATCAAAATGGATGTCGGCGACGAGCGGCAGCCGTGTCGCCTTCCTGAGCGCCGGGATCGCCGCCGCGTCCTTCGGGTCTTCCACGGCCAGCCGCACGATCTCGCAGCCCGCGCGCTCCAACGCCCTGAGCTGGGCAACGGCCTGCGCCGTGCGCCGCGCCGGCACCTTCAGCATCGACTGCACGGCGATGGGGTGCCCCGAGCCGACCCTCACGCGGCCGATGCGTACCGTTCGTGTCAGACGTCTCTTGGTCATGGCTATTTCACGAACAACGAAAGAAACTTGTCCCAGTAGCCGTAACGGATGAGGTCGTTGAAGAAGATGAAAACGGCCAGGACGATCAGAAAACTCAAACCCACGTTGTTGATGATCTCCTCGGTGCGGACGGCGAGCGGCCGGCGGCGCAGCTTCTCAAGCCCTGCCAGGAAGATGTGTCCCCCGTCGAGAATGGGCAACGGCAGGACGTTGAAGACGGCCAGGCTCATGCTCAAAATGCCGATCACGTGGACCACGGCCGAGAAACCGATCTTGGCGGCGTTGCTCGTGATGAAGAAGATACCCAGGGGCCCGGTCACGGACTCCCTGAAGGAGAGCGTGCCGGCGATGATGTAATAGATGGCGGCGAAGGTCCGGCCGGTCAGGCTCAGCAACGACTTGCCGCCGCGGACGAAAGACTCGAAGAACCCGTAGCGCACCAGGACGATCTCCTCCGAGGGCTTGATGCCCACGAGCCCCACCTCGACCTTCCGGCCCCAGAGGGTCTCGACCTCCTTGGCCGCCGGGGTCATCGCGAGCTCGAAGCGCGCGCCGTCCCGCTCGACGGAAAAGGTCAACTCCTCGTCCTGGGCCGCGTGGATGCGCTTGGTCAGGTTCTGCCAGTACGGGACCTCCTCCCCGTTGACGGCGACGATCTTATCGCCCACCCGCAGACCCGCCTCCTGGGCGGGCATGCCGTCCACCAGCTCGCCGATCGTGGTCGTCAAACACGGATAGCCGAAGTAAAAGACGCACCACAGGCACAAAAAGGCAAGGACATAATTGAAGGCCGGCCCCGCGAAGACGACCCGCGCCCGCTCACCGGGCGGCCGCGAAAGGAACTCGTCGGCCGCGCCGCTCGCCTCGGGGGCGCTGTCCCCGGCCATCTTGATGAAACCGCCGAAGGGGACGGCGCAGATCATGTACTCCGTGTCGCCCACCTTGCGCGACAAAAGCTTGGGGCCAAAGCCCAACGCGAACTTCTCCACCCGGATGCCGAGCCGCTTCGCGGCCAGGAAGTGGCCGAGCTCGTGCACGAAGATAAGAATGCTCAAAATGACGACAAAGACGATCATCGGAAATGTCTCCTTTTTCCCAGGATCCCGGCCCAACGAACGGCGCCCTCGCGCGCCTGCGCGTCGGCCTCAAGGATCTCTTCGATCTTCGAGACGGTCCTGGGCCAATCGGCGGCCAGGACCTTGTCGATCACGGCCGGGATATCGCCGAACTGCAGGCGTCCCGCCAGATACGCGCCGACCGCCACCTCGTTGGCCGCGTTCATCGCCGCGGGGGCGCAGCCGCCGCGGCGTGCCGCCTCATAGGCCAGGCCCAGACACGGAAAACGCCGCGTGTCCGGCTTCTCGAACGTCAACGCCCCGCAGCGCGCGGGGTCCAGGCGCAGGCCCACGCCCTGCCAGCGCTGCGGATAAGAGAGCGCGTACTGGATCGGCAGCTTCATGTCGGTGACGCCCATCTGCGCCAGGAGGCTGCCGTCGCGAAAGGCCACCATCGAGTGGATGAGGGCCTGCGGGTGGACGACCACCGCGATCTTTTCAAGCGGCAGGCCGAAGAGGTGCTGGGCCTCGATGACCTCGAGCCCCTTGTTCATCAGCGTCGCGGAGTCAACGGTGATCTTCGGCCCCATCTTCCAGCGCGGATGGGCGAGGACGCGCTTCAAAGAGACACGGCGCAGCGCCCTCTTCGTCAGGCCGTAGAGCGCGCCGCCCGACGCGGTGAGGTACACCCGCTCGACGTCCGCAACCCGGTGGCCCTCCAGACACTGGAAGATCGCGCTCTGCTCGCTGTCGATGGGCACGATCCGGCCGCCGCTGCGGCGCGCCTCGCGCATGAGGAGCGCGCCGCCCATCACGATAGATTCCTTGTTCGCCAGCGCTATGGTCTTCTTGGCCCTGAGCGCCGCCCGCAGCGGAAAGACCGCCTCGCTGCCGACGATGGCGATCAAGACGGTATCGACGCTTTCCTCGCAAGCGAGCCGGCAGAGCCCCTCACGGCCTCGCAGGACACGGCCCCCCCAGCGCCGGACCTTGCGCATGACGGGGCGGGCGTCCGCATCGCAACCCACCACCACGGTGCGCGGCCTGAACTCCGAGGCCTGACGCAGGAGCGCTTTCGTATTGCATCGCACGGACAGGCCCACCACGCGCAGCTTGTCCTTATGCCGGCGGCAGACCTCAAGGGCCGCCTCGCCGATGGAACCGCTTGAACCCAGGATGGCGATATTCTTCAACGATTAAAAACCCGTCCCGCTGACGAACGTACGGCTCAGATAATAATTCATGTAAAAATAAAAGGCCGGGGCCGTGAACAACAGGCTGTCGATGACGTCCATGACGCCTCCCATGCCGGGCAGGACCGAGCCCGAGTCTTTTGCCGCGCAGTCGCGCTTGATCAGCGACTCCGAGAGGTCCCCCAGCATGCCCAACACGCCCAGCACGAAGCCCAACAGTATCAGGTTAAGCCAGGAGAAAGCCGAGAGCGGCGGCAGAAAGACCCGGCTCGCCAGCGCGGCGATGACGGCCGTGGCGATACCGCCGAACGCCCCCTCCACCGTCTTCTTCGGGCTGATGTGCGGGATGAGGGCGCGGCGCCCGAAGCGCCGGCCGACGAAGAAGGCGCCGATATCCGCCCCCTTGGTCACCAGAAGGAGAAAGCCGACGAGGGCCGTGCCGTAGGGCAGCAGCTTCAACTTGATCATGAAACTGAAGAACCAGGAGATGTAGAACAGGGCGAACATCGTCGCCGATATGGCGAGGACCGCGTTCGAACTCTGCCGGCGCGAGAACTGCAGGACGAAGAGCGTACCCAAAGCAATGCTGATGAAGAGGAACTCCCAGCCGCGCGTCAGCTCGAACCGCAAAAAGATCGACAGCGGGATGATGATGCCGATCGTGGCGCCGAAGTACTTGTAGATCGGGATGCCCTTTTTCTCCAGCATCGTGAAGAACTCATAGAGCCCCAGGGCGATGAGCGCCACCACCACCGTCACGAAGAACGGGTCGAAAAAAATGCTCGCCAGCGCCAAGAGCCCCAGCGCCGTCGCCGAAACCATCCTGCGCCTGCTAACCATCGAGTCCTCCGAAGCGTCTCCGGCGTTCCTGATAATCCCGGATGGCCCGCTGGAACTGCGCCCTGGAAAAGTCGGGCCAGCACTTTTCGGTCACGTAGATCTCCGCATAACCCGCCTGCCACAAGAGGAAATTGCTCAGGCGCATCTCGCCGCTCGTGCGGATCAAAAGGTCGGGGTCGGGGAGTCCCGCCGTGTAGAGCGCACGGGCCACTGTCCGCTCGTCGATCGCCTTGACGTCGCAGCGGCCGGCCTGGACCTCGGCGGCGATGTGACGGACCGCGTCCACGATCTCGCGCCGGGAGCCGTAGTTAAAGGCGATCTGCAGGTTGAGCCGCGCATTGCCGCGCGTCACGCGGATGGCGTTGGTGAACACCTGCTGCAGGGGCTCGGGCAGCTCTTCCATCCGGCCGATGTGGCGCAGGCGCACCCCTTCCTTGAGGAGCATGGTGATATCCCGCCTGAGCATGCCCTCGCAGGCCTCCATCAAAAAGGCGACCTCTTCTTTCGGCCGCTTCCAGTTCTCGCTCGAGAACGCGTACAGGGTCAGATACTTCACCTTGAAGTCGGCCGCGGCCCGGATGACCTCACGGACCGTGCGCATGCCGCGGCGGTGCCCCTCGCTGCGCGGCAGGCCGTGGCGCCGGGCCCACCGGCCGTTGCCGTCCATGATGATGGCGACGTGCTGGGGCGCCTTTTTATCGGCGCCTCGACGCCGGAAGATGTTCTTCATGAAAAAAGAAGCCTCCGACGCTTTTTCTCGAGAGGCCTCCTCCTTTCCCGCATTACTGATGGACCCGATAATCGATATCGGCGAAGATGTTATCTTTCGACTCGACCTCGCTCAGGAAAGACCCGTCGATCTGGTCGCGCTGCACCTCCTCGGCCAGCCGAAAGAACCGCAGGAGATGCTCCTTGGTGCGCTTGTGGGCGTAGGGGACGTGCGTGCCCGTCGCCATGATGAAGGCCCAGTCCGAGCTCTGGGCGAGCAGGAGCTCGCGCAGGGCCTGGTTGAGGGCGCGGCGCTTCACCCCCTCGACGCTCGGATGCTGGCGTGCCAGATCGCTCATCACGCGCGAGGCCTTGTGCAGGTGACGGTAGATCCAGTCGTTCGTCCCCTGCAGCCACACCTCAGAGTACCCCTTCCACCCCCAGCTCGACATCGACGGCGTGACGACCTGGTTGCGCGGGTTCTCGGCGAGGTACTCCGGCGGCGTCACCAGGCGGACCGTCTTCTGATCGTAGGCGATCTTGCGGATAAGGAACTCCAGCCACTGCGGCCCCTCGAACCACCAATGCCCGAAGAGCTCGGCGTCATACGGAGAGACGACGATCGGCCGGCGGCCCAGCAACTCATAGAGGTACTCGATCTGCTTCTCGCGGTTGAACATGAAGTTGCCCGCGTGCGCCGCGGCCTTCTCGCGGGCCGCGTCGGGATCATAAGGTTCCTTGTGGTCGCCCGGCCCGGTGATGCGGTAATACTTGATCCCCGTGTTGATGCGGATGCCGTCGGGGTGGACGTAGGGACGCACGTACTCGAAATCCAGGTCGAAGCCGACGTCGCGGTAGAACTCCCTGTAATAATAATCGCCGGGGTATCCCTCGACGCTCGACCAGACCTGTTTCGAAGATTCCATGTCCCGGCCGAAACACGCCACGCCCGACTTGCAGTAGACCGGCGCAAAGACCCCGTACTTGGGCCGCGGGGTCGCGTGCAGGACGCCGTGCGCGTCCGTGAAAAAGTACTTGAGCCCGGCCTCCTTCAGGATGACGTCGTCGCCCGGCTGGTACCCGCACTCGGGCAGCCAGATGCCGTTGGGCCGGCGGCCGAAGAGGCGCGCGTAGTGGTCCGTCGCCACCCGCACCTGCGCCCGCACCGAGTCCTTGGTGACGTCCATCAGCGGAAAGTAGCCGTGGGTGGCGGCGCAGGTGATGATCTCGAGGCAGCCCTCATCCTGGAAGCGCTTGAAGGCGGTGATCAGGTTGCGGTGGTAGCGCTCGAAGAGGTCGCGGGCCTGGGTGAAGAGACCCAGGTACATCACGGCCAGCCGCTGGAACGCCGGCATCCACCGCGTTCGCTCCACCTCCTTGTGCGCGAGTTCGATGAGCTTGTTGATGTGGTGCGCGTAGCGGTCTTGCAGGAGGCCGTCGGTCAGCATCGACGCCAGCGTCGGGGTCACGGATATCGTCATGCGGAAGGGGACGTTGTCGGCGCTCAGGCGCTCGAACATCGCGATGAGCGGGATGTACGTCTCCGTGATCGCCTCATACAACCAGTCTTCTTCCAGGAAGTCCTCGTGCTCCGGATGGCGCACGTACGGCAGGTGGCCGTGAAGGACCATGCACAGATAGCCTTTGGTCATCGCGTGTCCTTTAAGGGGTGCGGGTGGTCCTGCGCGTCACGATGGGCGTGATCGTCCGCGTCTCGTCGATCTTGGCCGAGCGCGCCACGACGGGGATCTCCTGCTTGCCGTCGGGCAGCGCGGTGCGCAGGGTAAAGGTCCCGTCCTTGCGCAACCGGATGGGCTTGCCCTGGACGCTCACCGCGGCGTCCGGTTCCGTCGCGCCGTAGACGATCAGCTCCGCGTCGACGACGAGCCAGAAGGACGGCCGCTCGGCCTTTTTGCCGACGGGCGAGCTCACCCGTGAGGTGACCGCGCCCGAGGAGACGTCCCTCTTCAGGCGCTCCTGCCAGAGCCGGCCGACGGGCGAGGAGACGTTGGGCCCCAGCCCGACGGACATGCCGTAGAGGCGCCGGAAGGCATCGTCGGGGATCATCCACTCCTCGTCCGTCATCCAGGACGGCCCGTCGAGGGGCAGGGAGACGACGTTGGAACGCACGATGGTCACGAAGCGGCCGTCCGGCAAGATGAACCCCAGGTCCAGGCACCACGACGTCCCCGGCGCGCCCAGGTTCATGTACCAGTTGCGTGCCGCCACGTCGATGGCGGTGTCGAAGAAGCGGTGGGCGTTCGTGCCGTCGAACTTGATGAAGCTGATGTCGTAGGCGCGCAGTGTCCAGCGGGCCTTCTCAAAATCCGCGTTGTACCGGGCGCGGCACTCGTCCCACGTCTTGAAACGCAGGTCCCAATAGACGTGCGTCCACAAGGGGTCGCGGACCTGCACGACGAGGACGTCTTCGTCATAGCCCTGCGGCAGCTCCCGCTGCTCGACCGGCGTCACCGCCGGACGCTGGTAGGACGACGTCGCCGGGCCGGTGTAGAACTTGGCCTCTGCCACGTGCGTCTCCTGGAGCGGGATCTCCTGCACCTTACGCAAAAGTCTCTTTGTCGATCGGATCACCCTGCGCCCGGCGGCCGGCACCCGGCGCACCGCCTTCTTCGCCGTCGCCCCCTTCGCATTCCGCGCGTTCCGCTTCGCTTTCATCCTGTCACCTCCGATTTCCCTCTACAGCCTTCCCTGAAATCGGCCCCGTATGTCTGCCTCCAACCTTCCTGACATACGGGGCAGAACAGCACCATTGTTCCTTCCCTGAAATCGGCCCCGTATGTCTGCCTCCAACCTTCCTGACATACG
>Ga0307419_10001706_pt1 | contig 11312 bp, 6 predicted proteins | sample SalMarWE160230MG_2_FD_202512 | JGI IMG/M metagenome (GOLD analysis project Ga0307419, IMG submission 202512) | Salt marsh sediment microbial communities from the Plum Island Ecosystem LTER, Massachusetts, United States - WE1602-30 | ecosystem: Environmental > Aquatic > Marine > Intertidal zone >... | reverse complement strand
GGATCATCTGCTGCGCGGATGAAAAGGAGCAACAGGACCACAACCAGGCTGAGCAATCCGGGCAGGTGCACAAAGACTCCGTTCATTCGGTTTCCACTCATTCCTTTTCCATTCAATCCGGTTCCGCTGCTCATATCTTCGGGGGGTTGAAAAAACACAAAAATAGGTTTTTTTTACCGAAAAAATAAGATACTGAATGACCCGGGTGAAATGCTTGCCTGGAATGTTTGCGTGGAATGCGAATGTTTACCGCCTAAAAGGCATAGGATATTCCCGTGAAGAATCCGAGGGAATAGGGGTGTGACCCGATGCCGGATCCGGTATTGATTGAGTTCAGGTAGTAGCGGAAAGTCGGCTCCAGGTTGATGGAGAAATTCGGTTTGATGGAGTATTGCAGTCCAAGGCCCACCAGGCTGCTGTAATTCACCGTCCTGATGTCATCCGTGGTACCGATGTACTCCCTGTTCCCTCCTTCCTCGAAGTACACGTTGTTGCCAACCAGGAAATTGGTGCTGAGTCCCCCGAGCAGGTTGAGTCCCATTCGCCTGTCCACCACCCGGTACCTTAAGATCACGGGGACCTCCAGGTATTCGAAGCGCTGGCGCAGATCACCGGTCCGGATATCCAGCACTTCATTCTCCCAGCTGCCGGCAGGGTTGTTGGAAATATCGGCAAAGTCTTCCTTTGATCCGATTGTGGCCAGTACGGTATTGGCCTTTCCCCTCCCAAGTTCTATCTGTCCCGAGGAATTGGATACGGCAAGCAGTTGCGGGGGGAAAGCAGAATTATACGACCTGTCGCTAATGCTGGCTAAATAAGCATTCGAGATCGATATTCCCATGCGGGAATAATACACACCCGACTGGATGGAGAGTCTCTTCGCGGGGAAGTAATTCAGGTTGACCCCTCCGGCATAGGATACGACCCCGTTTTCGAGATCGTTGTAAAAGCCTGTCGATGAAGAAGCCGCCGTGCCAGCGTCCAGGTTGCGGTAGCTGTAAAGGGGAGATGCCTGTCCACCGACCGCCCATTTACTGTATCCGGAATGGCCGTCCTCCCCGAACTCTTCGAACACATCGATGCCTTCATCCATCTGCGAAGCGGTCTCCTTCCGGGTGTGCACTGCGAGTGCATATCCTGTCCCCGGAGTTTCGGTCCCCAGACGATCCATGTACCTTCCCCTGATGCGCTGCAGGGGAGTCCCGCTCCCCGCTGATCCGGCCCGGACGGTTTCCCTGCCTGTCAGGGAAGCATTCTCCGTAGCAATCTTCTCTGCAACGGTTACGGATTCAGGGCTGTATCCCGGTCCCGATCCCGGTTCCCTTCCATCCCGGGATTCCTTTACGGGTCCCGGCAGTGATTCCCTTCTATGGCCAGTCCCGGCTACCTGGGCCGTCTCCGGCCCGGCTCCCGGTTCGACCACGGTTTGATCCTGCTTCCCGGCACCGGTCTCCTGGACTTCCGATTTCACCACCTCCCTTTCGGGTGTTCGATGCATCAGTAACCAGACGCTTCCCGCTGCGAGGATCAGGGCTGCAGACGCGGCGATCCTTCCGATCCAGGTCATCCTTAGCCTCCTCCTGTCACCTTCCAGGGTATCCAGGATCCCGTTCCATACTCCTTCGGGAGGAGCCTGCTGGTATTGTTTCAGCGATTCCCGGAATGCATGATCGGTAATATTTTTTCCTTTTCTAACCATCTTAACTTATATACTCGCTGCTGTCGAAATACTTTTTCACTTTACCCTGGAGAATGTCCCTGGCCCTCGAGAGGTTGGATTTTGAGGTGCCAACCGTTATCCCCATCGTATCGGCAATCTCCTTGTGGGTGAAACCTTCAATGGCATACATGTTGAAAACCATCCGGTATCTCGGCGGCAGATCCTGCACGAACTTAAGAAGTTCAGCGGCGGATAATTTCGCAAAAACCTCTTCATATACCATACGGTCATTCTTTTCTGTTCCTTCTGTAAGCGGGTACAGATGCAACTGGCTGCGATAGCGTTCCAGGGCGGTATTGATCATGATCCGGCGGACCCATCCCTCGAAGGAGCCTTTCCCGGAGTACTGGTCCATTTTCCGGAACACCTTTATGAATCCTTCCTGAAGGATATCGCAGGCATCGTCATAATTGTCCGCATACTGCAGGCACAAACCAAACATCCTGTTAGAGAACATTTTGTATAATTGTTCCTGGCACTTCCTGTCACCCTTCAGGCAGCCTTTAATAATATTGTCGAGTAGGTCCACCAACGATAAATGAGAAAATCCCTTTTAAATTACAACAAATTGGCGGACAAATATTTTGCCACATTTATAAAAACATTCATCTAATAGATGATCTCCAGCGGGGATTGGTTGCGTGGTATTAAGAATCGAAAAGAAAGCGAGTTAAACCTGCACGGCTGTCCCGCTTCGTAGGTGTTCCTGTAATCTTTCCAGGGAGGTATCCCCTCAATTAAATGTGTATCACCTCATCGTATGCTGCCGCGGAAGCCTCCATCACGGCTTCCGACATGGTGGGATGTGGATGAATGGATTTGATCATTTCATGACCGGTGGTTTCCAGTTTCCTGGCCACAACGATCTCCGCGATCATCTCGGTGACATTGGCCCCGATCATATGGGCTCCCAGCAGTTCACCGTATCTGGCATCGTAGATCATTTTCACAAAACCTTCTTTCTGGCCTGCTGCACTGGCTTTCCCGGATGCACTGTAGGGAAATTTCCCGACCCTGATCTCGTATCCTGCTTCCCGGGCGGCTTTTTCGGTCATGCCGACGGAGGCGATCTCGGGACTGGTATAGGTACATGCCGGGATGTTTCCATAATCAATTGGTTCGACCCTGTGTTCCGCAATTCGCTCAACACAGAGTATGCCCTCGGCCGAGGCTTTATGGGCGAGCGCGGGACCCGGGACGATGTCCCCGATCGCATAAATGCCCTCCACGCTGGTCCGCAGATATTCGTCGACCTTGATCTTTCCGGCTTCGACGGCGATCCCAAGTTCTTCAAGCCCTATCCCTTCAAGGTTCGGGGTAATCCCTACAGCCGATAACACGACGTCGGCTTCCGTCTCTTCCTCACCCTTGGGAGTCTTGATCTTAACCTTGCATTTCTTCCCGCTTGCATCAACCGATTCAACGGTTGAACCCGTCATGACCTTCATTCCTGCTTTTTTAAATGAACGCTCGAGCTGCTTGCTGACTTCTTCATCTTCAAGGGGAACCACGTTGGGAAGGAATTCCACCAGTGTTACTTTGGTGCCCATGCTGTTGTAAAAATGCGCAAACTCGCTCCCGATGGCACCCGATCCGACTACAACCATGCTCTCAGGCTGCTCATCCAGGCTCATCGCATCCCGGTAGCCGATCACCTTCTTGCCGTCGAGCTTGAGGTTGGGTAGCTCGCGCGCACGCGCCCCGGTGGCCAGTATAATGTGATCGGCTTCATAGGAAGATTTCTTGCCGGCATCATCTGTCACTTCCACCTTCCCTTTACCGGCAAGCTTCCCGGTACCGCTGATGACTTCGATCTTATTCTTTTTCAGGAGGAACTGGACCCCCTTGCTCATGCCTTCGGCAACTCCCCTGCTTCTCTTGATCACCTCCTTGAAATCAGGTTTGGCCTCACCGTTCAGGGTGATCCCGTATTCCCCGGCGTGTTTGAAGTAATCATACACCTGGGCCGATTTCAGAAGTGATTTTGTAGGGATGCAGCCCCAGTTGAGGCAGATCCCTCCCAGTGATTCCCTTTCCACCACAGCCACTTTAAAACCCAGCTGGGCCGCCCTTATGGCTGCCACATAACCGCCGGGGCCGCTGCCAATTACGAGTATGTCAAATTTCATGGATCAAATTTTTCGGATTTAAATGTTTCTATTTAAAAGGCAAAATTAGGGAAAATACGTTTATTAAAAAATGGTATCTGGCCTGCCGGTAAAGTTACCCCGGAACCTGCAACTGGTCTGCCGGTTCGTTCCGTGTGAAAAAAAAGGCAGCGATCCGTACGGACCGCTGCCTTCTATCCTGGTTCATAGCCCTATCTGGCTGGGATAAGCTTCGTTACCGAAGTTTTGTCGTTTACGCTGAATCTCAGGTAATAGACCGAGCTTCCGTCCAGCTTATCCGCGTTTATCTCGTAATGATGGGTACCCGGCAGCTGGTTGGAGTTCTCGATTTCAAGCACCCTCACGCCAAGGATATTGAATACCTCGATCTTAACCTGCGAATTCTGCCGCAGCAGGTACTCAACATTGACCTTATCCTGGAAAGGATTGGGGAAAACCCTGAGGTTCTGTGCCCCGGCAATTAAATCCTGGACCGAGGTTTCTTTCAGCTTGTTGTCATCCAGATTCGACAGGGAATGGGTGTAAGGGCCAGTACCGGCCTTGAAGTTACCGGAGGGATTGCAGGGATCTGCAACCACACCGGCCACCTGGTAATAAACATTCCCGGCCGGGGGATTGTTGTCAATCCATTGCTCATTATCAGGCGGGATGGATGTCAGCGAGTCAAGCTGGTTAGGCGCCGATCCCCTGTAGATGATATAGGTTTCAAAACCGAATCCGGTGGATTCCACCACATATTCGGTCCAGGACAGGTTAATGCTTGTCGGTCCCAGGTTGGTTGAAAGCAACATCGTTTTGTGGTACAGGCTTCGATCCGATTCGTTACCACAGGTATCGATAACGGCGATCTTGTATTTATGCGATTTGCTCTCCGGCTCGGAAGTCATATCCACATAGTAGCTCAGGGTATCCGCAGGAAGGGTGGCGATTTCTGTATAAACTCCCCCTACAATCGATTCCCTGTAGATCCTGTAAAACTCAACGGCTGGATCATCTCCCTTTTCCCAGATGATGGCATTCTTGCCGGTCTCCCTATCCAGGGAAACCAGGCATATGGTCTGGCCATCATACGGGTAGGAAACCTCGATCTGGTCTTGGGTCAGGGAAGACACACAGCCGTCCTGCGTCACCTGCAGGGATACCGTCTTGACGCCTCCCGTGGCCCATGAGACCTGGTAGGGACCTTCATCCGTACCGCTGCCCACGTTTCCTCCATTGAAGTTCCAGTCATACGATGCTCCCACGGAGTCAACACCGTCATAGGTGATCTGCACCTGAGAGGATCCGCAAACCGCTGCTGGCATTGTAAATCCGGAAATGGGGACCGGGTTCACCGAGACTTCATGCTTCGTTGTATCGGAAACACAGGTATTTTGCTCGACTACCAGCGACACCGTTTTTATACCGATCCCGCTCCAGCTTACGCTATGATTATTCCCGTTGGGTGTATCCGTTCCCCCGTCAAAATCCCAACTGTAATCCGCGCCGCCGCCTGCACTGCCGGTATAGGAAATGCCGGCAGCTTCGGTTCCGCAGACAAAGCCAGGGGCAGAGAATGTCGAGGTCGGAATGGGATATACCGTTACATTAACGTCATCCACCTGGACACAGTCATTGGTATCGGTAACCGATACGTAATACTTTCTTGTGCTTGTCGGGAAGGCCCTAGGATTCTGAATGTTCGGATTGGTAAGCGTGCCTGTTGGTGACCAGCTGAAAAGTACCCCTCCGGAGGCATTCAGCTGTATGGTATCGCCGAAGCACATGAAGGTGTCCGGACCTGCATTTGCCACCGGAAGCGGGTAGAATTCAAGGCTTTTGGAATCTTCGGCCGTAACACCGCAGAGGTTCGTAACCGTCACCGAGTAAGTGCCGGATTGGGTGACCGTCTCGTGCCCCTCGGTTTCACCGGTGCTCCAGAGATAGGAACAATTGAGGTTCTGTGCAAACGTATCCGCATACATGGTGTAGCTGCTGCTTGCACACAGGGCCTCGTCACCATACAGGTTCACCGTCGGGTTCAGGCAGCCGCCGGTTGCAGTCCTCACAATGGTACCGGTATTGCCCACGGCCCATCCGTTCTCCGAATCAAACATGACAATGTGCTTCAGCAGGTCCCCTCCGGGCTCCACGTACTGCCTGTGCCAGGTAACACCGCCATCGTTGGTTCTGAGAATGTCGGGTTTTGCGCTTCCGTCATACAGGTAGCCCGCTATCCAGCCGTCTGAGCTGCTGGTGAAATCAACCGAATAGGGATACGTGGCCGGAATGTTGGAAGCGGAAATAAGCGCCCAGTTTGTTCCCCCGTTGCTGGTAACCAGCAGGTTCCGGTACCCGTACCCGACTGCAAAACCATGATCGGCATCGGTGAAGGTGATATCGTTCAGGTTTGTAGTATTGGGTGTGGTCTGCGGGGCCCAGTTCAGTCCCCCGTTCGTGGTCTTGTAGATCTTACCGTTCTCGCCCGCAACCCATCCGGTCTGTGAATTGATGAACCATACTGCATACAGGTAGCCGTCCATACCAGCGGTCGGAAAGCCGTTGAAGTTCAGTTTGGTCCAGCTGGTCCCCCCGTTGGTGGTTTTTATGATGATCCCGTTTGAACCTACCGCCCAGCCCGTATTTGCGTCATAGAAATGGAAATCGTAGATATACGGCCAGGTTGAACCCAGGTCCAGTGAGTCATGAAGGTTATACTTTGTCCAGCTGCTCCCGCTGTTCGTGGTCCTGGCGATAATGGAGGAACTGCCACCCAGGAATCCCTTGCTGGCACTTGTGAAATGGATCGAGTACCAATAGTAGCTAAGTCCCGTGCTTGTTACAGTCCATGTCTCTCCCCCGTCAACTGTATGCAGAATTTTGTCCTGATCATATACACAGGCCCAGCCGTTCAGCAGGCTGGTGAAACTGACCTTGGAAATGTCCTTGGAAGTATTGGAGGTCTGGTGGAACCAGCCGTCATCGTAGATCGGCTGGGTTACGTTGAGAACTGCCCCGCTGCTGTATTTGGTGCCGCATATATTGGAAACCACGCATTGGTAGGTCCCCATATGGGACAGCTGTATGTTGGCGATGGTATAAGTTAAAGCTGTGGCCCCGGGAATGTTGGAATACCCTGAACCCCCGTCGAACCGCCACTGGCAGGTCCTGGGCGTTGATCCGCTGGCCGAGACGCTGAATGTAATGCTTTCCCCCACAATTTTGTCCCCTCCCACGGGCTGGTTTGTAATGCTGGGAGAGGTAAGGACATACAGGAATGCGACATCGCTTATTTCCGGTTCGGCAAGCTTTATCTTTTCGGTCACCACGCAGCGGAACTGTGTCCTGTCCAATTCCGTGGTCAGGGGTCCCAGGCCGGAGACCTTACTGAATTCCATTGTCAGGGTGGCTTTGCTGTCATCAACAAGTCCCCTGGTTACGACGCTCACAGGCTGGAAGAGTTTAGACCTGTACGGGGCCATCTGCCACTGGTAGGTATACCCGTAAAGGCTTTTGGCCATGACGACCCTGAAAATCACGGTAGCCGTACCCGAACATTCGGATACATTCTGGGGCTGGGTGATGATGTTCCCCCTTAATTGTCCCCATGCAAGGGTACCCGAAAGAAACAGGATCAGGGCGAGGGTCAGGTGTTTTTTAAATGCGAATGGTAGAGTTTTCATCGTTTTATATGGTTTTGGTTTATTCAAAGCATTACATTTCCAATCTTCATTTTTCTTCTTACTCCAATAGACTCCATAAAGTTACAATAAGTTGTACCAGAACTGAAATTTTACGTCAAAAAAATCGCTCTGTCCCGCACCGGGCAATAGTTTCAGATAAAAATTCATCATCTTCTGAACCGGGATTTCCAGGTTAAAAATTAACCGTTTACATTTTTCTGATGAAGATATTCCATCGGAAGTAAAAACAGGATCATTTCCATTCGTCAAAATAAATGTTCAATTCATCAATAAATTACGAAATTCCGCGGATAAAATCATTAACCGATGATAATCATACCCGGCTGTTCCCGGGAACTTATGGCATAATGGAATTTTTATGGTTATGGTGGATCCTTATGTTCAACTCGTATTTTTGAAACTCCGTATATTTTTGTAACTATGTAGATGGTTTTATAGTTATGCATCCATTGAGGTCAATACTGCTGATCGTTGCTCTGTGCCTTGTATCTGCTGGTTTCCAGTTTGCTCAGGACAGCCCGCAGGTTGATAGTCTGATCACCCTCCTGGAAACCGCCAGGGGGGAAAACCGGGTAGAGATCCTTTTTAAACTTGCCGAGGATGAATCCCTCACAGTGAATGACCGCATTGACTACGCCGAGAAGGCCGTTGAGCTTGCCATCCAACTGGACAAAGTTGAACTTCTTTCGGAAGCCCATATAAAGCTTGGTTATATTTATTACACGGAGGACGAATACGACAAGGCGCTGGATTCATTCAGGAAGGCCTATGATGAAAGCAGGGAAGCCGGCTATTCGGATGGCATGGCAAACGCCCTGATCAGGATTGGAAGGGTCTATAGTTATACCGGAGATACAGGGGCGGCACTGGAGAGTTTTAACCAGGCAAAGGATCTTGCAACGAAAGAAAAAAACCACACAATACAGGGCAGGACGCTCTATTACATAGGGGACCTGTACAGGAAGAATGCGGAATACGACCCTGCCCTTGTGTATTTCGAACAGGCAAGGGCCCAGGCTGAAGAGGCCAATGACATGGAATTCCTTCCGACCATAATAGGTGACGCGGGACTGGTCATGTACCTGAAGGGGGATTTTCAGCAGTCAATCAAAGCATATGAGGAGGCGGCAGAGATGTTTATTGAGGCCGGGGATAAACTGGATGCTGCCAAGATGTATGTCAGGTTGGGCACTGCCAATTTGCAGCGGGCAGAGTATGATGTTGCACTCAATTTTCTGCAAAAGGCACTCCCCATTTTCGAGGAACTTAATTATGTGCCTGGTATTTCAGCCGTAACGAACAACCTGGGCGTTATCTATTTCACCCAGGGATTGTTCGACAAGGCCCTCGAAGTGCATCTCAGCCACCTGAAAAAAAGCCGGGAACGGGGAGATAAAAAAGAAATTGCCAATGCCCTGCATAATATCGGCAGCGTATACAGCAGATTTGCTGAAGATTCCCTGAAGACCTTATTTGGTGAAAATTTCCAGGATTCCGTCAAGATCGAGAACACGGACAAATATCTGAAGCTTTTTAGTGATGCGCAGCATTATTATTCCGAATCCATTAAAGTATGGGAGGAACTGGGGGAGGAAGGGGGTATCATCAGAGGAAATATCAATATGGGTATTAACTACCTCTACTCTGGTAAGCCTGCATTGGCCCTTGGGCCTCTGCAAAGGGCACTGGAACTGAACAGGGAAGTAAGTAACAAAGCCGATGAGGCAACCATATATCTTCTTCTCGGCCAGGTATACCTGGCCTTCGGGAATTACGGCACATCCGAAAGCTATTTGCACAGGGCTCTCGAACTGGCCACGAATGCCGATACAAAGGAAATCCTCATGGAAATATACCGAAAGCTGTCCGAGGTTTCTGAAAAACAGAGCGACTACGTAAGTGCCCTTCAATACTACAAAATGTATTTCAGCAACTACGATACCATCAACCAGGAAAAAAGAAGTAAGGCCATCGCCGATATGCAGGTGAAATACGAGACCGATGCGAAGGAAAAGGAAAATGCCCTTCTGATCGCACAATCCGAGGCTGCCGCGGCCAGGCTGACCAAGACCCGCGCCATCCTGATCATAACCATAATTGCCATCGGGGTTTTCATCGTGATGATGATCCAGCTGGTCCGCCAGAACAACCTGAAGAAGAAGGCAAACCGGGAGCTGGAACAAAAAAACAAGCTGATAACGGAACAGAAAAAGGAGATCACCGACAGCATACAGTATGCCAGCCGGATCCAGAATGCCATGCTGCCTCCGGGAGATTACCTGGACAACCTGATGCCCGAACGCTTCATCATATATATGCCGCGTGATATTGTGTCCGGGGATTATTACTACATTACCGAAAGGGGTGGCCAGATCATTTGTGTAACGGCGGATTGCACGGGACACGGTGTCCCGGGGGCTTTCATGAGCCTGCTGGGCATTGCATTCCTTAACCAGATCCTCAGCAAACATGCCGAGTTGCATACCGACCTGATCCTCGAAGAGCTGCGCTCCCAGGTGATCGCCTCACTCCACCAGACAGGCAAGGAAGGCGAAAGCCAGGACGGCATGGATGTGGCCCTGTTCATTCTCGATCCAAAGACCCGGAGACTGGAGTTCTCGGGGGCAAATAATTCCCTGCTGGTTTACAGGAACGGGGACCTGATCGAAGCCAGGGCCGATAAAATGCCGATCGGGATCCATACCCGCTACAAGGAAGCCTTCACCAGACATAAACTGGATCTGAAAAAGGGCGATATGCTCTATACTTTTTCGGATGGGTACCCGGACCAGTTCGGGGGACCCAACCAGAAAAAATTCATGATCAAGAATTTCAAGAAAATGCTGCAGGAGATCCATATGAAACCCATGGCCGAACAGAAGAAGATCGTGCAGCAGACCCTGAGGGACTGGATGGCCAGCGCCGACCAGGTCGATGATATACTTGTCATAGGGGTCAGGATCTGATGCATCCTACCGCATCCCGAACCATAATTTGAACGAATTTACCTTCTCGCGGCTGACAATCAGTTCCCTTTCAAGCGGCCGGTTCAGGTCGATCTTCAGGCGGCTGTTGGAGTGCACGATCACATCGCGTATGAAATTGATATTCAGTGTAAAGCTGCGGTTAATCCGGAAAAATACCTCCGGGTCGAGGACTTCGTCCAGTTCCTCCATCTTGAAATCAATGATGTATTCCCTCCCCTGGTCGTTAAACAGGTAAACCACTCTCCCGTCTGCATAGAACAGGACAATGTTCCCAAAGGTCCGTATGCTTATCTTCAGGTATCCGCCCGGTGATATGCTTTTTATTGACCGGTCATCATCACCGACCCTGATCTCCCCGTCGTAATTAATGTCCGTGGAATTAAAGGGGCCGTCCGACTTCCATTGATCCCCTGTCTCCATCATCCTGTCCGCGTTTTCTTTACCTGAAATAATGTCCTGGCGGGCAGGAAGCCAGGAGCTGATGTCAAGGGTTGCGCCGGTTGCACCGGTTGAGCCTGCCGGAAGCAGGATGGCAAGGGCGGCGAACGGGAAGGCTTTGCTTCTCATTTTCTGAATCGGGTTGATTGATGGGACAAAAATCCGCAAGCCTTCCCACAAATAAAAACAGAATGTATTGAACCGTAGAATACATGGAGTGAACCGGAGGCCTAGCTCCGGCCAGGGCGATCCGATTTGCATCAACGCTGGTGGCATTTTTAAAAAAGGAGCCTACTCAAATTTGGGAATCTTCGGAATGTCAGAACATCGCTGAATTCTACCTGCGGCAGAATAA
>Ga0307419_10001704_pt1 | contig 11315 bp, 8 predicted proteins | sample SalMarWE160230MG_2_FD_202512 | JGI IMG/M metagenome (GOLD analysis project Ga0307419, IMG submission 202512) | Salt marsh sediment microbial communities from the Plum Island Ecosystem LTER, Massachusetts, United States - WE1602-30 | ecosystem: Environmental > Aquatic > Marine > Intertidal zone >... | reverse complement strand
TGCCAAAATATTAACCCTGATTGACAGGCGCAAAAACCGAACAGATCGCCGCCAGACCGAAAATGAAGTTGAAGTAGATTTGAGGACAGGATCTGAACGTAGAAAGAATGACATTAACGGATGTCTGACACAATATTCATGATTCTCTTCAGATGTTCATAACGTGAACAGGATCAGCCCGTTATTGCTTGTTTTTCGGATATATGAAGGACTGCATTTTCGGCGGCGATTCGGCCCGAGTTGATGGCAAATCCGAAGGCACTGCCGGTACACGATATAATGTAATATAGTCTGTACTTTTTCATTATAAACGCTCGAATCGCATCAAGGTTGCTGTTGTTGCCTCGGCAATTCCTTGTCATGTTTTTTTTGCAGCAATAGGGTTGTCTTTCCCCTTGATCAGGCCTTTCACAAAAGTGACGATCTGCTCCGGCATTTTCGCCTGGGGAAGGGCGAGGAGAAGGTCATAGAGGCTCGTTAATATTCTCATATAGTTTTGTTTCAGCGACAGGGCCCTGAGTTCGGAGAGGGAAAAGGTATTAAATATGGCCCGAAGTGCCGTCACAGCAAAATTGACGCTCATATCCCGGCCCGAGAGAAAGGAGATAATGAAGTCTTCATCAAGGCTGCTCATGGAACCAATGGCCTTGTTGAGCATTGGGTCGGTGAATTTAGAGAGCATGTCAGAGATCATCAGGTGTATTTCGATGCCTGGAGTCTTGGAACCCAGTACTTCCTTTTTGTAGTCTTTCAGGGCTGCCCCATGATTCAGGTGTCTTGATATGAAATCGGCAAGAATCTCAGATTCCTCAAGACACCTTGAAAATGAAAAGCCTGAAGAGGGGAGAGGGGTATTACAGGAATCCCCTATAAAGAGAAAACGTTCGACGTTCGTATGGCTTTGTGGGCCAAGGGGAATGTTGCCCATTTTGGTTTCATAGATCTCTCCGTCAAGATCCCTGGCTTCCATATACCATTTTAGTTTTTCCGTCTTCTCCTTCAAATTCCAGCCTGTCAGGGATGAAAAGAAGAAGGTCCCAACCATCATCAGATCCTCTTCAAGTGGAACCGTCCAAAAGTAATCAGAGCCAGGGAAAAAGGAATCATAGAGCAATAATTGGTTATCATTCTTGTGACTGGCGTTTTTCAGAAAGAAGGCCAGGCAACCCATATCCAGGGTTTCGTTTTTCCGGCCATAGCTTCGTAAGATCGACGATTCTCTTCCCATGGCATCGATGGCAAGCTTCGCTCTATAGGTGCCTTTGGTGGTCCTGATCTCAATGTCTTCCTCATTTCTTATGGAATAATTGAGAAAAGGTTCTTCATCCTTTATGATTGCACCGTTGCTTTTTGCCCTTTGCAGAAGCAGTTCCAGTGCCCTTTCCTCATCAATGGGAGAAATGAAGTCCTTGCTTTCAAACGAATAGCTGTTTCCGAGGTAGCAGGAGAAGATCACCTTCGAAAATCGATTCCTGACGCATTCATGGAGCTCGTATTTTTTGATTATATGGTCAAAGGTAAGCCAGGTCTTTTCAGTAGAGCAGATTTTACCTTTCTCAAGAAGTAGGAGGGGCACGCCCTTCTCGGCAAGATGAACAGCGCTCCCGAGGCCTGCAGGCCCTCCACCAATAACAATCACATCAAAGAATTTATTGTCATTCATGACAGCAATCCTTCAATCTCTTAAGGCGGCGGTTCAATCTTAAATTTCATTATTGAGCGAGGAAAAGATAAACGTCAAGAGATTTTAGAGTGGCCCAAATGGAAAAGGAGGATGGGCATAAACACATAACTGAGAAATGAAGGGCTCAAGTTTCCCGACCTGCCTTGCCGAAGCTTCAGCGAAGGCAGGAGGGTAGAGAACATGACAAATTGAATGGATTACTAACCCGGCAGCTAAACATGTCATTCCGGCCCCCCGCTTTCGCGGGGGCAGGCTGCGCGAAGCCGCGCTACACTACAGCGGGATAAACTCCGAGCCGGTCGAAGATCCCGGTTCATCGGAGAATCCAGTAATATATTGAAAAACCTGGATTCCCGCGTTCGCGGGAATGACAGCGTTACAACTGAATTTCGGATATTTAATTGCCATGTTAATAACTTGGAATTCACATTTGGTGATTTCCAGAAATAGTCTCGAATTGTGACAACATAAATTGACACATCTGTATAATGCCGAGCTCATCTTCAGGCTGATTGGTGTGGCGAGTGGCTGGAAAGGGGGAAATAGCGGGGACGAGGGCCTAGACGGATTGTCTTAGGCCCGCACATAGAGTCATGAATCGTTCTTACTTCTGATATTTGAATGAGACATTTACCCTAGCCCTAAAGGAACTGACTTTTCCATTTTCAATTGTCATGTCCAGTTTGGTGACCTCAGCAATTCTAAGATCTTTAAGGTTTTCTCCGGCTGTTTCCACCGCGATTTGGGCCGCTTCCTCCCAGGATGAGTCACTGGTCCCCACTAATTCGATAATCTTGTAAGTACTTCCAGCCATATCATACCTCCTCATAATTTTATTTTTAGTTTAGGAAGACTAAGTGGCTTTTGTCAAGGCAATCTCATTCTCCTTCAAGGACGTCTTGGCCGGGTTAGGACTGGTGGATGTAATATGGGAAATTGACCGATTAAAGGTTATCCCCAATAGCCCTAATTACAGGTTTTGGAGATAATCGTTTCTGAGAAAATATAAGGGTTAGCCGTGTCCTTTACGAAGCCAGCTAACCCATTGTCATTATTAATGGTGCGCCCAGCAGGATTCGAACCTGCGACCTACGGATTCGTGGTTCTAGAATATGGCCAAATCAGATGAAAGAAAGTAACGACGGTGATTTTGAAAACTTTCGTATATTCAATGTTACCTCGATTCAAACAAGCAGAGTAAGGCCGATGATATCCCAAAAACAGGGGGATATTTTCAGGCAAATGTTGAGCGAATGTTTGCCAAACCGAGGGCCTCTGGCGACCCGATCGGGTTTTTCAAAAGGTGCCCGCTTGACTAAATTGCCTTACTTGACATTCTTGTCAATTCCCGCCATTAAGACAAGCGCGAATAAGGATCAAATGGTTGGAGACATCCAGGCTTGACTAAATAAATGCGCTTGACAATCCAGTCAAGTTGAGGTATTTAGTCAAGTATGGAGAGTCCATTCGAAAAGCAGGTCGTTTCCGAGGTTCCGGGTCTGCTTGCCATACTTCTGGGGATACCGGAGAGCCGCGTTTCAGTTCGCGCGGGTGCAAAAGGCCCCGGGCCAGACTTTGTCATGAGTGCAGGTGAGCATGCCTTTCTTGTGGAATCCAAGGGTTCAAGTGCGCGGGCACCCCTGATTCAGGCCATTTCCAGGCTTGAGGAGCAAAGGAAAAATCAAGGGAAGGGTGTCATTCCTCTTCTGGTCGTTCCTTACATGGGTGAAACCGGACGCCGCCTTTGCGAGGAACATGAGATAGGATGGCTCGATCTCTCAGGAAATGCCCATATCAAGGCTCCCGGCCTCCTCGTCAATGTCGAAGGCAAACCGAACAGATACAAGAGTGCCGGCAGACCTCCCAATCTCTTTGCTCCCAAAAGCTCGCGAATAGTCCGTCAATTCCTCATCCAACCCGATCGCGCTTTGAACCAGCGGGAGTTGTCCCGGGCTACCGACCTAGATGAGGGATACACGAGCCGAATCGTACGCAGGTTCGAAGAGACCGGGCTGGTGGAAAGGGATGAGGAAGGCCTTCTGAGACCCAAAGATCCGGAGCAGTTGCTCGATGCATGGCACGAAGCCTATGATTTCATGAAACATCACATCATCAAAGGACACGTGGCTGCCCGCACCGGCGAGGAACTTCTGCATCGGATAGCCGATGTACTAGAAAAGCAAGCCCTAGGGTATGCTGCCACCGGTTTGGGTGCTGGCTGGCTCTACACCCATTTCGCCAATTTCCGAGTGACTACCTTCTATCTGTCCCATGTCCCAGCGGATGGATTATCCCATATGCTTGGTTTTCGTGAAGACGATCGGGGTGCCAATACCTGGCTGGTCGTCCCCAATGACGAAGGGATCTTTCGTGGTTCAGAGGTCCAGGAGGGGGTTCGTTGCGTCCATCCTGTACAAGTTTACCTGGATCTGAAGGCGCATCCGGAAAGAGCTGCTGAAGCGGCCTCAAGATTGCGTCAGGAGCACCTGAAGTGGAGAGAAGATGCCTGAAAAACCTTCATTCGCTTATGAATACTCCGGGGAAAAGGCAGAGCTTGTGCGGCAAACGTGTCTTTACGTGGCGACAAAGCTCGGGGATCTCCTGGATGAACTCGTCGTGGTCGGTGGACTTGTCCCGTCACTCCTGATCCCCGAAGAATCCCTTCCAGGAGGTGAAGCCACCCATGTCGGTACCATGGATCTCGATTTGGGGCTTTCCCTGGCACTTCTGAATGCCGATCGATATGAGGAACTCACCGCGAGACTCCGTCGAGCAGGTTTTGAACCCGACTTGAACGAAGCTGGAAACCCAACCTTTCAACGCTGGAAGATCGAACCATCGGGGCGGTTCAAAGTGACTGTCGATTTCGTTATCCCGCCAAGTCTCGATCAAGATGAAGGGGGCGATATTCGCCACATCGAGAAGGACTTTGCAGCGGTCATAACGCCGGGGCTTCACCTCGCCTTCCAAGACAGGCGAAGGGTTCCCCTGGTGGGAAGCACGATCCAGGGGGAAAAGGCAAAGCGTGAGATTTGGGTGTGCGGTCCCGGAGCCTTTGTCATCCTCAAAGCCCTCGCCTTCGGTACGAGGGGCGAAAACAAAGACGCATACGACCTCTATTACGTGATGCGAAACTATGGATCTGGCGTCGATGACGTCTCAAAACACCTCGATCCCATCCTTCACGACCAGGAAACTCAAAAGGCGCTTCAAATGCTGCGCCGTGATTTCTCGAATCCCGACGGAGTGGGACCTCGTCGGGTTGCCGAATTCCTCTATGCCGCTCCCAGCGAGGACCTGCAGGCCGACGTTGCAGGCTTTGTCCGGGAGCTGCTCAGAAAATGCGATACTACCTGATTATGTAGGGACGTAGAGACGTTGTTAGGTTTTAAGTTTTTGCATTTGTTTGCATAGCACGGGGGGTAGAGAGACTGAGGATGGGAACCTAAGAACTTTGCAGGGTCCCCTTTTCCAAAGAGATGTCATTGCTTTTTTATGGTGCGCCCAGCAGGATTCGAACCTGCGACCTACGGATTCGTAGGGAGGGCCCCTGAGTTTCCTAACCTCCTCAAAATACACAACTTGTTGAAATTATAGAGTTTTCAATTTTCTTATATTAGCAGATTTTACATCATTTAGTAGATTTTGGAAAGTTTTTCTCACAAAAATTCTCACACAGACCTTAGGCATAGAGAATCCCCTTCCCGTTGAACGCCCCCCATTCTTCTCCCCAAAGCTAAGGATCCTCTCTTATGGTCTGGCGTCATTGCTTAAGAAATGGTATGTTATTTTCAAGTATCCTACTACGTTCAGTGGGATACGGAAAAAGCGTTGATCGTATCACTCTAAGAGGAGCATTGACTAAAACGCTCAATTCCCGCTTAGTATTGAGAATCTCAAGAATGTATTATTAAGGAATGTAAATGGAAAAATGGTTTCTGAAAGGCAGGAGGTTCTTAATCAGGTATGAAAGCAAATAGATCTAAGCTTGAGCCTTTTTATATCAAAGACTGTGCTTTGATTGCAATTGCAACAGGTAAGAGAGCCCAAAATTTAAGGGAACTCATAGAGCACCTGCGCGCAGCAGACCCCAAAAGCATATACTATCATTTTTGGGGTGGACTTCTGAGACCTCGGTTCGACGATCCGGAATATCATAATGATTTCGGCATATGGGTGGCCCACAGTCTTCATAATAAAATTCTCGCAGAGCGCCTGGCGGTAATAGATCCCGTTGAATTCGACACGCTAGAAGACCTCAGGAATGAGTTAATCGAAATCATCGATGAAAGTCTTGATGAAACTGAATTCCCCACATGGGCCAAGAGAGACGATCAATTTGAGTTTATGGAGCACCAAATTGTCGTCTTTAACACCATGAAATCCGTGCAACATCCTTTGGATTTCGTAGATGTTCTTCCGAGGATATCTGTGGGAAGTATATTCTATCATTTTATTGACGGACGCAGACGAAACCCAAATATGGTAGATGATTTTCGAAATTGGTTAACAGGTTTTGGCGATAAATACGCAGATCTTATTCAAATGGTTGGCGAAATATGTCCCTATTTTACTCCACTTAAGGAGTTACGCAAGGAACTAACCGACGTATTCATCAATTACTTTCAAGACCAGGACTCTTAAGAATGAACAGTATGCTTGAGAAGTACGGTAGTATTACAGGCTGGGATGTCATAGAGCATTTACGTCAATTGGCGCGTCCATTAAAGGGTATGCGTTTTGTGCATGTCAATTCTACCCGCGTGGGAGGAGGTGTAGCGGAAATCCTACATAAAATGGTTCCCCTTTTCAATGAGTTGGGAATTAATACGACCTGGGAGGTTATCTCAGGGGAGCCTGAATTCTATCAATGCACTAAGAGTTTTCATAATGCTATCCAGGGTGTCCAAGTCGATATCCCCGAAAGCTATCTGAAGACTTACGAAAAAACGAACGAGCAAACCGCTCAGGAACTAGAAGCCGTATTAAAGGAAGCCGATGTAGTGATTATTCATGATCCGCAACCGGCCGCACTGATCGACCATTTTCCGAATCATAAAGGGAAATGGGTGTGGCGTTGCCATATAGATATGAGCAGACCATTCCGACAGGTTTGGAAATATCTGAGGGAATTCGTATCCAGATATGATGCAAGCATTTTTTCTCTTTCCGACTTTGCACAGCCACTTCCCCATCCAATATATCTCATCGCGCCCAGCATTGATCCTCTCCATGAAAAGAATGTGGATATTGAACTGGAAGAAATTAGGGAAGTTCAAAACCGTTTTAAAATAGACCCCGAAAGGCCGCTTATCCTTCAAGTATCTCGCTACGATCGATTCAAAGACCCCATCGGCGTCATTCATGCGTATAAACTCACCAAGAAGTTCATTCCTTCCTTGCAGTTGGTTCTTGTGGGAGGTGATGCCGCGGATGATCCGGAAGGCGAAGTCGTATTGAATGAAGTCCAGGTAGCTGCAAAGGATGATTCTGATCTCAAAGTTCTCCTCCTTCCGGGAGATGCCCACCGAACTATTAATGCTCTGCAGCGAGCTTCTGATATTGTATTACAAAAATCCATTAAAGAGGGCTTCGGCCTAACGGTGACTGAGGCCATGTGGAAAAACAAACCCGTGATCGGAGGGGACACAGGTGGTATTCGAATTCAGGTGGTGAATCACCATACAGGCTTTTTGGTGAACACTCCCGAGGGTGCCGCGCTTCGTATTCGTTACTTGCTACAGAATTCTGACATGATGAAAGAGATGGGATTAAAGGCCAAAGAATTTGTCCGGGAGAACTTCCTTATCACAAGACATTTACGTGAATATCTTACACTGATCTATGCTCTGCTACACGGCGAAGAAGAAAGAATCGAGCTCAAGTAATGGGAAGAAATGAAGATTCTTAACCCCGAAACGAATCTTGATGTGTTTGAGCAAAAACTGACTGAAGCCTCTCAAAAAGCCTTGCTCCTTGATTATGACGGCACCCTCGCTCCCTTTCATATCAACCCGAACAATGCTTACCCCTACCCGGGTGTGACCGACTTGCTCAAGAATATTCTCCGGCAAGGGGACACTCGTCTCGTGATTATCACGGGAAGATGGATAAAGGACCTCATGCCGCTTCTGCAACTCGAGAAACAACCTGAAGTGTGGGGTTCCCACGGATTGGAAAGACTGAAGGAGAACGGATCCTACGAGATCTCCACTATGGATGGAGAGGCTCTCAAAGGATTGGTAGCCGCTGACGAGTGGATTGAATCAATAGGTCTTTCAGCCCGCTGTGAGAAAAAGCCGGGTTGCCTTGCTATTCACTGGCGGGGATTGAGCGAGGACAATATCCATCACATAAAGAAGCAGGTGAATCCGAAATGGTCGCTTATTTCAAAAAAGTGGAGCCTGAAATTAGAGGGATTTGACGGGGGACTTGAACTGCGAGTCCCTGGTATGAATAAGGGAGATGCAGTAAAAACCATTCTCGAAGAGATGGACAACGACTCTGTGGCAGCATACTTGGGAGACGATTTAACGGATGAGGACGCCTTTAATGCTATTAAAGGCAAAGGAATAAGCGTGCTGGTCCGAGAAGAGTATAGACCCACGACTGCCGATCTGTGGCTAAAACCGCCTGAAGAGCTTTTAACCTTTCTAACTGGATGGTTCAACAAAAGAATTGACCGTTGTGATCAATCAATATCATAGGATTTTATTAAATGAGCTATTTAGTCATCGTTTCCAATAGGAGCCCGTTCAGTTTTTCACAGGATTTTCTCTCAAATGCAGAAGAGTGCGTAAAAAGAGGGACGCGACCCAGAGGTATAGTATTTGGGGAAGGAGGTCTTGTTCAGGCAATGGCCGGTTTGTTGAAACCCGGCAAACGGACCACCACCTGGCTGGGGGCATCGATGGGCGACAGGGATATCGAGGTGGCCCGAGGCCACTATAACCGTTTGTTCAAAAGAATGGAAAAAGAGCAATATGCGCCACGACATTTTCCTCACATAGAAATCAAGCCGGACGCTCGGATGCGTTTTAGATATAAGGAATATGATTTTTACATGCGCTTTGTCTTTTTTGATACAAAGCATATGCACAGTTACTATAGTAAATTTGCAAATGGCTTCCTCTGGCCTCTGATGCATCTCACAAGACCACCTCTTTTTTATAAAAAGGTCAGGGTGTTTCCCAGGCCTCAATTTGAGAAAACCGCTTTTATACAATATATCAGCAGCAGTGTGACATTTGCTAATACCATCCTTGATGAGATTTATAAAAGCAATGAGTTTCAAAAAAAAGACGGCGAGATCATTATATGGAATCAGGACTACCACCTGATGCGGATTGCCGAGGTCTATAAGACACTGCTGCTTGAAGAGGGAATTCCGGAGGAAGAAAGAAAAAAAGTACATGTGGGACAATTTATTCATACACCCTTTTTTAATATCCATGAAATTCAGGGCCTCATTCGAGAGGATAAGAGGATTGGGGTTAAAGAACACAGTCACGATCCCTTTTCTGAAAGCATTGAGACTGTGTTACAAAAAGTGACTTGGGGTATGCTTTCCAATGATTTCATTGGCTTTCATGTGAAAGAATATTGTGATAACTACCTTGAAGCTCTTCAAGAATGGTTTCCTGTTGAAATCAGAACAAATGGACAATTCTACGAAGTTATTTATCAGAATCATGTAACAACTATCGGGGCCTTTCCGATCGGTCTGGATGTGGATAAGATTCTTTCCGCAGTGTCTGCTAAGAAAAAAATCAGATATAGATTAGGCGGAGAAGACCTTTATGAGAAAATGAGCCGGGAGAGAGAGTCAGGAAGTTACATTTTTGGTGGACTTGAACGACTTGATTACACTAAAGGTTCCGTTGAAAGGTTAATTATTTTTCAGGATATATTCCATAAGTTGAGAGAATCAGGGAAAAGTGCACTGTTATACCAAGTGACTGCGCCAAGCAGATCTGATAATCCGGACTATATGAAACTGACTTCCATCTTGGAAGAAAGAGTTCTAGAAATGAACAACGTAATGGAGGGCAATCCAATTATTCATATAGATAAGGGAATACCCTCACCCCAAAATTACAGATTCATGAAAGAAATTGACGTGATGCTTGTGACCCCTCTTGAAGATGGTATGAACCTGGTCGCGTTTGAGTACATCCTTTCCCAAAAATACAAACGCCATGAAGACCGTGGTGTTTTGATACTGAGCACAAGTGGGGCTTCAAGGGTGCTCAAGCAAAAGGGCTTTGGGGAAAAAGACGGGATTGTTTTTGTAGATCCATTGAAGGCTAAAGATGCTGGAAGAAGAACGGTAGAGGCATTGTTGAAAGGACGGCATATCTCCGATCAGCTTATCCAATATGTTGAAAAGGAACGAAGGGTAGACGAATGGGCCGAAAGAAACATCAATGCCATTTTGGACTGTAGAAAATCGGTATAGGAAAAAAGCTAACCATATTTTTAACAACATATCAGCTCGAAGAGCTTTGGACAAGAGACCTTGTCTTCATTCTTTCGGATCGATTGAAAATCTAGTGGAGAAGAACTTACGCCACCAAAGGGGCACGATCATCAATCCCAGAGCAATGTAACTCCACGAATACATTATCGAACTGCAAGGATTAGGCAATATCATCTTCCCGAAACCCACCAGTAGCAAATAAACGGACAAGCTCGTAGTCACTGTCAAATAGGCTGCATTCTTGAAATACTGCATCGGGCGACTGGCTTCCCCCCCCATCTTCTCAGCTGTCTTTTTCCAGAACCCAGGTGGGTCTACCCGACGATAAAATTCAATGAGTACCTTATCTGCGGTGGGACGGGTAATCAATGTCACTGTGACCACAACAACCGTTGAGATGAATGACATGAATAGCAGTCGCTGCCACTCCGCCTCTACCGTAAATAAAATGATGGGTGCAACAATAAGAGAGGTCATAATCGCCGATAATTCGGAGAACAGATTCACTCTTTCCCACAACCAGCGTAAGACCAGTACCGCACCGGTTCCGGCTCCAAACAACAGAGTAACGTACCAGGCTGTTTGAATAGAACCCAGATTAGCCATAATGATCAGTGAAATAATGAGAATCAGTACATTTGACAGACGGGCAACAATCACCTGCTCTTTATTGCTCGGCTCCCTCTTCAACCAAACTCGGTTGATAATCCTTAAATAGAGATCATTGCTCCAATAGCTGGCGCCCCAGGTGAGGTGTGTATCGATGGTTGAGGCCAGGGCTGCCAATATCCCTGTCAGCATAATACCACGAATACCCGTCGGAAGAAGATCTTTTATGCCGGTGGCAAAGAGCAGTTCCCGGCCGGCGACAAAATTCTCTCCGCCAACTGTAGCCGGGTCAAATGGATAAACCACCAGCAAACCAACACCGATAATCAGCCATATAAGGCTTCGCAAGAAGATTTGAAGCCAGGTGAAAATGAAAGCCGCCATTTGAGCATCTCTAGTGCTTTTACAGGCCATCATTCTCTGTGCAAAATAGCCGGTGCCATCGCTGTTACGCTCAAAGAACCACTGAAGGCTGATTATCACCAGAAAAGGCATTAGAGCTTCGACGGTGCTGGGACTGAAAGAAAGAATTTGGCTGGTTTT
>Ga0307419_10001699_pt1 | contig 11335 bp, 10 predicted proteins | sample SalMarWE160230MG_2_FD_202512 | JGI IMG/M metagenome (GOLD analysis project Ga0307419, IMG submission 202512) | Salt marsh sediment microbial communities from the Plum Island Ecosystem LTER, Massachusetts, United States - WE1602-30 | ecosystem: Environmental > Aquatic > Marine > Intertidal zone... | reverse complement strand
AGGCATGGGCTGTTCTCTCAAGACGATATCTCAAAAAGAGTTCCACTGAATCCCGCAGTGATCTGAACTTTGAGGGTTTACGCCCCAGAACTTATGGCAGAATGTATAGCTCACTTGGAAAAAACGGCCTCTTAAACCCTCAAAGTTCAGATCAATACCGCTGGTCCCTATAGATATCGTCTTGAGAGAACAGCCCATGCCTCATTGCACATCAGAAAAATCGGGAATCCTGTCAAGAACCCCGATTATCAGTCCAAGAAGTTGTGATACGAGGGGCTAGGAGGCTTTGCCGGTTTTTCCACAAGTCACGGAGAGAAGAGAAGCGGAAGGCTGTCCGCCACAAGAAACCCCTCTCGTGTGGGCATGACCCGCCCTTCCTCGACCCTCACCAGCCCCGTTCCTTTCAAATCTCTCAGGACCTTTTCACTTTGTGATCGATCACCAAGCCGATCCAGCTCAACCCCCTCCATGGTCCTCAGCCCGAGCATGAGGGACTCCAGATCCTGCTGTTCCTTCGAAAGGGTCTCCTCATCGGCCACAGGCATCCTCCCGCCGGCAAGGGCATCACAGTAACCCTTCATGGATTTCAGGTTCCACCATCGCCGATTTCCCTGAAAGGAGTGGGCCGAGGGACCAAGCCCCAGGTAGGGGAGATGCTGCCAGTATTTCATGTTGTGGCAACAGGTGAATTCTCTTCCCTTAGTAAAGTTCGAAATCTCATAATGGAGATACCCCTCCTGCTCAAGGAAGCGGGAGGTGAGAATAAATAATGTCCTTTGCTGCTCTTCATTCAGGGGATGGATCTCCCCTTTGTCCCGCATCTTTCCAAAGGGGGTCTCTTTTTCGATGGTCAATTGATAACAAGACAGGTGCTCCGGCGCAAAATCAAGGGCCTGTTTCAGGGTCTTGAGCCATTGGTCTTGGGTCTGGCCCGGAAGCCCATACATAAGATCTAGCCCCACGTTGGTAAAGCCTGAATGTCTGATGCATTCAATCGCCTCCTCGGCCCTGTGGGACGTATGGCGTCTTTTCAGGATGAGGAGTTCCCGGTCATCAAAGGACTGAACCCCGAGACTGATGCGGTTTACGCCCAGGGTACGCAGATGCCCCATGAGATCCTCGGTCACGTCGTCGGGATTGGCCTCTACGGTGATCTCGGTCAAAGGATCAAACTGAAAATGGGTAAAAAGGGCGTCCATCAAGGCCGACCAATGTTCCCGGCTCAGGACCGTTGGAGTGCCTCCTCCCAGGAAGAGGGAATCAAAGGAAGGGAAAAGTCCTTTGTAGGCCAAAATTTCCCTACAGACAGCCTCCAACCACTGAGGGACAAGGGAAAGAGTGGAGATCGAATAGAAGTCACAATAGGGGCATTTTCCCCGACAAAAGGGGATATGGACGTAGAGACCCGCGTTCATGGGCCTATTCCTTGTCCGACTTTAAGACGGCCACAAATGCGTTCTGGGGAATCATCACGGAGCCGACCATCTTCATCCTCTTCTTCCCCTTCTTCTGTTTTTCAAGAAGCTTGCGTTTACGGGAAATATCCCCCCCGTAACACTTGGCTGTGACGTCCTTTCGAAAGGCGGCAATGGTGGAACGGGAGATGATCTTTCCTCCGGTGGCCCCTTGAATAGCGATCTTAAACTGGTGCCTGGGAATCTCGTCCTTGAGCCGGTCACAGATGCGAACGCCCCACTCCCTTGCGCGATCAGCATGAACGATGATGGAGAGTGCATCCACCGGCTCCCCATTGACCAGGATGTCCAGCTTCACCAGGTTGCTCTCTTGGTAACCGATGATTTCGTAATCAAAAGAGCCATACCCTTGAGTGACGGTCTTGAGTTCATCGTAAAAATCGACGATCACCTCGGCCAGGGGCATGTCGAAAAAGACCTCGATCCGGCCCGGTGTGGGGTAATTGAACCGGGAGTTGACTCCACGGCGTTCTATGCAAAGCTTCATCACAGCCCCCATATAACGCTCCGGAATAAGAATATTCGCCTTGATAAAGGGCTCTGCGGTGCTCTCGATGGAACCGGGGTCCGGGTAGTATTGGGGATTATCAACAGTGATAGACGTGCCATCTTGAAGGGTGAACCGGTACTGAACACTGGGCACCGTCATGATAAAGGATTGATCGTATTCCCTCTCCAGCCTGCTCTGCACGATCTCCAGATGAAGGAGCCCCAGAAATCCGCAACGAAATCCCTGCCCCAGGGCCGCCGAGGAGTCCTTCTGATAGACCAGGGCCGCGTCATTGAGTTTGTATTTCTCAAGGGCCTCCACAATGGAGGGATAATCGTCAGAGGAGATGGGGTAAAGGGAGGAAAAAACCACGGGTTTGACCTCTTTGAAGCCGGCCAGAGGGACCGGGGCGGGATAGGCATCCAGGGTGACGGTGTCCCCGATGCTCGTGTCACTCACCGTCTTGATACCAGAGATGATATAGCCTACTTCACCTGCACAGAGTCCATCCTTCGGTTCTCTTCGAAGACGAAAAATCCCGACCTCCTCCACTTTGTAGGTGGCGTCATTGGACATGAACCGGATGATATCTCCGGGCCGGACTCTTCCATCAAACAGACGGCAACTAATGATCACGCCCCGAAAAGAGTCATAGTGGGCGTCAAAGAGCAGGGCTGTGAGGGGATCTTCCTTTTTCCCGGCAGGCCCGGGGATTCGCTCCACGATCCCCTCAAGGACTTCTTCAATACCAATCCCCTCCTTGGCCGAGCAGAGGATGCTCGACTCCGAATCCAGCCCCAGCTCGGTTTCGATCTGTTCCTTGGCTTGCTCCACATCTGCGGAAGGCAGATCGATCTTGTTGATCACCGGGATGATGGTGAGATCATGCTCCATGGCCATATAGACATTGGCCATGGTCTGCGCCTGCACTCCTTGAGACGCGTCCACCAAAAGCAACGCGCCCTCACAGGAAGCCAGGGACCTGGAAACCTCGTAGGAGAAATCCACATGTCCGGGGGTGTCAATCAGGTTCAGTTCGTATTCTTCTCCCGCCTTGCTGGTATAAGGGAGGGTGATGCTGTTGCTTTTGATGGTGATTCCCCTTTGCCGTTCAATATCCATGGTGTCCAGAATCTGGTCGCGAAACTCACGCTCGCTCACCAGCCCTGCATATTGGATTAGACGATCGGCAAGGGTCGATTTCCCATGATCGATATGGGCGATGACGCTGAAGTTGCGTATGTTTGACATGATGTTCCTATATCATTGATCATTTGGCATTGATCATTGCTCATTTATCAATGTTTAATGACAAATTTTCAATGGCCAGTGATCAATGTTCAATGTTCGATGTTCAGTGCTACAGCCCCATATCTTCATTAATAAGGACGATTCTCACCCTTCCCTTTGGAAAACACTTTTCCGTGATGGTCCAGGTGTTGCAGATTCGACTGGGGCTGCTGCATTCTTCACAAAAGGAGGTCTTCACACAAGGGGTCTTCACATCCAGCCTCATGGCGTTGGTAGGCGCCACATAATTCTTGATGCGGTCCATGGCCTCATCCAAATCGCCCACGATCTTGTTGCGGCCCATGAGAATCACGACATGCCTGGGGCCAAAGGTAATGCCTCCGGTTCGATTGCCGATCATGTCCAGATTAACAAGCTGCCCATCTTCTGTGACGGCATTTGTCCCCGTAACAAAAAGATCGCAGAGGAGTGCTTTTCTACGCAATTCCGTACTCTCCTCACGGGGGAGGTCCCTGTTAAAGGCATCCAGCACCTCCAGTTTCGGATCATCCTTGAGGACCTGGTAGAGACCTGTGTCCATGAAGGTCATGGACCCGCCCCATGAAACGGTCTTGGCGCCAGTCTTGGGAAGGATTTCTTCCAATACAATCTTTTTTGCCTCTGCGCGGTTGCCGGCTATAAAAACCTCAAAATTATTGACCTCCAGACTCTCTTTGAGATCCTCCAAGCGTTTCATCCAGTAATGCTCTATGGGTTTCTCCATTTCATTCTCCTTCTCTATTGGGCAAGTACTTAGTATTTGCCGTCCTTCATTGAAAACTTCTGTCCACACAGATTAGTCATACTTCTTCTTTTTTGCAAGATGTCATGCCTTTTCTGCCAACCCTTCCTCCGAAGTTCCACGGATGGTAGACCAATTGGGAAAAAGAAAGCAAAAATATATGGGTTCAAGTGGTTGTTTTTTATTGGCGATAATCCTTGGGGCAGAATGTACCCCTCTTGTTTTAAGACCTGTTCTTCCGGTTGCTCCGCCATGATTTATCATTACAGGTACGAAGGAAGGAGATGGGATACCCGGCCAAGACTCTTGCCCACAACATCTTGTGGTGTTTTTGTGTTTGACACACAAGGCGAAATTTTCTAGACTTTCTTCGGGAAGAATGTAGTTTCGTGTTTTTTCCGGCTGCCCGCAACAAGAGGGTCTAAATGAGAATTCGTTGCCCCAAATGTAAATCTGTATATGTGGTTGATGGTTCTAAAACTGATTACAAAATCAGAAAGGCTGCTAAGTGCTCAGGATGTCAGGCTGTTTTTTATGTCGAAATGCGACAAGGGCGCGCCAAGAGAGATGAAAAAACCAGTGAAACAACTTTCCTTCAAAGCTATTTTGAGAAACGAAATGGCAGTGATCGAAGACAAAACAAGGACCGAAGGACGAAGATCGACATAGGGGAGCTTCCTTTTCGGCTCCCGGCTAAAGATGTCATACTGATTTATTCTGAGGAGGGCATTCCCATGGGGTATATGAGCCACGGGCAACGGAGTGGTGCAGAGCGGAGAATTGGCAAAGAACGTCGAATAAGTGCATGAAGAGGCCCAAATTCATTATTGGTCATTCAAGCCCCGTATCCTCCCGTAACGTTTCCCGAACGTGCATGGCACTAAAAACCTAACTTATTGGTATTCCATGTTTTTCCAGTTATATCAGCGGGAGCTTCTCCATGGGCGATCTTGCAGAAAATACAATCCTTTTCCACTATACACTCCTTTTTTCGCCTCAGCTTCAGAGCGACTAAAAAAACACCTCTTCTTTCGGAAGCCTCACCTTTAGTATGGGTTTGTCTGCCGCATAACCCACCGGACAAATGAGCGTGGGAACCAGACGGTATGGGAGACCGAGTATCCGGAAGACTTCCAAAGCCGTTCAGACATCAAAGGGAACCTCGACACAAAAAGACAATCCAAAGGCTGACAAAGATTGCCGGAGGGTAGGGTACAAAAAAAAGAAACCAACCCTTACGGAGGTTGGTTTCTTTAGAAAGGAGTAAAAAGCAATTTTTCCACTTACATAAGACAGCTATAATTTAATGCATGATTCTTGCCAAAACAAACATGCTCGGATAATAGATTATAACTATTGGGTATTGTTGTCTATTCCTTAGTATTTCAATTCCTGGTCGGTTTTTTATTTCACCTGAAAAGTACAAATCTTTTAACCAGAAAAACATGGCTTATCCACAAAGCCTTATAACTATTTTAATTTGTTAACTAATTTCATGTTCAAACTTTTGAACCTCTGGTGGGTACTTGGTATACCGTTGATGTTGCCTTGCCGTAATCACGTAATATAAAGAGGCTAATGCTCCACACAAGGTTGTCTACTCAAAGCCTCTTCCATGTAAACGAGAGAGTCGATGACCTTTCCTTTTGGGGTGTCCGAGCCATAGATTTCTTTTAAGGCATAATAGGCCTCATATCCATCTAGCGTTGTATTGTAAAAGAAATCCTGGGCAAGTTCGCTAAAGGAATCCAGATCTTCCTGAATTCTGCACGCCTCGGTGTAGCGTTCTATCAATTCCCCAAGCATGGGATGAAACTCATGAATCAGGGAAAGATCATTTAGAAAACCATCATCGGTCGGATCTATTTCAAGTCCGTGGTAGATGAGGGTCTTCAAATTCCCATTCCCTTGCCTGAAGTATCGACGGAGTAAGGCATAATTGGGTCTATTGCTCAGTTTCTCTTTCAGAAAAACTTCCACGAGTTCATCCGAAAGCTCAACCTCTCCATTAAAATAGGCAACAAGAAGCTCTTGATCTTTGTTCTCAGGAGCGGCATTGTTTTCCTCTTCCACTTCATCTGGGCAATCATCATCAAGCCACTCAAACCCTAACATGGCCAGTTCCGTCCGGTAATGTTCCGGTCTTTTTCTGAAGATCTCGTTGATCCTCTCGGTTACCAGTTCATTCTTGATTTTGATGATTTCATCGATAATATTCTTCTTCTTTTTCATTTTCCTCTCGCTCGGGCCGAAGGGCCGTTCCTATGGGTTGTTATACATGGTTTTTTCTTGATCATTTCTTTTCCGGCGGCAGGTGTTTATGCCTGGCATACTTCCCTAGAAGCATTTTTTTATTAGAATTTAGAGAATATAGGAGGAGAAGGGGTTGTGTGTCAAGGGAAAAGGGACCACTAAATATGCTGTTAAGGCCCCTTATCCTTGGTGCCGCAGGCCGTGTCTTTGAGGGTCCAGGTTTGGGAAATTTTGGTCAACCCTTCATTAGATATTGACACAACTTCTTATTTTTGCTAAAATTATCCAATCTTAGGAAATGGTTGCCATCTGATGTATCATAGAGACAATGTAACCATTTAATAACTCAATGACCCGGTTCAGTTAAGAAGATCTGGACAGCAATCTAAATGAAAAAGTTTTCGACTCGACCTAAGGGACGGGGAGAAAGCCCAGGCTTATCGCTGAATAGAAGAGTTCATGGCTTCAAAGTGCGCTGAGAGCCCATTCCCCCACACTGGATTGTGGGGAGGATATAGAGACCCCGTTTCTCGTTTTGAGAGGTGGGGTCTTTTTTTTGCGTGATCTGCTTTTATCATAGCCACGAAACAAACCCGGTTTTCCTGCAGAGATATAGTGTAGGAAACTCCAAGCAATCTCTCGATTTCTTCAGATCCAAGGGAGGTATTCATAATAAGATGAAAAAGAAAATTATGTGCGGATTGGCGTTACTTTTCACGCTTGTGCCCGGTCTTGCCCTGTCATCTTCCGCAATTGCACGACCAGTGGAGGATTATACATGGGTCGGTCCTACTGGTGACCCCTTGCCCTTCGAGAGTTTTCAGGACGCGGAGGAATTTCTAGCTGCCTCCGAGGTGGCCCGATCAAAAACGCATCGGGAGGGTGTCAACAAGTACAAGAAGGTCGTGTTGGACAACGACGGGATCTGGGCGAACAGCATTTTTCGTTGGGAGAACGTGGTTAGGCGTCCGGGCCTCGACACACCTCGGCATTTTCGCGATAGCTATGAAAGCGAGGTGGCAGCATACAAGGTCAACGAGATCCTCGGTCTAAACAACATCCCGCCCACAGTCTATCGAGAGGTTGAGGGCAGGTCCGGGTCCGTGCAGCTTTGGATGGAAAAGACCACCAAAGAGGTGGACCGAAGAAAGAAGGGCACAAAACCCCCTGATGCCACCAGCTGGAACCGGCAGTCCCACGACATGCGGGTCTTTGATAACCTCATTAACAATATTGACCGAAATCAGAGCAACATCCTGATAGACAAAGACTGGAACCTTTGGTATATCGACCACACCCGTTCCTTTGCCATGGATAAGTCTCTCCCGTCACCCGATAGGGTATCCCGATGCTCCAGGAGCCTCTATAATGCCCTCAAGCAGATGGACGAAGACTTAGTGAGGGAGACCCTGGCATCCCTTCTGCGTGTTGCAGAAGTGGACGCATTCTTTGTGAGACGTGAAAAACTCATTAAACTCCTTGAGGATCGGGTCGCAGAGGTGGGTGAGTCCAATGTCTTTTATGACTAAGGCGCTTTCGACTGCAGGGATGAAAGAATATGTTTAGCTTCCCTTGAACCCCCTTCCTCGATTCCCCTTTGGTTTCTGATTTTCCGAATACGTTTGTCTGTGAACCCCGCTCGATGAGCGGGGTTCCGCAGCAAGCTTCAATGCTCCCTCAATACAAGCCTTTGCTCTCAACCCGATCTAGAGTGACATCGAATCTCTTGTTGGTGCTTGTTCTTCTGATGGTGAGGGTGACCTCTGTATAGGCTGGCCCACGAAGCATTTCCTCTAAAATGTATTCATAATCTTTTCCGGCGGTGGATTCTTCGTCCACATGGGTGATGATATCCCCCTTTTCTATGCCGGCCTTCAAAGCAGAACCCTTGGGTAGGACATCCAAGACGACGATAGGCCCCCTGTGATCCCTGCCTTCATGGTGGAAGAGTTGTAGAACAGACAATCCGATACCCCCGGGGAATTCCTCTGCGAATAGGTCTGACGGTATGGGAAGCAAAAGGGCGGCCACTAAAACAAAAAAGATCGCTTTTCTTTCCATTATAACCTCCTTTGACTAGTAAAAAACCGGATCCAGAGGGCTCGGCTTTGGTTCACCCCAGAGGGGTGAAGCATGCCGAACCAGCATTCGGGAAGGTCATGTCTGTCTTTTCAAGGCCATATCTCACAAAAAGATACCACCGGACTTCACAGCGAGCCAATATTTGGGGTTTACGCCCGTGAAGCCTTGGGAATCTTCGAGGACTCACTTTAACCCCTAATATTGCTCGTCCCGCCATCATGCCAGCAGTGATAAGGATCAAAGATAATTCTAGCATCTTATGTGCTTCTGGCACAAAACCGATCCCAATCCATCAGATGAGCCGCCCCTGCGATGGTCGTTCCATAGAATAGAACCGGTTTGTGGTTCAGGAATTTTTCAATGGTATTGTTCACAATAGTCGTTCCGGTTACTAACTGCAAATCGGCCCAGTCAATCCCCTCTTGCGTCGCCAACGGTCCTTCAACGGCGATCTGAAATTTTCGTGTCCCAATGTTGTCCGGGTCCATATCAATGAGACGCATAGAAAAGGAGGAGGCCAAGGATTCTACCATACGGGGCTGAAAACCAATCTGGAGGATTCTTACTTGACCATAGCGCGTCTGAATATACTCCCTCAACTCTTCCGCGCACTGGACGGGGTCTTGGTCTCGACAATGGACTGTCCCCTCAACGAGGTTCATATGGCGCAATAGGGCGTTCAAGGCAGCCACAAAGATGCCCCGGCGATAGTTGTTATCAAGGGACATCTCCAAGACCTGTTCCAGCGTGCCTTCAAAGTCTCCATAGCGATCAGTAAAGGCCTGGCCCAATGAATCGGCAAACTCCGCCTGCATGAGCCGTTCCTTTCCCTTTTGCAGGGGGAAATCATCGGCCTCCGGGTTGCCGATGGCCTCTTCGGTGCTCAGTGCCCTGGCCCGAATACGGACCGTTTGACCGAAGAGGTCTTGTTCCTTCAAGATGCCCCGAGTTCGTTCCTTCAATTCATCATAGACGCTTTCCATGTTTCACCTTTTCCTGATAAGGAGCAGTGTTTTGACTGCTCGAAATCTACCAGTCTATTTGAACATCATCAAACCTTTGCGCAGCAGCTTCCGGGGCCCGCGCATCCGGCACTTGTGGGGTTGAAACCGCAGCATGCGGTATCACCCGGCCCGGGAAGAACGAAGCCAGATGCCCCGGTCAGTGACGATGGTGTTGACATCATCTTCGTGAGATTTGTGCTGCCGCATCCTTTGCACTCCGGCTGGTCCCTTGAAAAGGCGATAAGGGTTTCACTCTGTTTTCCGCAGTCCAGACAGAGATAATCGAATAAAGGCACGGTCATTCTCCTTTGTGTCCGTTTCCGGTTTCATATTCTTCAATGGCCTTTTGAAGCGTCTTATTGGTCAGCCGGATGCAGTGCTGTTTCTGGTCCGGAATCTGCTCCAACACCCGGAAGATGTCACCGTCTTGAAGTTGTTTTGCTTCATCAAGCGTCTTTCCCCTGATCAAATCCATGGCGACCATGGCGGACGCAACAGCGCCCGGACACCCAAGGACCTGGATCTTGGCGTCCTTGATCCTTCCCTCTTCCACTTTCATGTAGATTTTCATGGTGTCCCCGCAGACCCCGGTCAATTCTGAGACCTGGTCTGCGTCGCGCAGAGAGCCCATGTTTTTTTTGTCCAGATAATAGGTGATTGCCTTATCCGAATATCCTGATCCGGTAAGCAGCTCACGAACATTTTTCGCATCGGTTTCATTCATTTCTTCCATTCCACTTATCCTCTTTTCTTCGTCTTCCTGCTTTCCCAAGTGTCGTCAAACAACGGTATCCACAACAGAGTGAGACCTCAGGAAGCCCCCTCGAAGGGGGCTCAAGGGACAAAGGCTTTTCTGAAGCGACTGGTGGGAGGGCGCCGTCTTTTCGTGGCTTATCTGTGAGGGAAGCCCTAGCTCCCGCCCCATAAGAGCGGGAGAACATCAGTTAAAACCAAGTCTAATTGAAGGTATTCCGTGACTCCGTGACTCAATCGACAGTCAACCGGCCCTTGATCTGTCTCAGGTTCTGCAAGAGTCTTTCCGCATCCTTTTCCCCCGGCCGGTCGGGCAAGGGGTCCATCAAGCCCAGGCCCTCACTCTTTTCATGATATTCTTTCTGTGACAAAGTGCTTACGGATGCACAATGTATCATGGGATTCATGGAAAGCAGTTTGCCGGCCAATTGAAGACCGGTCATATCTGCAAGGGTCTCGTCCGTGATGACAAGATCAAAGGCCAAGCCCGACACACTTTTCAGGGCCTCAAGGCCAGACTTTGCCCATGACACATCCACATCTTTGTCTTTTTCCAAGGCCGAGGCCAGGTCGGATAGGGACGCTTTATCGGAGCTTACCAGCAACAGGTTTTCCATTTGACTCTCCATTACCAGTACTCCTCGACATTGGCCTCATCCGCCAAGGGCATTTTGCCGTCGAGATAGGCCTGAACGGCCTCTCTTACCGTGCCTTTGGCGTCATTGGCCACCTCTATTTTTGCCGCATTCATGGCCTTGAAGGCGTTGGGCCCACAAAATCCCGTGAGCAAGACCTCAGCCCCTTTTGAACTCACCGTGCTGGCTGCCTGAATGCCCGCCCCTTTAAATGCGTTGACATTTTCTTTATTATCCAGCACATCGAAGTCGAGGGTGTCAGAGTCAATAATAAGGATATAGGCCGCCCTTCCAAAGCGGGGATCAACCTGGGAATCCAGGTCCGTCCCTGTGGATGTCACAGCAATCTTCATGATGTCTCCTTTTTCTATGACGCTATTGGCCGCCACCGCCACCGCAAACCTGATCGTCTGCGATTTGAGGAAGGTTCCCTGCAATTAGATCTTCTACTACCGGCCTAATCTCTGCGCGTTGGGCATCGTGATAGACCTCAATCCCCACCTGCCTGAAACCCATCAGGGGTCGCATCCCAATGCCTCCAACGATCAAGGCATTGACTTTGTGCCCGGCCAGGAAATTGACGGGGACCATGCAGCCTCCCTGAACATGCT
>Ga0307419_10001697_pt1 | contig 11339 bp, 7 predicted proteins | sample SalMarWE160230MG_2_FD_202512 | JGI IMG/M metagenome (GOLD analysis project Ga0307419, IMG submission 202512) | Salt marsh sediment microbial communities from the Plum Island Ecosystem LTER, Massachusetts, United States - WE1602-30 | ecosystem: Environmental > Aquatic > Marine > Intertidal zone >... | reverse complement strand
TCGGCAGTGAAAAGCTGGAAGGCAATTGCATCATCCGCCCTTGTGAACAGATGAGGAACCGGGGAAACGGCAAGGGGGGCGGAGTGGCGGCCGTCGGATTATTCGATGAGTATAAAGAGTTTTATGCCTTGCACATTTCCTACCTTGAGGAAGACGCAAGGGGGCCTGTCGAAAAAGAATTCGTAGAATCTGTTTTTGATGTTGCTCATGCCGAAAGACAAGCGAGCTTGGATGACTATCGCGAAACCGGACTGGAGGTCAAGCCACCTCTTGTGTGGCGCTATTTTGTGCGCGTCAAACCCGAGAGGCTGGAATCTTTCGCCGTTGAAAATAAGATCGCAGAGGGACAAGATACGGAGAAAACAACCGCAGAGGACGAATTTGTTTTTCAGAACAGTTTTCGTTTGAACGCCAAATATTATGAGAACCGCAAAGATCCCCGCGCTTTTGTCCTTTCCCATGGCCGGGATCTTTTGATCCTGAAGGGGGTTGGGTACGCTGAGGAGATCGCCCGGTTTTACCGCTTAGAAGAAATAAAAGCACATCTCTGGATCGGGCATCAGCGGTATCCGACCAGGGGACGTGTCTGGCATCCAGGAGGGGCGCATCCTTTTGTAGGTTTGAATGAAGCGCTTGTCCACAATGGGGATTTCGCCAATTATCATTCTGTGTGTGAGTATTTGCGTCAATGGGGGATCGTGCCCCAGTTCATCACGGACACAGAGGTTTCTGTCCTGTTGTTCGACCTGTATTCAAGAGTGCTGGGGTATCCTCTCGAATTCGTGATCGAAGCCTTGGCACCTACACCCGAGGGCGACTTTGAACGCCTCACAAAGCAACGGCAGCGGATATTCCGGGCCATCCAGTCTGCCCATCTGCACGGCTCACCTGACGGTCCCTGGTTTTTTATCGTGGCTCGTGCTGAGCCCGGAACGGGTGCGCCTCAGCTGATCGGGATCACAGATGTGTCCATGCTCAGGCCGCAAGTCTTCAGTTTACGCGAGGGCGACAAAAGCTACGGAGCTATCGCCAGTGAAAAGCAGGCTCTCGACGCTTTTTTTGAGGAGATCGCCTCTAAAGATCCCTCCGTGCCTCCGATGGCTGACAAGTACTGGGCGGCCCGCGGGGGGAGTTGCACGGACGGAGGCGCTTTTGTATACACGCTGAAAAATGATAACGGCAAATTTTTCCTTGATGTCCGTGATAAATTCGGCAATCGGATCAGTGGAAACAGCCATCCGCGAGGCCGTAAGGAGATTCGCACGCCGGCCATCGACATCAACTGTCGGATGGACAGTAAAGGTAAGAAAAAGTCCACACCCCCTTCACCCGCTTCAAAGCAGAACCTGGGGGACCTGGAAAATGGGATTCGCGATGAATCGATGGCGACTCCTCAGGATCCGTTTCAGGGACTTTTATCGGAACTGATAAAGGCCCTTCAGGATAATCGGTATGAGGAGTTCCAGAACGGAGCAAAAAAGCTGGTGAAAGATGAGGGCAAGATAGAGGCACTCCGTAAACTCACATTGCTCCGTGATAGACGATGGGATCCAGGAGAGGGGCAGCGGGCTTTCCAGCTGGCAGCCATAGAGAACTCGATACACGCGATCTTGGACTCTGTTCCTTCACCAGGAAAAGCAGACGAAAATCGAATGATCAGATTGGACGCAAATATCACCTGGGAGAAAGCGATCCCCACACCCAAGAATGCTCCTGACACGATCGTGATCGACGCGGAAAAGTTTCCCAACGATGGTCCTGAGGCCACATCCAGAGTGATCGCCGAAACCCATGCCCAAGGCTGGAGGAATTTTATCGTTTACCACTGCCGGGGTGACCGGTTCATCGGATGTGGACTCGGCCCAAACACCGAAAACGTCCGTATCGATGTTTATGGCTCGAGTGGAGATTATTTGGGGAGTGGGATGGATGGGGCCCAACTCTATGTTCATGGCGATGCGCAGGATCAGGTGGGACAGATCCTTAAATCGGGCCGCATCGTGATTTTCGGAAATGTGGGCCAAACGTTTCTTTACGGCGCTAAAGGCGGAGAGACATTCGTCATGGGGTCTGCAGCGGGCCGTCCCTTGATCAACGCTGTAGGCCGAGTCAGGGCAATCATCAACGGTTCCTGCCTCGATTATTGTGCCGAGAGTTTTATGGCAGGCGCTCAAACGGGCGGAGGTTTCGTAATCATTAACGGCCTTGCCTATGATGAACGGGGTGAGGTCATTGGATTGGAGATGAAATATCCCGGTAATAACCTGTTTTCCCTGGCTTCAGGCGGGGCATGTTATCTGAACGACCCTTACCACACTGTCACGGAAAACCAGTTGAATGGCGCAGAGTTCATTTCTTTCCGCCGGGAAGACTGGATCACGATCCTCCCCTATCTCCAGGAAAACGGCCGCCTCTTCGGCATCAGCATACGACACGACCTTTTAATGGTGGATGGAGTCCTCAAATGGCCCGAAGAGGTCTTTCGAAAGATCATTGCCAGCCGGGAGACCCACGAGCTGGATTGGACTTCTCTGGACTAGAAGGCAAAAAACATCACTCTCTGCAGAATAGGTTGTGGTTGAGATATCTAAATCTTTTCTTTGCCTTTTGCTGTTATTGCGTATTTTCCGCTTTCTTCTTTAACCAATTCCGCAGCAGTCATCTCTCGCAAACTGCTTCTTACCTTGAAGAGAGGCTGCCCGACTCTTTGGGAGATTTCTTCGGGTGTTAAGGGATCTAGAATACTGCTCAACAGTGCCTTCGCAGACTCTGTGACTGTTCCATCTGGATTGACACATGCCATCGTCGCCTCCTATTCCAAGTCTTTCTTACAGAAATACCAGTCTTTACATTCAAAACCGCTGTCTTTGACACGCTCTGCTGCCATTTCCTGCGTATTAGGCGGAGGAACGATGACCTTCTCTCCAGGACGCCAGTTTGCAGGCGTTGCCACACCGTATTTGTCCGTTGTCTGTAAAGCTTGAATGAGGCGCAAAATTTCATCCATGTTGCGACCGGTTGAAAGCGGATAATAAATCATTGCCCTGAGAATTTGCTTATCATCCATAACAAAAACACACCGTGAAGTCTCTGTTTTGCTCTCTCCAGGCATGACCATGCCATATTTTGTCGCCACCTCTTTGTTTAAATCCGCAATTATGGGAAAGGTAATTTTTTGCCCAAGCTTTTCTTCAACATTTCTCGCCCATGCAATGTGAGAATAGACACTGTCGATGCTTAATCCTAAGAGCTCACAGTTCATTTCTCTAAGCTGATCGTGAATTTGAGCAAATCCTATAAATTCAGTTGTGCAAACAGGAGTAAAATCTGCGGGATGAGAAAATAATATGAGCCAACTTCCTTTAAAGTCCTCGAGTCTGAGCGGTCCATGAGTAGTAACAGCCTCAAACTGTGGGGCCGGCTCTCCAAGACGGGGTATGGTTGGCACTTGTTTTTCTTGTGCCTCTTGTGTGTCTTCCATGATAAAGCCTCCTATAAAATTTTTGGATATAAATTCCTAGATATATAATTTTAGTGTTATTATAAACTCTAAATATTATTTTATCACACTGCGGAGCATGTGTGTAGAATTTGGTTTCGGTATGATTTCTATGAGAGTATCACAGGATAAAATGATCACTTTTGCCATTACGCCCTAACCAACCATACTTCATGGACCAACGCCTCGCCCTGAAACAACCCAACTCTTGCGGTAACTTCGACTCGTGAATAATCCAGGCTAGGCACGATTAAGTCCCCCATTCAATAGAAAAAAATTTATTGACAAATAGGAGTCAATCTTATTTAAATAAATTAAGTATGGGAATAAAAATTTTTATAAGGAGGCTTTAGATGCCCAAAGAAAAAAAGACCTTAACCACGGCATTTGGCATTCCTGTGGCCGATGATCAGAACAGTCTAACGGCGGATAAACGAGGGCCAGTCTTGATGCAGGATGTTCACCTCTTGGAGAAGCTCGGCCACTTTGACCGTGAGCGTATCCCCGAACGGGTTGTTCACGCAAAAGGGGCGGGTGCAGGGGGCTATTTTGAAGTCACGGCAGATGTGACTAAGTACACCAAGGCAAAATTCCTTTCGGAAGTGGGCAAAAAAACCGAAGTTTTTGCCCGTTTTTCTACCGTAGGAGGCGAGAAGGGATCTGCTGATGCGGCACGAGACCCTCGTGGATTCGCCCTGAAGTTCTACACAAGGGAGGGTAATTACGACTTTGTTGGCAACAACACGCCGGTGTTTTTCATCCGCGATCCCCTTAAGTTTTCCGATTTCATCCACACGCAGAAACGGCACCCAGTCACTAACTGTAAGGACCCGGATATGTTTTGGGACTTTCTCTCGCTGACTCCAGAATCCATCCACCAGGTTACTGTACTCTTCTCAGACCGGGGGACTCCAGCGACATTCCGTCATATGAACGGTTACAGCAGTCACACCTATAAGTGGTATAACGGCCAGGGTGAGTCTTTCTGGGTACAGTACCATTTCAAGACCGACCAGGGCATAAAGAACCTGACCCGAGAGAAAGCGACACGTTTATCGGGTGAGAATCCTGATCATGCCACCAAGGATTTGTTTGAGGCCATCGAACGGAGCGATTTCCCCTCCTGGACGCTTGAAATGCAGATTATGCCATATGAGGAAGGATTAAATTATCACTGGGATATCTTTGACATCACCAAGGTCTGGCCACACGCAGAAGTCACACCCATCAAAGTGGGTAAACTGGTATTGAACCGCAATCCTGTCAATTATTTTGCTGAAGTCGAGCAGGCGGCCTTCTGTCCAGGAAATCTTGTGCCAGGGATTGCCACATCGCAGGACAAGATGCTCCAAGCTCGGCTTTTCTCCTATCATGACACGCACATCCACCGTCTGGGGCCGAACTATCACCTCCTGCCCGTGAACGCACCCAAGAATGCACCCGAGAACAGCTATCAGAGAGATGGATTCATGAGATCTGATGACAACAGCGGTGGGGGACCCAATTATTGGCCCAACAGTTTCGGCGGCCCGGAGCCAGATCCAACCACAGCAGAGCCTCCCTTTGAGGTCTCAGGACTTGCAGCCCGCACCCCTTATCCTCATCCCAACGACGACTTCCAACAGGCCGGAACTCTATACCGCAAGGTGATGACAGACGAGGACAGAGATCACCTCATCGGAAATATTGTGGACCATCTTGGGGGAGCACAGAAGCGTATCCAATTGCGTCAAACGTCAATATTCTTTAAAGCTGATCCGGAATACGGGCACCGCGTAGCTGATGGATTAGGATTGGACATGAAGGAGGTTGAGCGTTTGGCCAAGATGTCCCAGGACGAGCGCGCCAAAGCCACAGCTGAAGGAGTTTATTGATCTCTATTTATTTTCCGCGACTGTTGCGAAACTAAACAAAATAAAATCCAATCACTCAAAAATTCTAATAATCAAAAGGGTGTTGAAATGGCCCAATCTAATTTATATAATTGCGGGTCAGATGTTTAAAGTTTCGCATAGCTTTCAAGTTAACTATCTCAGATTTTTTTCCTAAATACAATAGTCCAGCGTGTTTTCAATCAATTCAGGAGGTCAAGAATGGTAAATTATTTTAGGAAGGCATTTCCCGTTTTGGTCTTACTCGTTGTGGTTATCGGAGCAACTCATCTCCTCTTTTCCCAGAGCCCTGAAGAAGACCTGATTAAAAGCTTTAAATGGCGGAATATCGGTCCGGCTAACATGATCGGCCGTATCTCGGATTTTGAAGCTCTGGAGAGCGACTTCACCCAGGTGATTGTCGCCAGCGCTTCCGGAGGCGTTTGGAAATCCGTGAATGCAGGGACAACATGGGAGCCTATCTTTGATAATTACGGCAGCGCCTCTATCGGCGATGTGGCATTCTTCCAGAAAGACCCGAATATCATCTGGGTGGGCACGGGTGAGGAGTGCAGCAGGAACAGCATCGCCTGGGGTGATGGCATCTATAAATCCATTGATGGCGGTAAAACATTCACCCGGATGGGCTTGGAAACTACACATACCATCGGCCGGGTGATCACCCATCCGACCGATCCCGATGTCGTTTACGCGGCAGCGACAGGACATACTTGGGGCTACTCTGGAGATCGTGGATTGTTTAAAACCGAGGACGGAGGAAAATCCTGGCAGAAGCTGATCAATGGATTGCCGGATGATGGAAAAACCGGCGCCATCGACCTCGTCATGCACCCGGAAAATCCGGATATTCTATATGTGACTTATTGGCAGCGCCTGCGTCAGCCCTGGCGTTTTGATTCGGGCGGACCGAACGGCGGCATCTTTAAAACCACAGATGGTGGAAACACCTGGCAGAAACTCACCCAGGGGCTTCCGGAAGGAGACCTGGGAAGGATCGGACTGGCGATCTCACGCAGCAATCCCCAGGTTTTAATGGCTGTTGTCGAGCACGGCTTTCAGCCCCAGAGGACCATCCGGGAAGGACAGGAGCAGAGGCCCAATCCCGATTACGACGATATGACAAAGCTCGGGACAGGCCTCTACAGGTCCGAAGACGGCGGTGAAAGGTGGATCTACAAAAACAGGACAAACGTCCGTCCTTTCTACTACAGCCATATTTACATCAATCCCTTTGACGACAACCTAATTTATTACCTGTCGACCCGGATGCAGTATTCCGAAGACGGTGGAAAAACCTTAAAGAACATAGAGGGGCTTCATCCCGATTTCCACACCATGTGGCTGGACCCGACAAACAAGCACCGTTTCTATGTCGGCCAGGATGGAGGCGCATCCTTGACCCATGACCACGGCCAAACTTGGATTTTTTTCGACAACCTCTGCCTGTCGCAGTTTTATGCGGTAAGCGCTGATCTGCGCGATCCATATTACGTCTATGGCGGGCTTCAAGACAACGGAACCTGGTGTGGTCCAAGCATGAGCCGGGAAGGAGCAATTCTCACCGATTTTTGGTTCAACATCGGAGGTGGAGACGGATTTCACACCCAGAATGATCCCACTGATTGGCGCATCGCCTATGCCGAAAGCCAGGGCGGGAGCATCATGCGTGTGAACGTGGAGACACGTGAAACGACCCGGATCAGGCCGTCAGAACAGAATACCTACAACTGGAAGGAGCACTTGCCGAAAAAGAGCGGTGATGAGGGCGCAGGCCAACAACCACAGCGCCAGAGTGCTCGACAGGGGACGCAACAGAATAGACAGCAGGCAGGCCGCCAGCGGCCAAGCGGCCAACAGGTGCAGCAAATGTCACAGCAATCAAGCAGCCAGCAAGAGCAACAAAGCCCGTTTGGACGCCCGAGATCTCCCTACCGTCACAACTGGAGCTCGCCCATCCTGATCTCTCCGCACAATCCGCGTACAATTTACTTAGGTGGGGATCATCTTTTCAAATCTGTGGATCGCGGCGATCATTGGAGGATCATCAGTCCCGACCTCACGACCAACGACCCGGAAAAACACAGCAAGCCCACTGGGGGCATAACTCTCGATCAGACAGGAGCGGAAACACACTGTACGATCATCACAATATCAGAATCCTCGATCACTCAAGGCCTTATCTGGGTGGGTACGGATGACGGCAATGTCCAATTGACCCGAGACGACGGGAAGACATGGACGAACGTCAGAGAAAACGTGCCGGATGTGCCCGAAGGGATATGGGTCAGCCGAGTTGAAGCCTCGCGATTCGATGAGGGCACCTGCTACCTGACCTTCGACGGACATCGAAGCGATAACTTCATACCGTATGTGTTCAAAACCACGGATTTTGGCGAGGCTTGGACAAATATCACATCGAACCTCCCAGATGGAGGGCCCGTATATGTTATTCGCGAAGACTTAAAGAATAAAAACCTTCTATTTGTTGGAACGGAATTTGCCGTCTTCTTCTCCAGAGATGGAGGCCAAAAATGGACGAACCTCAACCTCAATATGCCTACGGTGGCATTCCACGACCTGATGATCCATCCCCGAGACAATGACCTGATCGCTGGAACTCACGGACGTGGCATATGGATCCTGGACGATATCTCACCGCTTCGACAAGCGACGGATAAGATCCTTTCTGCGGAGGCTCATCTTTTTGAAAACGGGCGGCCCGGCACACACTGGTTAAGCTTGCGCAGGGGCGGTTACGGGCGCGGCAACCTTTATTTTGCAGGAGAAAATCCTCCTTTCGGCGCCAGGATCTACTTTTACCTTAAGGATAAACCGGCCGATCCTGTAGAAATTGAAATCACGGACGCGACCGGAAATCTCAAGACGACCTATGCCGTCAAGAATGCAGAGGCAGGGATGAACCAACTCATGTGGGATATGAAGTTCGATCCCTCTCCGAAACAGATGAAGCAGGCCATCACACAGATGCAGCAAATGATGGGAAGGATAATTCAGAGACCGGAAGTTGAGGAAAAGGCAAAAAAAACAGTGCAAGAGGCTCAGGAAAAACTCAAACAACCCGGCCTCACTTACAGGGAAGCCCAGGCGATCCAAATGAAGGCTTTTGAATCTATCGGCTTTAGTGGTGCTGCGCGATTTATGAGAGGACGGTTTGGCCGGGGAGTGGAGGCTCCCATTGCCGAACCAGGGACGTATGCGGTAAAGCTCACAGTAAACGGGAACACTTCGATCGGTAAAGTCTCTGTTCGCAGGGACCCAATGGTGCAGGATCGCTGATACTTATTTGAGTAACAGCACTCCCTCCCTTTTTTTAAGCAGGAGAATATGTGTGGTTAAGTTTTAATAGAGTCTGACTCTACATGTTCCGACAGTTTCGGCTCCGCCTTTGGCGGATTTATTCTCAGCGATAACCATTAGTGTATATGTGCCCTTTTTCCAATTATTATTTGTCGATACCCATGTGTAGTAATAATTTTTGTATAATCCTTCAAACTTATCCGTTTCATATTCGTAAAATTCCGGTCCCGACCAAATATAATGAAAGACGACATCGGTATTGTAAACAGCCGTGTATTCAATGAACCAATAAATCGTATCATTCTGATTGAGCTTGATCATCTGCATGACCTGGAGGTCTTCATCTGTTGAATAACAAGTCAGTGTTTGGATTCCTGGCTTATCTCCAGTTAAGACCTGGGGATAAACCAAAAACTCATCTTCTTCGATAACCGCTTTTATTCCACATTGCTCTCCGGTGATTTTGCCCTTGTCTTGGGCAAAAGCTGAAACGATAAGTAAAAGACTGATAAAAACCAAGAGAATTTTTCCTCTCATTGAATCCTCCATAAAATTGGATTTGAGGCTATTTTTCCACATGTGATATCTCTTGTCAATGGTTCAGTTAAGCGATTCTCACTCCAACCTGCTTATAAGGGGAAATCGAACAATAATCAGAGTCAGTTCGGGATGGCTGAGCGCTTTCCGGAATGTTTCTTTGAGTGTTGAATCAAGGTCGTCTTGCTCAACTGTATGAACATTTTGCACACCACAAGCATGAGCAATTTGTGCGATGTCCAGAGCCGGTGCGCCTCGGCCCATGGCATCTCTTACCACGCCGGGATGAGGTTGAAATCCCGAGGTGGTGCTGGCTTTGTTATCCAGGACGACCATTAAGATATTGCTCCGGTTATGGACAGCGTTACAAATTGCGGGAATTGAGGTGTGAAAAAACGCAGAATCACCGAAAATAGCGACAGCCCGCTCATCGATCCCCACTTTGCTCAAACCATCGGCCACACCAACTGCGGACCCGATGGCGTACTTCGCATCTAGCTTGTCTGCCACCGTCACCAGGCAGCCTGGGTCTCCCACAAGCACGGGTTTCTGGCCGAGACTCTCTGCCGCTTCCTCGAGCTTATCAAGGACAATGTCATACTGACAATCCACACAAAAATCCTTTTTCTTTGGCCTCTCCTTGGCTTCTTTGTCTTTGGTGAAATCTCGCTTGGGAACAAATTCAGGGATAAACTCTTTGAGGGCCCCCTGGATCTGCCAGCGGAATAACTCCCCTTCCCGGCTCAGATGTTTATTCTGTTTTCCAAAGATCTTGGCCGTACAACCGATATCATGGGCGATCGCTTTGACATGACCTTCTACATAGGGCTCGATCTCTTCAACGACAAGGACTTCCTGACAGCTCAACAGAAACTCTGCGATGACTTTTCTGGGCAACGGATAAAGGACCCCCAACTTGAGCAGACGAAACTCTTCAGGATCGTTGTCGCCAAAAACATCAAGGAGTTTCCGATGCGCAAATCCAGCACATAGGATGCACCAATTCCCATCTCCATGGCCACTTTTTCATTACTAGACCATTCCACATAAATATCATGTTTTTCTGCCAGGTCGATCAGTGTCTCCACTGTCCCGCTGCTGGGAGAGCCAGGATAACTTGTGACCAGTTTGATCCCGCTGGACAGTCCTCCAAAAGCCAATGCTTCGTCGCCATTGAGAATTTTATGAGTCATAGGCATCCCCTCGGATTAAGATGTTAACTTTGATAAGAGATCGTTTCACTTCGTTCGCAAAGATAATTTTATTATCTTAAGAATTTAATGCATCAGTTTCGGCAGCTCGGCCTCTTTTTCGTACCCAGTAGATAGCAAAGGGGATTCCCGTGACGATAAAAACCAGGTCTGTGGCCGAATTCTGCCATTCGATAATAGCTCTCAGGACGAGCAGGACCACGATCACCAAGACAATGATCATGGGAAGGACCGGATAAAGCGGGACGCGGAAAATGTCTGCGCCGCCGATGTTGTCCTTCCGCATCTTAAAAAGCGAAAGCGTGGAAAGCCCGTAAAAGATCAGAATCGTAAAGACCAAGCCCGTGGCGATCGTCTCAAAGGTTCCCCGGATAAGAAGAATAGCTCCGGCCCACAGGCAGTGGGCAGTGATGGCCCGGGAAGGTGTCTGGAACCGGGGGTGGACATGATCCAGCCACTTAAAGAAAAGCCCATCTTTGGCCATGGCATAATAAACCCGCGGCGCGGTCATTATCGTCCCGTTGATACTTCCGGTTGCTGAGATAATCACGAGGATGGCGATAAGAGCGGCGCCGATGGGACCGATGAGAATGGTCAGAACATCAGAAGCGACGATCGTGCTCTCCCTCATCCCCTCCATTCCCAGGGTTCTGTGGTATGTCATGTTTGTTAGAATATAGAGACAAACTACGATGCTGATTCCGACGATGAGGCTTAATGGGATGACACGCTTTGGATTTTTCATCTCTCCGGCTGAGTATCCGATCCGCTCCCAGCCCGTGTGAGAGAATAGGATCAGCATCACGGCAGCGACAATATTCCCTACAGGCCCTAATCCTTCCGTGGAGGCAGCTCTAGTCGAGATCAGGTTTTCATGTCCGC
>Ga0307419_10001696_pt1 | contig 11346 bp, 12 predicted proteins | sample SalMarWE160230MG_2_FD_202512 | JGI IMG/M metagenome (GOLD analysis project Ga0307419, IMG submission 202512) | Salt marsh sediment microbial communities from the Plum Island Ecosystem LTER, Massachusetts, United States - WE1602-30 | ecosystem: Environmental > Aquatic > Marine > Intertidal zone... | reverse complement strand
CCTCTATCTCTCCTTCCGATTTTTTTAATCTTTCCTCATTTGCATCAAGCAGATGCCAAGGATAAACAACATCTCTCCATTCTTTTAGAAAAATGCCTTCCATGCTTTCCTCTTTAATAAGCAGATTTATAGAATCAGTAATTTCATATTCGCCTCGTGGGGATTTCCCAGTTTTATGAATATAACCAAAGATGTTTCTATCAAAATGGTAGATGCCCGCATTGATAACATTGGAAATAGGATTCTCCATCTTTTCATAGATTTGAACAATGCGTTTTCCCTCTAATTTAACAATTCCATACTCTTTTGCATTCTCGACTTTAACAAGTCCCATACTCATTTTGTTTTTAGCAATATTTTGAAAATCTTCTTTACCAAAAATGGTATCCCCACACAATACGATAATATCATCAACAAAATTCTCAACCGTTCCAATAGCATGAGCCGTTCCAAGAGCCTTTCCTTGATTCACATATTCAATAGAAGCATTCCACTTTGTACCATCACCAAAGTAGTTCCGCACCATTTCTGATTTATATCCGACAATAAAAACAAATTCAGTAAGACCAGCATCTATAGCATTTAGAAAATTCCATTCCAAAATAGGCTTGTTGGCAATTGGAAGCATAACTTTAGGCCGAGTAAAAGTTAGAGGGTGCATTCGTTTCCCTTCACCCGCTGCAAGAATCACACATTTCATTTTAGTAACACATCTCCTATTCAACAGTAACTGATTTTGCGAGATTTCTTGGTTTATCAATCGAGCAACCTCTTAGTTTCGCAACATGATACGCAAGAAGTTGAAGGATTACTGTAATAGAAACACAAGAAAGTAAACCTGTATTTGTTGGAAAACGCAACACAAAGTCAGCATGCTTTTCAATTTCAGTATCTTTCTCATCTGCAATGGCAATAACCTGTGGCCCTCTTGCTTTTACTTCTCCAATGTTAGAAATGATTTTATCATATGTGGCATCCCTCGTAACTATTGCAACAACTGGGGTGTCTTTGGTAAGTAGAGCAAAGGGACCATGTTTGATCTCCCCAGCTGCAAAACCTTCAGCATGAATGTACGAAATCTCCTTTAGCTTTAACGCACCTTCTAAGGACAGAGGATAGTTTACACCCCGACCTATGAAAAAAACAGATGTTGCATCCTTTAGATGTTTGGCCATATCAGCAATTTTATCACTTTGTGCTAATACCTGCCTAATTTGTCTTGGAATATCCTTAAGATTGCGTATGTAGCTATATATCTCATCAGACCCGAGTTCCTTTCGTATTGTAGCAATTTTTAAAGCAATTAACAAAAGACTTAACATTTGAGAAGTGAATGTCTTCGTTGCAGCAACACCAATTTCAGGGCCACATTGAGTCAATACAAATCCATCCGCAATTCTGGCTGCAGTACTTCCGATGACGTTTGTAACAACAATCGTTCTACTACCTGCATTCTTTGCTTTTTTCAAAGCACCGAGCGTATCAGCAGTTTCGCCGGATTGTGTCATAAAAACAACAAGTGATGATCCATCTTTAGTTCCAAAGTATCGATATTCGGAGGATATCTCTACAAACACGGGAATATTTGTTATTTTTTCTATGAGATATTTTCCAACCATTCCAGAGTACAATGATGTTCCGCATGCAACAATATGAATGGAATCTATGGCATCGCTGAGTAATATTTCTACCTTATCTGGCAACTCTATTGATCTATCTATTTCCGATACTCGCCCACGTAAGACCCGTTGAACAGAATCGGATTGCTCATAAATTTCCTTTAACATGAAGTGAGGGAAACCAGATTTTTTAGCATCGTTAAAATCCCATTCTATTATATTTTCCTCTTTTTGTATTTCGGTATCACTCTTATCAAAGATATGGATTGAATCTTTTGTGACAATACAAAATTCCCCATCGTCTAAATAAAGAACCCTGTTTGTAAACTTCAAAAGAGCCGTTACATCTGATGCAAGAAAGTTTTCATTGTCTCCAACTCCGATAATAAGTGGGCTTTCATTCCTCGCACCAACAAGTTTTTCTGGTTCATCTTCACAAATAGCAACAAAAGCAAATGATCCTTTGATTTTTTTAATAGAGGAAAAAACTGCTTTCTCTAAATTACCTTTGTATTCATCTTCGATTAAATGAGCAATAATTTCTGAGTCCGTTTGTGAGATAAATGTATGTCCTTTTGCCTCTAATTCTTCTCGAAGGACTCTGAAATTTTCAATAATACCATTATGGACTATGGCAATCTTACTATCACAGCTGAGATGAGGATGAGCATTTTCTTTACTTACCTTTCCATGAGTGGCCCATCTGGTATGACCTATTCCAAGATTTCCTTTAATTTTTGGTATGGAATGTTGTAACATTGATATCTCCCCAATATCTTTGAATACCTGCAATTTCTCATCAATTATCCCAATACCTGCCGAATCATATCCCCTATACTCTAGTCGTTTCAAACTCTCGATAAGTACCTCATTTGCTGCTCTATAGCCCGCGTAACCGATTATTCCACACAATTTACATCACTTTACTATTGCTTGATACGTCCTTTATTATTCTGTTCATGGAACCAATAGTGCATCTAGTTCCAATAATATGCCCCGGGTCGATAACAACATGACTTCCAATGATACAGTCAGCTCCAATGATTGCTCCAATATCTTCCAATTTTTTAAACTCGCCTTCTACTTCCATGGTTGACTTTCCTATCATGCTAGAAAAATTATGCCCCATTGAACTTCCTCTACCAACAACGGAGTGAGAAATAAACGAATTAGATCCTATATGTACATCATCCATAATGATGCTGTTTCTAATTTCACTAAAAGGATGAATAACAGAATTATTGCCTATGGCAGTTGATGGAAAGATGCAGGCATTAGGGCCAATTTCACAGCCATCCCCAATAATAACAGGTCCAACAATATAACATCCAGCGTAAATAGTAGTATTGTTTCCGATGGAAACTCTATCTTTTAAGGTAACTCCCTTTTCTATGTTTCCCCCAAGAGATGATGGGGCACTATGAGCCATAGTCTCGTTAATGCTAAGAAAGTCCCATGGATATGCAATATCCATCCACAGATCTGCAAGTATAGTACTTATTTTTTTACCTTGCTCAACAGTCGATTGAATAACCGAAGAAAGAGAATAATCGCCTTGTGATGTTGCATTCTCAATAGTATCGAATATAGAAGTTGAAAGTTTGTATATTCCAGTTGACACGAACCTTTTCAAGTTTTCATTGGGCGGTTTTTCAACAAGTTCTTTTAGGATGTTTTTCTCTGCAGTTACTACTCCATATTTTGAGGGGTATAAAGTTTCTTTCACCAACATAGAATATTCTGATTCATCGTGTATTAATTTAGAGATACTCTTCTGATCAATTATGTTATCTCCAGATAAAACAATGAATGGTTCATTAATGTGTTTTTTAGCCTGCAACAATGCATGAGCTGTCCCCAATTGTTTATCCTGTACAACATAGATAATATCAATCCCATCATATTCTCTAAAATACTCCATTATAACTTCTTTTTTGTACCCGACAACGACTATGATCTCAGATATCCCACTGTTTCTAACAGCATCAAAAACATACTCCAACATAGGTTTATTGGCAACAGGTAACATCACCTTGGGCATAGTTTCAGTAAGTGGTCGTAATCTTTTCCCTTCACCTGCAGCAAGAATTACAGCCTTCATTAAGATCTCCTCCAATCGTAAGCTTGATTCGTCTATTTTATACTTTCTTACGCCCTTCTCCACTTATGGCAAGAAGTAGGAGGAAGATGGATAAAAAATAATCCTATGGAAAAACTAATGAATTAGATAGTTCCATTTCACTTTTAAAAATCAGTTAACAAATAATATAGAATACCTGCATTTCTCTGCCATCTTTTTCTTAACGTTTTTAACCGGCAGACCAAAAATATTTTTTTTCTTCTGTTCTCTACCAACTATTACTAGATTTGCCCCAATGTCTTCAGCAGCCTTAACGGTTTCTTTTTCCAAACTACCTTTTACTAATCGAACATTTACTCCTTTTTCTCCCATTTTTTCAACGAAGTTCTCCCCAATAAAAATCAAGTCCTTTTCTGATTTTCTATCGGATCTTTGACCTGTTTCATCGACTTCCACACTATCCCCCATATCAATTACATAAAGCATATGTAGATCCCAACCCAAATCCTTAGAGAGTTTAACACTGAATTCAGGGACCTTCTGATTGGGCGCAAGATTGGAACAAACTGCAAGTATGGATCTACCTTCACCTTCAGATTCTATCCAAATTGGGGCATTCACTTCATCTAAAAGACGGTAGTTGAGAATGCATCCTTTTTCAAAACCCATCAATACCAAATCATAGTTATTCTCATCGAGTTCGCGTTTTACAACATTGCTAAATTCCCCTTCCACAATTTTTTCTTTGAAGGGAATTTCTTTATTTTTCAAAAAGAATTTTGCATCATTTAAAATAATATTGTCTACCCTAAGTCTACTTTTCTTAATTATATCGTTACTTGTCTCCAACCTATTATAATGTGTTCTAAAAGAATCTGAAATTTTATCTGTTTGATGTAAGGTTTTCTCTTCTATTATGTAGACCAGATTTATCGTACTCTTAAATCTCTCGGCTAGAAAAACACTTCGTTCCAATATTTTTTTTGAGTAAAACTCCGATGACACTGGAATTAATATATTCTCAAACATAATCCATCAATCTCTACTAACAACCCCTTTCGAATTTTTCATAACACATCCTAACATATATATCTTTCATAGACCCAGTATCCCTTTCCAATAAACAACGGCCACAGTAAAAATTACTAATATACAAATAATATTAGAAACACTACCCGCTTTGAATAAATCTCGTGTTGAAAAATAACCAGAAGAATAAGTTATAGCATTTCCCGGCGTGGCAATAACAAGCATAAACGCAAGTCCGCCACTGAGGGCTATAGTCATCGATGCAAATAGAGGAGATATTCCAGGTATTTCAGTCGATATGGCAATGCCAATAGGAAGAAGTATTGCAACTGCCCCAATATTGGACATTGCATTTGTTAGCAGAATCGTAAAAACAATTAATCCAAGTATGACCAGATGAGGGCTAACACCTATAGTATTGAAAAGCAGGTGAGCTATCCATTCCCCTGCGCCTGTGCTCTGCATGCCCATACCAAGTGTTATGGCTCCACCATATAGCAATATAATTCCCCATGGAACACGTTTCTCAACATCTTTCCAGGAGATACATCCTGTTAAGAACAATAGAATTCCCCCAAGTATGGCTATAACGGCAAGTCCAAGATATGGAAATGATGAAAAGAAAATCCACAGTAGAACAGTAAATACTAAGATAACCAAAACCAATACTTCGCTTCTCCCCATCTTTCCTGCAATAGCTAACTGATTATCTATCTCTTTTTTCGCCATGGTAACATCCTTGATTTCAATAGGGAAAGAAAACTGTAACACAAGCCACACCAAAGGTAAAGCAATAAATACAACAGGCATCGAATATTTCATCCAATCAAAAAAAGTCACAGTAATACCAATATCAGAAAGCACTCCAATAGTGAGAGGATTTCTCGCCCCACCAATGAGTGTACCTAAGCTGCCAATAGAGCACCCATATGCTACACACAACATACTGATCTTACCAAAATTGCTCTGTCTAGGTACAAGTTTCATTGCAATCAAAATAGATACGATAATAGGTAAAAATAGTGCAGCTACACCATGTTCTGGCATTACAAAAGATAAAAGTGCACAAGAGAACATAATGCCAAGAGTGAAAATCCGAGGGTTTTTTTCAAAATGACTGAGAAACTTAAATGCCATTCTTCTATGCAAACCATGTTTTTCTATTGCCCCTGAAATTATGAACGCGCCAATAAGGAAAAATACTGCCTGATTACCAAATGATGAGAAAACATCAACAGCAGGTATTACACCCAGCATTGGTTGAGCTATCATTATCATAAGACCCGTAACGGCTAAGGGTATTGGTTCGGTTATCCACAGTATCGCAGCCATGAATAAAATTCCGATCATCACCTGACCATTATGGGTTAAACCATCTGGAGACGGAAGTAGATAAAATATTGCAACAATTGAAAATGCTAATGCAATGAAAAAAACATCTCTATGAGATAGAAGGGTATCCATTCCTTTTGAAAAATTGTCGTCTTCACTCATTAATAAAAACTCCCTTTTGAGAGCTACCTAACTATCTTTTATCCTCTGCCGATATAATTTATCATCCACAACTTTTATCATTTTATAGATGACATCCTCTGGCAATCCAAGAAACTCCTGTATCTTTTTTATATCTTCCCTGGGATTGGACAATATTTTATTATAGTTAACTAACAGAACCTTCATGTCATCCCTGCTTGTAATTTGTTTTTTTATCATGAGATTAAGTTTGATGAAAGCTTCCCTGGTTTCTCCACGATTCTTATCCTTTATTCCAGCCATTTTCTCCATTGAGTCAAGTATCTCCTCAATGTTTCTCTCCGAATAGATAATCCTATAATTGCCCTTTGGCAGATATTTAAGACCGTAAGCCGTTATCTTTACGGATTTTCCCTTATGATCTTCCAATGGAAATGTCCCATCCATGAGTTTATTTATTATTTTTCCTCCAGCTAGTTCATAGTAGCCCTTCGGATTGCCCTTATCAGATAGCCGGGAATCGTCAAAGGAAACTGGAACTCCACCAGCATGCAATATCTGCATAAGCATGGATGTTCCAGAACGTTCTAGCCCAGATACAATATAGTTAATATTTTTATTCAAACTCATATTTCCTACATGTCTATATAAATCCCAATTCTTCCAATTTTTTCAGTACCTTTTCTGCGCTTTCTTCTACAGTTTCTTTATCGGTATCAGTTATTAATTCAGGGTTTTCTGGCTCCTCATATGGAGCATTAATACCAGTAAACTCTTTTATTTCACCAGCCCTTGCCTTTTTATACATACCTTTTGGATCCCTTTTTTCGCAGGTTTCAAGAGATGCCTTTACATGTATCTCAAGAAATCTGCCCTCTCCGGCCAACTCTCTGCAGAAATTTCTATCTTTTGCATATGGAGAAATAAACGCAGTTATGGTAATCAAACCTGCATCTGCAAAAAGGTTTGCCACTTCAGATATTCTCCGAATATTTTCTTTTCTATCTTCTGGAGAAAATCCAAGATCTTTGTTTAATCCGTGACGGATATTGTCTCCATCAAGTATGTAGGCAAGTTTCTCCCTTTCATGCAACTTGTGTGCAACCTCGTTTGCAACTGTTGATTTTCCACTTCCGGAAAGCCCAGTGAACCATAAAACAACTCCTTTTTGTTTTAGTAGTTGTTCACGTTTTTCCCGCTCTATTACATGATCATGCCATACGACGTTTGTTGCTTTTTGCTCTTTCATATTTATAATCATCTCCTTTTTAATTTTTAGTCAAAAACTTCATTATTTCCTCAACAAATGAGTCAGTTTTATCCTTTGGCAATATTGCACCAAGAACCTCTTTTTTGCCCCCGCATTTAAACCCTAGAGATTTTCCTCGCTGTATCATATGTTCCAAATTTTTACTGCTTCTAACATAAACCTGATCCTTATCATCAAAGAAACCTGTATTTATTACCAAAGTATTTTTTCCATTCTCCCACGCGACTTTTCGCGTTATTGTTGAAATAATGTTATATGGGGTGTGTATTTTCTTCAAAATAGTGCCTTGTATCTCATCCGCGGTTTTTTCAAGTTGTTTTGTAATTTCCTTGTTAAGCATTGTGAGATTTTTATTCCATTGATCATTATCTAGAATATCAGCAGCAGACTTGTAACTGAGGAGAAGATGAGGTGCAGTTTCCACTGCTTTTTTATCACCTAGTTTATAGTTAGAATCCATCAGATAGACCATCTTTAGTAAATCATCAAATTCAAGGTTATTGTCCTGACAGAAATTCAATAGGATTTTGGAAAATAATGTGTTGTTCTTGATCTTTTGCTCATGATCTCCAACCACACCAAGTAGCGAAAACAGATTTACAGGATTTCCAAGAAAATCGTTGACAATCCAGCTAGCAGAAGGATATTCATCAGGATTTTCTCCTTTTATGACTGGATTATGATGAAAAACTTCTTTTATCTCCTTTCCAAGATGATGGTCAAATATCATCATCTTTGCATTTTTTGCCAATTTGAGAATGTTTTCCTCTGGAAGAGCCATATCTGCTACAATAACAAAATCATAGTTTGAGTAATCGGCAAGTTCCTTTTCAGTAAGAAAGTAGTTACCAAGTTCGGGTGTTTTATTAGTCATATCTCTATCAGCCAGATATTCTAACAAGAGGTGTGCAGAACATATGCCATCAGCATCCCAGTGATGTATCAGAAGGCCTTTGCCCTGTAGTTCTTCTAGCATAGCATTCCTATTCCACGAATGGTTTATCAAACTTCAAAATCGTTTCTGCTACTTCTTTTCGCATCATATCTTCTGAAGGTATCTCCCCATTTGTTAGGAGTTCTCTTATTTTTTTGCCGCTGAAATTAATATGATATTTTTGATCATGTGGACAGATTTTATCGTTGACAACACTATCACACTTTGTACATCTAGAGAAAGATCGGAAGAAAACAGGGATTATGCCTAGATCTGGAAATTCTGAGAATATCTCGTGAGCATCATAAGGACCGTAATAGTTGCCAACTCCAGCATGATCTCTTCCTACAATAAAATGTGTGCAGCCGAAGTTCTTACGCATGATGGCGTGATGAATCGCTTCACGGGGACCAGCATACTTCATAGAAGTTCTTAAGATAGACATCACTGCACGTTCTTTGAGATAATAATGCTTCATCAATGCCTCATATGAGGAGAGGATTACTTCATCTTTGAAATCCCCTACTTTTTTCCTTCCAATAATTGGATTGATAAGTATACCATCGACAAAAGTAAGAGCTGTTTTTTGAACATATTCATGGCCTATATGTGGTGGGTTGCGTGTTTGAAACGCTACGATTTCTCTCCATCCTTTTTCTTTGAATAAAAAGCGTGTTTCTCTTGGTGAAAGATTATAATTATCGAACTGTCTAATTTTACTGTCTAGAAGAGTGATTTTTCCACCGATTAGAAGTTGTTTCATATTATGAACATTAGCAACTCCGGGGTGGTCCGTATCTTTTGTGCGATATATTGCCTGTGCCAATGATTTTTTATCATATGTATAAATTTCATCTATATTTAGTTGTGCAAGTAGACCGTTTTTCTTGTTTGTAAGCAGAATGGTGTCTCCTTCTTTTACTTCTTTTAGATCCTGTTTATCGAAATCCAACAGTATTGGTATTGTCCATGGCGTATCATCTGCTAATCTTTTTTCTTTAATCACACTTTCAAGATCGTTGTCATATAGAAATCCTTCCAGCGGCGAAAAGACTCCATTTGAAATGTTAATTACGTCTTCTGAAAGATCTGTGTTTATTTCAAGCTTAGGAAGTTCCTCTAAGTCTGATGACTCTTTCTTAACAAGTCTGTTTATTAATTTTCCTCCGTGTGGTTTTGACATATCATTCCCTCAATCCAGATATCCCAACGCCCTTAACCGATCTTTAACTTTTTCTTCATCTTCTTTGCTGAACGCTTCTTCACTTTCTTCTTCTATACCAGATATGACCTCTCTAAGTACATAGGTTACATAGGAAGAAAGAGAGTTAAACCCTGTTCCTTCTATTCGCTTTTTTATTTTTTCTGCGAGTGGTGTCGGTATAGATATTGTCGTATATTTTTTCCCTTCTTTTTCTTCTGTCATAATAACACCTAATTAAATATGGTTATATATCATTATATTTAATTACATGTAATTACAGAGGATATATATAAATATTGTGAAATCAGGTAGTGGTGGCATCTCTAATCACATCAATTCATAAAAAAAGAAATAATAGAGAGACTATTACACCGTACCGTTTTGGGTGAAAAAGTGAAAACAAAGGACGTGAAAATAGCCATTCTCCGCATAGAAGGAACAAACTGCGAACAGGAATCACATGATGCATTCAAAAGATTAGGAGCAAATCCGGAGTTTGTACATCTAAAACAATTACTAAATATAGACTGTAACAAAAATGAGAAAAGAGACATCTTCGATTATCAATGTCTAATGATACCAGGAGGCTTCTCTGCTGGAGATTATATCAGAGCAGGGGCAATCTTTGCAGCTAGAATAAAAAGCAAGCTACAAAAAAAATTAGTAGAATTTGTAAAACAAGAATATCCAATACTTGGCATATGTAATGGGTTTCAAGTATTAACAGAACTTGGATTGCTACCTGGAATAGACAACATTGTCAGTTCAGTTCCCGAAGCTTGTCTGAATATCAATGATTCTAATAGATTCGAATGCAGACCTACTTTGCTTAAACATGAAAACAATGGCAAATGCGTTTTTAGCTCAAAGATCCCGAAAAATGACATTAGATTAATCCCCAGTGCCCATGCAGAAGGGAAACTATTATTTCCTTTGGACAAACAGAGGAAATACCTAGATGCGCTAGAGGAAAACGATCAAATTGTATTTCGTTATGTTGATCCTGATGGCAACTATGCAGGATACCCATGGAATCCCAATGGATCTATCTCAAATATAGCAGGTATATGTAACTCCCAGGGTAATGTGTTTGGCATGATGCCTCATCCAGAGAGAACTTTTTACAGACATCAACATCCCGATTGGACTGACACCGGTTTGAATGATGATTCTGGTGATGGCCGGGCGATATTTGAATCTGTATTGGAATACATATGTAAAAAAATTTGATGAGATAAATTATATCTTTTTTGTTCTATACTCTCCTTCCTTCTCCCATTCAAATCCACAATTTCATAATCGTCTTTTAAAGGAGCGATTATTTATTTAACTCTTTTATAGACGCAGTTTTTTCCTAAAAAATCAATTTCAACTTCTTCACCAATTTCACTTTTCAATAACATTTTCAAAATTTCAAAAGCATAATTTTTTGTTTCAAAACCATCCTCAATCTTTAACTTATTTTCATTTTGATTTGTCATATTCTTCCTTCCTTCAAATCTACAATTTCAAAACAACCATTTCTTAATAAGATTGTTAGATGTGTATGAACTCTGTTGAGAAAGGTTTAATCTGTCTTACATACTATTAATTTGAAAAAACACTACAACAGCGATTATAATTACTATTGCAACCAAAATGGCTACTCCTAGTTTCGCGTTAACCCACTCAAACATATTCTTCTTTTCCTCCATTCAAATCTACAATTTCATAACCGTCTTTTAAAGTGATGTTTAT
>Ga0307419_10001694_pt1 | contig 11354 bp, 13 predicted proteins | sample SalMarWE160230MG_2_FD_202512 | JGI IMG/M metagenome (GOLD analysis project Ga0307419, IMG submission 202512) | Salt marsh sediment microbial communities from the Plum Island Ecosystem LTER, Massachusetts, United States - WE1602-30 | ecosystem: Environmental > Aquatic > Marine > Intertidal zone... | reverse complement strand
AGGTGACTGGCCAGGTTACCATCGGTGATCTCAAGAAATCCCTTCAGGGTATTAAAATCAACCCAGTCGTTTACCATAAGTATCGACATTATTCCCAGCCTGATACGGCTTTCAAAGACTTTGCTCAGTTTTGAAATTATATCTTTCAAAGCATATTAATTTACTGATCCCGGTGTTTCATAACGGTAATACATAACAGCGCCATACAGAATATGCAGAATTCCAAACCCGATGGTCCAGAAAACGAGTCCGTAGCCCATCCAGACGCAGGCGATCAATCCCAGGATTACCTCCGAAATACCCAGCCACTGAATTTCGGGCAATGTATATTTACTGGCATTCAACAGGGCCAATCCATAGAAGATCAGAGTGGCAGGAGCAACCAGAAAAATCAGATGGTAAGAGATAAGAATGAGGCTGAAAATTCCGCCTGTCAACAAGGGTACAGCTATATTATACAGCATCAGGCGTGTTGAGTGGGTCCATACTTTCAGCCCTTTTCGTTTGGCTTTCCGGGTAGTGAAAAATATGGCAAATGCCAGTGCCAGTATCAGAATAATAGCTGCGTCGAGTAAAAGCAGATGCAATTTACCGGGAATCATCCGGTAGAGCTTTTCAGCAAAATACCAGTCGGTATCGAAGTAGCGGGAATCGAACTCAAGGTAGAAAAAGGCAACCAGAGCACCTATCAGTGCAATTATTCCGGCCGATATACCCGATAGGCCGCTTAGGGAAATAAATCGTGACGAGCGTTCCATCAGGTTCCGGATTTCGTCGAGTTGTTGTTTTGAAGTGTATTCTTTTTTCATTTTAAAAGAACTTTGAAATACAAAGTAAAACATTATTTTGCTATAAACCAAACTGACCGGAAAATTTTAAGAAATTTTAGGAAAAATTGTCAGAGGGGTTTTTAATAACAGGCCTGATGCCTATTAAAGGATAAGGATCCTGTCAGTAAAAGGTGGATTCCATTTTTGAGAGCGACATAAACTCATTAAGGGTTCATAAAAGAAAAAAAGTTTGAAAATATTTCGTTGATTCTTTAGCTTACTGTAGGGTCTTAATTTTAGTTTATTAGTCAGATAATCATCCTTTAGTACTGATCATTACAAGTGATTTTTTATTTAAAATTTCCACCTGTTTTCCATTATAATTTATAATCTTGTCTGCTGCAAATTCGGTTAATACTCGGCTCACACTTTCACGACTTGAGTCGATTAGATTTCCAAAATCTTCCTGTGTGAAAGGAATGGTAAAAGTATCTGAGGAATAAATACGATCAGCTAGCTCCAGCAGAACATCGGCAATTTTTCCTCTCATCTGTTTTTGTGTCCGATTAGCACATCTGTAAAACACTTCCAGCTCATTTCTGCACAGTTCCACCATAATCTCGTAGGAAAAATCAGAATTCTCTTTTAGCAGGTACCGAAATGTGTTGATATCAATAAAACAGACCTCAGCATCCTCAATAACAGTAACAGAATATTGATTTATTTTTTCTCCTATTGTTGTTGGTAAACCCAGGTAACGGGGTGCTTTAACAACACGTACAATTTGTTCATAGTAGGGTCCTGCTATATGGATTTTAGCTAAACCACTTCGGAGATAAGCTATGTTTGTTGAAAGAGCACCCTGCTTGATTAATTTATCACCTTTTTTAAAATGAACCAGCGCGCAATTTCCGGAGAGCCTCTCAACTTCGTCATCGTTCAGTTTTGAAGCTGCCTTCGATTTGATAGCACAGATTTTACAAATGTTTTCCATACTGTAAATTTATAAAATGTGACATATATCACAAATAAAAATAATGAATCTCACGCTGAGTGATGCAAAAAAAAAATATTTAATACGTTCATTTGTTAAACAAATAACAAAAAAAAAATTTTCATATGGAAAATAAAAAATTATGCCTTGCACTATATTCAGGTAGTGTAGACAAATTAACCGCTGCCGGTGTTATTCTTAGTGGAGCAGCAGCCGATGATATGCAAGTTGACATCTATGTTTTATTACAGGGTGCCAGAGCATTTAAAAAAGATATAGGGGACAATCCTGATAAACTTCAGATGGCTGAATACCCTAATATGAAAGATGAGTTTCTGGAATCTTTAAAAAACCTGAAAGTAAAGACCTGGGTTGAATTTTTTAAAGAAGCAAAAGAAATCACCGATGTAAAAATTCATATCTGTGGTCTTGCCGGGAAGGTATGGGGAGGCGAGAAACTTGATGATTTTATTGACATTGCCGATGATATTTGTGGCATAGGAGCCTACATAACATCAGCCCAGGAAGCTGATGTGAATTTATTTATTTAAATCCAAGCAGAACCAGCTGCTTAGGTAAATAGTACTCTTGATATAAACCTTAAAATATTGTATTATGACAATTGAAGAATTAAAAAATGCAGACGTAACAAAATCTGTTGATGCTAGGGGAACCGCATGCCCGGGTCCCTTGCTGGAAGCTAAGAAAGCTATCGGAACAATTAATTCGGGCGATACTATGGAAGTTTTATCTGCCGATGAAGGTACCAAGGTTGATATTCCCAAATGGTGTACCAAGCAGGGCCATGAATATCTTGGCACAATTGAAGAAAGTGGATTTTTTAGGATTTTCTTGAAAAAAAAATAAAATTACATCATGGCAGGTTTGAATCAAAAAAAAACCAAGATACTGGTATTCTCCACCGAAAAGATATCCGATCCCGCCATCGACATGGCAGGACTGCTTAAATTGCATTATTCGCCAACAGTTTATGCTATTTCAATACCCTGTTCAAGTGGAATAAAACCAAGGTGGATATTACATGCATTCGAAAAAGGATTTGACGGGGTTTTTATTGCTGCAGACGGAAGTGATTGCACTTTTGGTGAATCGTGTACGGAAAAAACCGGAAAGTTGGTAAGCCTTACACACGAGTTTATGAAGGGAATAAATATCGAACCAGCCCGCCTTCGCATGGCTGCGATTTGTTCGGTTTGTAGCGAATCTTTTGTAAAACAGATAAAGAGCTTTAATGATTTATTGATCAACAGTTATACTAAAAAGTAATATGCCTCTCATTGAAAAACTCTCATTCGATGTTCTTATTATAGGTGGAGGGATTGCCGGTATCGAATCGGCAATCAACATTGCAAACAGTGGGTATCAAGTATTACTGGTTGAAAAAGATTTAACCATTGGAGGAAAAATGATTATGCTGAGCAAAGTTTTTCCAACCCTGGATTGTTCAGCCTGTATTACTACTCCCAAAATATCCGAGGTTTTACGTAATCACAATGTTACCATATTTACAAATACCGAAGTCAAATCTGTTATAAAGCAGGATATACTATACTTTAAAACTACAGTAGTAAAAAATCCCCGTTATATTGAGGAAAAAGATTGTACAGGATGCCAGTTGTGCGAAGAGGCCTGTCCTGTTGTAGTTCCTGATCAGTATCAATATGATATGGTAGGGCGAAAGGCTGCCTATATTCCCTTCAATATTGCCAGCCCCCGTATTGCAACAATTGATCTTGATAATTGCATTTTGTGTGGTGCCTGCGAAAAAGTTTGTCCTGCGGATTGCATTGACTTTACCCAAGAAATAAAAGAGTATCAAATTGTTGTTAAATCCGTTATTGTAGCTACCGGATTCAATTTGTTTGATCCTTTGAAAATTTTGCGATATAGCTACGGCAGTGCTAAAAATATTATCACTTCCATGCATATGGAGCGATTGCTGGCACCCACACGTCCCTATAATCATGTTCTCAGACCTGGCGATGGTAAAGTACCGGATAAAATTGCCTATGTACTTTGTACGGGTTCACGGGATATAAGTGTCGGAAATCCGATTTGTTCTCAAATCTGTTGTATGTACTCGATTAAACAAGCTCAACTGCTTATGGGTGCGCTACCCATGGTCGATGTTACAATTTACTACATCAACATTCGCTCGTTTGGAAAAGGTTTTGAGGAATTTTATGAGCAGGCTAAGGGAATGGGTATCAATTTTGTTAAAGGAAAAGTTGGAGAAATCACAGAAAGAGATAATGGTAATCTCATCTTGCGATATGAAGACATAAACCAGGGGAAGTTGAAAGAGGAAGAACATGATCTGGTTGTTCTGTCAGTGGGTGTATTAGCTAATCAGGATCCCTTCCGAATGTTTATCGGGAACATGTGGAAGAAAGATGAATTTGATTTTCCTTTCCAGAAAGATTTATTATTTAATCCGGCTTTAAGCAATATTGAGGGTGTTTTCCTTGCAGGAACAACTTCCGGCCCAATGGATATTCCCGACACCATTCTTTCGTCCGGTGCCGCCTCTATGGAAGCAATACAGTATATCGAAAAATCAAATGTAATTGTATGAATCAAAAGATAGGAGTATATATCTGTCATTGCGGGGGCAACATTTCCGATTATGTTGATGTGGAAAAAGTAAAGCAGGTGGTTGAAAAGGAAGAAGGAGTTTTGTTGTCCAAGACAACTCTTTTTGCCTGTGCCGATTCGAACCAGAAACAAATGGAGGCCGATATTAAAGAAAATCAACTGGATGCTGTTGTAGTAGCTTCGTGTTCTCCTAAATTGCATCAAATTACTTTTCAAGCGGTTGTTGAAAGAGCAGGATTAAATAAATACAATTACTTCCATGCAAATATTAGGGAACAGGGTTCATGGGCCCATTCTGACAACAAGGAAGGTGCTACCGAAAAAGCTATTCAAACTGTTCGGGCAGCCATAGCCAGGGTTCGTTTGTCAGAAGCCATTGAACCCATCGAAATTAAAACCGAACAGGCTGTATTGGTTATTGGCGCTGGTGTAGCCGGCATGAAAGCTGCTGTAGCTTTGGCAAAAATGGGGATCAGCGTATATCTGATCGAAAAGGAACATTTTATTGGAGGTCGCATAGCACAATGGGATGTTTTATGGACAACAGATGAAACTGGTAAAGAACTGGTAACACGGTTATATAACGAAGTAAAAGCGGCTCGAAAAGTGACTTTATTTACCGGAACCGAATTAATTGAAAGTTCCGGTAGCAAAGGCAACTTCAATGTGAAAATAAAAATCAATCCCAGGTATATTAAAGAATATTGCGAACAGGGAAATCTTAAAAAAGCAATTCATGCTTGTCCTGTTGAAGTGCCTGATGCATTCAATTTCAATATTACAAAACGCAAAGCTATCTTTCATAATTTCCCCAGTGAATATCCCCAGGCGGCTGTAATTGATATGGAAAACTGTACCCGCTGCGGAGAATGTGAAAAAGTATGCCATCAAATCGATTTTTCGCAAAAAGAAGAAATCATCAATTTGAAGGTTGGGTCAATTTTAGTTGCTACAGGTTTTGACACCTATACGCCAAATGAAGGCGAATTCGGATATCAAGCTATCGATAATGTGATCACATTGCCCCAGTTTAAACGTCTTGTTGCCTTCAGTGATAAAATACTGAAATGGAAGAATAAGCCTGTTAAAAGCATCGCTTATATTTATTGTGTGGGCAGTCGCCAGACGGATGGTGAAAATAAATATTGCTCTCGTTATTGTTGCAATGCTGCAATTTATTCTGCCATTAAAACCAGTGAAAAATTTAAAGAGCTGAGTCATTTTCATTTTACACGTGGTATCCGAACTTATGGAAAACAGGAACTTCTATACCATAAGGCATCTATTAACGGGCAGATCTTTCTACAGTCATATGAAGACGATCCACCCAAAGTAGAAAAGAAGGCAGGGAAAACCATTGTTCGTATAAATGATATTCTTACGCAAAGGAAAGAATTGGAAGTGGAAGCTGATCTGGTAGTCCTCGTTACCGGAATGGTCCCAAGAACCAATAGCCAGATTGGAGAAATATTAAAGATCCCTAAGGGGCGTGATAAATTTTTTAATGAAATTCATATGAAATTACGTCCGGTAGAAACAGTTATTGATGGAATAACCATAGCGGGTTGTTGCCAGGGACCTAAAAATGTCGTTGAATCTATTAACTCAGCATTATCAGCAGCTATTAAATCATATTCATTTGTCAGCAATGATGTACTTGAAATTGAACCTTTGGTTGCCGAGGCAGATACCCAACTCTGCGTTTGGTGTGATGCTTGTTCCCATGCCTGTCCTTTTGATGCCATTCATCAAATTCAGATCAATGACAAAGCTGTAGCTGAAATCAATACTACAACCTGTAAAGGCTGTGGTATGTGCCTTCCTGTTTGTCCGGTCAACGCAATTCAATTGAAAACATTCAGTGATGAAGAAGTGGAGCAAATGATTGATGCACTGGCAAAAGAAACCTGAAAAAAATAAATTATGAAAGAAAAAACAGGCAGCACTTTTAAGATTAAGCGGGAAACCTACCAGGTTACACAAACGGCGAAAGATAACCTGAAATCATTCAATGCTATCAAGAAAAAAATTATGGAGGCCTTTGGCGATGAGGAGAAAACCATTCCTCAACTTGTCGAAAAAACCGGGTTGAGCAAAGAAGAAACGGTTTATTATACGATGTCATTATTGAAATTTGGTTTGATACAAGCAGTTAGATTAGACGATGCAGATGAGTTTTACTACTATAAAATCAGAAAATAATGTCAGTGATAGATCTGAAATTCGCTAAGAAGCTTGAAAAATATGGTGCCATTGATTTTAATGCCTGTTACAATTGCGGTACCTGCACTGCTGTTTGCGCATTATCAACCGAAGAAGATTCATTTCCAAGAGAAATGGTCAGATATAGTACATTAGGCCTCAATAATGAAATTCACCATTCTCTGAAACCCTGGCTATGCTATTATTGCGGCGAATGCACTACTCACTGTCCCATGGAAGCAAAACCAGGTGAACTCATGATGTCATTGAGGCGCTACCTGATTTCCAAATACGACTGGACAGGATTATCGGGTTTGCTGTACCGGAATTTACTGGTTTATATAATAGCGTTTTTACTCGTTATCATCGGAATTGTGGGTACTTATGCAACAGGAGTATTCTCTCACGATGAATGGCTACATTATGGACATTACTTTGAAATGTTTGCAATAGCTTTCGTATTTGGTATAATCTTACTTCCGAACATTATCCGCATGTGGTATTTTACAGTTTGGAAAAAGTCGAAGAAATTTTCATTGAAAAATTATATACTATCATTGAAAGAACTTTTCATTCATATGTTTACGCAAAAAAGTATATTGGCCTGTGAAAATTCCCGGGAAAATAAAATCTGGTGGTTTGAACACTTTATTCTTGTGGTCAGTTATTTATTATTACTGGTCACAACAGTCTTTCTCAATTGGTTTTCAACAAAAAGCACAATAGTCATTCTGGCGGGATACTTATTCAGTGCCGTAATATTCATAGTAAGCTTTGATTTTGTTACCCGACGTCTTCGCAAACGCACTGAAAAAAGTACATTTTCTCATCCTTCCGACTGGTTTTTTGTGATATGGCTATTTCTTCTGGGTATTTCAACTTTTGCTGTCCGCTTATTAATTGATTTAAATATGCTAGAAAATAATTTCTGGCTTTATTTTGTTCATTTAACAATACTAATACAATGGGCCGTTATAATTGTTCCCTTTGGTAAATGGACCCATTTCCTGTATCGCTCATTTGCCATGTACTTTGCTAAAATTTAAACAGAATTGAGGTAAAGTAATCGAAAATATGTGCATGCAGGTAGAAAATGATTCGCAGAGTTAAATTTTTCAGGAAACGAAATTTTCAAACTACCTTTACTTATTGAAATTAAGCTATGATCATGAGTGTTATCCGATCTGTTTCAATAAAACTCCTCTGTATTTCAATCGGATTTTCTCTGATGCAACATATCCTTTCTCAGAGCACGCAATTATTACAGGATAATTGGTGCGATACTCTGCCTGTTTTGAAAATCGGACTTATTGCTGATCCTCAATACTGCAACTGTGATCCTTCAGGAGACAGGTATTATCGCGAAGTATTGAGTAAACTTCCAAAAGCAATTGACAGTCTGAATAAGTATCAGGTCGACTTTGTCATGAACCTGGGCGATATGATAGACAGGTATGAAGACAGTTATGATTCGGTAATTCAATATTATCAAGCACTTAACGTACCCTATTACAATTTATTGGGAAATCATGCCTTCTCAGAGGTTTCGGAGCACTATCTGGATTCAATTCTTATACGTTACGAAATGCCCGATTTTTACTATGATTTCTCTTATCAAAATTGGAGATTCATTGTGCTCGATGGAACCGAACTGGCAGAATATTCAAGATACCTGCATCCTGAACTGGCAGATGAGGGTGATAGCCTATGGCAAAAAGTCCAGGGCAAAATAAATGCCCTTCCATGGAATGGAGGTATCGGACGCATACAGCAATCGTGGTTGCGATCGAAGCTGCAGGAAGCTCTCGATTCCGAGCAGAATGTGATACTGTTCTGCCATATCCCTGTCTATCCCGACTCTATGCGTCTTGGATTATGGAACGACAGTTCAATTGTCAGCATACTCGAAGATTATCCAAATGTTGTAGCATACATCAATGGACATGAACATACCGGGGATTATGGTTATAAAAATGGAATACACTATTATACACAAAAGGCTATGGTCGATTTTCCCGATAAAAATTCCTTTTCAATTCTGGAGATATTTTTGCATAAGATCAGGCTAAAGGGTTTTGGGAATATCACTGACACTGTTTTTACCTACTCAGACATTAAAAAGAAACCACTGATCTTTGACCTCACCGACTCAACGCTACATTATTCTGATTATTCAAATAGTTATACAGGAAAATTCATTCCTGATGCTGCTCAGGGATATAGCCAGGTTGATTATACTATAGATCCATCAAGCTATGAGAACAGATATTTTGCTATTCGAAACGATTCGCTTTTTCTGGATACCGACGAAGATATCTCTTACATTCCCGATATCAGGATTGAAATAGTTGCATCCGGTTGCGAGTTTGATACAACATCACATCTGTTTCAAATAACATTCGATACGGCCTCAGCCAGTTTTCATTATTCTCTGACAGATACTTTGTTATCGGTTTACGATCCGTATCTCATCCTGCTGGACTCTTTTGTTACGGACCATTCCAGGCTGGGACTGGTATACACACCGGTGACTTCCGATTCCTCAGTTATTTTAGTTACGGTAACGGATACTTCATTACTTATGACACCAAAAAAAGCAGGTAACTCCGTTATTGAACTATATGTAACTGATGCCTATCTGGATAAAACTTATTTACATCGCTTTTCAATTCACGTATATGATCCATTCAATCATCCTCCGATTGTCAATGAGCTGTCTGATACAACTTACTATATAGTATTGTACGATACGCTAACAATCGACCTGAACAAAATATTCACTGATCCCGATGATGATGACCTCAGCTTTGGATTTCTTCTTCACGATACTATTAACTTTTCCGGGAATCTTACTGATTCGGTTCTGTCTGTTTATGCCGGATCTTCAGGTAGGACAGAATGCGAGATCACCGCTGACGATAGCAGGGGTGGTATATTAACCCAGGTACTGGAACTTGTTGTAAATCACAATCCTGTCAGAATAGGTGACTATACAGAGTATGTCTCTTCCTTCGGAGAATCGATGTGTTTATCTATTGATCTTGATACGATTTTTGCCGATCCTGATGTTGATACATTGGTATATCTCATCTCGGATTCTGATTTTCCGGCTGTGTCAACCGGTGATGGTCTGATGGAAATTTGTCCTGTAACAGCAGGTACAGGTATAATCTGGCTGGAGATTACTGATAATAAAAATGGATTGCTGATCGATTCCATAACTATTCAATTTAAGTCGGAGGCAGTATCACTTGAGACATTATCTCCTGAAAGATATCCAGTTATTGGCACTATTTACCCGAATCCCTCAGAGGGTTCCGTATACATACTATTATATAAGGTATATTATGGTAAAATAAAATTGACGTTGTCAGATCTTTCAGGAAGAATGCTTCAGGAAGTGTTTGTCGATAATGATCCGGGTGAAGAGTTCCATTTTACATTAAATATTGATGAAAATATTACTAATGGCATTTATTTACTGGGAATTACTTCACCAGAAAGTCAACCATTGATTCACAGGATTATTTTATTACGTTAGGTGCCTTATTTATTCATATCATTCAGACAGCTAAATTTTAACTAAACATTAACATTTTCAGTAGTTGTATTGTTATTGTATTGATTGATCTTTGTACCGATGAGAAAGCTTATTGCCATAACGACATTGTTTTTTTACATCAGCCTGAGTGCTGTTCAGGTTATCAGCCTGCATTACTGTCATGGCAGGCTGCAATCATTTGCTATGTCTGAACCGGCTAAATCATGTTGTTCATTACCCGATGGAAATCATGCTCCTTGTTGTGAGGACATTGTAATTAGGGTAGATTTTGATACCGATCATGTTTTTTCAGAGCAGATTACGATCAATCAGCCTTTTGAATTTGATCTTTTTTCGGAGGCTGTAAGGGATATCGAATTGACTGGCACTACATCGAATCAGCCATTATTTGAAAAACCTTTCAATGAATTTTCCCCTCCGGATATTTATAAACTGAATCATTCCTTCCTTTTCTATGGTTAATGGAACGCTTTTTATTTTCCTTATTAATTAACAAGCGTATTTATTAATCTAAATTATTTTTCAATGATACAATTTAAATTATTTGTTGCTCTTTGCAGCATTATTATGATCAGCGTGCAGGATCTACCTGCACAGGATCCGGAAACAGTAACTACCGAGTTTCATGTCGATGGTGTATGCAACCAATGTAAGGCGCGTATCGAGAATGCTGCCTATATAAAAGGTGTAAAATTTTGCGAATGGAATATTGAAACAGAAGTGCTCACGGTGATTTATAAACCGGAGAAAGTGGACCTGAAGCAAATACATGAGAGCATTGCCAATGCCGGCCATTCCACCGAGATGATGCCTGCCGATCAGGAAGCTTATAATAAACTCCCCAGGTGCTGCCTGTACGACGACGGGGTGCATAAACATTAATCTGACCTGTTTATGAAAAAAGTATTTCTATTACAGGCTATACTTTGTCTGTATTTTTCGGCGGTTTTTACTCAGCAGGCTCCCGATCATATTACAGGTAAAGTGATGGAACAGGAAAACGGACAATTGCAAGCCCTGATCGGGGCAAATGTTTACTGGTCAGGAACTGAAATTGGTACCGTAACTGATCCCTCAGGTGAATTCTCTATGGAACGGATTCCGGATAACCATAAGATGGTTGTAAGTTTTATTGGATTCGAACCTGACACATTCGATACGGAACAGATGAATTCTATTGAAGTAGTGCTTGGTGGTACTATCGAACTTC
>Ga0307419_10001693_pt1 | contig 11357 bp, 11 predicted proteins | sample SalMarWE160230MG_2_FD_202512 | JGI IMG/M metagenome (GOLD analysis project Ga0307419, IMG submission 202512) | Salt marsh sediment microbial communities from the Plum Island Ecosystem LTER, Massachusetts, United States - WE1602-30 | ecosystem: Environmental > Aquatic > Marine > Intertidal zone... | reverse complement strand
ATGAATGGAATAAGCTCTCCTTGGAAAGGCAGATCCTTGAAGAATTCCGGATTGTAAAATGCGGTCACGAGGAACATTTTGTCCATCTCATTGTCCGAGTAGTCCGTGTAGCCCTTTCTGAAACGCGTATCCACACCACCCCGTTTCACTTTGACGTTGATCTTGTGGTATCGGTCATCCGCTATGTCAAGACGGGGATAAAAACTCAACTGATAATAGTAATTCAAGTCCGTATCCATGACTTTTTGGAAGTCGCTCAATTTATTCGCGCCTCGTAATGCATCCGCCCCCGTATCTTCGGATAACCACCTCAGGTTCTGATCTTATCTCCCTGGCGTAACCTGAGATGATCCATTTCGTTCTGTTGGTAGTATTCGGCAGAGGCTCCAGAAAAGATGTTTTTCACAAAAATGCTGCTATCGAAGGAATAGATGGAGATATTCTGGGTATTGGCAAACTGGATGATCTCCCGGAGGACTTCCTCGCCGTTCTTGAAGGTTTTTTTGTCCAAAATGTTGAAGGGATCGAAAACCCGGATGTCCTCCATCTTCCCCCAGATCTTATTGATGTAGGCATCCTCGATGTCTGCGCCCGGTATGCCGCTCCTGATGTTGGGAAACATGTCCGGCGGTGACAGATCCGGAATTCCCGCGCTCACAAGGAGGATGTACTTCCTTCCGGGAAAACCCCTCATCACGTTGAATGTCGCAAGGAGCCCTCCCACAGTTTTTTCAAACCTCAACCTCTCTCTGTGGATAAAATCTATTCTTTGCATATCCTCGAAGTATGTGCTGTCGAGAGCGCTTTCGATCTCTGTCCGTTCACTCGGATCGATTCCTGTTTCGGGCTGAGCTTCAGTTTCGAGCTCTGTCTCAGTTTGCTCTACACGGGAAGGTTCAGTATGAGTCTCTAGTTTCCAGATGCTTCCTGAGGCCCTCTCGACAGAATTCCTGATGAGGTCTTCGTTTGTGGTAAAGGCTTGGATTATCTCGATTCCTCTAGAGGGATTGAGCTGAAGGACCATGACCTCATGACCGAGCTTAACAATAGACACCAGGTCTTCAACAATTTGCACGCTCCCGTGTTTCATCTCCCTTTTCCAAGAATTGATACTGTCGAACACGACAGCCAGCCTCTTTTTAGGGGTGCGGGATTGTTCTTGTAGGTTGATTTCATCGGGAATGGTCAATTCTCTTTCGTCAAAACTTATGAGCTCGAAGGAGTTTATGGGCACTCTTTTTTCATCTTCATAGAGATCAAAATCCTTTTTGGAGAGGTCTTTCACGAATTCGCCGTCCTTGGTAACGATCACATCAACAAGGATGAGACGGACCTTAACTTCATGTTTTTCTTGGGGTAGAAGCTGTTGTTGTTGCTCCTGGTTTCCATACAGGTATAGAAGCAAAGTGGACACCGATACCAAGAATATAACGACCGTTTTTTTTGTGAACGCAACAATAGACTTATCCATCACCATACAATTATACAACCGCAATAAATATGCCACAACGTGGTCAGTTAAAAAATCCTTTTCTTAGGGGATTAGTTGAATTGTGGGTTAAGAAAAATGCCGAAGATAAATATTATGTGTAAAAAACTTTGACACACCAGTGAAAGATTTTTCACTCCGTTGACTTGGGGGAGGCAGGGTGTTATAAATCATTTATTAGTGGTGCCATGACTGCATTGACCTATAAAAAAGCCGGTGTCGACATCGACAAGGCTGATACGTTTCTGAAAAAAATCAAACCCCTCCTCCAGAAAACTTCCAGGCCAGAGGTCTTAGGAAAGGTCGGCGGATTCAGCGGTTTCTTCCAGCCCTGCCTCCAAAGACTCAAAGACCCTGTCCTGGTATCCGCGACCGACGGAGTGGGGACCAAGCTTTTGCTCGCGGAGCTGCAGGGTAAATACAACACTGTGGGGATCGATCTGGTAGCCATGTGCGTGAATGATGTTGTTGTGACAGGTGCTGAGCCCCTCCTTTTTCTGGATTACATCGCTTGCGGTCAACTGAATGTCAAGAGACTTCACGAGTTGATGAAGGGGATCGCCAAGGGTTGCCAAATGAGCGGGTGTGCTCTGATCGGTGGAGAAACGGCGGAACTCCCAGGGATGTACACAAAGGACAAGCTCGACCTGGCCGGATTCTGTGTGGGCATGGTTAGCCGGGAAAAGATCATCGATGGGAAGACCTGTCGAAAAGGCGATAAGGTCTTGGGCCTCGCCTCGAGCGGTGTCCACAGCAATGGATTTTCTCTCATCCGCAAGGTCTTCAGTGAAAGGGAGCTGAGGGGGCCGTTGGGCAGAGAGCTTCTGAAGCCCACACGAATTTATGTGAAGCCTCTCCTCCAGCTCTTCAAGCATATCAACATAAAGGGCCTCGCCCACATAACGGGGGGAGGATTTTTCGAGAATATCCCGAGGACACTGCCTCCACATCTATCGGTCCGCATCCAAAAGGGGACCTGGCGTGTGCCTCCAATTTTCAAGAAGATACAAAGTAAAGGCCGGATCAATGATCGTGAGATGTTCAGGACATTCAACATGGGAGTAGGAATGGTGATGATCCTCAGTCCCCGGAGCGTGAGACGCGCTCTTCATTGGATGGATGAGATGGGCCTGGAGGCATGGGTCATCGGGGACGTGACAGAAGGAAAAGAAAGGGTTCTAATCCTCGACTAACGGATTTCTCTATCCCTCACCGCTTACGAACTTCTTCCATTCGAAGAGTTTGGGATCGTGTGTGTAATTCCTCAGTGCATCCGCTGTTTGGGGCGACAATTCCTCCAACCATGTGCCTATGGATTGGATCCTTTTTTTCTCGATCTCAACCATGGAAACCACCCGGACAGAGACATCCGTTTTTTTATAGCGATCTGTACATAGGCTCTGGAAGAGAAAATCATTCATCCTGAAATTGGGATTGAGATAAGCCCGAGGTTTTACTCCAAAACTTTCAAAAGCCTTTTCCCAGAGGTCTAGGGAGTATCCATAATGGGTGCAGTTGAAACTCACATAGAGCTCTGGATCTGGGTTGCCTAATTTCTGGAGGGCTTCATCCACATAGGCAAAAACCAGCATCTCGGTTTCATCGCTGTCATACCCTTTTTCGATATAAGAGACCAATTCCGGGCAGGCCTGAGAGAAGACCCTTTCCGCGAGGAAACCTCTCTCTTCCAGTTCCTGTGTGTAGGTGCCCTCGCTTACTGTTGTCTGTGTTCCGAAGAGGATGACCTTTGATTCCGGATGAGTTTTCAAATTTTGGGCGATCAGATCAACTCCTGAATTTACGATTCCTACAACCGGGATGACTGAATTCCGGGAAAACGATGTGTTTTTGTAGAGGACAGAAAGTGTGTTGCACCCGATCAGGATCAAGTCCGGAGAGTGTGTCTCTTCGAGGCTTTCCAGGGCACTGTTGAACATCTCGATCTTCTGATCTCGAGTTTTCAGGCTGTTGTACCCTCCCTCATTCGAAAAGAGGGCGTTAAAAAACACAAAATGCACTTTTTGAAAGACATTTTCCTTTTTCATCCTTTCGACGGCGTCGCCCAGGATGGAAAGGCCTCCCAGCCCCGAGTCTATCACGGCGATCGTCACTTCCCTCTTGCTGAAGAAATTAGCCAGCTTGTCCTCTTTGGCATACGTCTTCCGGTCTGTACAGGAACTGAACACGAGGAATCCGATCACAACCAGCGATAAGGTTTGGATGGTGTGTTTTCTCAACATATTCACCCTGTAAAATCCGTCTAACATCTTCAGGATGTGGAAGATAGCACAGGACATTCATGATGTCAACGGAAAAAACAGGTGTCTCCTTTTAAGTCCATGGAGTGGTCATGCCATGCCCGTCCAGCCCTTCTCACGGTTTTCTCCACTACACAATTGGAACACTCAATAACGCAATGGGATTCTTGCCATCGTAGTTTTTGGGATACTTACTTTAATAAAAGATGTTTTGACATCTTCCCTTCCATTCTGATAAACTTTGGCAAAGGGAAAAGTTACTCTGTGAGAAAGAGCAAGAAGACAGCCATAGCTGAAAAACCCACCGAGAGCCTTTACAGAGAGCAGAGAGTGGGCGTCTTTGTCGATGTCCAAAATTTGTACTATTCAGCGAAATTTATCCATAAGGCCAAGGTGAACTTCAAAACTCTTCTCAGCAAAGCCATCAAAGGCCGTAACCTCATTCGTGCCATTGCCTATGTGATCAAGGCCGATGTCAAGGACGAAACAAATTTTTTCGATGCACTCAAAAATTTTGGATATGAAGTTAAAGCCAAGGACCTTCAAATCTTTTACGGGGGTGCCAAAAAAGGCGACTGGGACATCGGCATTGCCATGGACTTGATCGAACTCGCATCCAGGCTGGATGCCATTGTTCTCGTGAGCGGGGACGGAGATTTTGTACCGCTCGTCAACCACGTCAAACACGCTTTGGGCTGCTACGTGGAGGTTATGGCTTTCGGGAAATCCAGCTCACAAAAACTCGTCGAAGTTGCTGACAATTATATCGACATGGACAAGGAACTATCAACCTACCTTATTCAAAGCGGATAATCGTAATTTCCAGAATAGATCATTAAGCCTGGATTATTCACGAGTCGAGATTGCTGCAGCGGCGAGGAAGTGGCCCATGAAGCTGTAGTGAACTACCGCAAATGGGCTACAGCGAAGCCACTAAAGTGAGATCGGCGGGTTAGATTGGGTCGGCGCCTGAAGGGTGAAAAATGTCGATGATATTTAAAAAAGTCAATGGAAGAGAGATAGCCAAAATTGTATTCCGGATGAACAAACCAAATCATAACTTGTGTTAGTTATGACATGTATCGACATTTTTTATGAATAATTCAGGTAAGCATTAAATTATATGAGGAGGTGGATTAGATGAAAGCAGAGGTCATTGATAAGCTGGCTGCCTTGGTCACTGCCGCATTCGGTTTGGTTGCTGCCCTAGCTTGGAATGGGGCCATTCAAGCCATTTTCAAGAAAGTTTTTGGTACTTCTGAGGGAATCAGTCCTATGCTCGTCTATGCGGTAGTCGTGACGATCATCGCTGTCCTTGCCACCCTTTGGGTCGGCAAAGCTGCTGCGAAAGCCAAAAAAGAGTAGAAGACCTGTTTCTCGGTGTCACAGTCCTTTTTTATCTGGGGCTGCCTTTGACTTGATCTAAAAGTTTCTTCTGAGTCGTTTTCTTGGGTGTTTTCTATGCTGCGGTGGGAGTCTGCCTTAAGAGGGCTCATTTTTTTCCTGAATTATTCATAAAAAATGTCGATGCTTATCATAACAGACCAATGTTAGAATGTTGTATTGTTTTTTCGGATTACTCATCTGGACACTACATTTCCTATGCGATTTTAATTTATAATCGACATTTTTTATGAATAATTCAGGTTATCTGTGGGGATTGAAACTTTTAAGGGGATTCTGGCGTTTCTAACAGTGGTAAGAGACATCCTAGATCGTATGGAATATTAATGTGTCAGCAGATTTTATGAATAATCCAGATAAAATGTGGGTGATGCACGAGTTGAGTGGTAGGTCGGGTCGGGTACCGCAGATGCGAAGCGTCGGCCTAATGAAACAAACGCTGATTTTGGGAATTTTATCCATTCTTCTGCTTCTTCCGCCGATCCATGCGAACAGTGGCAGAGTCTGTTATGAGAGTACGATTTTGCCTCCCCAGATTTCTGAATTCTATGACAGCTATAACTTTATCAGCTCTTTCAGCACAGGAGCCGAGCGAAAGATGCTCATCGAAAAATACAGCAAAAATGGGATTCCCGAAGATATGGAGACGGAAAGATTGGGCAAAGTGTTCACCCAGATGAGGAGACTCAAAGATCAGTTCTTTGTTATGGATTCCGAGATGGTCCTCTGGGTGGGGCCTACTCCCAAGTTTTGGAGATTCCATTTTCGTCCTGTGCTTTTTGATGTCTTGGGCATTCATATTTCGGGGGATACGGCCGTTGTTGACGTTGTGTCCTATGAAGTGGAGCCCGATATGATCTTGAGGTTTATTTCAGCCTATGAACAGAGCACCGGAGATACACAAAAAATCCCCTCTCCTGAAGAGAGAATCCTTCAGGCAAATTGCCGCACTCCTGGAAAGGTATTCCACAGGTGGGTCCTCCAAAACGGAAAGTGGAAAAAACGCGCGGAGGATCTCTATCAGCTGAAAGAAAAAAGGCATTAAGATCCACCCAATTTTTTCCTCTTTGTCTTTTATTTTGGATTTTACCTTATATCGGGTAGCACCTTTTCCTGAGTGCAAGTCCCTGTAATGCGGAGGGCGTTATGTACTTTCCTTTTGACCCCTCAGAGGCTATAATAAAAACAGAGGGTACAATGGCATTCAATACATTCGTAAACAAAAAGTCTTGGGCTGTTTTGGTATTCATCGTGTTTGTTCTTCCTCTTCTCACCGGGACTGCGCACGCGCAAAAGTTCCAGCTTTCTGTTTTTGGAGGGATCAATCATGTCTTCAAATGCGGTTCAGAGGATGATTATGTCCTTGGTGGGAATGATTTTCCCGCCACTCCTGCCCATACTCCCCCGGCTTTGGGTGTGTCCTTAGCATATTTCTTCTCGGAAAGCCTGGGATTAGAGCTGGATTGGCGTTATGTGTTGTCTTCGAAGGTGATCCTCGAAGACCCTTCCGATCAAGATACTGTTGAGATCGATTCATCCAAACACTATTCATTTACCCTGAATCTCCTCTACCAGTTTATGAGCGGAAAGCTCCGACCTTATGTTGTGGCTGGTGGGGGCTTTGACAAGCTCATGGCGGAGGACGCCACATACACGTCAGACTATGGTTTTGAGATCACTCTGGAAGCTCCTGAGAAAACCCTTGATGCCGTTGCCAATTTCGGGGTGGGAGCGAACTATTTTGTGAGCAACAGCTTGGCGTTGAAGCTGGATGTCCGGTACGTGATAATCTTTGCTGACCCCAAAAATGTCAACAACCTGAGTGCTGTGGTTGGCCTTTCTTTGCGGTTCTAAAAGGGACTTAAATCCCTCGGTACGTATTTCCTTTTCCCTTAACCTCTCTTCCTTCTTTAGATCAGACGTGATTAAATCACACTTTTATGATATAAGCATCCCCAAAACCGTGATGGCATGAATTCGCTTTGCGTTATTGAGTGTTCCAAATGTGTGGTGGAGAAAACCGTCTGGAGGGCTGGACGGGCATGGTGCATCTCCCAATGGGAGATGTGAGGGAAGCCCGGAATCGAGCGAAGTTTCCTCGCTGGGGAAACTGAGAGTGTTTTCGAAATCACCAATTGGAACACTCGGAACGACATTCATCACGGTTTGAGAGATGCTTTCTTATAAGAAGAGCTTTTAGAATACTTGATTTAAGCAAAATTTTCTGATTTATATAGGTGAGTCGCATGAAGCGTGACATCCCTTTTTGAAGGAGGTAAGCATGAGAAAAATCACTTGGAAGCCCATTGTCCTTTGTCTGGCACTCTGGTGCGTGACTGCAGGAGTCGTGTTTGGTGCTGAGAATAATTACAAATTGCTCGAGAAGGAGACATCTCTCGATATGGAATCGATCAGCAGCCCGCGTATTTCTCCCGATGGCACACAGATCCTTTTTGCGCGGGGCTGGGTGGACAAGATGGAGGACAGGAGCCGGAGCAATATCTGGATCGTCGATATTGCTGGCACCAGAGTGAGGGAATTGACCCACGGAAATTGGAGCGATTCCTCTCCAGTTTGGTCACCGGATGGGAAAAAGATCGTTTTCCTATCGGATAGAGACGGAACGACCCAGATCCATGTGCTCTGGTGGGACACGCGGGAAGTCGCTCAACTGACACATCTTGAGCGCGCTCCCAGCAGCCTGGTCTGGTCTCCTGACGGAAAGATGCTGGCATTCACGTCCTTTATTCCCGACAAAAAATCCATCTTGAAGGTGGAGTTGCCAAAGTTCCCCAAAGGAGCGAAGATGGCAAAACCTGCCGTTATTGTGGACAGGTTGAGCTGGGCCAGAGATGGAAGAGGCCCTGTGCCTAAGGGTTACAGCCATATATTTGTCATCGATGCGCAGCTGGGCGGGACGCCCCGGCAATTGACATCCGGCGATTACTCCCACAACGATCCGCAGTGGTCGCGAGATGGTAAGCTTATCTATTTCAGCGCAATCCGGAAATCCGATGCGGAATATTTGCGGGGCGACAGTGAGATCTACTCTGTGGACCTCGATACGCTCGAAATACAAACACTTACGGACCGGAAGGGTCCTGACAGTGGTGCAAGAATTTCCCCGGATGGCCAATGGATCGCCTACACAGGCCATGACGACAAGAACTACACAAGCCATCTTGGGAGTATCTATCTCATGGACATCCATGGGAACCAGAAGAAGCTTTTTGCTGGGGACCTTCCCAATTCCCCATCGAGTATCACATGGGCCAAAGATAACTCGGGAGTGTACTATCTGATGCGGGAGAGGGGAGAGGCCAATATTTACTTTGCGGCGAAGTCCGGAACGACCAAGAAAATAACAGAGGGCGTGCACTACCTGTATGACCTGTCATTGGCACAAAACGGCCAGGTTGCGACGACTCTATCCACGTTCCACAAACCCGGATACCTGGTGACATTCAACATGAAGAATCCTGGAAAGTTTAACGAACTCGTGGATGTCAACAAGGATGTGCTGGCGGATGTGAAGCTTGGAGAGGTGGAGGAGATGTGGTTCAAATCTCCGGATGGCCTCGACCTTCAGGGCTGGCTCATTAAACCCGCTGAATTCGATCCCAACAAAAAATACCCTATGCTCCTGTGGATCCATGGAGGACCCTGGTCCATGTATTCCGTGCGCTTCGATTGGGCATGGCAGAACTTTGCTGCCGAAGGTTATGCTGTCCTGTACATGAACCCAAGGGGGAGCACAGGCTATGGCCAAGACTTTGTGAACGGGATCCAGTTCTCCTATCCCGGGAAGGACCGTGATGACTTGCTGGCCGGTGTGGATGCGGCGATCGAGAAGGGCTTCATCGATGAGAACAACCTGTTTGTTTGTGGAGGCAGCGGGGGAGGTGTGCTCACTGCTTGGTTAGTCGGTCACACAGACCGTTTTACGGCCGCAGTCTCCATGAGACCTGTCATTAACTGGCACTCATTTGTGGGGACGACGGATGGATCAGGATGGTACCGGCAGTTCAAGAAGTATCCATGGGAGGATCCGATGCTCTACGCTGTACGCTCACCTCTCCACTATGTGGCCAATGTCACAACTCCCACCATGGTCATGACCGGAGAAGCGGACCTGCGGACGCCGATGTCCCAGAGCGAAGAATACTATCGGGCCCTGAAGATGTTGAAAAAGGAAACTCTTCTCGTTCGCATGCCGGATGAATTCCACGGGTGGCGGCGTCCTTCCCACCGCTTGCTTCAGCAGCTTTATCTCATGGCCTGGTTTGAGAAGTACATGAAGAGGTAACTGTCCAATAGGACGAATATCTTCAAGCTTCATGTTAAAGGAGTCGATCTGCAAAAATTCAGACAAAAGTTGCGGCAGAAGAATATTCATATCCCTCCGTCGGTAGAGGAGGAGGGTGGATTTTTTATGAAAACAAACGTCACCTTGAACCGCATCTCTCCGGAAGAGCTGGCGAAAGCATTTGTTGACGCGTTGCACTAAAGTCGGTTGTGATTCAAAATGTATATCCCACAATGTAAGCTAGTTTAAAGATCGCTAACAGGTTAAAATAGGCACGAAAGAGTTGTTTTTAATATCAGGAGGGTTCCCATGAAAGAATCACTGGGTCCAAAAACGATCGTATATCCCACTCCCGTGTTTGTAGTTGGGACCTACGATAAAGGGGGCAAACCAAACGCTATGACAGTTGCCTGGGGAGGCATCTGTTGCTCAAGGCCTCCCTGTGTGGCGGTGTCCCTTAGGAAAGCCACGTACACGTACTGTAACATTGTTGAACGGAAGGCATTCACCATCAACATTCCTTCCGAGGCACATCTCCGTGTGGCGGATTATTTTGGGATGATCTCCGGAAAAAACGAGGACAAGTTGGCCGCTGCCGGACTCCAGCCGGTGAGAAGCAGCCTGGTAGATGCCCCCTACATCGAGGAATTTCTTTTGGTCTTGGAATGTAAGCTGCTCCATACTCTTGAAATCGGACTCCATACACAATTCGTCGGGGAGATCCTCGATGTGAAAGCCGACACCTCTGTTCTCGATGAGAAGGGAACTCCGGAGATAGAGAAGGTCAAGGCTGTTCTGTTTGCCCCGGAGAGTAGAAAATACTATGGCATAGGAGAATTTCTCGGGGATGCCTATTCCATCGGAAAAGGCATCAAAAATACTTGACAGCGAAGAATCTATTGTGGTATATTGATTGAGCGCTCGCTCAATATACCCATGGCTAAGACACTTTCTGAAACAAAAGATATCCCCACGTATATCAAAGATCCCGAGCTTGTCCGCCAGAGACGTCGTCAGATCGTGGACGCCTCTGTCCAGCTTTTTATCGCAAAAGGGTTTCACCGGACGACGACCCGGGAGATCGCCAGGGAAACAGGTATTTCCAATGGATTGCTGTATGAGTATGTGCGGTCCAAAGAGGATGTCCTCTATCTGGTTTGTGATGCCATCCATGCAGAGGTCGAACAGGGTGTTGCAGAGGCCCTCCGTAAGGTATCGGGAGGCCGGGATGTCCTGGCGGCAATGATCCGTGAATACTTTCTCGTCTGCCACAGGATGAGCGACCACATCCTGCTCATTTACCAGGAAACAAAAACACTCCCCCTCCACTGGCAAAAAAAAGTTCTGGAGAACGAAGTCAGACTGACGGATATATTCGTGAATGCACTTAAAGTTCTGGTGTCCAGCGGCGAATTGAACCGGATGGATAGAGACTCCATCGAATTGATCGCTCACAACATCGTCGTGCTCGGACACATGTGGACATTCCGGCGATGGTATTTGTCCTCCCGCTACACGATCGAGGATTACATTCAGATTCAGACAGATTTTATATTGGGAAAATCCATGGGTGAAAAAAAGGAGAAGCTATGAGTTTTGAAACGGAACCGTACACTCCCCAGAGCAATATCCGGGTGGTGACAGCCACCTCTCTCTTCGATGGTCACGATGCTTCGATCAACATTGTGCGCCGGTTGCTTCAGAGTACGGGTGTGGAAGTGATCCATCTCGGGCACAACAGGTCTGTCCAAGAGATCGTTGATGCTGCCATAGACGAAGACGCTCAGGGAATTGCTGTATCCAGCTACCAGGGTGGGCACATCGAGTTCTTTAAGTTCATGGTTGACCTTTTGAAGGAAAGAGGAGCCTCTCACATCGGAGTTTTTGGCGGAGGGGGCGG
>Ga0307419_10001691_pt1 | contig 11373 bp, 8 predicted proteins | sample SalMarWE160230MG_2_FD_202512 | JGI IMG/M metagenome (GOLD analysis project Ga0307419, IMG submission 202512) | Salt marsh sediment microbial communities from the Plum Island Ecosystem LTER, Massachusetts, United States - WE1602-30 | ecosystem: Environmental > Aquatic > Marine > Intertidal zone >... | reverse complement strand
TATAAATCAGAAAAATATTCCCTTCCCTCGTTTTCTTCATCCTTTTTTCATCTTGGTCTGGTATATTCCCAACCAAGTGCTGCCCGATGAAAAAACGGGCTGCATGATGACGAAAAAATTGGACAATTCAGATGAAGGAAAGGAAACATGAGGTCCTCTTTTCTCCCGTTTTCCAAACCGGCCATCAGTGAACAGGAAATCGACGCGGTGGCCGAAGTCCTGCGCTCCGGCTGGATCACCACCGGCCTGAAAGCAGCCGAATTTGAAAAGGCTTTCCAACAATACTGCGACGCCGAAGGGACGGTGGCGTTATGTTCAGCAACAGCGGGCATGCATCTTTTGCTGGCCGCCCTGGGCATTGGCCCGGGGGACAAAGTGATTACCCCCTCCATGACCTGGGTCTCCACGGTGAATCTAGTCGTCCTCGCCGGCGCCACCCCGGTTTTTGCGGATGTTGACCGTGATACCCTCATGGTTTCCGCGGAAACCATCGAGCCGCTCATCACCGATCGCACCCGGCTGATTATTCCGGTGCATTTTGCAGGCGCCGCGGTGGATATGGAACCTGTGCGGCAACTGGCCGCAGGAAAAAGCATCCATCTGGTCGAAGACGCCGCCCATGCCGTCGGCACTGAATACCAGGGGGAAAAGATCGGTAAGCAGGGCAGCGCCATCTTTTCCTTTCATCCCATCAAAAATATGACCTGCGGCGAGGGCGGGATGTTTTGCTCCGGTGATCCCGATCTTATAGAACGCGTCCGCCGGCTGAAGTTTCATGGCCTCGGGGTGGATGCCTATGACCGGACCATGCAGGGCCGTGCCCCCCAGGCCGAGGTTCTGGAGCCGGGGTTCAAGTACAACCTGACCGACATGGCGGCGGTCCTCGGTTTGGGTCAATTGAACCGGCTGGATAAGTTCATAGAAAAACGCTCGCTTCTGGCCTGCCGTTACCATGAACTTCTGGCCGAAGTGGATGAGATCCTGCCCCTTGCCATGCCGTCCTACTCCATGCGCCATGCCTGGCACCTGTTCGTTGTCCGCCTGGACACCGAACGGGCAGGTATGGGTCGAGAGACCTTCATGGCGGAATTGAAAAAGAGGAATATCGGCACCGGTATCCACTTCAAAGCGGTGCATACGCAGAAATATTACCGCGAAACATTGCGGCTGCCTGAGGGCGGCCTGCCGATCACCGAGTGGAATTCGGATCGGATCTGTTCCCTTCCCCTGTTTCCGGACATGGCCCTGGAGGACGTGGACACGGTGGTCGCGGCCATCAAGGAGGTGCTCGCATGAATGTGCCGGAGCTTTCCGTGGTCATTCCGGTCTATAATGAAAAAGACAACCTTCCGGAACTCATCGATCGCTGTCTTGTCGCCTGCAAAAAAACCAGCCGTAGTTATGAGATCATTCTGGTGGATGACGGCAGCAGGGATGGCTCCCGGGACATTATTTCCCAGGCCGCTGATCGCCACGCCGAGGTGATCGCCGTGATTTTAAACAGAAATTACGGCCAGCACGCGGCGGTATTTGCCGGCCTGGAGCAAAGTAAAGGTGAGATCGTCGTTACCCTGGATGCCGACCTCCAAAATCCTCCCGAAGAGATCCCCAAGCTTGTGCGTGAGATGGACCGCGGCGTCGATGTGGTGGGCACTGTGCGTGAAAACCGACAGGACACTGTCTTTCGCCGCAGCGCCTCCGCTTTGGTCAACCGGATTGTCCAGCGGACCACCGGGGTTATAATGCATGACTACGGCTGCATGCTCAGGGCCTACCGACGTTCGGTAGTCGATGCCATACTCCAGTGCTGGGAACGTTCAACCTTCATCCCCATTTTGGCAAACAGTTTTGCCGGAAGCGCCGCCGAAATCCCTGTCAGACACGCCCCGCGTGAAAATGGGGAATCCAAGTACAGCTTTTTAAAACTGATTTCGCTCCAGTTTGACCTGCTCACCTCCATGTCCACCTTTCCCCTGCGCCTGCTTTCGTTCATGGGCGCGGTGATTTCGACGTGCGGCATTGGTTTCGGCGCCCTGCTCATGGTGCTGCGGTTTGTCTATGGCGCCGTGTGGGCCGCCGAGGGCGTATTTACGCTTTTCGCGGTGCTCTTTGTCTTTATCGGGGCACAATTTATCGGCCTCGGTCTGCTCGGCGAATACATCGGCCGCATCTATCACGATGTCCGAGGCAGACCCCGCTTTTTTGTTCAGGAAATCCGTGGCGTAGACCCGCCGCCGGCCGGGGATAAAACACGTTACCAAACCGCGAAACGGGGCGCGAATTCGACCCTGCGAACTTGAATTCAGGAGAAACCCATGAAAGCTGTCGTACTTGCCTACCATAATATAGGGTGCATTGGAATCAGAGCGCTCCTGGACCACGGATTTGATATCCGGGCGGTCTTTACACATGAAGACGATCCGCATGAAAACATCTGGTTCGAGTCGGTGGCCGAACTGGCGGCTGCCAACGACATCCCGGTCTATGCGCCGGAAGATATCAACCATCCCCTCTGGTTGGAACGAATAAGGGAAATGGAGGCGGACATCCTCTTCTCCTTTTATTACCGGAACATGGTGGGTAAAGAAATTCTCGACATACCGCCGGCAGGATGCCTCAACCTGCACGGCTCGCTCCTGCCTCGTTATCGGGGCCGATGCCCGGTGAACTGGGTGCTGATCCATGGTGAAAAGGAGACCGGCGTCACCCTACATTATATGACACCGCGACCGGATGACGGCGATATCGTCGGACAGCAGCGTGTACCCGTTGACGATAACGACACGGCCCTGAGCCTGCATGAAAAGCTTGCCGCAGCGGCAGGCGAACTGCTGAGCGAGCTTTTGCCAAAGATCCGGGAAAAACGGGCCGAGCTTATTCCACAGGACCAATCAGCGGCCAGCTATTTCGGCGGGCGCGGACCGGAGGACGGTGAAATCGACTGGCGCCGGAATGCCGCCGCGGTCCGCAATCTGGTGCGAGCGGTGACCCGGCCCTATCCTGGCGCCTTTTCCTTCCTGGGAAACCGCAAGTGTATCTTCTGGCACGTCACACCGGCGGAAAGATCAAGGGATGCTGTTCCGGGGACGGTGCTCTCGACAGATCCTCTGACAATTGCCTGCGGTGACGGAGCGCTGGAGGTGCGATTCGGCCAGACTGAAAACGGTGTGTACATGAGCGGCAGGCAACTGGCCCTGGGACTCAATCTGGCAGAGGGGATGCGATTCAACGGCCAGACTGAAATGATGGTGGAACAACAGCGCAAAAAGCACGTGCTCATTCTTGGTGTAAACGGTTTTATCGGCAATCATCTGAGCGAACGGCTGCTGGAAAGCGGCCGCTACGAAGTGTACGGCATGGATCTGTGCTCGGATAGCATTGAACATCTGATGAGGCACCCGAATTTTCATTTCACGGAAGGGGATATCTCGATCATGCGAGAGTGGATCGAGTATCATGTCCGCAAATGCGACATTATCCTGCCGCTGGTGGCCATTGCAACGCCCATTGAGTATGTACGGGACCCCATACGGGTGTTCGAACTCGATTTTGAGGAAAACCTGCGCATCGTCCGATACTGCGTCAAGTACGGGAAACGGCTCATTTTTCCCTCCACCTCGGAGGTCTATGGCATGTGCCGGGATCCCGAGTTTGACGAGCAGTGTTCCAACTTTGTCCTGGGTCCCATTCATAAACAGCGGTGGATTTACTCCTGCAGCAAGCAGATGCTCGATCGGGTGATCTGGGCCTACGGCGCCAATGAAGGACTGCCGTTCACCCTGTTTCGCCCCTTTAACTGGGTCGGGCCGAGACTCGATTCTCTGGAATCCGCCAGGATCGGCAGTTCCCGGGTGATCACCCAGTTTATCCTCAACCTGGTTGAAGGGAGCCCAATTCGACTGGTTGACGGAGGCAGCCAGAAGCGGTGTTTTACCGATGTCACGGATGGTATCGACTGCCTTTTTAGGATTATCGAGAACAAGGATGGTTGCTGCAACGGCCGGATCTTCAATATCGGGAACCCGGACAACGAGTACAGCATGCAGGCGCTTGCTGATATTCTGCGGGGAAAATTTGCCACCCACCCGCTCCGCTCTCATTTTCCGCCTGATGGCGGCATTAAGAACATCGAGGCGCGGGCATTTTATGGTGCCGGATACCAGGACGTGCAGCACCGGCGGCCATCCATCCGTCAGGCACGAAGGATCCTGGGATGGGAGCCAAAGGTGCCCTTTGAACAGTCTGTCAGCGAGACACTGGATTATTTTCTCAAAGATGTGGTTGAAAGGTCAAAGGAGGAAATATGATCCATGTCGGCCTGCGTGTCGATGTCGACACCCTGCGGGGGACCCGCATCGGGGTTCCGAACCTGATCGATCTTTTGGCTCGCTGCCATATCCGCGCTAGCTTCTTCTTTTCGGTGGGGCCGGACAATATGGGCCGTCATCTATGGCGCCTGATACGACCCGCATTTCTAGTCAAGATGTTGAGGACAGGGGCAGGGCGCCTTTACGGCTGGGATATCCTTATTCGGGGAACGTTATGTCCTGGTCCGGAGATTGGAAAGCGGTGCCCAAATCAGATACGAGATACTGCGGTAGCAGGCCATGAAGTCGGGCTCCATGCCTGGGACCATCACTATTGGCAGACACGGCTTGCGCGGCTGGATCAACATGCCATAACCGAGGAAATTCAAAGAAGTTACGATTTGATGGCAGATATTCTGGGGAGAACTCCGGATTGTTTTGCGGCGCCCGCGTGGCGAATTACGCCTGAAGCGCTTTATGCGCTCGAACAGTTTCCTTTCCGGTTCGAATCCGATTGCCGCGGCCATTCGCTCTTCCGGCCGGTGGTTGACGGTCGGCGTCTCAGCCATGTCCAGGTGCCCACCACCCTGCCGACCTATGATGAACTCATCGGGCTCAAATGCACACCGGAAACGTACAATGAATACCTTCTCAAAATGATCCGGCCCGATCGTCTCAATGTGTTGACCATTCATGCCGAAGCAGAAGGGATCAGTTGCCTTGCCCTGTTTCAGGATTTTTTAGAAAAAGCCAGGCAACGGGATATCGTCTTCGAACCCCTCGGTGACATTCTATCCCGAACCGGAAAAATAGTGGCATCAGGTATCCATAAAGCGGCTGTGGCCGGAAGGGATGGATGGCTTGCCTGCCAGGGGGAAATATCCAACCCGTCCAAGTCCATGAGGACTTCTTGAGATGATGAATAAATTAATTACACAGCAACCGATGGACGTCAAAAGATTATATGCACTCCTGCTTCTATCCTTCTTTTTATTTTCCTACATCCTGGCCCTTGGGGCCCGGGACCTTGTTGCTCCGGACGAACCGCGCTACGGTGAGATTCCCCGTGAGATGATTGCCGGAGGAGATTGGGTCGTTCCCCATCTAAACGGTTTGCGTTACTTTGAAAAACCGGTACTGGGCTATTGGGTGCATGCCGGTTCCATTCTGCTTTTCGGGAAAAACAATTTTGCCGTGCGTCTGCCGTCTGCTATGGCTATCGGGTTGTCGGCCTTGTTGATATACGCGCTGGTCAGCCGGGTGTGCCGTAATAAGACCAAAGAAGATGATTTTCCAGACATTTTGGCCGCGCTCATCTTTCTATCTTGTTTTGAGGTGTTTGGGGTGGGCAACACCGCTGTGATTGACAGCCTGTTCTCATTTTTCCTGACTGCAACCATAATCACTTTCTATTTCGCCTCTGAAGCGCCGCCGGGGTCTGCGAGGGAAAAGCGCCTTCTGATGCTTGCCGGTGTGTCGTGCGGCCTGGCCTTCCTGACCAAGGGTTTTCTTGCCTTTGCCGTTCCGGTTTTGGCACTGGCTCCCTATCTGGTCTGGCAGCGCCGCTACATTGACTTGCTTCGCATGAGCTGGCTGCCGATTCTTACCGCTGTACTGGTGGCATTGCCGTGGGGGATATTAATCCACTTAAGGGAACCTGATTTTTGGCGGGTTTTCTTCTGGAACGAACATATACGCCGCTTTATGGCCGACAACGCCCAACACAAAGAGTCATTCTGGTTTTTTTTCATGGCCGCACCAGGCATGTTCGTGCCCTGGATATTCATGGTCCCTGCGGCAGTGCCGGGAATAAGAGAACGATTAAATGAACAGGGGTCGCAAGGCCGGTTAATGAGATTGTCCATCTGCTGGCTGTTCCTGCCCTTTTTGTTTTTCTCGTTTTCGAATGGAAAATTACTGACCTATATTCTTCCCTGTTTTCCGCCTTTTGCCGTTCTCATGGCCTTTGGGCTTCTACATGTCCTCAAGAAAGAGGGGCGGAATAAATTTTTTCAGTGGGGAACTGTTGGAAGCGCGATGGTTTTCGGCCTGATCCTACTTGCCTTCTTGTATTTTCAGTTTTTTGGTTATTATGGGGTTCGCCCGTATAGCCAGCCTTGGAAAACGGTGATGGCCGTGAACGGGCTTCTCTTTTTTATTCTATTATGCTTCTGGGCTTTCAGAAGTCAGAGAGGGAAAGAGAAAGTCCTTCTGTTTGGCCTGGCGCCGCTCCTCTTATATTTTGTTGCCCACTTTATCATCCCCGACCCGATCATTGAGGAGAAAGCGCCGGGTCCCTTGCTCGAACAACATAAGCAAGACATCTGTGATGATGACCTTATCATTTCAGACGAAAATACGATCAGGGCTGTCTGCTGGTATTTACAGCGCAGTGATGTTTACGTGCTTGAGTTCACCGGCGAACTTGATTATGGGTTGAGCTATAAAGATGCAGATGGTAGACTGCTTGACATAAGAACAGCTGTCGATCTGATAAATCGAAACCGGGGCAAGACGGTGCTGGCAGCCCGTGTTAAAAATATTCACCGGTGGCGGGATCAACTTCCAGAACCAGTTTCTCAGGATGATAGCGGCCTTAAAGGTTATGTGTTTTGGCGGTATTGAAAGATGGCGGATTGTTAAATTTGTTAATTGGCATTTCAATGCATTAATATCATGATAATAGCGAATATTTGTGATAAAAAAGCAAATCAATGAACAGATACCTCCCACTTATTGTTTTTGGTGTGATGCTCAACGCTGCGGCCCAATTGACTCTCAAGCAGGGGATGCGGAACATCGGTTATTTTGACTTCCGGTTGGAAAACTGCGGACGAGTTCTCCTCGCCGTCGCTGCCAGTCCTTATATCCTGGCCGGGCTGACATGTTACATTTTCAGCGTAGTGGTCTGGCTGCTGGTGCTTTCACGGGTTGATGTCAGCTATGCGTATCCGCTCCTTTCCATCGGCTACATCGTCATTGCTTTTGCCGGCTGGCTCTTTCTTGATGAATCCATTGGCATCACACGCTGGACAGGTATTATTGTGATATGTCTGGGGGTCTGGCTCATTACCCGGTCAGCGTAAATGGGCAAATTCATAACCCATATGTCACGGCGGGAAAATAGCACCTTTACCGGGAATAGGGCGGGAGAACAATCTTTGGAGGCTCGCGTTTATGAGAGTTTTCCATTCTTGAGTTTCTCCTTTACAATAAAAACAGAGCCGTGTCACTGTCACACTTTAGCCTGGCCGAACACGTATGGAGAGATGATTTCGACCCTTTCAGCATGTCTAATTTCATGGATGTTCATATCAAAAACCTGCGCCATAAAATCGGTGGTTCCGGCCATGGTGAAATTATCCGAAACATCCGCGGTGGGGGATATATTATCAGAGAATCAGAATAATGACTGTCAAGACAAGAATTACTCTCTTCAATGCCGGCCTCATCGTAGTCAATGACACGTATTCGTGTCTTCTCGATCTTCTTTTCACCCACATGAACGAGGGTGCCTGGAGATATTGGCAAATCTGAAATGTAATAATGCAAGACCTGCCCCACTTTTATGCTTGTTTGAAACTGCAAATATAAAGAGCGTGCCCCTTTGCCTTTCATTTTTGATTTGACAAACGACTAAAAATTATCTATTTTAGCATACCGAATAACTAAATTAGAACCAATTTAGATAATAGAGCAACCAAATGGTAAGGATCCTTGAAATAAATGCCCAGAATCCCTGGTGGAGCCAGGGGGTAGAATTTGCTCGTTATGACAAAAGCCTCATGGAAGCAAAGCCTATATTTTTTGAAAGGAGGCCAATAGAGACTAAGAATGGGAATATTTACATCCTGCGAGGCCCGAGGCAGGTGGGTAAGACCACCTATATTAAGGATTTCGTAAGGAAATTGATTGAAGGCGGGGTTCCTTCAGAAGCCATCCTCTACCTTTCCCTGGATTTTTTTACATCGAGAAGGGAAATGAGGAATGCCATAAACTATTTCCTGGAGTCAAGGATAGATGCTCCACAAATTTACATCTTACTTGATGAGATTACTTCTATTGAGGATTGGAATTTGGAACTCAAGTATTTGTCTGATCAGGGGTTGATAAAGAGAGGGGTTATCCTAGCAACAGGTTCAAGTGCCGTAAAATTGAAAGAGAAAGGGGAACTCTTACCTGGGAGGGGTGTTGAAGGCAATGAATATTATGTCAAACCATTGAGCTTCAGATCGTTTGCCATACAAGTCATTGACTTCATTGCTCCGCGCTTAACCCGGGATGAATTTCGCTACAAGCTTATCAAGTTAAAGTCGATCCTCCTATCATGTTCATTGAATATTGAGGCCACTGTGAATGTGATAAGAAAGGAGGTTGAAAAGATCATTCCTTTCAAGATGGAACTCGGTTATCTATTCCGTTTATACCTTATGACCGGCGGATTCCCAGGTGTTATTAATCACTACCTGTCAAATTACTATCTTAAACAGGAAAATACGATAAATGCGTCGATTGCCGAGATATTCGTAAGGGATGTATTTGGTGATCTTGCCCGGTTACAAAAACAGGAGAATACAATCAGGCAGCTCCTCAGGGCCATTGTGGAACGATATGGCTCAAGATATAGTTATTCGAACCTGGCCAGAGAGATAGAGAAAAGCCATATCACAACTATTGACTATCTTGAATTCATGGAAGATTCTTTTATTTGCTTTGTCCTTTATGCTTATGACTTCAATAAGAAAAATGCGAAAGCAAAGGGGGATAAGAAGGTCTATTTTTTTGACCCCTTTATCTTTCACTCGGTAAGGAGCTACCTCGTGGGTAACGAGGTCTGGAATATTATTGCCAGCTCGTTAGAACACGAGGAGCTGATGGGGAAAATTGTGGAAGGCATGGTTCTTTCGCATCTTCGTATGCTTGAGGAAATCCCGTTAATGAAGGCTGGCAGTACTTTCTTATGGTATTATTACGACAAAAGCGGAAAAGAGATAGATGCCATTTTTCAGGGAGATGGAGGATATTCAGCCGTTGAGGTCAAGTACCGTGGACAGGTAGATGAAAGAGATATCAAGCGAATCTCACCTGTTAAGAGATATTTCGTTCTAAGCAGGGAAGAAGTCGGGTGGAGGGGAGATGTCATAATTCTTCCCGTGGATATATTCTTAGCTCTACTGCCTGTTTCTGAAAGGATTATTTAGATGCAGGAGAAGTTGATGAAAGGGTTTGCGTTGCCGGCCATGCTAATGGGATTAAACCCCGCTTAGTATTATCTAATCTTTGGGCGCGGTTCTGGCAAGAACATATCTTTTAGCACGTGACTGAAAGTCGTTTTGGAACGAACGTTTCCTTTTTCGGCGTTATTCCTTTAATGAAATTGAACCAATGAGAACGGAAGACACAAAACCCGAACATCCCGTAGACCCCAAGAAGCTTACTCAACTGATCGCTAACCAGATCGCTCCTATTCACCTTGGCACTTTCTAATACTGCTATCGCGGGCTTATACCCAAAAATATTCTCGATTAGGTTTACAAACCACTACATTAAGAAAATGTTGTCTTTGCGTTGTTGATTAATATGCAGTGGTTGTGAGATCTACCATGCCCTTGAAAATATCCAGGCCTCGAAATCCTGAGATGTCCAGAACATTTCTGCAATTACTCTGCAATTTCAAGTCATTTAAGGATTGGCAAGATCCTTCAACATCCTACTTCTGCTTTAAAACACATTTTGTATCCCCCCAGAATAATTGAACTTTGATAAAGAATACCAGTTTTGCACTGGTATTTTACTGTGTACAAATCTGGCCTTGATTTTTGAAGAATTCGTGGCATCATTACACTAAATTGTATGAATCTCATTACTCATTCGCTTTAGATATTCATGTGCTCTGCTCTGCTTCTATTTTACAGAGAAATTGATTTGTGTTGGAGAAGATGGAGAGCATGAGATGAAGGGAAAATATTAAGGGAACATCATCTATCAAGGGATTATATGTGTAAGCAATCCAGAGAGGACCTGGTGAATAGGCATTATGCTTTCAGATTGGCATTGAACTGCGACCTGCCCCGTTTCAGTTGTTGGCTATCATCCATATCTTACATTTTGTGTCTTTTATTATTGATGTCTTACTCCGATGATGGCATACAGTCGTGGCCCTGTATTATAGGGCTTTTCGTTCATTGTTTGTTGTTTTTTGTACCTCAATATCCTAAAATATCCGTCAGAAATGTCGGATAATATTATGTTATGATTTTGATTCTGGATTTGACATGACAAACAACCAAATTGCTGAAATACGTAAGCGAATACATGGACCATGCAGCCTTCGAACTACGCAGCATAGTGTTGACTTTGATGTTGGACTTTTCTTCCAAAGACTTCTATTGTTTGAAACTTACATAATGCGAACTGTACGCTTACTTGAATTCCCTTATCTAATCCGAATGATTGGATATGAAGAAGTGCTTCAAATATTAGAAAGTGGCATTCTGAAGATTGATTGTGACACTTCTGTACTAGCTGAGATAAGTCATTTGAAAGCATCAAAATCGATACAGCGTAAAGGAAAAATGAAATTGGGATCTTTTTCTTTTGCAAACATGCTTTCGGCTGAGAAAAAAAAGTATGTAAGTGAATGTCTAGAATGTGTTTCCGCTATCCATGGAATTACAGTTAAGCAGAAAAAAAAGTTAAAACTGGCTATCGTTGATCAGATATTGCCTGACCCTGAAAACTCGGGAAAGCAGTCGATTACTAACTTTAGACAGGATGTTTTAAACAATAGACCTATTGTAAAATCTGCAGTTATTCATCAGATAAAGAGGCAAAAGAATGTAACTCTTGATCCATCTCAGACAGAGATCACCTTTTCCAAAGGTAGTGAAGCCGAAGATGAATTCGATTCAGAAAGCAATCTTTCATCCTTGCTACAGATTGATAAGGACGAGGTTCATAAAATTCTACAGCGTGCTCTTTTCGGTGTTGGCGAGCTTAATCGGCGAATAGAAAATATGCAGAATTATAACGCGCTCTCGGGCTTCATAAATGACGAAATCCCGCC
>Ga0307419_10001688_pt1 | contig 11374 bp, 9 predicted proteins | sample SalMarWE160230MG_2_FD_202512 | JGI IMG/M metagenome (GOLD analysis project Ga0307419, IMG submission 202512) | Salt marsh sediment microbial communities from the Plum Island Ecosystem LTER, Massachusetts, United States - WE1602-30 | ecosystem: Environmental > Aquatic > Marine > Intertidal zone >... | reverse complement strand
TTCCTGCGCAAGAGCCGCTGGATCCTCGGGCTTTACCAGGATGCCTCCCTCACCCACCACCTCGGGCAGCCCCCCTACAGACGTTGCAATGACGGGCTTGGCAGAGGCCATGGCCTCTACAGCGGCTAGGTTGAACCCGTCATTGAGGGATGGAATGATAAGGAGATCAAGGGCGGCGATGACATCGGGGATGTCCTTACGGTGGCCCACAAAGTGAAAATGAGGTAGCCCCTGTGTTTTTTTGATCAACTCCTCTTTCATGGGGCCATCCCCTGCCATGATGAAGTGGGTCTGGGGAAGGGTGCGCCCTATGCTCATGACCGCCTCGACAAAGAGGTGAGGTCCTTTTACCTCCTCCAATCTCCCCACAAAGCCCACGAGAGGAACCTGCCTTTTTATCTGTAATTCATTCCTTACCTTTTTTTCATCGCCAGGAAACCGTTGCAGATTTATTCCATTAAAAATGGTGACCACCTTTTTCGCGTCGCCGATTCCCCTCTTCAGGTATTCACGGCGTTCGTCTTCGGAGATGGTGATGATCCTGGCACAGAATCGGGCAACCAGTTGCTCGAGCAAGACGTAGAATCGCTCTTTTCCCTTTTCGAAATATCCGTAAAAGAGGTGGCCGTGGGGGGTATGTATCGTCCTGGTGCGGGTCACTCCCCCTGCCACCCTCCCCAATACCCCCGCCTTGGTGGTATGGGTATGCAGGAGTGTTGGTCTCTCTCGGCGGATGAGGGCAATGATCTCGAAGAAGGCAAGGAGATCATGCACAGGAGCGATATCGCGGCGCAGATGGGGTAGGGGATGATAGGGTATGTGAAATCTCCGGGAGAACTGTTGTGGGTCTTCCTCGGGCTGGCGGGAGGGTCCAGAGGCCATGACGATATCGACCCCCTGTTGCTTGAGGCCTTTGAGCAGTTTTAGAAATATCCAGGGTGCCCCGCCCTGATCCAATCTAGTTATCAGGTGTAGGACCTTCACCCGCCCTTTTCTCTCTTCATCCTGCGGGTGGCCGCTATCTCCAAGATCGTCGCAAAGGAGAGGATGGCCAGGGCCTGCAGGAGGAGGACCCAGAAGTAGTCCGGGGCCATCTTGATCAACAGGGCGTTCATCCCCAAGGCGATGGCCAGCAAATAGATGGTGAGCACCGTCTTGGTCTTGGATCCCAAGAGGTAATGGAGACGGTGATGGAGGTGGTCCTTTCCCGTGTACTCGAGAAGTTCTCGTAGGCTACCAACTTCCCTCATGATGATCCTGCGCAGATTGATATAGGCCATGTCGTAGATGACCACGGCGAAGATCAACAGGGGGGCTGCGAGGGACGGCAAGAGCATCATCTCCGACCATTCGGCCAAGACCGCGAGAGAGGCAATGACGAAGCCTAAGACGTTGCTTCCGGTATCACCCAAGAAAATGGTTGCCCCCTTTTCCCCTCGAAAGTTATAGGGGAGAAAGCCAAGGCAGATGCCGATGATCATCAAACAGATGGGCAGCATATGGGACCATCCCATCTGGAGAAAGATGATGGAGAAGAGAAGGGCGAAAATAATGCTGAGACCTGCCGCCAGTCCATCCATGCCATCTATGAAGTTGACAGCATTGGTAATCCCCACAAGCCAGAGAACCGTCAGTGTGTAATTGAGGGTTGTACCCCACAGGGTCTTGGGGAAGATGATAATCGATACACCGAAGGCGATGAGGATGCCGGCAGCAGCAATTTGGGAAAGTAGCTTGGCTACAGCTGGCAGCTCTCTGGTATCGTCCCAGATTCCCACCACGAAGATGAAGCCCGCGGCGATGAGCAGACCCAAGATTTCCCCCTGTGGTTTTGTGAGCACGATTGCTGATAGGATGAACGAGATGAAGATGGCCCACCCGCCGGTCTTGGGCGTGGGGACGGAGTGGATCCGGCGCTGCTCAGGCATATCCATGATACCCCACCGTGTTCCCAACCATCTCGCCAGGGGGGTGAGAAGCAGCGAGAGAAGCAAGGGCATGATGAGTGCCGCGAAGAATTCTTTAACCATGCAGATCAGCCTTTCATAGCATTCATGGCCCTGCCGAGGTGCTCGGCGGCATACCGTACCTCCGCAGCATTGAGGTGGGGATAGATGGGGAGGGACAATGCCTCGGAGAAGGCCTTGTCGGTGATATCGAAGCCCCCAAGGCCGAGATATCGATGGAGAGGGGAAAAGACCGGCCGTTGCGCCTCGATACCGTTCTGATGCAGATTCTCTAAGATCGTCTGTAACATCCCCTTTTTTATCTTTACTACATAGCGATAATATATGCCCTTTTGTGTGGGTAGCACGACCCCCTCAAGGCCGCCCAAATGCTTTTCGTACCATTGGGCCCGTTTCTTTCTTTCTTTAAGAAAGGAAGGGAGTTTCGCAAGCTGTAACTGGCCCATCCTTCCCTGTAAATCGGTCATGCAATAATTATACCTTGTTTTGTACTCATCTTTTTTATCATATTCACGCATATCCCGCATTTTTTCCAGCAGTCCCTCATTCCGGGAAACCGCCATCCCCCCCTGACCGGTGGTAATAACCTTGGTCGCGTAGAAGGAGATCATAGCTATCTCACCCGCGGTCCCCGTCATTGTTCCGTGGCATGAAGCACCGAGCGATTGGGCGCAGTCCTCTATGACAGGCGGTCCTAAAGCAAGAAAATCATCCATGTTTTCAACGGGATGCCCAAACATGTGTGGGATGATAATTGCAGCGGTCTTTTTTGTGAGGGCCTTTCGTGTCGCGGCAAGGGAGATGTTCATCTGCTCTTCATCGATATCCACTACCACGGGCGTTGCCCGGCAATAGTTTACGGCGTTGAGGAGGGCGCTGCAGGTAAAGCTGGGGATGATCACCTCGTCCTCCGCTTTGATACCGAGCGCCAACAGGCTCAGGTGTAAGGCAGCGGTTCCTGATGAAGTGGCGACCCCCCCCCTGAGGCCCAGGTATGAGGCCATCTCCTGTTCAAACCTTGCTACCTCCTCGCCGGTGGCGATCCTTCCTGAGGCGAGGACTTCCCGGAGGCCGCGAGCCTCCTCGTTGCCCAGAGTCGGCATAGAATGGGGTATTTTCATGGTAGGAAGTAGCGGAGGGGGGCGAAGCCTTCGGCGAAGGTTACTCTGGCCAGCGTACCGCGGAAGCGGGCCGTTGCGATGGCGATGTCTACGATATTGGAACCGGGGATGTTGGTCTTATGCAATTGGGAGGTGTGGGCCTCCAGACATTTGATCTTTTTCTCCAATGTTTCCTCGATGTCTGCGAAGATCAGGGGATTGAAGCCGATGGACGTGGGGGTTTCGTAGAAGATGACGTTGGGGGTATACCTGGTAGCGGAGACGGCAGCCTTGGCGAGACGGACGTGATCCTGATGGGTGTCCTCGGGGTAGTTCACCATTACCAGCGAAGGCTGCACATCTCGCAGAAATCCCTCCAGCAGATCTATCAAGGGCTTATCGAAGATGATGAGGGTGTCCTGATACCCTCCCCAGAGCAGCTTTTGTGCCCCCATGATCTCGGTGGATATCTCCTGTTCTCTTTTTCTTACCTGAGGATCACCTCCCATGGCCCCATCTGCAACCACCAAGAGATATACTTCATTGTCCTCCTGGCTGTATTGAGCGAGGGAACCTGCGCATCCAAACTCGATATCGTCGGGATGAGCCCCGATAGCTAATACTTTCATACCTTACCCTCCAAGACGTTCAAAGAATCCGGGCCACAATTGAAAAGGAGATCAAGGAGTGACAGATTGGGGATAAAATCACCATAAAGTTGCGGGTAGACAGGGTGTTTAAATTCCTGGAATATCACCGTAATCTCCTTTTGATGGAAGGGTTCGAGATGGAGATATTCTCTTCCCCCAGCCCCGGAAAGATAGGTGTCAGCCCCCAAGAATTCACAGATGGCGGCAAGTCTCTCGGAAGGCTCCTCTGGGAATTCCTCCAGCTCAGAGGCAACTTTTATCTCCCGCTGCACCCCCAACATATTCAGGAGCAGAAGGACACCTGCTCTATTAACCTCTGAGAGCGATGCCGCATCGTGTGCGTAGAATTCTTCCAACGATGGGAAGAGGCCGCGACAATAAGGGGCCTTTTGATAGTTGATTTCCAAGGCCCTGATGTGCTTCTTCCGCCATGCGACTCGGTTGTTTAGCCGTACCACGTCGATGTGCTCAGGATACTTGTACGACACGGGTACGGTGAGCCACATCCACCCCTGGGCCGTCTTTATTTTATTTCTGTTTTGAAACTCATTCTTCTTAAACTGGACAGTATCGAGGAAGACAAAGATATCACTCCTAACGATCTTGTCAAAATACCCCAACCACGGCATAAATTGTGGTTGATGTATAGCCACGATCATGTTAGAAAATTAACAGAAAAGGATGAAGAGATCAAGGGAGCTTTTCGGACTTTTACTTTTTATTGGATGGGTTGTCTTTTTGACCATCTTTTCCCTCATTCCCCTAGAAGGGGTAGATCTGGGGGGGCAGCGGGATAAGATCGCCCACTTTATTGCCTATTTTTTTACCGCCGTCTTGTTCTATGTTGCCTTTCGCACCCGTTTCAAGCCAGCCGACATCTATGCAGTGTTCTTCTCCTTCGGCTATGGGGCGCTCATAGAGTTGGCGCAATCGCTGGTGCCGGGCAGGGAATGTTCTCTCGGAGACTTGGCGGCCAATCTTTCGGGGGTGCTCTTTTTCTTTGCCCTGTATCGCGTATTGTGGGGAAAGGTTAGTTAATCGTCTCTCTTTTTGTTGATGAGCTCCATAAATATATTTGTAATCAATGATGACAATTTTAGTAAAAAAAGTGACAATTAATGTCACCCTATTGCTCTCCAGTCGAATATCCTTCTTTAGTTCGCCAGTAAAATCAAAGGGATTCATAGGACTCAACCTACAAACGAGGTACATATTTTTCAAGGCGTCGAAAGGTTAGAGCGTTTTTTTGTAAGAATCTCAACCTCCCTGCCCCTGTAACTGAGGAGGTGCACCTGTTGTTCCTTGTTTGCATCTTTTTTGTTGCAAGTGGCCCTTCAGCCCCTCGCGTATCCGTTTAGGGTAATGTTGCCCGAGTTCTTAATGTGTGTCAAAAATCATTTTTGGCAAATAAATTGCAGATAATTATCTAGAAAATGATTTCTTTAAAGACCAGGAGCGCTACAAACAGGTGAGGTGGAAATCCTTTGTATTTTATATTATAATATGTCACCATAAATAGAAGAGCAGGTGTGATGTTGAAAGAATTTTTGAAAAAAAGTCTTTTTTACGATGTTATGAAGGGGTGTTTCTCAGGGGGGCACGGGGACACTTGTGAGGTAAATTATGTTAGAATATGAGAAATACTGGCACTTTCTGGATTTGCCATTTAAGGTCTTCCCTTCGGGAGATACCTATTTTCCCTCCTCGACCCATGAAGAGGCCAGGGCGAGGATATTTCAAGCCATACGGACCCGCAAGAGGATCATCTTGATTACGGGCAAGCCGGGTTCAGGGAAGACCACCCTCTGGAAGAGGATCAAGGGGGATCTTGAAAAAAACAATATCCCCTTTGCCATGGGTGTCGCGGAAAACCCCATGGGCAATTTCTCCGAGATCATGAGGGACATGGGTGAGAGCATGGGTCTTCCCACCTCCCGTGATGGCGGAGAGCTCTTAGGGGCCCTCAGGGATAAACTCAGCGCTAACGTCGAGAAGGGGGCCACCAATATATGGCTGATAGATGAATGCCAGGTGATAAAGGATCCGAACATCTGGGAAAGGTTCAGGTTGTTGACCAACTGGTCATTGAATGGCTCTCCGGCCTTGACCCTCTTTCTCTTGGGCCAGCCGGAGGTCATACCTATCCTTCGTGAGAAGGAGGGGTTTTCCCAGAGGATAGGGGCCTTCTATGTCCTCGGCGCTCTCAGCTTGGAGGAGACAGGGGCGTATATCGAGTATCACCTCAAAAAGGTGAACGCTGCGGATCAGAACATCTTCACCGAGGATGCACTGCATAAGATATATCAATTGTCAGGGGGACTTCCGCGCAACATAAACCATATTTGTGACGCTGCCCTTCTGCTCGGTGCGATCCGGGGGAAAGAGTTTGTCGATGCGAGGATGGTGGAGTCAGTTGCTGCGGAACGGGCGTCCATCAGCGGTGAGCAAGAGGTCTTGTGGACGCCGATGCGGGAGGGACTTATGGCAACCAATGAGCAAGTGGGTGCGCATAATAATATATATGAGAAATTAATTAAGACATTCGACAAATTTTATTACATAAAAAAGGGGCAGAGCCCCATAGATCTGGTGGAGAAGGAGCTCCAACCGATTGTGCCTCAATTTATAAGGGCCGTGAAGACGGACAGGGGGCTCATGAAAAAGGCCTTGTACGGTGAAGAGCCCGATGTCTACCTTTTGCAACACTGCGTGAATGTGGCGGTTCAGGGGGTGAAGATAGGAATGGGGATGGGTTACAGCGAGGATGAATTGAAGCAATTATCCCTGGCGGCCCTGATTCACGATATAGGGATGGGGGATGTCCCGGAGGAGATATGGACCAAGAAGGGATCTCTCTCACACTCCGAAAGCGATGAGATGCGGAGGCATCCCCTGTATGGCTACGAGCGCCTCAAATCCTTAGATGAGATCGCAAAGGTGGTGTTACAGGAACATGAGAGGATGGACTGCTCAGGCTATCCTAATGGCCCGTTATGCGGAGATATTCATGAGTTCTCTTACATCATCGGCGTCGCTGATATATATGACAGCCTCCTCCATACCCGTCCCTATCGGGACAAACGGTACTCCTCCTATGAGGCGATCAAAGAGATCGTGACGAAGGAAAAGCAGAGATTCCCTGCCAGCGTGCTCAAGTCTTTGGTCGCCTACTTTCTCTTTCCGGTGGGGAGCCACGTGGAGTTGAACAGCCGGGAGCAGGCCGAGGTGATTGACGAGAACAGGGCAAACCCGATGCGCCCTGTAGTGAAGATTACCCACGACAAAGATAATCGGCAATACAAAAAACCCAGAGTTATAGACCTGGACAGGGATCAAAAATTCTTTATCACGAGGAATCTCTGATGAGAAGGATAACAATTGGAGGGATCATCTTTTTCCTGTCTTTTCTATTTCTCGTTCCTTTTACCCTTGCGGAAGAACCTGCCACCAAGGCTGAAGAGCCCGCTGCTAAGGCAACAGACCTCCGTTCCGTCTATACCGTGGGGGTGGGGGATGTACTTTCAGTAAGGCTCAGGGAAGGCGTAAAGCTCAATGAGTTTGATGCAACGGTCATGTCCACCGGCACGATAGTCATCTCCTTCATAGAAGTGGAGGCAGCAGGGTTTACCATCGATGAGATAAGGGAAAAGGCTCAGACGGAGCTCAGCAAGTATGTTCGAGATTTCAGCGTTGACCTCATTCCAAGGGAATGGCGGGAAAGAAAGATCTTTGTCCTGGGTGAAGTAGAGAGGCCAGGGGTATACAATTTTTCCGCGGGGATGACCACCATACAGGCACTTGCCTTCGCAGGCGGATATAAGAACACCGCCGTGCTGAAAGATATGAGGATTATCAGAGGGGACCTCGATAATCCCAAGCTTATTCGGGTTAATATGAAAAGGACGGCCAAGGGTAAGGAATTGAAGGATGTCCTCCTTGTTCAGAATGATGTTATCTATGTGCCTCGGAGTGCCATCGGGGACTGGAACAACTTTATCAATCTCTATATCCGTCCGACCATGGAGGTTCTTACCCTTCCTCTCGGTACAGCAAGCACCGCCAAAACTTTAGCTCAGTGAGGATGTGATGGAGAAGAAGAGTTACGATCTTTCTATAAGGGATTACCTCTTCATCCTTAAAAAAAGGAAGAGGATCATAGCATTGGTCCTCCTCCTCACCCTCACGGCCGTCATCTTCGGGACATATCTTGCTACCCCCTCCCCCCAGTATAAGGCGACTGCTTCGGTCAGGGTAGAGCGTATTACCGACGTGACCGGCTTTTTGATGGAGTTCATCTCGTACCCCCTCGGTGACGTCCTGGCGGGGCAGATGGAGATGATCAGGAGCTTTGATGTTATGGAGAGGGTGGCAAAGGCCATGGGTTTGATCCCGCGTGATGCTACTGTTGAAGAAGTAAGCGTCAACGAGAAGTACAGGAATGTCATCTCTTCCCTCAGAAGCTCCGTCACTGTTGAACGCCAAGGGCAATCTAACATTATTGCCATCAACGCAACCGCCGCTGCCCCGGATAAGGCCCAGCAGTTGGCCAACCTAGTGGCGGAAAAGTACCGGGAGACCAACATCGTCTCGAGAAACAAGAGGGTCTTCGATGCGAAGGACTTTGTGGAAAAGCGGCTCAATCAAGTAGAGGAGAAGCTGAAAAGCGCCGAAGATGAGCTTCGCTCCTTTCGTGAAGGGGCAACCCTTGCCCATCTCAGCCAGCAGGAGATGGAGACGGCCAAAAAGCTGGTCGAAACAGAGGGGCGGATCGAAGATCTGAAGACGGAAAAGGCGGAGGTGGGTGAGGCCATACAGCAGGTTAAACAGGGGCGGATGATCAGCCCCCGGGCCCAATTGACCGTCGAGCGGGATCAGTCAACCATTATTACTACCTTAAAGATCTATTCCGACCTTCTCTTAAGGAAGGAAAATCTGCTCCTCACCTATTTCCCCGCCCATCCCGCTGTCAAAGAAGTTGATGGTGAGCTGGAGAACGCCAAGGTTGAATTGTTGAAGCATCTTTCGGCCCAGAGTACTGGTGATCAAACGAGGGTTAATCTGCTCGAAGGGGAATTAAAGACCCTGCAGGCAAAGGCGAGGCAATTACCGGCCACGGCCCTCAACTTTGAGCGTCTCAAGAGGGAGGTGGAGATCAATGATACCCTCTATACCCAGCTCAAGACCAAGTATCAGGAACTCTTGATAAAGGAGGCCGAGAAGATCGAGGAGGTCTCCATCGTCAACCCCGCCGTGAAGCCTGACTTCCCTGTGAATAGGCCCTCATACCTCCAAAACGGCCTCTTAGGGATCCTCATCGGCCTTCTCTTGGGGGTGGTCTTTTCCGTTTTCTATGAGGCTTATGATACCTCTATCACGACGGTGGAGGAAATCGAGGCCATTTTAGAGGTGCCGGTCTTAGGGGTGATCCCCTATCTTGGTGAAAAGGAGATGGGGGAGGAGATCGCTAAAAGGGGGGACAAGATTCCTCAAGATCCCGAACTCTTCAAGGCCCTCTTTACCTATTTTGTCCCTGATCATTTTTTGACGGAGGCCTTCAGGATCTTGCGCACGGCCCTCTTGAAGGTGGAATCGGCACGGGTCATTGCAGTAAGCAGCCCTGCTACTCGCGAAGGGAAGACCTTCGTCCTGATGAACCTGGCGGTCTCCATTGCGCAGACGGGCAAAAAGGTGTTGGTCATCGATGCCGATTTCCAGATGAGCATGGTGAACAGGCTCTTTGGCATTCCGAGAGAACCGGGTCTGTCCGACGTCATCTTGAGGAATGTCCCCTTCAACGAGGCGGCCAGGAGTATCGTGGATCTGATATTGGGAGAGAGGGGTTTCGATTTTGCCCTCTCTGGGTCAGGCCTGGAGAACGTCCACATCCTCCCGACCGGAGGAAAGACGCCGAAAGCTCGGGAGATGTTATCCGTGTACATAAAGGATGTGTTTGAGGAGGTAAAGAAGGTAAAGGAATTTGATTACATCCTCATTGACACACCTCCCATACTTCCCGTTATGGACGCGGTGGAGCTTTCCACCCATGTGGACGGCGTCCTGCTTGTCTATGAGGCGGGAAAAGTCCCCAAGATGGCTCTCCGCAGGGCTCGGACCCATATCCTGAACGCAGGAGGGAGGATCATAGGCGCCGTGCTCAACAAGATGAAGGCAGAGGTGAGCCCCGATTACTATAAATATACGTACACGCACTACTACGGGGAAAAGGAGAAAAGGACCTAATTGAATATTACCGTCGATCCTCCCCTCCGCTTCAGGTTGATTCTGACCTCGCTCTCCCTCTTTGCAGCCGTCCTTATTATCATATTGCCGCCTTCTTTCACCTTGTTCGCCTTTTTGGCATTAGTGATTGCTATTATATGCTTTAGCTATCCTCAGGTTGCCCTCTATATTCTCATCGTTTCCATGCTCTTTTCACCACAGGTGATCGGTGGACAGACCGCTGCCAGGGAGATCACCTTCAGGATGGATGATTTGTTGTTGTTCGTCATTGTTTTGACGTGGCTTGCCAGGGCCGCCATATACAAGGAATTGACTGTCTTTCGCCTTACCCCGCTACATACCCCTATAGCCTTGTTCATGGTCGCTTCTCTCCTTGCTACCTTGCTGGGAATGGTGAATGGAAATGTGAGTGTGGCATCCGGCCTTTTTTTTAACCTGAAGATCTTGGAGTATTTCGTCGTCTTTTTTATGGTGGTCAACAATGTGAAGGAGGAGAAGGAGATAAAGACCTTCGTGATCCTGATCCTCCTCGTTGCCCTCTTTGTCAACTTCTATGCCCTCTATCAGGTCCCCTCGGGTGAACGGGTGTCTGCCCCCTTTGAGAGATACGGAGAGCCCAATACCTTAGGTGGATACCTTGTGGTCATCATATCGTTAACCCTTGCCCTTTTTCTTCTGAGGTCCTTTGGCCAGAGGACCAATCTTCTCATTCCCTTACTCGTTCTTTCGGGGGCCAGCGTGATGTTTACCCAATCCAGAGGTTCCTGGATGGGGTTGATATTTATGGGCGCCCCCTTTATGCTCCTCTCGCCGAAAAGGCTCTTTTTTATCATTGGGGCCATTTTTCTCGTTTTTGCCCTTCCCTATATTGCCCCTCAGTCCACGAAAGAAAGATTCGTTGGCACCTTCCGTCCTGACCCCGGCTTTGAACAAACCGAGAGGTTTATGGGGCAGGGACTTGACCCCTCGTCATCAGAAAGGCTGACGAGCTACAAGAAAGGCTTCGAGAAGTGGAAGAAACGTCCCATCTTTGGATATGGGGTCACAGGGGCTGGCTTCATTGACGGCCAGTTTATTCGGGTATTGGTGGAGACGGGGATTGTTGGGCTTGCCTTGTTCCTCTTTCTCTTGTGGCGCATGGCGCTCTTTTTATGGGACACCTATTGGTCCGTGGATGACCCATTCTTCAAGGCCCTCTACCTGGGGATGCTGGGGGCCTTGATTGGTCTCATAGGACATTCAATCAGTGCAAGCTCTTTTATTATTGTGCGTATTATGGAGCCTTTTTGGTTCCTCATCGGGCTTGCAGCAACGTATCCCATGATAAAAGGTGAGATCCCCTCTGTACAAGAGTAAACGGCATTTCTATTCCCTCGATACTTAATTCTTATTTTACTTTGAGATGATTGACTCCGAG
>Ga0307419_10001687_pt1 | contig 11378 bp, 10 predicted proteins | sample SalMarWE160230MG_2_FD_202512 | JGI IMG/M metagenome (GOLD analysis project Ga0307419, IMG submission 202512) | Salt marsh sediment microbial communities from the Plum Island Ecosystem LTER, Massachusetts, United States - WE1602-30 | ecosystem: Environmental > Aquatic > Marine > Intertidal zone... | reverse complement strand
ACGATCATGTTATCCCCAAAGCCCGCGGTGGCAAAACCGAATGGACCAACATTGTTACATGCTGCGTTAAGTGCAATAGGAAAAAGGGCGGTTACATCCCTGCGGAAGTTGGCATGAAACTAATCCGAAAGCCATCCCGTCCCAAATGGCTGCCGGCCTTGAAGATCACTATCGGGTTCAGGGAAGTTCCACATACCTGGCGGGATTATCTGTACTGGAACGTGGAACTGCTTGAATAGCTTATATGTTTCCCCCTATAATCAGTTTTGGCTATTTGATAGCCGCCGCTATTTTTTCGGCTGTTTGTTTGATTGTGTCCATGTCTCCCTGTTTGAGTTCCCAAGATGTCACGGGTAGTTCAGGCTCTCCGCTGATTCGAGGAATCAGGTGCAGGTGATAATGCATAACAACCTGATTTGCACCCGGGCCATTTAATTGAAGACAGGCCACGCCGGTTGGTTTAAGGACGTCTTTAATGGCGTTAATGATCTTTTTTGAGGCACGGTGCACCGAAGCAAGGTCTTCGTCAGGGATTTCCCATAGATCCTGTGCATGCCTTTTGGGAACGATGAGGGTATGGCCTACGGATATGGGGCTTATGTCCTCGAAGGCGAAGACCTTTTCATCCTCATATACCTTGAAGCTGGGTATTTCCCCTTTTACAATCTTGCAGAATATACAGTCTTCCATGGTTTCCTCCTTTTGAGTTGAGAAAATCATCCGCTCAGACCATCAATAATGTTTTTAATTTGCGCCTTTTTTCTTTCCATAATACTAATATTGATCTTATTCACCGGAACGGTGCATGTCGAGATATTTTTCGAAAGGGTCAATTTCGGCTGTGAGATCCCTCAGAGGGTAAAGCTTCGGGTCATTCAGCTGGCGGAGCGAATCATGGAGGGTTCTTATGGCCGCAGGCATATATGCCTCAAAGTACTTTTTTCCTTTTATTTTCGACAGATACGAAAAGGCCCCAAGGATCTGGAGGTTTCTCAGTATTGCAAGGTAGGGGAAATGCCTCTCGAAAGGTTCTACCCATCCGGCATTTTCCTCCCTGATCAGCGAGAGGTATCTATGATAGACTTTCTCCTTATACTGTTTAGGCAGATCTGAATAGGGATCAATAATGAGGGATGCAAGGTCATAGCCAAGGGGACCAAGCCGTCCGCCCTGCCAGTCGATGATACCGATAATTCCTCCGGAGATAATTATATTCCTTGATTGAAAATCGCGGTGAAGAAAGAAGTTGCCTTCAGCCCTGGATGCTGTTTCAGACAGGTGGTTAAACGGAGTTTCCAGTTCAGGCCATTTTGTTTTGAGACCAAGAAATCTGCAGAGAAATGCTTCCTTGAAATAGTCCGTCTCGTACCTGCGCATAACCGTTTGATCATATCTTTGTGTCTGGCAACACCATCCGGTATCAAAACCCCTTGCCCCGTCAACCTGCATGCGAAAAAGACGTTCCAGCAACTTGTAATACAAGGGGAGGGGATCTCTGTTCCAGGCTACCATATGCTGGAGGTTTGTAGGCCCCATATCCTCCATGATGAAAAGGCCGCGTTCAAGATCATATAGGTAAATTTCAGGTACAGGGACACCTTTCAGGTGGAGATGGCTTCCGATTTTCACGTAGGCGCGGTTTTCTCGTTTAGCGGCATTATCTGAGGGCGGGTTGGACATGGCTATGAGAGAGGATTCTGTTTCGGAATTCGTAATGCGCCAGAAAAGCCGTCTTGACCCGTCTCCGGGAAGCGGCTGAAAATCTACTTCTTCTAAGGCCCGGTCGCTCTGTTTCATGAAATCCAGAATAAATTTTTTTATTTCATTGTGCATGAAAATTACTCGTCTGCAGGCAACGTTTCCACAGCAGTCTGCTACAGGGTATCAAAATCTAAAGATCACTGCGAGGAGCTTCACGATGAAAAATTAAAAAATCCCGTTAATCAGATCGGACCGAACCTCCCTTGAGGCGGTGACAATGCTGTCTATGACTTTTAGGCCCTTTCTGATTTTGACATTTTCCCAGAGAATGGATCTTCTGATTTCCACGTCATGTCCAATTATCGCTTTCGCACCAATTATTACCCACTCCATCAACCTTGAAGAAGCTTCTATGTGGCAACCCGGATCCACTAAAGAAGACTTTCCTTTCAGGGCATCCTTATTTGCGAGCATATAACTTTCAATTGAGCCTATGTCCCGCCAGCTGTGTCCCTCTGAAATGTACGCCCTGATAGGCTTGCCCGCTTTTATCAGTTCGCGGTAACAATCAATAATATTGGAGTACACTCCCCTCTTAATATGGGAAAGAAGTTTGGGTTCAATGATATGTATACCGGTAAATGCAAGCCTGCCTTTTTGGTTCTCTTGGGCGATATCGGTGATATTCAAACGGTCATCAATTCGGATCTGGTTAAACGGCTCATGGTCATGCAGGATCAATGTTGCCAAGTTACAATCTTTTTTGTGTGCCCCATATGCTTCAGCCAGATCAATATCTGAAAGGATATCCGCATTTATTACAAAGAAAGGATCTGTACCCCAGAAATCCTCGGTGTTTTTAATACCCCCTCCTGTGCCAAGAATCTTCGGTTCCACGCGGACCTCAATATTTACTTCCAGGTGTCTGATATCATACAGGTGTTTGACAATTTGCTTGTGGTGGTGGTGGGCGTTCACGACAATTTCGGTCACACCCTGAGGCTTAAGATATTCTATTACCTTTTCAATGACCGGCCTGTTTCCAACCGGCACGAGGGCTTTAGGTATGTTGGAGGTGAGCGGCCTCAACCTTGTCCCGAGGCCCGCTGCAAGGATCATAGCTTTCACGGGGCACCTTTTTTCATTGCAATTATTGTCTACTGATTATACATCCTTGGCTTGGATGTCAACGGGATAGTATTAGTTCAAAAATTACAAAAACCTTGGTGCAGCGGTTTTTGGTATATATTGAAACAAAGGAGACATGCCTTGTGCATTCCATACTCGATCTTTCAGAACTTGACAGCAAAATAGGGCGGCTCTTTATGGCCGGAATGCCGGGGTCACGGTTGGATAGCGGCACGGAAGCGCTTATCCGGGATTACGGCCTTGGTGGGGTTATACTGTTTGGCAGGAACATCCAGGATCCTGTTCAGCTGGCCACGCTTTGCAATGATTTGCAGGACATGGCCATGAAATATCACGATATACCCCTTTTTCTTTCAATTGATCAGGAAGGGGGACCTGTGGCCAGGTTGAAGGAACCCTTTACCCGGTTTCCGGGAAACAGTGCAATAGGAGAGGACCCAAAGCCTGCGGAGAGGGCGACAGAGTTTGCAAGGGTGGCGGCACGTGAGATGAGTCTCGTGGGTTTGAACATGGATTTGGCACCGGTTATGGATGTGCGTAAGGGAGTGCCTGAAAAGCATTTAGAGGGCCGGATATTCAGCGATAAGCCTGAAGAGGTTGCATTGCTCGGCCGTAAGGTCATTGAGGTGCTTCAGGAGAATGGAGTTATGGCAGTGGCAAAGCATTTTCCGGGATTGGGAAAGACTTCCCTGGACCCGCATCATCATCTCCCAACCATAGAGGCGGATATCGGTGAAATGGAAAAGACAAATATCCCGCCTTTTGAGTCGGCCATAACAGCAAGGGTTTCAGCGGTCATGACCTCGCATGCCATATACCCGGCGCTGGATCCGGGGATTCCTGCCACACTTTCACACAGGATTCTTACAGGGCTTTTAAGGGATTCGCTGAATTTCAGTGGCCTGATCATGACAGATGACATGGAAATGGGTGCCATTTCAAAAAAGTGGGGTGTTGCTGAAGGTGCTGCGGTTTCATTTGAGGCAGGCGCGGATATTCTTTTGATATGCGGGGATCAAGAGGGTGTGCTGGAAGGCATAGAAACATTGAGGGGGAAATTGATCCGCGGAGAAATTCCGTTTAAAAGATTCCGGGAGTCCCTTGACCGGATCAAGAAGACCAAAACAAGATTCCTTAAGGAGGTAAAAAGAGTTTCCCTTGATGATGTGAGGAATTATTTCAGCCTTTAACAGCCCCTGAAGGGACACTTTGTCGTGGCCTCGGCATTTAATATCTGTGCACCAGGCCGGTTGTTTGCGGGAATGGGGGCGTTCGACACTTTCGGCAGAAGTTTAAATGCGATTTTTGAAAAGAGATCGCCATGGCCCGTCCACCGTAGATAAGGATACACGTTAGACGGCTCGGCATGGCACTTTTCTTAAGGCCGCATCTACTCCTACGGTGGAAGCGGCCCTCGCTGCGCCCTGCTGGAAAAGAAGGTAGTGGATACCATTAGGTCGTTGCCGTGCAGACCGCGACTCGGGCCGTCGCATAATGCAAAGGAGATTTGATCCGAAAGATGCGTCCTTTCGAAGAGCCCCATGTCTTCGCCTCTCATAAGCATAATTAGGAAGTCCAAGCAGGGGCATGGGGGTCTGTTTTCAAAAGCCGCATGGGATGACCTTTTATGGAATGTTAGTGATGCCTTAAATTTCAGCGGTGAACAGCCCCTGAAGGGATTCTTTTTCGTGGCCTAGGTCTTCGGTATCTGGTCAGGGCCGGTTGTTTGCGGGAATGGGGGCGTTCGACTCCTAAGACAGAAATTTGGATGCGATTTTTGAAAATAGAGCGTCATGGCCCGGCCGCCATATTTCCGGCGAGTCTGCTGTAATAGAGAAAAAAACATGTATCACGCAGAGAAAGGCATAGACAGGATCCACAGGATTGAAAGGATTTTACAGGTATGAAGGCTGTTTCAAAGATATATGTGGAGGATCATCGCAAGTAAAAACAAGCGAACTTGCTTTTACTCATGTTGACTCCTCCTCATAGGCCCGGATGTAATACCATCCGGCCAATCACTTTGTGATTACTTTGAAACTTTTTTCTTAAAATAAAGTGAACAACTCTGTGTCCTCTGCGGACTCTAGTGAACGCAGTGAGTGAGCGTGAAAAAAAATCAATGTAATCCTGTTAATCCTGTCTAATAAAAGCTAAAGGCTAATACCCGCTACACTAACGGCGGGCAGGCACGCCAAGCAAGTTGAGCGGGACAGGCAGGGCGTGAAACAAAAATAAAAATTCTCTGTGCACTCTGCGAGTTCTAGTCCCATAAGTATGCAGTAGTACCCCGATAGTGAATATTGATTAACGAGGTGGTAAATTCAAATGCTCGATGTAATAATTGTCATCGCCTATTTTCTCTTAATGCTCTTTGTCGGGTGGAGGAGCAGGCATCAATCCGCAGAGTCCTACTGGGTGGCTGAAAGGAAATATTCGACTAGCCGTATCACCATGTCCTTGGTTGCGACAATTTTTGGTGCTTCCTCTACCATGGGGATCATCGGGCTAGGTTATTCCCGGGGCCTGACAGGCGCCTGGTGGGCATTGATCGGCGGGTTAGCGCTTATACCCTTTGCACTGTTACTGGCTTCCCGGGTTCGTGCCCTCAATGTCTACACGCTTCCTGACATATTGAAAAGGGCATACGGTGAGACAGTGGCCGTACCGGCCGGGATCATGATTTCAGTGGCCTGGTGCGGTGTGATTGCGGCCCAGCTCATTGCAGGGGGGCGTATCGTGTCCGGCCTTTTTGCAATTGATCTTGACATTGCATTACTGTTCGTTGCAGCTGTGTTCACCCTTTATACTTTCTGGGGAGGGCAGCTCTCAGTCATCAGGACCGATTTGTGGCAGTTATTCCTTTTTGCCGGTGGACTTTTAGTTACATTAGCCTTTCTCATTTCATCGCAGTACTCAACTGCCCTGTGGAAGAATATCCCTTCGGGACACTTGAGCTTTCCTGTTTCCGGCTCGTTTGGGTGGTACGAGGTACTGGTTTTTTATCCACTGATCGTGGGATTGCCTTACTTGGTCGGGCCTGATATCTACTCACGGGTACTGTGCGCCAGGGACAACCGGGTGGCGCGGAGGGCCTCCCTGATTGCTTCCGGAATCGTTATACCGCTCGCCTTTTTGCTTGCCTTTTTCGGGCTTATGGCAAGGGCCCATTTTCCGGATATCCCGGCGGAGGCCGCCCTGCCGAAGACCTTGATTACGCTCATACCGACAGGACTAAAAGGATTGATTGTGGTGGGCTTTTTAGGGGCAATAATGTCATCGGCAGACACCTGTCTTATTTCCGCTTCCACTATCCTGTCACTGAATGTGATCCATCCATTTTTTGGTACTGCTCAAGAAAGAAACCTCAGGATCACAAGGGTGGCGGTTCTTGTAATCGGCATTGTTTCATGGTTTATTGCCAGCCGGCAGCAGGGGATCATTTCGTCACTGCTTCTGGGGTACACGGTCTTTGTGGGTGGTGTTGTGATCCCCACCCTTGGGACATTTATCAGGAAAATCGTGAAGATTACTACAAGCGGCGCTCTTTGGGCCGTTATTGTGGGAGGTAGTTCGGCCATACTTGGAAAAATCCAGGGGGGCCTGGTTATGAAGGCCCTGCTGACCGGTCACGGGCAGGCATTTTTGGAAATGATCCTCGGCACCAAGTACCTGAGCATTTTGCCTATTATACTTTCAGCGTTGATCCTGCTCGTAGTGAGCAGGATCACCAGTCCGGAATAAGACTTTTGAAAAGCACTCAAGATCTGAGGAGAAACACAAACGTATCCACTTCTTTTAGTTATGTTCATAAGTGATGGCAAGATGGTTTCAAGCACCTTTTCGGCGATGCCACTTTCCTCAAGGCGTTATCTATTCCTTTTGGAGTGGGTGGCCAAATATATATACGGTTTCCCAGCGAGCCTGCAAACTCCCATTAAGTAGGTGGCCTAAACCGCATATATTTGGCCACGGCAAAGTTCGGTGGTATTCTTTTTGAGATAGCCTTTCGGAAACCCACACCGCCTCAAAAAAATGGAAGAGTCAATGTTGATAACCTCGTAAAAAGTCGCTCCGGGCCTTTTCACTCGGCGGGGAAGGGCGTCCCCTCCCCCGCCATTTGAAGTAAATTCAAATGGTTCCACCCTCACCCCAGCCCGGGGCTTACCCGCCCTTGGCCTGTTGACGGACCTTTTACGAGTCCGTCAATGTTGATGCCAACACTTTTGAACGTTATCAATTTTTTAAGTGTATTATTCGATCGTTAATTTTTCAGGAGACTGTGCGTTAAGTATTTTCAATCAGGCACTCATATTTGCTGGTAGATGCATGATCGGAAGTTGGATCAAAAGTCCTCTCAATAAATGTTGCGTGGTTGTTCATATCAATCATAATTAGGGTGGAAGACCGTGTGCCATAGATTTTACTGGTAATGAAGATGGGAGAGAGTATTCTTTCCCATTCAAGCCCGACCCCGGTATCGGGGAGGTTTTTATCATCAGGGATTGTTTGATCAGCGAGTAGGTTGAAAAGCGCATCAGGGCCAGTATCTTTCTCATTGGATAGCTGCTTCTGGAAAATCTCTTTGCCCCGGGTTACCTTGGGCCACGGGGTATCCAGAAGGTGATTGCTAAGACCGTAGATGCCGGGAGTGAGATAGCGCGTCCCCTCGCCCCGGTTTGAATACCAGTGGAGATCATCTTTATCGCCGATAATAAGATTGAAACCATTGTAGTGGCCGGCATTTTTTCCCAGCCCTGCAAGAAAATCGACCGGGTTTTTACGGCCTGACAGGTAATCTCTCGCCAGATTTCCTCGCGAAGGTGAACCGCTCTTTATTGAGCTAGGATCCCTGTAATTGGTAATGGCCGCTATTCTTCCTTTTCTGGTGATACCTAGCCACGTCCCGCCGGCACGCAGATCCTTTCCTGCAAGAATATCAGGCATATCGGCCCAGAAAGCGGCGGCAGCCGTGGGCCGTTCATAATATTCATCCCGGTTTGCAGCAATTATAAGTTTATACGCGGGATGGGATTTTATCGCCAAGATTATCAGACACATGTTTTATTCTTTATCCTTGCCTTCCATTTTCTTCTTTTTTTTCTGCTGGCGTTTGCTTATATCGGGTTCTTCTTTCTGTTCTCTCTCTTTTTTGTCTTTTTCTTTTTTTGGGCCGGGCATTTTTTCTGCCTTTATCTTGGAAATTTCGTCCGCCCTTTTTTCCGAATCGGCGATGGCCTTCAGCCTGCCCTGCGCCTTCCTTATCTTGGCCCTTATTTTCCTTACACCAGGGTCTTTGGGTATTTTTTCAGATTCAATGCCTTTTTCGGCCAGGACCGATATGCGCTGATTCAGCTTGGTTTCCCAGTAGGTCTTTTGGCCTTCTCTAGTCTGTTTGGTCTTGGATCCCATAATGTACTCCTTTCTCTTGCCACCTCTAATTTTTGCACGAATAATAAGCTTATTTCCCGATCAGCTGGACCCGGCCTTGCTTTTTGCGGGCTATAAGATTGTGCATAGGGGGTTTTTTATTTAAGTTAGAATCTCTTATCAGGAAATCGAAGAATAATAAATACAAAAAAGGGAGTGGTCACATCAGTGAGGGGAACCGAAATGTACCTGCATAAGCCTGCCGGGGATTAAGGCATGATCCCCCAAGGCAATGGCTCGAGGGCCACTTGAAAAGGAGGTAAATTCCATCAGGAATTAGTGCTTTGATTATCGGCCTCTGATGCCTGAATATATTTTTCAAGGAGCTTATAATCCTTTTTTGAGATTTTACAGAGTTTTACTCCCATGCCGGGCGGTTGGCCGGATTGACTTTGTTCTTTCTCTCGAGTCCAGATCACATCGCATTTGATTTGAATAGGGTCCGGAGCTCCGGGGAGTTGCAACTTTAGCAGGAATTGGTCTCCCGGAATCAGGGGATTTTCCGTTTTTATGAAAAAGCCGCCGGCACTCACATTTGCCGTGTAAGCCTTGACAAAGGCCTGACGGTCTTTATATGTCAGTGGTAATGCCTTCAGAATCCGTGGATTTGCCCGCCTGATAAAATCGCATGCCCTATCGAGCATCTTTCTGAATTTGAGGACAATAGTTTCAAGAATACTCCTGAACTGCCCTGAAAGCTGGTTATATTCTTTTTCAAGAAGTCCGCGATCGATTACACCGATGGTTGTTTCTCCAACGGCCCGGGCGGTGGCCGTTCGTTTTAGTCCTCCGATGAACTCGAGTTCTCCAAATACATCACCCGGTTGCAGTTTCTCAATAATATCCTTCTGTCCCCGGACATCTTTGGAAATTTCTACAGAACCCGACAGGATGACATAGATCCAGTCGCCAGGGCTACCTTCATTAAAAATGATTTGACCGTCTTGATAGCTCTCTTCATTTGCTATGTTGTATTTCATTTTGCTTTCCATCTTATCCACCAAAATTTTCATTAGCCAGGAGATTTGGCCGCATTCCTAATTCTCTTCAAGGGATCCGTGAAAATATAATCGAAAGTCGCTCAAGTTTCAACACAAAAGCAATTCCTTTTCCCTTGACCCCTCAACATTTTTTGCCCTATACTTCTGTCCTTTGAAGTCAAAATATTGGAAGGATTGTGGTTTAAATGAAGTTTGATGGACTCGTAAAAAGTCCATCAATCCCGCAAAGCGGGAGGGTGAGGGTGGAACCATTTGAATTTACTTCAAATGGCGGGGGAGGGGTAGCCCTCCTCAGCCGAGTAAAAAGGCGTAAAACGACTTCTTACGAGGTTATCAAGTTTGGTTAGGAAGGTTGGAAAATGAAACAGTATTTTTAATATCATAATAGGGCCTGTGTGCCGCGAATTTTTTTTGGAGGTAACTTATGGGAAAAGTAGGAATTATTGGTGTTGGCCAGAGTGCCTTTGTCAGGGGATATCCCGGTTCGATAAGGGAACTGGCATTTGAGGGCTTCAGGGAGTGCATGCTGGATGCACATATTACTACCAAAGATATTGATGCTTCTGTAATTTGTTCTGCCCCGGAATACGACAAACAACGATCTCCGGCCGGAGTGTTTGCCGAATATTTCGGGCTCACACCCCAGCCGACTTTTTATGTGGAGAGTCTGTGTTCCTCGAGCAGCATGGGTGTGAGATTGGCCTATTCACTTGTCAAATCCGGTCTCCATGATCTTGTGGCAGTTGTGGGTTTTCAAAAGATGTCGGAGATTTCATCGGCAGAATCCCAGGAGAGAATGGGCCGGGGTGCGGACATCCAGTGGGAAAGCCCTTTCGGCACTATGATGCCCGCCTATTATGCCATGTATGCTAGAGCCCATATGGCAAAATACGGGACTACGTCTGACGATCTTGCTCTTATAAGGGTCAAGGCGGCGACTTACGGCCAGATCAATGAAAAGGCCGTATACCGAAAGCCAGTAACATTTGAGATGTTTTCCGATCCCGAAAGCCCCATGTCCAACCCGGTTGCAAGTCCTCTCCGTGTGGGAGACTGCTGTGCCAATGCGGATGGCAGTTCTTGCATTATTGTGGCCAGTGAGGAAAAGGCCAAGACACTATGCAAGAAACCCGTATGGATTTTGGGTTTGGGCGCCGCTTCCACGGCTGTGAACATGGCCGGCAGGGAGCTTTTTACGGGATTGACCGTTGGTGAGCAGGCGGGCGAGCAGGCTTACAAGATGGCTGGTGTCACTCCGAAGGATATCGATGTGGCCGAGGTCCACGACTGCTTCACTATTGCCGAGATGATGGCATATGAGAACCTGGGCTTTGCAAAGCCGGGAGAAGGGAAGGACCTGATCAAGAGTAAAGAGACCTACAAGGAGGGAAGCATACCTGTCAATGTGGACGGAGGATTGCTTTCCAAAGGGCATCCCATAGGAGCTACCGGAGGTTCCCAGATAAGAACTATCGTCCTGCAACTCAGGGGCGAGGCAGGGGAAATGCAGGTCGAGGATCTGGAAATAGGACTGGTCCATAATATTGGCGGTGTGGGCCTCTACGGAAACGTTACCATTCTCGGGAGGTAAGACATGGGTAAGAAGAAGAAAGAGATAGATGATAGGTTTAAGAAATTCGGAACGGTAACCTTTACCTCCATTACGAAGATCAATGATTTTATAGATAAGCTGGAACAGGGAAAGGTAATGGGAACCCGGTGTAAGGAATGCGGGCATGTTTTTTTTCCACCCAGAGCGGACTGTTATGAATGCCTTAAAAGCGATATGGAGTGGTTCGAAGTCACGGGTAAGGGAAAGCTGGTGAGTTACAGCAAACTGGAGTTTGCGCCTGTTGGTTTCGGTGATGACCTGCCGTATGCAATCGCACTTTTAGACTACGGTGATTATAAGGTCTTCGGCAGGATTGCGGACAATGTGCCTGAAAACGAAATTGAGGTGGGAATGGAGATGGAAACCGTTGCCAACACCTTGCCCAACGGCCAGTTGAATTACGTTTTTCAAAAGGCATGATATACTATTTATCAGACCCTGTCCTCAAAAAACAGGGTTTTTTCTTAGTATTTCCTAATTTTAGA
>Ga0307419_10001686_pt1 | contig 11381 bp, 10 predicted proteins | sample SalMarWE160230MG_2_FD_202512 | JGI IMG/M metagenome (GOLD analysis project Ga0307419, IMG submission 202512) | Salt marsh sediment microbial communities from the Plum Island Ecosystem LTER, Massachusetts, United States - WE1602-30 | ecosystem: Environmental > Aquatic > Marine > Intertidal zone... | reverse complement strand
ATCCCGAAACTGACCAGATCGGCAAAAGAATCCAGTTGTTTGCCAAGCGGGCTGCCTGCTTTCAGTACACGGGCAAGGAAACCATCCAGGAAATCCAGCAGGGCGGCAATAAGGATCAGCCAGGACGAGAAAAGTACCTGGTTCTCAAGCGCCATGAAGACAGCCAGGACACCGATCGCCAGATTGCAAAGGGTGACAAGGTTCGGAATATGTCTTTTCAACATGACAATAAAAATAGATATTTGTCAGTTAAAAAGATTAATGGTTCGCAATATTCTGATCCTTTTAGGGGGACTCCTGCTCCCGGTCCGCCTTGTTGCTGAAGTACCCAAATACAGCAATGAGTTTCTTTCCATAGGGGTTGGAGCAAGGGCATTCGGGATGGCCCAGTCGGTTTCCGCCACGACGTCAGACGTCACAGCGGGATACTGGAATCCTGCGGGACTGACCGGCCTGGAAAGGGATGCTGAAGGGGGACTGATGCATGCGGAATATTTTGCCGGTATCGCAAAATACGATTACGGCGGATTTGCCATCCGAATCGATGACCGGAGCGCAGGGGCATTCAGCATCATCCGCTTCGGGGTGGACGATATTCCCAATACCCTGGAGCTGGTCGACAACGACGGCAACATCCGCTACGACCGGATCAGCAAATTCTCGGCCGCCGATTACGGTTTTCTCTTTTCCTACGCAAGGGATTCGAAGATCAGCAACCTGTCCTACGGGGGCAACGTCAAACTGATCTACCGGAAAACGGGGGATTTTGCCAGGGCCTGGGGATTCGGATTTGATGTAGCCGGCAGATACCGGATGGAGCGGTGGACCTTCGGGGCGATCCTCCGGGATGCCACTTCCACCTTCAATGCCTGGAGCTTCAATACGGAAAGCCTTGAGGAGGTCTTTGCCAGCACCGGTAATGAAATCCCCCGGAATTCGCTCGAACTGACCATTCCCAGGCTGATCATGGGAAGTGCCAGGTCCTTCCGGCTGCATGAAAAATTCACCCTGTCGGCGGAACTGGATACAGACATCACCCTGGACGGCAAACGGAACGTACTCGTGCGCACTTCATTCCTGAGTATCGATCCGCACATGGGACTTGAAGTGGATTATAACCGCCTGGTATTCCTGCGGCTTGGAATGGGAAATATGCAGATCGTACCGGATTTCGAAAAAAAGAATTCTTTTGATTTCCAGCCCAGCCTGGGGATCGGCATCCACTGGAGGAATTTTGTCGTCGATTATGCGCTTACGGATATTGCGGACCAGTCCATCGCCCTTTATTCCAATATATTTTCATTCAAATACAGCTTCAACCTCCCCGGCAATGCCCCCGGGAATTAACGATGCCAGATGGCTTTCGGGATTGCCGGCAGCCCGGACGGCAATCAGCGGGTCCGAATCCGGCGAGGCATTCCAAATTATTTCCATATAATTATTTCCCTCCTGACGCGTGCAGTATTTACTTAATTTTACATAGTTTAATTTCCCCCTAACCGAATTCATATGGAACACGGTATCGAAAAATTCCCGCATTTCCTGCATAAAGCCAGCCAGGCATATGCAAACGAAGTTCCCTCCGGCAGCGATACCCACGCCTTTGTGGAAAAGACGATCGATCTGCTGTTTCCCTTCCGCACAAAAAATAAACGGAGCCTGGGGGAACTGAAAGAACAACTGAAGGAACTCGGGACGGAACTGGAAGCGCTCATACTGCCCCTGAGGAAAAAACTGGATCGCGAACCGGCCGGCATCTGCAGGGAGTTCATGGACCGGCTGCCTGCCGTACACGAACTCATGATGAAGGATGCCGATGCCTTTATGCAGTTTGATCCTGCCGCAGAGTCAATCGGGGAAGTGATCCTCTGCTACCCGGGTTTTTTCAGCATTGCCGTGTATCGCCTGGCGCATGAATTACATGTCCTGGGGGTGCCCGTCCTGCCCAGGGTAATGACCGAATATGCCCACGGGAAAACGGGAGTGGACATTCATCCGGGGGCAAAGATCGGGGATTCGTTCTTCATTGATCACGGGACGGGGACCGTGATAGGCGAGACCGCGGAGATCGGGAACAACGTCAAGATCTACCAGGGAGTCACCCTGGGTGCCCTGTTCGTCCGGAAAAGCATGGCCAGCCAGAAGCGTCACCCGACCATAGAGGATAATGTGATCATTTATGCCAGGAGCACCATACTTGGCGGAGATACCATCATCGGGCATGATTCCGTGATCGGGGGGAATGTCTGGCTGACCGAAAGCGTGGTGCCATACTCGGTCGTATACCAGAAACATCACGTCGAGGTGAGGGACAGCAAGGAGATCTCCGGACAGATCAACTGGATCATCTGAAACCAAAACTATCTAAAAATGAAAGCAGACAACATTCTTCAAACCATTGGCAATACCGGCCATTTGAGGATCAACAGGCTTTTCCCGCCCGGGTACGAGGTATGGATCAAGCTTGAACGGGAAAATCCCGGGGGGAGCATCAAGGACAGGATAGCGCTCAGCATGATCGAAGATGCAGAAAAGAATGGCCTTCTGAATGACCGGTCGGTGATCATTGAGCCCACTTCCGGCAATACCGGGATCGGGCTTGCCATGGTGGCGGCCGTCAGGAAATACCGGCTCATCCTTGTAATGCCCGAATCCATGTCCCTCGAAAGAAGAAAGATCATGGAACTGTACGGGGCCGAATTTGAACTCACCCCCAGGGAGAAGGGAATGAAGGGGGCCATAACCCGGGCCGAAGAACTCTCCCGGGAAATTCCGGGCGCCTGGATGCCCTCCCAGTTCGAGAATAAGGCGAACCCGGAGATCCACCGCAGCACCACGGCAAAGGAAATACTGAGGGATTTCCCGGAGGGTTTCGATTACCTGATCACCGGGGTCGGGACGGGGGGGCATATCAGCGGCTGCTCGGAGGTCCTGAAATCCAGATTCCCGAAGATGAAGACGTTTGCCGTTGAGCCCGCCGACTCTCCCGTCATCAGCGGGGGCCAGCCCGGTCCCCATCCCATCCAGGGCATTGGGGCCGGTTTCATCCCTGAAAACCTCCACCGGGAATGGATCGATGGGACCATCCAGGTGGACGGTGATTCGGCTTTTGAGTACATGAGGCGTGCTGCCAGGGAGGAAGGCCTGCTGGCAGGCATTTCTTCCGGTGCAACCCTCGCAGCCATTGCGAAGAAAATACCGGAACTTCCCGTGGGAAGCCGTATCCTCGGCTTCAATTACGATACCGGCGAACGCTACCTGTCCCTCCTCTGAGTTTTGCTCTGCAGACGTATCAACCTGGGGCCGCGGTACGATCCCGCTTATCCAGGTTAAACCCTGCATTCGGACGAAAGGAAATGCAGGTGCTTGTTTCATACGTTCCAATTCGTAATTTTATGGATTAAAACCATATCATTACCGTATGAAAATAGCCATTGATTTTGATGGTACCATCGTGGAACACAAATATCCGGCGATCGGCAAGGAACTGCTGTTTGCGTTCGAAACCTTGCGGGAACTGCAGAAGAAAAATCACCAGCTGATCCTGTGGACCTACCGCTACGGGAAGGAACTCGACGATGCAGTTGAATTTTGCAGGGAAAGGGACGTCGAATTTTATGCAGTGAACCAAAATTACCCCGAAGAGGAATTCGACGGTAGCGTCTCACGGAAGATCGATGCGGATCTGTATATCGACGACCGGAACCTGGGCGGATTCCCGGGCTGGAGCGCGGTATGGCAGATGCTTAACCCGGAAGCCTCAAATCCCGCTGAAGCAGCCGGGGGAAAACAGGGCGACGGCAAATCCGGAAGCTGGCGCAAACGTCGTTCAAGGAATCCCTGACATGCCATCCGCCTTTCAACATTCCATAAGCCGGAAACCGGATGCTTCCGGGACCACGTTTTATCCGGCTGGCAGGGGCCGCACCATTCATCGGCTGACGGGAATCTTCCGGATAACCGGACCTGTTTTCGGGGGACTTGCGCTCCTTGCCCTGTCCTGTACCCTTGCCGCCGGTTGCGGAAAAAAGGTGCAACCCAAGTCCGGTGCGGAGAACCGGGTTTCAGCAGTGCAGGCAGCCCGGGTTTCCGGTACCAGGGTTGCGGAACCGGCAAATAACAGCCAGTTCAGCCTGGGAGAGAAGATCCCGCTCAGGCTGGAACGGGTGACGGATACCCTCCCCGGCATTGACTCTGTCCAATTTTTTGCAGGCGGTGACCGGCAGCATACTCTCCACGGGGAACCATTTGCATATGAATGGTCCACCGAAAACCTGCGTGTGGGCACCTGGCCCCTTCGCCTGATCTGTTATTATGCCGACGGCCGGAAAGAGTACCATGACCTGAGCATTGTCATCCTCTCAGACATTACCCCCCGGTACCTGAAATACCGGCTGCTGAACACATGGCCCCATGACCCGAAGGCCTATACACAGGGACTCGTATACGACGACGGGTTCCTCTATGAGGGAACGGGACAGTGGACCGAATCCTCACTCCGGAAAACGGAGATCAGGACCGGTGAACCGGTCCGGATGCTGAACCTCCCGGATGACATCTTCGGGGAGGGGATCACCCTGCTGAACGACAGGATCTACCAGCTCACCTATAAATCCCAGGTCGGCTTTGTCTATGAGAAAGAAACTTTCCGCAGGATCCAGAAGGTTTACTACGAGATCGAGGAAGGCTGGGGACTCACCTACGACGGAGAGTACCTGATCATGAGCGACGGAACCAACCGGATCTATTACATGGATCCCGAATATTTCACCGAGGTCCGGCAACTGGAGGTGTATGACGACAGGGGACCGGTCAGCCGGCTGAATGAGCTGGAATACATCGAAGGCCGTATCTTTGCCAACATTTACGGGGAAGAGGAGATCGTGATCATCGATCCGGAAACGGGAAAGATCACAGCGAAAATCAACATGAAGGGAATACTCCCGGCTAAAGACCGGAGCCGGAAGATCGACGTCTTTAACGGGATTGCATGGGATCCTGCCAAACGCATTCTTTATGTTACGGGGAAGTACTGGCCGAAAATGTTCGAGGTATCCCTGGAAGGGGAATTCTAATTGGTAAAGTACCCGGTGAGCACCTTAACGCTCCTGGGGATGATGCTGAACTCGATGGGAGTGTGTCCCAGCGATTCCCCGTCCGTTTCCAGCCGGATCATATCCCTCGATTCGACCCGGATGGATTTTCCCGTATAGCTGTCCACCTTGGGATGCAGGTGTATGGTCCCGTTGTAAAGCCTCTTCAGGCTAAGGATCACATTGGGTTTGCTGAGTTTCCGGATAACCGTCAGGTCAAAAAGCCCGTCGTCGGGCACGGCATTGGGCGCCTGGATCATTCCACCCCCGCTGTACCGGCAGATCCCGACATTCATGCTGAAGATCTTGTTCACCACGTCAAGACCGTCGACACTGATGAGTGCTTCCACATGCCGGTAATTGAGCAGGCTTGTTAAAATGTTCATAAAATAAAGGAAAACGCCGCCCCGTCCTTTCTCCTTCAACCGGTTCGATTTACGGGTCACTTCCGCGTCGAATCCCATTCCCGCGATGTTTACAAAATAACGGTTCCCCGGTACATCCTCATTGCAGTACCTGACCATCCCGGCATCCTGTATGAAGGTCTGGTTAAGGGTCAGGATCTTTACCGCCTCCTCATAGTTAGCGGGTATCCCGAACATCCTTCCCCAGTCATTTCCGGTTCCGACGGTGATCATGCCCAGGGTGATATCCGTGGTCTTGAAGCGCTTCTGGCCGAAAACCCCGTTCACGACCTCATTCATGGTCCCGTCACCGCCAACCACGACGATCCTGCGGAATCCTTCCTGTTCGACAGCCTTGGTTACGATCTCGGTGGCGTGCCCCGGTCGTTCCGTGAAAACGGGCGTGTACAGGAGATTGTAATGGTTGAGATGCCCCGAGATCTTTTCCCAGTCCAGCAGGCCCCTGCGCCTTCCTGCATTCGGATTTACAAGGACCAGCCACGGGTGGTCAGGGGATTTGCTCTTCGGCATGTATATTAATTCAAGGTTAAATTAACGTTTCAAATATCAGAAAAAAATATGATGCGGGGATGAAAAAGGAAATATTTAAACCGGACCGGATAAATTGCCGGACAAAAATGACCTCCGTCGCAGGACGGGATCCGGCCCCGGCGACATTAATATAAGTTCCTTAAATACAGACAGATAAGCATTGTTAATAAGGTGTTAACAACTGCATGGGAAAATGTTTACAATAAGGTCCGGCGAAATCCCGGGCAAAGCTGCAGAAGTTATTAAATTTGAATCCCACGTAAAATAAAGGAATCTAAAGAAAAGGGATGGGAAAAGTAATAGCATTGGCAAACCAGAAAGGCGGGGTAGGGAAGACCACGACTGCCATTAACCTGGCAGCCAGCCTGGCTGTGCTGGAACAGAAAGTATTGCTGGTGGATGCAGATCCGCAGGCGAATTCAACTTCCGGGATCGGCTTTGACACCAAGAACATCAAGACCACCATTTACGAATGCCTGATCGACGAGGTCAATCCGGCGAACATCATACTGAATTCGGAGATAGAGGGACTTGACCTCCTGCCATCGAGCATTGACCTGGTGGGAGCCGAGATCGAGATGCTAAACCTGCCGAAGCGGGAAAGAGTCCTGCGAAAGGTCCTCGAGAAGGTCAGGGATAATTACGATTTCCTGCTGATCGATTGCTCTCCTTCCCTGGGACTGATCACGGTGAATGCCCTGACGGCTGCCGATTCGGTGATCATACCCGTGCAATGTGAGTATTTCGCGCTGGAGGGACTCGGGAAACTGCTGAATACGATCAAGATCATACAAACCAGGCTGAATCCCGATCTCGAGATCGAAGGATTCCTGCTGACCATGTACGATTCCAGGCTGCGGCTCTCCAACCAGGTGGTCGACGAGGTCAAGAAACACTTCCAGCAGATGGTTTTTGAGACCATAGTTCAGCGGAACATCAAGCTGGGCGAGGCGCCGAGTTTCGGGAAACCAGCCATCCTTTATGACGCGGACAGCAAGGGAGCTGTCTCGCATCTGAACCTGGCCAGGGAACTGATGCAGAAAAACGATAAAACCCTGATCAGGAATACTGAGAAGGTAATCGAATAATACCGGGGAATATGGTACAAAAAAATGCTTTGGGGAGAGGATTGGGAGCCCTGATGGAGGATGCCGCCCAGGGCAGGGTGGCCCCGCCGGCTGCCATTAACGATATCAATATTGAAAAGATCGAGGTCAATCCCTTTCAGCCCAGGAAAACTTTTGACGAGGAATCCCTCAGGGAGCTGGCAAGCTCCATCAGGGAAATCGGGATCATTCAACCCATTACCGTCCGCAGGGTAAACGGGGATACTTATCAGATTATCACCGGTGAGCGAAGGTTGAAGGCAGCGATTATAGCGGGAATGGAGACCATCCCTGCCTATGTGCGGGTAGCGGAGGACCAGAACATGCTTGAAATGGCCCTTGTGGAAAACATCCAGCGAGAAGACCTGGATTCCATTGAGGTTGCCATAAGCTACCAGCGCCTGATCGAGGAGGTCAACCTGACCCAGGAAAACCTCAGCGAGAGGGTCGGGAAAAAACGCTCCACCATTGCCAACTACCTCCGCCTTCTTAAGCTGCCGGCCGAAATACAGCTGGGCATCCGCGACCGGCTGATCAGCATGGGGCATGCCCGCGCCCTTGTCAATGTGCCCGATCCGAACATTCAGCTGGAGATCTACCAGAAGGTGGTCAGGAATGACCTGTCGGTCCGCCGCGTGGAAGAACTGGTCAGGCGCACCATGAATGCAAGGGGACCGCGACAGTCAGCCGAAAAGACGGATTCCCAGAAGAGTGAATATAACCAACTGAAGGAACAACTTTCCCGCTTTTTCGAGTCCCCCGTCGAATTCCGGAGGAACAATAAAGGTTCGGGCCGTATCGTTATACCCTTTGCATCGGACCAGGATCTCGAGCGGATACTGGCCCGGCTGGATCGTATCAGCGATAAATAATCATCCGCGGCCTGCAAATAATCAGACATATAGGGTTCCCCGGGGCCATGCTTTCCCTGGCCGTAGCTTTCTTCTGCACGTCCCTGCAGGCGCAGGAATCCGGGTTCCATGTCGTACAGGCGGATACCATCTCGGTGGACTCCCTCATGAGCGAACACTCACCGCACAAGGCGGCCATGTATTCGGCCGTGCTGCCCGGCCTGGGACAGATCTATAACCGGAAGTACTGGAAGCTGCCGCTGGTTTATGCTGGACTCGGGGGATTCGGTTACGGAGCCGTCTGGAATTCAAGACAGTACAGGTATTATTTTGACCTGTACAAATTTATGACGGACAACAGCTACCAGGAATGGGAGGGGAGATCGATCAGGGAGGTGGAATGGTATAAAAATGCCCACCTGCGCTACAAGAACCTCATGATCATCCTTACGGTGGGTTTCTATGCCCTCCAGATCGTGGACGCCAGCGTGGATGCCTACCTGATCAATTTTGACATCAGCGATGACATTTCCCTCAGGGTCGAACCGGTGATGATCGAACCGGTGATGACAGAACCCTCCTTTTTCAATGCCGCAATGAACGGCCCGGGTACTTCTTCCACCGGTTTTGGGCTGCGCTGTTGCCTAAGTTTCTAGAAATCCCTTATTTTGTGCTGTTGAAATTACACTGACATGCGTAGCAAATTGCTTAGTATCCTTTTCATGTCGATAGCCCTGGCACCTTTCCGGCCGTCGCATGCCGCCACGGATACCATACGGGTTGTCCCCGGGGAAATGAGCCTTTCCGACAGCCTGGAGATCGGTATTCTTTCCGGGGCTTTCGAGAATAATCTCGACAGCCTGGTCAATCTCTGGTACGTTGAGAACAGCCTTGGCCAGGAACCCGATTCAACATGGTCATCAGTAGCGGATTCCCTTTACCCCCAGTTCCCGGATTCCATTTACATCGAAAGGCTTTCAAGGCTTCCCGTGAAGGTCAACCTGACCTATAACAGGCAGGTGAGGAATTACATCCAGGTTTATACCGGGAAGCGCAGGGAACTGGTGGAGGTGCTCCTGGGACTGTCCGATTATTATTTCCCGATCTTTGACGAGATCTTCGATTACTACGGCATACCGCTGGAATTGAAATACTGCTCCATCATCGAATCCGCCCTGAATCCCAGGGCGGTCTCAAGGGCGGGGGCCACCGGGATCTGGCAGTTCATGTACGGGACCGGCAGGATGTACGGCCTGACCATCAACAGCCTGGTGGACGAGCGCCGCGACCCGGTGAAATCAACCCATGCCGCAGCAAGGTTCATGAAGGATCTTTACGGGATTTACGGGGACTGGATGCTGGTGATCGCTGCCTACAACTGCGGGCCCGGGAACGTAAACCGGGCCATCCGCAGATCCGGGGGCAAGAGGGATTTCTGGGACATCTATTATTTCCTTCCCCGGGAGACAAGGGGACATGTGCCCGCTTTCGTGGCCGCCACCTATACGATGAATTATTACCGGGAACACGGGCTCTATCCGAAACCGCTGGAATTGCCCATCCCGGTCGATACCATCATGATACAGGACAACCTGCACCTTGACCAGGTATCCCACGTGCTCGGCATCCCGAAGAAAATGCTGAGGGACATCAATCCCCAGTATAAATGGGACATCATTCCCGGCAAGGAAAAACCTTATGCACTGAAAATCCCGGCGGAATACTCCATGCAATTCATTGTGCTTGAAGATTCCATATTCGCCTGGAACGATTCGGTCTACTTCAATCCTAAAAAGCAAACCAGGTCGCCTTCCTATTACACCTCCAATTACGTACCCGAACCTCCCTCTCCCGATATGGTCAGGCTTACCTATACGATCAAGTCCGGCGATAATCTTGGTTATATTTCCGAATGGTACCACGTCAGGTTATCGGATCTCAAGTACTGGAACAACATCTACGGTTCGACCATACGGGCAGGAAGCAAACTGGTCATTTTCGTACCGAAGTCCAAGGCGGATAATTACCGGAAAATCAACACCATGAGCTTTGTCGAAAAGCAGCGAAGCATCGGCAAGGAAGTGGCTGAAACCAATGCCGGCCCGGCCCGGCAGCTTCCGGGCAGGGATGAGGATTATGTGCTTTATACTATAAAATCCGGAGACACTCTCTGGGATATTGCCAGGAAATACCCGGGGGTTTCCGACAGCGATATCATAAAGCTGAATGACCTGGGTGACGGGAATGATATCAAAGAGGGAATGGTGATCCGGATTAAGCCTAAAGAATAAGATGGTGCGACCACCAAAAATTCTGGCATTTGTTTTTTCTGTTCTGGCCGTCCTTTTTCTCCTGTCCCTTGTTTTCCCGAAGGAGGGGATCCGGATCGGTAAATCCCTTACCCTTCAATTCCTCACGCTTAACGAGTTGTTCGGACCCGACAGCGTGCATTATGCGGATATTTCGGCGATCCTGACCGGTAGCAGCGCCATCAGCGATTCAGCCTACATGGCGATGCTTGAAACCATCCCCGATGAGGCATCCCTTCCCGACACCCTCCGTGCGGACGCAGAGAGTCTTAAAATGCTCGTCCACCCGATTGAATACCCGGGGGGGGACAGCACGATGCTTTATCCCTTCTTCCGCAGGATGAGAAGGCTGAAGAATACAGGCAACAGGCTGAGGATCATGCATTACGGGGATTCCCAGATCGAGGGCGACCGGATGACCTCTTTCATCCGCTACAAGCTGCAGGACCAGTTCGGGGGATCCGGGATCGGCCTGCAGCCCGCCGTCCAGCTTTACGGGTACCAGATGTCGCTCCGGCATACGGCTTCCGACAGCTGGTTGCGCTATACCGCTTTCGGCAATGCCGACAGCACCCTGAACCACAACCGCTTCGGCGTGCTCGGGAGTTTTGCCCGTTTCTCACCTTATCCCGACAGAATCGATGCCGATACCGTTGTATCGAAGGCCTGGATCACCCTGGAGCAGTCACGGAGGACCTACCGCCTGACCCGGATGTTCAGGGACTGCCGGATTTATTACGGGAATGCCACCCAGCCGGTATATTTCGAAGTATATTCCGACGGTAAACTCTTTGATGCTGATTACCTCGAGGTTTCGGACGGTCTGCAGGTCAAGTCCTGGACCTTCGATGAAACGCCGGAAGATCTCACCTTCACCTTCCAGTCCACCTGCAGCCCGGATTTTTACGGCATAGCGCTGGACGGTGAATGGGGACTGAGCGTGGACAATGTGCCCTTGCGGGGGAGCGCGGGACTGGTATTCAGCAAGATGGACGAAGAGCTGCTGAAACAAATGTACGACAGCCTGAACGTCAGATTGCTGCTGCTCCAGTTCGGGGGCAACGTC
>Ga0307419_10001681_pt1 | contig 11403 bp, 6 predicted proteins | sample SalMarWE160230MG_2_FD_202512 | JGI IMG/M metagenome (GOLD analysis project Ga0307419, IMG submission 202512) | Salt marsh sediment microbial communities from the Plum Island Ecosystem LTER, Massachusetts, United States - WE1602-30 | ecosystem: Environmental > Aquatic > Marine > Intertidal zone >... | reverse complement strand
TAAGATACTTTCTGAAAAACCATAAAACTGCACTTTGCCGATTTTTTTCATCTAAGAAAAGGGCTCTACGGCGATTTTGCATGGGGCATAGGGCACCTTCGGGAGAATCGGGGCTAAGATAGAATTTATGGAAGTGAAACGCTTATCATCACAGAAAATATTAAAAGGACGCGACATCAAATTCGTCACTTATGATTGGATTGGAGTTCATAGTGGCTATCTGGGTGACTTCAGCTATCGTACGCATGCCGACTTTTACCATGACTACTGTGACCTGGAGGGTATCGACCCCAACGAGTACGAAGGAACTACCCGTGAGAGATTTGAAACTATACTAGACAAAGCAGAACCCTACATTAAGGCCTGCATTCTTCGTGGTGTGTTAGAGAAATACCCAGCTGAATCGGAGGAGCATCGTACTGAATCACGGTACAAAAGGATGCTTGAATTGATAAAAAAGTGCGAAGAAGCAAAAATTGTTTCACTCGTAAAACCCCCAACAACTAGCGAAGTGGTAAGATTGGCACTGGATGATGCCAGCACACTTATTGCAAACGATAAACCTGTGAGCGCTGTTGATCGGACACACACAGCATTCCATGGATTCTTGCGCACTATATGCGACGAGCAAAATCTTCAATACGGTACAAATCCATCCGTTACGAAACTCTTTAAGATAATTCGACAAAACTCACCAAAACTACAGCCAAAGGGCATTTTTTCGAATGAGATAGATCGAATTCTCAACTCAATGTCTTCCATTGTTGATGCAGTAAACACGCTTAGAAATCGTGGGAGTGTAGCTCATCCAAATGAACGCCTGTTATCGGCAGAGGCTGCTTTATTATGCATTAATTCTATTCGAACTCTATTTCAGTTTCTTGATAGTAAATTGCGAACGAATAGAACTAAATAAGCTTTATTTGAGTAAACGATATACTTAGCATAACGTGGGAGCCTGTCGAAAAACTCTGTTTTATAGGCTCTTCCTCACTCGTTTACGCCAACCCCCACCACTTGCGCGACAGAGCAGTAAATATTTTTCATTTTAATTTCTATATTTTCATAAGATTTGCTCTAATCATTCCGGTGGGATACAATAATCAATGATAAAATTTACAACTTCGAGCCCCTTAAGAGAAAGGCACCGGCCAATTTGTAAGGATGATTATTAGAAATGGAAGATGTTGCAAACATAGAGGAGAATAATATAGGTCTCTTTGGATTTTTAGAATACCCAAATAATATAAATTTCGTAGGTGGATTTATAAATGTAGTTAAAGATTATAATGAAGCGTTGGCATTTATTAATAGTATTAAGCATGAAAATGGTTTTATATATCCTCCTGAGGTTCATAAAGTCACATATGATAATAATCAAACAGCAAAAAAAAATCCAAACACAAAACGTCCAGCTCTTTTATATAAATTGCCACCATCACACTGCTTGGAATTTAAAAGCGAACATGACAATATTAATTTTAGAGAAGGTGCTGGATCATTTATTATAAATCTGTTGTCTTACCTTTTTGGCACACGTTTACAGTTTTACGATTGGTTTTTTGATTCAAGAATAGCCATAAAACGTCAGCATCCAATTGTTTTTTCAAATATAGTATTAGAAAAATTTTTGTCACACTCATTTAATAAATGGAAAGGATGGAATTCTGATTATCAAAAATTATTTACAAACATATTGTTTATGCATTCTCGATCGTCATCATATCAATGGGATTGGGAACGTTTTACAATTGAATATATGGTATTTGATGGTCTGTTTAAATGTGCTGACAGTATTTACAATTTTAAGAACAAGCTGAAGAAAAAGATTACTCATAAGGAACGTTTTGAAGTTCTGTGTAACTTTTTTGGAATCCCTTTCTTAAAAAATGAAGTTGTACTAATTTATAAATTGAGAAATGAACTGTTCCATGAAACTTTATATAATGGTTCCACTCCATGTAGCTCTTTAACTCGTGAATCATATTATGCTCCGTGCTATTTAAGAAAGCTAAATCAAAGACTTATACCTGCTATATTGGAATATAAGAATGATTATATTGCTACTGAATGGAATACTCGATTTCCATATGCTTTTGATTAAGCTGTATTGAAAATAATATAGATTGCCGGTGTCCTTTGCATAACTCGGTATAGCCACTTCGGGCGCCGGCATGCCCTCGGCCCTAATTGGCTCCTTTAGTATAGATTGCTTCTTTAGAAGTTTCTTCTTTATAAGATTGCTTTACAGCTTGTTCGGTTTTGACCGCGCCCCCCTTCGGCAACATAAGAAAAATTTCAGAGTGCTCATAATCCCATTGTGGTTGCCTCACAGCACCCCCACCTTCCGTCATCCGTGCCGGAAGGTGGGTTTTATGTCGTGGCCACGATGGCCACGACATAAGGCGCGCCTCCCCTTCGTTTTTTGTAAAAAAGATAGTGAATAGATAATCCATAAACATCTTGAAACTCCAAAGTTTCAATTTCCTGAGTATGCCGCAAGTAAAAAGTAAATAAACCGAAGAACCCAATTAAGGTAGAGTTTTTCTGATTTTGAAAATAGATTTTCAACGGCATTGCTTTGCGTGGTTTATATAGTATTTAGGCTTCTATATATCCGTACATATCTCCTGGAAGTCCTTATTTGAGAATAATCAATAAAAGTTCAATTTTTTTTCAATCAACTTGAATTAATAGAAGAAATACGATAATATACAGGTGAATTAAAAGGTAAATTGGCTAATATACTATTTTATTGGTGTATATCACTTCATTTTGGAGTGATAAAAAGCATAAAGCATATCATAGAAAATGATAGGCGGATAAACAATAAAAGAGCGATATCATGATAGATAAAGGGAATGGGAAGGGAGCTAATCTCGGATTCGAGGACAAGCTATGGGCAGCTGCTGATAAACTGCGCGACAATATGGATGCATCCGAGTATAAACACGTCGTTCTCGGCCTCATTTTCCTCAAGTACATTTCCGATGCCTTTTCTGAAAAATATAAATGGCTGATAAAGGAGAGTTCGAATCCAAAGAGCGAGTACTTCATCAGGGAAGAACAAGCTTGCTACGGCGTTGCCGAAGACCGTGATGAGTATCTTGCCGACAATATCTTCTGGGTCCCACCCGAAGCGCGTTGGGATTACCTCCAGAAAAACGCCAAGCGCCCAGAGATCGGCAAGCTCGTTGACGACGCTATGAACGCAATCGAGAGGGACAACAAGACCCTCAAAGGTGTCCTCCCAAAGGGCTACGCCCGCCCGGCCCTCAACAAGGTCCGTCTCGGCGAAATCATAGACCTGATCGCCACCATCGGTCTGGGCGACAAGGAGAGCAGGCAAAAGGATATCCTCGGACGTGTATACGAGTACTTTCTCGCCCGGTTCGCCGCTGCCGAAGGTAAGCTTGGCGGACAGTTCTATACGCCCCAGTGCGTGGTCAAGCTCCTGGTCGAGATGATTGAGCCCTACAAGGGTCGCGTTTTTGACCCCTGCTGCGGATCTGGCGGCATGTTCGTTTCGGCCGTAAAGTTCGTTCAGGCTCACGCCTCAAACAATGGCAACGGGAAAAAGTCCAAGGTCCGCCTTCAGCGCGAGATTTCCATCTACGGCCAAGAATCCAATTACACAACTTGGCGGCTGGCCCTGATGAATTTGGCCATCAGGGGTATCGACGGCGATATCCGATGGGGCGATAGTTTCCTCGACGACAAGTTCAAGTACCTCAAGGCCGACTTTATCCTCGCCAATCCTCCCTTCAACATGGAGGACTGGGGTTACAGTAAGGTCAAGGATGATGTGCGCTGGAAGCGGTTCGACCAGCCCTCGGGCAATGCGCAGTTTTCTCTGCCGCCCGGCGGTCGGCGTAAGCAGAAGGACGGCTCCTTCATCCACGTGGATGGTGGTAACGCCAACTACGCCTGGATTCTCCACTTCATACATCATCTCGCACCACACGGCACAGCCGGATTCGTTTTGGCCAACGGCTCGCTCACCAGCAACAGCTCTGGAGAGGGCGACATTCGCAAAGCGATAATAGAGGCCGACATGGTTGATTGTATCATCGCGCTTCCGGGCCAGCTTTTCTACACCACGCCCATCCCCGCGTGTCTCTGGTTCCTGACACGCAACAAGGGCGCGGACAAGCAGCGCGGCTTCCGCGCCCGGCACGGCGAGACGCTCTTCATAGACGCCCGCAAGATGGGGGTTCTCGTAGACCGAACCCATCGCAATTTCCCCGATGAGGAGATCGCAGAGATTGGACGCATCTACAACGCGTGGCGCGGTAAAGAGGACGCAGGGAAATGCGAAGACAAACCTGGTTTTTGCAAGTCCGCCACGCTGAAAGAAATCCAGGCCCACGGCTATGTCCTGACCCCCGGCCGCTACGTCGGTACAGAAGATATTGAGGACAACGGCGTGCCCTTCGAGGAGAAGATGGCTGAACTCTCCGCAGAGCTTTATGAACAGATGGCCGAGGCCGAGGAACTCGACGCTGCCATGCGTCACAATCTGGAGGTGCTTGGTTATGGCGAATGAGTGGAGATTACGACCCTTGGAAGAAGTAGCCCACGTTGTCATGGGGTATTCGCCGAAGGGCGATACCTATAACAACGATGGCGAAGGTGTCCCACTGCTTAATGGTCCAACGGAGTTTGGCCCGCATTCTCCACATGTGACCCTGTTCACGACTGCTCCGAGTCGGTTTTCGGGGCGGGGAGACATTCTGTTTTGTGTGCGGGGATCGACAACCGGGCGGATGAACTGGGCGGATAAAAGATATGCCGTTGGACGAGGTATCGCAGCCATCCGTGCCAAGACGAACGTAGAGGACACGTACTTTATCTACTGCTGCATCCGAGAATTCATGCAACGGCTGCTTTCTCTAACTTCCGGTTCGGTGTTCCCGAACCTATCAACCGGTGACATCAACGGGTTTGAGATTCCATGGCCCGAAAAGCCAGTCAGAGGAAGCATAGTTTACATTCTGCGCACGCTGGATGACAAGATCGAGCTGAACCGGCGGATGAACCGGACGCTGGAGAAAATGGCGGCGGCTGTCTTCAAGAGCTGGTTCATCGACTTCGACCCCGTTCGTGCCAAGGCCGAAGGCCACGATCCCAACCTACCCAAAAAAATCGCTGCCCTCTTCTCGGACTCCTTCGAAGAGTCGGAACTGGGAGATGTTCCGAAGGGGTGGAGGGTTGGCCCGCTTACTGAAATCGCCATACTACAAACCAAGACCGTTCAACCAAGTAAGCAGCCAGATACCCTGTGGGAGCACTATAGCATCCCAGCTTTTGATGAAGGTCGCCAGCCGAAGTGGGAACGAGGCGACACGATAAAGAGCGGGAAGTACGCAGTCCCACATGTTTGCGTTCTTGCGTCAAAGCTCAACCCGCAATTCCCACGAGTATGGCTGCCTGAAGTTACCAACGTAGAAACTGCGATATGTTCGACAGAGTTTATGCCTTTCGTACCTATCCAAGGATATTGGCGACCATATCTTTATGAGCTTTTAAAGTCATCGACAATCCAAGAGGGAATCCTGGCACGAGTATCTGGTTCGACCGGTAGTCGCCAACGGGTGAAGCCTAAGGATATCGCAGTGATGACGGTTGTAATTCCACCTCATGATGTAATCAACACTTTTTGCAGCTTGATTGAAGGGCTTCACAGGAAGTTATTGGCCAACCGGCGAAACTCTTTGACTCTATCCCGCACTCGTGATCAGCTTCTACCAAAGCTGTTGAGCGGCGAACTTACAGTTCCGGATGCAGCAACATTCACTGAGGAGATGGTAAGATGAACTTTCCTATAGGCTCAGTTTGGAGAATCTGGGACCTTCACGTCCACACACCTCATTCTGTTTTAAATAATGACTTCCCTACCGATTTCGATGAGTACGCAAAAGTTCTTCTCCAAAAGGCAGTAGAGCGCCAGATAGCAGTGGTAGGCGTTACGGACTATTTCACCATTGAGGGATACAAGCGGTTACGCACTTTGATAGATGATAAAGAAAGATTGAATACCTTATGTGGTGAAGAAATAGCTGACTCTGCCCGCAAGATCCTTCTTTTACCAAACATCGAACTTCGTACAAATACCATCGTGCGTGATCCCCAAGGACGAGACAGCCGAGTCAATTTCCATGTAATTTTCTCGGATTCTGTTACTCCTGAACAAATCGAGGAGGATTTTCTTCACGAAGTGAAGTTCACTGTGGAAAGCAACCCCGGCAGTGCTGATGAAAAGTGGTCTTTGACTACGCGTAATTTGGAGCAACTTGGCCAGCGGCTAAAAGAACAGCATGAACCGTTTAATGAAAAAAACGATCTGTATGTGGGGATGATGAATGCAGTAGTCGATCACGGGGAGGTTAGTGCTATCTTGGAGAGAAAATCTTCCATTTTTCTAAACCGTTATCTTCTTGCGCTGCCAGCCGATGAAAATTTATCTGAATGCAGTTGGGATGGCCAGGGGCATCTTGCTCGAAAGGTCATGATCCAGAAGTCACACTTCCTGTTTTCAGCGAACCCTGGCACGCGCGAGTTCGGTTTGGCATACCGCCATCCGTCAAAAGATGCGTTTGAATCTGAGTTCAAGAGCCTGAAACCCTGTGTGCATGGTTCTGATGCTCATGATTTAGACAGTCTTTTTGAGCCTACAGAACAACGATACACGTGGATCAAGGCAGATCCCACCTTTGCCGGTCTAATGCGCATTTTAAAGGAACCGGATACACGAGTTTTCATTGGAGCTGAGCCTCCGGCTTTGGCAAAGCAACGAGCTAACACAATAAGATTTTTTGACAAGATATCCATTTCAAAGAATGCCGACTCGGATCTTCTTGAGCACTGGTTTGATGTTGATATACCCATCAATACAGGACTTGTTGCCATCATTGGTAACAAAGGTAGCGGCAAGAGTGCTTTAGCTGACACGATGGGTCTTATTGGGAATTCACAGAACGAGAACTATTTTTCATTCCTGAACGAAAAGAAGTTTCGTCAGATCCGAGATAATAAAGCAGCACATTTCGAAGCACAGCTTCATTGGCTTTCAGGTGCTATCAATAGATGTACTTTGAATGATCGCGTTGATCCATCATCCGTGGAAACGATTAAATACATCCCGCAAAATTATCTTGAGGCAATCTGTAATGAAGTGGCCAGTGGAGAGGATAGTGATTTCGACAAAGAACTCAAAGCCGTGATTTTTTCGCACGTGGAAGAAGAAGATCGTCTTGAATGCGAGACCTTTAATGAGTTGATGGAATTTCGAACAAATGAATGTCGTGAACACATTGAACTTCTTAAACGGCAACTACATGATGTGAACACCAGGATTGCAGCGTTGGATATTAAGTTAGCTGATGAGTACCGGCGGGCACTTGAGCAGCAGTTGCAGCATAAACAAGAGGAACTTAAGGCACACTTGAGGGCGAAACCGGAGGAAGTTCGGCAACCGGACAAGGATCCGGTGGTGGAGGACCAGAATACAAAACTTGCTGCCGCTATTCAGCAATTACGGGATGAACTCGAAAAAGCTGAAGCTGAGCTAACCGCAATCAATGACAAAAACAAGCAATGCCTACGAAGAAGGGCAGTAGCAGAAAAACTACAAGCCAAGATAGAAAATCTGCAACGTATATTCGATGCATTTGTGACTAACTGCCCAGAATGTGAAGAACTAGGTATTAACTTGAGTGACGTTATCACTTTTAAGGTAAACCTGAAGACCATTACAGAGATAATTGCGGATGCAAAAGCAGAAAGCCAGGAACTTGTTAAGAAACTATTGGTAGAAGAGGAAGGAACGCCAGCGTTTTTCCAAAAGGCCTTATTAGCTGAAATTGAGAATAAGCGCCAGGAAATGGATGTACCAAATCAGCGTTATCAGCAGTACTTGGAGCAACTATCATTGTGGGAGGCAAAGAAAAAGGAAATTGAAGGAGCGAATAGCATTCCTGACAGTCTGAAGTATATTGATAACCAATTGAAACAACTCGAGCATCTCCCAACCAAACGAAATCAACTCGAGGCAGATCGAAAAGAAACGGTTCATGCCATATATGTCGAGATATCCAAGCTCGCAGCGACATATGAGTCCCTATACAGCCCGATTGAGCGCACCATTGCTCAAAACCCCCTAGTAAACGAGGGGTTACAGATCGGCTTTAGTGTTCAAATCGTTCAAGAGAATTTCGAAGAGCGTTTTTTTGCTATAGTGCACCAGGGCCGTCGCGGAACCTTTTGCGGTGTGGAGGAGGGACAGAAACGTCTCCGACGGATGATTCGGGAAACTGATTTCTCCACACCTGAGGGTGTTTATGAATTTGTCACGAGAATTGACGAAGCTCTTCGGCATGACCAACGTGAACAGGATAAGCCAAAGGTTCTGGTCACAGAGTTGACTAGGAAAGGGAGCAATCCTGTCGATATTTACAACTTTGTCTTTGGCCTGGATTACCTTTCTCCCCGGTATGCTCTCACGTGGGGAGGTCGTAACCTTGAGGGACTTTCTCCGGGTGAACGTGGGGCACTTCTGCTTGTATTCTATCTGCTTGTTGATAAAGACACTATACCGCTTGTGATTGACCAACCGGAAGAGAATCTGGATAACGAATCTGTCTTCAGAATGCTTGTCCCGTGTATCAAACAGGCCAAGGAGCGCCGTCAGGTAATCATTGTCACTCACAACCCAAATCTTGCGGTTGTTTGTGATGCTGACCAAGTCATTTACTCGGAAATGGATAAATCCGAAGGCAATCGTATTACCTACCAAACTGGCGCAATTGAGAACCCAACTATTAATCAGCACATTGTCGATGTCCTTGAAGGAACACGCCCTGCATTCGATGTGCGTGATGCGAAATATAAACTGGTGAATTAGTGGAATTTTCGGCATGACCTACCTAGATGAGTCACAAGTTGAAATAGCCACCGTGGATTACTTCCGCGAGTTGGGCTACGAGTACATACACGGTGCTCATATTGCTCCGGACGGTAAAGCTCCGGAGCGCAACGACTACGGCCAGGTTGCGCTTGTCAGACGTCTGAGAGAAGCCTTGACGCGGATTAATCCTGTGATTCCAGACGATGCCATCGAAGAGGCCCTGCGCATGGTCACGCGAATAGACAGTCCATCACTCATTGTGAATAATCGGGCGTTTCACAGGATGATCACGGATGGCGTGGATGTGTCCTGGCGAGAGGATGACCATGAGCGCCATGGCAAGGTATGGCTCATTGAGCGTGATCCGGCCAAGCTGAACGAAAACGAATTTCTAGTGATCAACCAGTTCACGGTCATCGAGGATAAAAAGAACCGTCGCCCGGACATCGTGGTATTCGTAAACGGTTTGCCTCTAGCTGTTATCGAGTTGAAGAATCCTACGAAGGATGTGGACGAGCGCGACCCCAAGAAAGCCCTGCGTCCGGCTTACAACCAGTTTCAGACCTATAAAGCCGACATTCCTAGCCTGTTCGTTTACAACGAGCTATTGGTGATCTCCGACGGCTTCGCTGCCCTGGCGGGTACGCTGACCTCCGGTTGGGATCGTTTCATGCCATGGCGAACCATTGATGGAAAGAGCCTGGCTCCCACAGCTTCCGTGCAATTGGAGGTCCTTCTGAAGAGCGTTTTCGAGCGCCACCGGTTCCTGGACTACATCCTCAACTTCGTTACGTTTGAGGACGATGGAAAGGATATCGCCAAGAAAGTGGCAGCTTACCACCAGTACTGGGCTGTCAACAAGGCTGTCGAATGCACTGTTGAGGCTAGCAGTCCTGATGGTGACCGTCGGATCGGCGTAGTATGGCACACACAGGGCTCGGGCAAGAGCCTGTCCATGGCGTTCTATGGCGGGAAGATCATCAAACACCCGGCCATGGAGAACCCGACCCTGGTAGTCATCACTGACAGAAATGACCTCGACGACCAGCTATTCGGTATGTTCAGTGTCAATAGTGATCTGTTACGGCAGACGCCGGTCCAGGCCGAAAGCCGGGAGCACTTAAAGGATCTGTTGCGCGTTGCGTCCGGCGGCGTGGTATTCACCACGCTGCAGAAGTTCGAAGGCGGTGACGCACTCAGTGACCGGCGGAATATCGTCGTGATCGCCGATGAGGCCCACCGCAGTCACTACGGCTTCAGTGCAAGAGTCGACAAGAAAAGTGGTGAGATAAAGTATGGTATGGCGAAGTATCTCCGGGACACACTGCCAAACGCTTCGTTTATCGGCTTTACCGGAACGCCCATCGAGCTTGACGACAAGAGCACACCAGCCGTTTTCGGTGATTACATCGACAAGTATGATATCCTCCGCGCGGTGGAGGACCACGCGACGGTCCCCATCTATTATGAATCTCGCCTCGCCAAACTGGAACTGAGTGAAGAGGAAAAACCAAGGATCGATCCCGAGTTCGAGGAGATTACCGAGGGCGAGGAGGAGGAAGAGAAGTACAAGCTCAAGACAAAGTGGGCAGCCCTTGAAGCAATGGTCGGTACCGAGAAACGTATCTGCCTCGTGGCCAGGGACATAATCGACCACTTCGAGAAGCGCCTGCAGGCCATGGATGGCATGGCCATGATCGTCTGCATGTCGCGTCGTATCTGTGTGGAGATGTACAACGCGATCACCAAGCTGCGTCCGCAGTGGCACAGCGATGATGACGCTAAAGGTGTGGTCAAGATCGTTATGAGCGGTTCAGCCTCAGACGAGCCTTCGTGGCAGTCTCACATCCGAACCAAAGCAGCCCGGGAAGCCATTGCAAAGCGGTTCAAGGATTCGGAAGATGGGCTTAAAGTTGTGATTGTACGTGATATGTGGCTGACCGGATTTGATTGCCCGAGCATGCACACAATGTATCTTGACAAGCCCATGCGCGGCCACAACCTCATGCAGGCTATCGCACGAGTGAACCGGGTTTTCAAAGACAAGCCCGGCGGGCTTGTGGTTGACTATCTCGGCATCGCTGACGCCCTCAAACGGGCACTGCACACGTACACCGCCAGTGGTGGAAAAGGCAAGGCTACGGTAGACCAGGAGCAGGCTGTTGCCGTGATGATGGAGAAGCACGAGGTTGTGCGCGACATGCTCCACGGCTTCGATTACGAGGCTATTATAACCACTGAAGCGGCTAAAAGGATGAGCGCAATCGCTCAAGCGATGGAGTTCATCCTTAGCCTGGATGACGGCAAGAAACGTTATCTCCAGGCCGTCTCAGCCCTTTCCAAAGCCTTTGCATTGGCAGTGCCCCACGAGCAAGCTCTGGCGATTAGAGATGGAGTGGGGCTGTTCCAGGAAATCCGTTCGGCTCTTGTCAAAGCCACGGTGTCCGAGTCGGAAAGGACACAGGATGAGATAGAGTCCGCAATCCGGCAGCTCATAT
>Ga0307419_10001678_pt1 | contig 11409 bp, 14 predicted proteins | sample SalMarWE160230MG_2_FD_202512 | JGI IMG/M metagenome (GOLD analysis project Ga0307419, IMG submission 202512) | Salt marsh sediment microbial communities from the Plum Island Ecosystem LTER, Massachusetts, United States - WE1602-30 | ecosystem: Environmental > Aquatic > Marine > Intertidal zone... | reverse complement strand
GTTGTTATCTTCACTAACCAACTTCGCATGAAAATCGGCGTTATGTTCGGCAATCCCGAAACGACCACCGGTGGCCAAGCCCTCAAATTCTACGCTTCAGTTCGTATCGATATACGCAAAATTGGCAATATCCAAGACGGCGACCAAATCATCGGTAGTCGCCACCGTGCCAAAGTAGTCAAAAACAAAATCGCCCCTCCCTTCCGTAGCAGTGAATTCGATATTATGAACGCAGCCGGTATTTCCAAATCAGGCGGTATCGTCGATGTTGCCTGCGACTTGGAAATCGTCGAAAAATCCGGTAGTTTCTTCAAATACAAAGGCCAGGTTTTAGCTCAAGGTCGCGAAAGCCTCAAAACCCTTCTCGAGGAAAAACCTCAACTTATGGAAAAGCTCGAAGTAAAAATCTGGGAAAAGATGAATGAGCCTAAAGCCAAAAACCAAAACTGACCTCATCAACAACGGCATCCTCCTTCTTAAATACCGAGCCCGCTCTCGCCACGAACTCCTTTCCCGGCTTTCACAACACTCCACTGATTCCAAGCTAGTCCATCAGGTCGTCATATATCTTGAAGAACTCGGGCTCATAAACGACGACCAATTTACCCAATCCTTTATCCGTTCTCAACTAAAAAAATCCAAAGGACCTCGCCAAATCCGTTACCACCTTTCCCATCGCTTCGGCGTCGACCAAGAACTAATCAATCACCATCTCCACCATCTTTCCCCTGAGCAACTTCTATCTTCAGCTTCTCAATACCTATCCAAACACCATCAAAAGCTCTCCAAACTACCCATATACGCTCGTATTTCCAAAGCCAAAAACCTTCTCTACCAGAGAGGTTATTCTACCCAAACCATAGCCAACGCGATTGACGAATCCGGTCTTAAAGAGTAAAATATCCTTCGAGGATAAGTCACTTACATAGTCAAATATATTTCTTGCTACATGTTGATTCCCCTGTCATACCCAACAAAATAACTTTTTGTTATTGTCAACGTCTCCTGTGCGTGTTTTGTCCTCCATTCGATAATCGTCAATCATTCAAGGAATTGATTCGTGTTAATAATTCCGCAAGCGAGGTCATATGTCACTATTTCAAACCTTATCCGGGGTATTTCAAGCTGGAAAATCCCAACCTTCAATCAAAAAACCCACTATCTCTCTCAGACCCAGACCCAAAAAATATTCCAAACCTAAAAGACAGCCAGTTCTCGATTTAAGAGCCGTTCAAGAAGCTCAAACCAAAGCCCGAGAGATCATTCTCGAAGCCAAAGATCAAGCCTTGAAAATCAGAAGCAAAGCCGAACAAGATGCTAGGGTACTTCAGAATGAATTTTCCCAAAAACAAATCGAATTAAGCCGTAAAGAAACTGAAATCGCTCGGATTCAAGCCTCGAACGAAGCCAAAGAACGCTTCCTCACCCAGCAACAAACCCAAACCGATACCAAGCTCCAGGAAATCGAGAAACTCAAACAAAAGTATTCTGCCCAAATCCAGAAAGTCGCTTCTCTTTCCAAAGAAGAAGCCCAAAAAATCATCTTCAACAATCTCGAAAAACGTCTCGAAGCCGAAATGGCCCGTACCATCACTTCAGCTGAGGAAAAAGCCAAAGAAGAAGCCGACGACAAAGCCCAAGAAATTCTCGTCAATTCCCTTAAACACGGCGCCACCGATTATGTCTCCGAATACACCGTTTCCACCGTCCAACTTCCCAATGAAGAGTCCAAAGGTCGCATCATCGGTAAAGAAGGCAGAAACATCCGCACCTTCGAACAAGCCACCGGAGTTGACGTTGATCTAGATGAAACTCCTGGAGAAGTCCGCATTTCCAGCTTTGATCCCGTTCGTCGCGTCGTCGCCAAAACCGCCCTGCAGCGCCTCTTGGCCGACGGTCGTATTCAACCCACCCGGATTGAAGAATATATCCAAAAAGCCAAAACCGACATCGAGAAAATTATGTTCGAAGAAGGCAAAAAACTCTGCCACGCCGTGGGTGTTTACAACCTCCCACGCGAACTCGTCGCCAAACTCGGTGAATTCAAGTATCGCTTCTCCTATGGCCAAAACATGATCGCCCACACGCTCGAAGAAACCAAAATCGGTATCGCCCTCGCCCATGAAGTCGGCGCCGATGCCGACATCGTCCGCCTTGGTTGCTTGCTTCACGACATCGGCAAAGTCGTTCACGACGAAGAAGGCAGTCACGTCGAACTCGGCGTCAAACTCCTCAAAAAATACAACATCCCCCTGGCAGTCATCGATTGTGTGGAGCAACACCACGAAGATAAACCTTTCAGTTCTGCCGAATCAGTACTTGTCTACGTAGCCGATGCTATTTCCGGTGCTAGGCCGGGCGCCCGCTACGAAAACTACGAGGAATACGTCAAACGTCTCGCCAAACTCGAAGAAATCGCCACCTCATTTGACGGCGTTGCCGAGGCTTTCGCCATTCAAGCCGGACGTGAAATCCGCGTCGTGGTTAAGCCCGAAAAAATCACCGACGAAGGAGTCGCCAAACTCGCCTTCGACATCAAAGAAAGAGTCAGAAACGAAATGACCTATCCCGGCACCGTCACCGTCACTGTCGTTCGAGAAACTCGCTCCACTGAAATCGCCAAGTAAAACGTCGTACAAACTAACCCATCAAATCACCTAATTTGATTTTGTAAACACAAGGTCCAGATCCACAAGCCGATTCAAGCCACTCATTACACAAACTTTCGCCCAGGGCTTTCTAGTGCGTGGGTTACCAAAAAAGCTTCACACTTCCACCCAATTCTAATGCTTGACAGCAATTCTTCTCCACACTAAAGTGGATACATAGCCAAAAATCAAATACCAGAGTAAAGGGTCCCCATGACGAAATCACAACTTGTAGACATTGTAGCCAAAAAAGGCCACCTCACCAAAAAAGCCGCCAACGAAGCCGTCGAAGTCTTCTTGGACGAAGTCAAACGATCCCTCAAAAAAGGCGAAAAAGTTGTTCTTTCCGGCTTCGGCACCTTCTATCTTTCCAAAGTTCGCGATAAAGAAGTCGTCCCCTTCGGTAAAGAAGAAAAACGCCAAACCGTCAAATCCCACCGCGTGGTCAACTTCCGTGTTGGTAAACCTTTGAAGAAAGTGGTCTGGTAACCGCCCCCACCATATCCACAAGCAATCTTGTAGTAGCCTCTACGTTTCCTCGTTAGCTCAATCCAACCCCACACCTTTCCCAATCCCGTTACAATAGATCGTATCTATGACCGCCATTTCCGTCGCCCAGCTCACCAAACACTTCAAAGTCCACCAAAAAGAGCCCGGCCTCGTCGGTTCCATCAAATCTCTCTTTTCCCGCAAATACCACACCGTCAAAGCCGTCAACGACATTAGCTTCCAAATTCAAGAAGGCGAATTAATCGGTTTCATCGGCCCCAACGGCGCCGGTAAAACCACCACCCTCAAATGTCTTTCCGGCCTCCTCTATCCCACCTCTGGCCAAGTTAAAGTCTTAGGCTTCACTCCTTGGGACCGAAAACCGGAGTTCCAAAAACAATTTTCCCTCGTCATGGGCCAAAAAAATCAGCTTTGGTGGGATCTTCCCGCCATCGAGACTTTTATCCTGAATCGCGAAATTTACGAAGTACCACCAAAACAATATAAAAACACACTCGACAAACTAGTCCAACTTCTTGACGTCAAAAGCATTCTCAACGTTCAAGTCCGCAAGCTCTCCCTCGGCCAGCGCATGAAATGCGAACTCATCGCTGCCCTGCTTCACAACCCCAAAGTGCTCTTTCTCGACGAACCTACCATTGGTCTCGATGTAGTTATGCAAAAAACCATGCGCGACTTTATCAAAGATTACAATCGTGAATTTAACTCCACCATCATTCTCACCAGTCACTACATGGACGATGTCAAAGAACTTTGTAAGCGTGTCATTATCATCGATCAAGGCAGGATTCTCTTTGATGGCAAACTCCAAGACGTAATCAATAAATACGCCAGAAATAAAATCGTTGAACTTGTACTTTCAAAGCCTGTTGCCGAAACCAAACTCAGACAATTCGGCGACCTGCGTGAATACGAATTTCCTCGCGCCCGCATCAACGTTCCTCGAAAACAAGCCGCTGACAAAGCCTCAAAACTCCTTAAAAAATTTCCTGTTGCCGACCTCAACATCCTTGAACCACCCATCGAAGCCATCATTCGCGAAGTCTTCACTGGTAAGTTGAAACGGAAATAATGCCTCTTTCAAAATATATCTCGATCGCTCAAATATCCTGGCAAAATGGTTTTGTGTATCGCCTAAACTTTGTTATGTGGCGTGTCCGCATGGTGATTCAAACTTTGACTCTTTATTTTCTCTGGGCTGCAGTTACCAGCAACACTAATCAAATTTACTCATATTCTCAAAAGCAGCTGCTCACTTACATCCTCCTCAGCTCATTTGTCGTGGCTATTGTCTTTTCTTCCCGCTCCATCGATGCTCAAGGTGAAATTGCCTCCGGCAATCTTAATAATCACCTGATAAAACCATTTAACTATTTCTTTTATTGGTTAGCTCGTGACTTCTCCGACAAAACCCTCAATATATTTTTTTCCATTATTGAAATTGCAGCCATCATATTTTTATTAAAACCGCCTTTCTTACTTCAGACTCATCCGCTTTTACTCGCTCAATTTACCCTCTCGGTTGTCTTGGCGGCCGCACTTTACTTCGTTTTTAGTTTTATTATCTCTATGACTACTTTTTGGTATTACCAGCACAATGGTTGGGCTCAACGCTTCCTTATTTTCACTCTTGTTAATACCCTAGGAGGAGGATTATTTCCGCTAGACATGCTTCCTCCTTTATTTGCCCGCATTACCCTGGCCCTACCCACCGCGTATTTTCTTTTCTTTCCCATGCAGCTCTATCTTGGCCGGCTGTCTCTTCAAGAAATTCTCATTGGCTACTCGATGCAGCTTTTTTGGATTGGTGTCTGCCTGGCACTTGCACGCTTTCTCTGGCACCAAGGACTTAAAGTTTATGGAGCCTACGGCAGATGAATCTTAAAAAATACCTTCACGTTTGGCTTAAAGCCTCCACTCTCTCTGCCCAGAGCAATCTGACACAACGCGGTGGTGCTTTAATGTTTATCTTGGGAAAATTTATTCGCTTTGGCTTCTTTTTAGTTTTGCTCTCGCTTATCAGCAACCAAGTCGAACAAGTGTCTGGTTATACCTTCGATCAAATGATCTTATTTTTCCTGTTCTTTAATCTTTTTGATATTATCGGCCAACTGCTTTTCCGTGGCATCTACTGGTTCAGAGAGCAAATAATATCCGGAGAATTTGACTTTCGTTTGGTCAAACCCATGAACCCGCTTTTTCAAGCTCTCACCCGAGAAACGGACATTCTTGATATGCCATTACTCATTGTTATTCTCTTCTTTATTGCCAAATCAGCTATCCATCAACCACTTCCTAACCTGATCTTCTTTTTCATTCTATTTATAAACGGTTTTGTCATTGTTGCCGCCATTCACATTTTCGTCGCTGCTTTGGGTATTCTTACTACCGAAGTCGACCACACCATCATGATCTATCGCGATCTTTCCTCCATGGCCCGCTTCCCCATCGACATCTACACTCTCCCCATTCGCGCCCTTCTAACATTTATCATCCCCGTCGCCATCGCCTTCACCATTCCCGCTAAAGCCTTCATGGGCCTCATCAACTTGCACACCATCATCTGGTCCATCCTTGCCGCTCTCGTTTTCTTTTTCCTCAGCCTTCGCTTCTGGCGCTTCGCCCTCACCAAATATTCGTCAGCTTCTAGCTGACCTTATCATGACAAAACACCACCAATACCAAAGCTTCCTTCGCAACTTTTATTTAAGTTCATCACTTTATGACTTTATTTTCGCCTACGCCATCTACAATCTTCTCTTTAGTCTCAAGGGTTTGTCAGTTTTACAAATCTCCATCCTTCTTGCATGGTGGGCTTTTGCCGCCATGGTCTTTGAAATTCCTTCAGGGGCCTTGGCTGACTACTGGAGTCGTAAAAAATTACTTGTCATAGCCCCCTTAATCAAACTACTTTGTTTCTTCATCTGGATTTTTGCCAGCGGCAATTTTTATCTCTATGCTTTAGGGTTTTTATTCTGGAGCCTGGGCAGTTCTCTAGTTTCTGGTACACAAGAGGCGCTCCTATACGACAACCTAGTGGCTTTTAACAAAAAGCACCAGTACGAAAAAGTCTTAGGAAAAAAACAATTCTACTTTCACCTCAGCTTAGCTATATCCACAATCACAGGTGGAATTATCGCCCACTTCAATCTCGACTGGACTTTACTCCTTTCCATAATCCCTTTACTACTATCATCATTCTTTGCCTTTCTAATCAAAGAAGCTCCCAAAGTTGAATCAACTGAAGAGATCCATTATTGGCAACACATTAAGTTAGCTTTAAAAGAAGTTAAAACCAACAAAGTGTTGCTGTATTTATTCATCTATTCCTTTGGAATCTCCATCTTTGGCGACCTCGAAGAATTTGATCAACTCTACTATCAACTAGTAAATCTTCCCATCATTGCCTTTGGGATTGTGGGATTCTTGTGGTCCGTATTTAACTCTATTGGGGCATACTTAGCTTATAAATTCACTTATCAAACTTGGGTATTTTCGCTTTTCCCTTTATTTGGCGCTGCTCTTCTTTTTTTAGTCGGTTCTTTTCCCAGCATACCGATGATTTTTCTCCTCATCCTTTCCTACTTTATTACCTCTCCATTAAGAGTTCTCATTAACAGTCGGATTCAACACCAGATCAAATCCTTAAGCCGGGCTACCGTTACTTCTATTAGTGCATTTGTTATCGAATCTTCTGGAATTCTTATAACCTTATTCTTTGGGTTCATCAGTCGCATCTGGGGTCTGCCAGCCATTTATCTCTACACCTCATTTTTTCTTATCCTTCTGTCCCTCTGGAGCTTAGTCAATAGACAAATTTTTACTAACTCAATTTCTAAAACAGACTAGAACATCCCAAATAGCACAATGAGCAATTTACGAAAAATCTTCCTCTACATTGTTTTAATCTACTCTAGCCTGCACTTGATCCGCGATCTTCTATCAGATATTTTTGGCTTTCATAATTGGTTCACTGACATTGGCCACCGAGAGTATCCATCCACTTCCTGGTGCAGCTCATTCTGCAAATGGACAACTTTTCCCTTGGAAATTTTTTACATCATTTCTGCCATATATCTAATCAAACACAACAAATTCGGAACCCTCGGCTTCTTGATGGTGTTGTTAATCATCCCTGTTTTGCTTCAATACCACGATCTCATCATCAAATAGACAATGCACGAGGTATCTAAACCTCTTCAATCCCCCCTTCCATCAGTCTCACACTATCTCCTGCTAAAATACACTCCTCTGGTCGCTTATTCTTGCAGCACTATTTTTTATTCTCAGCCTCCGCTTCTGGCGCTTCGCCCTCACCAAATATTCATCAGCGTCTAGTTGATAATCATTTAGTCTACAGTTATTATCATACGCAATTACTATCGATAACAAAAACGTATGCCACAAGTAACCGTATCTCCCAAGTTTCAAGTTGTCATTCCTCAAGCAGTCCGTCAACAATCAAAGATTCAAGTCGGTCAGAAAATGGAAGTCATTGCCTTCAACAATAGAATCGAATTAATCCCAATTGAACCAATGAAAAACCTCAAAGGTATCATCAAAGGTGCTGATACCACAATAGTCCGTGAACCCGATCGTCTATGAACCTTATCGATTCCTCAGCCTGGCTTGAATACTTTGCCAAAACTAAAAACGCAAGAAATTTCAGCCAAGCCATTGAAGATATTGACCATCTTTTAGTCCCTACCATTTGCCTCCTCGAAGTCTTCAAAAAGTTACTCCAGGATCATAATGAATCTATTGCCTTAAGAATCATCGCCCACATGAAGCAGGGAAAACTGGCTGAACCAAACAGCTCACTTGCTTTCGAAGCTGCTCTCCTTGGTAAGGAATACAAGCTGCCACTAGCTGATAGCATCGTGTATGCTACGGCTAAAGCTCACGATGCCACAGTTTGGACTCAAGACGCAGATTTTAAAGGTCTCCCTGGAGTAAGATACTTTCCCAAGAAAACATAAGTTTTTCACCCATGACTAAAAAAAGCCCTAAACCCATCCATCCTGGCGAAATCCTATTAAAGGAATTTCTTGAGCCACTAGGCGTGACTCAATATCGTCTGTCTAATGATATTCATGTTCCTCCACGACGGATAAGCGAGATCATTCATGGCAAGAGATCTATTTCTGTAGACACAGCCGCAAGATTAACCAGGTATTTTAATACTTCTCCACAATTTTGGCTCAACCCGCAAACCAAACACAACCTTGAAAAATTGGATGATAAGCTAAACCAAGAGATTACCCACATACAGCCACTGCCCAAGCTAAAAGGCATTCTCAAAGGAATGGATACCTCAATCAGCGGCAAACCAGATCGAGATATCTCTATCTTCACCTAAAGCTGCCACCAACAGCAACCATTCACGACGTTTATCCGAACAATACCGTTCATAAACACGAGTTGTCCAACATATATTTTTTACAATTTAGATTTTGCGGGCAACTTTTTACAAAATAAAAAGAAGACAAAGAAACTATGAATAAATCAAAGAAAAAATACCCAGCACTAAAACTGATGTTTCCCGTTCTTGTAGTTACACTTCTTCTTTTCGCTTTCACTTCTTTACTAAAAGCTCAGTTCACTGGTGACTCTGTTTATGGCTTCCTCATTTCTATCACGCTTATCACAGGATTTGCCATTTATCACATTGACAACGTATCTGAAATTGCATTAGGAAAGGCAAAGCTTGTCCTAAGAGAGGCCGAAGAAATAAAGGGCCAAATCCAAAAAATTGGGCGAAGCATAATCAACATTGTTGCACTGCACAGCGCTTATACATCCGGATCATGGAAGCAAAGAAAGTTACTTAACGATCAGCTTGAAGAAACGCTACGCACCCCTCTTGAAACCAACAAAAAAGAAGTAATAGAAACGATGAAGACCCCAAGAATAATGGAGAAAGCGATGAAACAGAGAAAAGAGAAATTAAGTAAAGAAGAACAAGAGGTAGTAGATAAACTTTTTTGTCTTAGCGATTCGGACACAAAGTAAATAAAAAGTTGCCCGAAAAAAAATAAGGGAAAAATATTCACTGACGCCTCGTTGCACTCTCCTCGCTTACGCTCGTTGGATCGGACAACACTATATATCTGGCTCGTCGCTGGCCGCTCCTCGACCCACATTACTAGGGTTGATTAGGAAACCCGTAACGTCAGATATACAGAAACGTTATCTTCTACATTCAACATCCGCTCCTGGCTAGATTACGTTAACAGGGGACAGCATTTCAATTATTGCTCTAGCATCTGGACTTAACTTCATTTTTAATGCTTCCTCAGACTTAATCCACCCAAACTTTGTATGCTCCCAGTTCAACTTCACCTCATTTCTACTCGCTTTACCAGAGTAAGCAATGATCACTACAAAATCTTTGTTATGAACATAAGAACGCACAAAAAACGGCTGCAGATTATCAACTTCTAACCCAGTCTCTTCTCTAATTTCCCTCCGCATCGAATCAAAAGCATCTTCTCCAAAGTCAATCCCTCCTCCCGGCAAAGACCAAAATCCTCCCCGGCCAGCTTTTTCTGACCTTTTTAATACCAGTATTTCATTCTTCTTGTTTGTCAACACTGCCTTCTGCCCCACCAGCGCATATGACTTCTTCGCCACATAATCTGGATCATGCTCACCACTCATAGCCTCAATCTTACCATTCCTTGATAAAATACAGTCTCTGAACATTCTTTCTTATTTCTTACTCATTATTTCTTATGCCCTCATATTTCATCAAAACCTTCGGCTGTCAAAGTAACAAATCCGATTCCGAAAGAATCGCCGGCGACTATCAGGCTAGGGGATATCTACCAGCTAAATCATGGCAAGCCGCCGACGAAATCATCGTCAACACTTGCGCCGTCCGCCAACGAGCCGAAGATCGCGCCCAAGGCTTTCTCTTAAACGTCGAAAAACACTTCCGGCAAACCAAAAGAAACAAACCCAAAATCATTCTCACCGGCTGCATGACTCACCACGGTGACAACAAACTCCTCGAACTTCTTCCCCAAGTCGACGAAATCCTCCCTATCAATGAAGTTGGCTTCAACCAAGCCGTCGTCCGTCGCGACAAAAAACACGCCTGGATCCCTATTTCTGTCGGCTGCAACTCTTTCTGCACCTTCTGTATCGTTCCCTATTCCCGCGGTCGCGAAACCTCCCGTCCCATGAAAGATATCATAACGGAAGCTCAAAGCCTAGCCGACCAAGGCTATACCGAAATCACCCTATTGGGCATGAATGTCAACTCTTGGGGTCTCGAAAAAGTCGGCATTGGCTTGAGAAAAATGCTTCTCAATCTCGACAATCCCCTCACGGCCCGGGACATCCCCACCAACCAAAGCCAGTACTCCCAGCCCGACGGTACCCCGCCTTTTGTCCACCTCCTTCAACAAATTTCTCAGATACCAGGCATCGAAGTCATCCGCTTCCTCACCTCCAATCCTTGGGATTTCCATGACGAACTGATAGCAGAAATCGCCACAAATCCCAAACTCGACAAATACATCCATCTCGCCGTTCAGTCAGGCAGTAACAAAATTCTCCAAAAAATGAATCGCGGCTACACCAAGGAAGACTATCTCCACCTCGTCCACAAACTCCGTCAAGCCGTTCCAAATGTAGTCATCGGCACCGACATCATCGTCGGTTTTCCTGGCGAAACCAAAGCCGATTTTCAAGCCACCGTCAATCTCGCTCACCAAGTTGACTGGAAAGTGGCCTTTGTCGCCCAATACTCACCCCGTCCCGGCACCGCCGCCTACCGCCTCTTCCCCGACGAAATCTCCCCTCAAGAAAAAAAGCGCCGTTGGGAAATCCTCGACCAAATCATCAACAAAGACAACCTCAACAACAGGCCCAAGGTTGTATGAAGCTCCACGCCCCACTCTCGTGTGGCGTGGCATCCTTTAACTTTTCGGAGCTGAAATCACTCCGAAGCAGAACTTAAGCATTCATCCACGGCCTAGACAGCCGTGGTCTTCTGCGAAGGGTGATAAACCAATTAAAACATTGTTTCCTGTTCATTGTTTATTAACCCATGAACCACCTCCTCATCATCGCCGGTCCCACCGCCACCGGCAAAACCAAACTCGGCCTCAAACTCGCCCAGAAATTCGACGGCGAGATTCTCTCCGCCGATTCGCGCCAAGTATTCCAAGGCATGGACATCGGCTCGGGCAAAGATCTACCTCCAAACCTCAAACCTCAAACCTCCGCCCTCAAAGCCATGGAT
>Ga0307419_10001674_pt1 | contig 11422 bp, 21 predicted proteins | sample SalMarWE160230MG_2_FD_202512 | JGI IMG/M metagenome (GOLD analysis project Ga0307419, IMG submission 202512) | Salt marsh sediment microbial communities from the Plum Island Ecosystem LTER, Massachusetts, United States - WE1602-30 | ecosystem: Environmental > Aquatic > Marine > Intertidal zone... | reverse complement strand
GCTCGCCGTTAACCACTTTGTTATGTGGGTCTAGGAGGACCCACTGTTATTTTTTTGATACAGTCTTTACCTTTTTGTTACTTTTCTTTTTATTCTTTGTAGCAGAAAAGTATTTACATTTTTTATTATTATTTTTATTACATACAAACTTTGAATTAACAATATTGTCATAAGCATTACACACAACTGATTTCAATTTGTCACCAATGTATATCTTCGCAACAGCAACACTCTTGTCGATAGGACAAAACCCTAGTTCTATTCGTGAGTCTTGTTCAAGCATTACAGTATGCGTCTTATCTCCTATCGTTAGCGTGTGAGCAAAACAACTTGCTCGTGGTACAGATAAATTACACACTTCGTTGTTGAGTGTCGTGTAATCAATATTCTTTGGAATAAAGGATGCACCACAGAAAAAGTTTCGATCAAGAATACAGTCTACATTGCTTGGGTCAACGATCTCATTGAAAGGTGTTACAACAAATCTATCAAGCTCTTTACGGTAGCTCTCTAGCCTTGCAATGAATTGATTATACTCTGACAGATAATCGTCAAACCGAATACTTCGATCTGATTCCAGTATGTCGCATATCTCAGCAAATTCATACACTGATTTTTTATACTCTTTGGCATAGTCAATCTCATTCATTGCGCCGATACTACTATCCCACTCTGGCACAAGAACTACTGTGTCTACACAGCACATGAGATCAATACCGTGATCTAACCATTCATCTTCAGTAAGTGCTTCAGGAAAAAACACACTCTCCAAATGGGGGACAATTACCGATTTACCACATTGCCGCAACAACTTGCCTACAGCGGCCGCTTTCAAAACATTATATTTGATCTCACCTCTGTATGGTCCAGCTACATATATTACTCTCATGTGTTTACCTTCCTTTTCCCAATAGACTGTCAATGAATTTGTATATAGCAATATCAATATCATTTTGTACATCTCTATAATCGCTATCAATGACGTACACTTCCCACAATCGTATACTTCCATCATGAAATTTGTAAGTGAATGTCATTTTTCTGTACACCTCTGTTTTTAAAACATATTGTTTTAAGTCTTCGGCATAATCAACTGAAAAGAGATCTTTCACATCAATATTAGAATCAACTTGTATAAACTTACGTGCTTGGTGAGCAGGAATATCTATCTCTTGATTATGCTTTACGCCACCTATGCATTTAAAAATCATAATATACCTCTCAAAGTCTAGTTATTTGTAGCATCGACTTTCTGCAACTATCAATCATAGACATACAATGTTTTTGTCTTTCGAGATTAATATGATCTGAGAAAACTGGTCTCGCGCGACGAACTAAAATTTTGAACAACTTATAATAGCGCTCAATTTTATTCATCAATTTTCTGATTTGTGGTACTTTGTGCGCACGCCTACCCATTGCACAAATTGCGTGCTTCTTATTGCGCTCATTTTTTCGTCGAACATTGCGTCTTTTATTTTTTGATGCTTTTTGTTCTAGCACCTCTTTCGAAAAAACACGCCTCCACATTTTTAACAATCCCATTATTTTACTCCTTATACTACTTTGCTATCGTCCTATCAACAATTTTATCCCAAGCATCTTTCCGCGCTTTTCGAGACAAACAAAAATCAAAAATATCTTGCCCGTCTTTTTTGTGGCTACAGCGATAAGCCCACTTTTGAGAATGTTGCTTGAAGAATAAACATTCATGTTGTGGATCGGCAAAACAGATAAACTTCTTTTTATCTTTTTTATTCGCCGAAAGAACTACTCGGCACCAATTTGTTTTTTTACTGTTCATGATTATTATCCTTTCTTATTTCATTTAGAATATTTTGAAACACTATACTTTGAGTGTTTTTTCGAGCCTCTTTACAGAGACAATAGTCTAAGACATATTTACTCTCTTTACGATAGCGACATATATAAGATAAATGTTTGCTCTCTTTAAAAAACTGACAGTTACATTCTTCGCCACCAAAGCACACAAACATTTTTTCTTTCAAATTAGTTGATAAAAGTACTCTGCAATAATTTATTTCTTTTTTGCTCATTATTATTCCTCACCAGTTTAGATCTTCTTTGGTAATCGATTTATTGAAATCGTTATTTGTTGTGGCAAGTCGATGTTTGCTTTTGCATACGTTGTTGGAATAAAGTGCATCGTTCTGCGAATATGTACTTGTTTAAACAACACATATAAGAATTGCAATACATCTTTGTTCTTCTTTGTTTTCTTTGCAATTCTACGAACAATAAAAACTTTTTTATTAACACCAATCAAAAAAGCTTTACTCGGCAGTCTACGTGTTCGCTGCTTTGACGCACTTTTCGTGGTATTATTCTCAAAGTAAGACCCACTTTCTCTATACCTCTTTAATAAATCTTTACTAGGCTTCCAACGTTTTTGTACGCGCCCTCTACTAGATCTGTAGGAATATTGCTTTACTGCCAGCGGCACAGAAATATTTTTTCCTTGTTTTGATTTTCTTTCTTCACCAAATTCATGTTCAGCAATAAAGCCTAAATCATTTTCCGGTTTATTCGAGCCGCGTAAATACACTGCGGCGTCAAATTCATGTTCGCGGAAAAGTCTTTTTGCGCTTGCTGATTTTTGCGCAAGTGACAAAGGATACCCTTTGACACCTTGTAGCACCCAATTTGATTTCAAATCAAAAACATGCTTGATATGTTTTTGATCTGTATCAATTATATTATCGACTGATTTTGACACACCGTTGACAATTGCATTTGGCCAAAGACGACCAACAAGTCTTTTGGCACTTTTGTTGAAATCATGCAAGTCTACTCGCACAAAAGGATCGTTCATATTTTTCTCAACATATCCATATTTACTTTGACCCACAACAGCCAATCGTCAATATCAATTGTTATACGTATACACCTCACTATAGGTGCTTGACTATATATAATATTCCCAAGCGTTACGATTGTCCAGGGTTTTCGAGATTGTCTATACGCTAGTACAGGTATTTGTTTACCTCTGATTTCATTGAGTGTTTGTTGCCACCATTTCTCTATATTCAATTTTTCGCATCTCTTCACTTCAATACATAATTTAGGTATACCTAATATATCCGAGCCACCATCACGTGTTTGGTCTAAATTTCTAGTTAAACCAGTTATACCATTTTCTTCTAGATAATGAATAAATTCTCGTTCTCCATTATGACCTTTTGTTCGAGCGTTTACCATTTTACTGACCTCCAATACTCACAGTGTATCTTTTTTAGCCACTTAGAAGCAAAAAGTGCAAAAAAAGCAACAAAGATCAATGATTATATATAGTTACAGTAAAAAAATGACATTTTTGACAGTTTTGACAGTTAAAATGACAGTTATATATAGTATATATATATGATATTATTATGTTTTTTCTCTTTCTGTCATCTGTCATGTTCTTTTTTGATCAAAATTTTTGTCACATTAGTTATTACAGTATTTTTATAATAGAATCCCCTCCCCTTCATGACAGTTGACAGTTGACAGTTGTCTGAATTTCTCAATAATTTCAAACAGTTAATCAAAATATAACTGTCATAAAAAGCTGTAACTGTCATTTTTTACGTTTTTAATGCGATCAGTCTAAAAAATTAAATGAATAATATCAGTACCTTGTAAGAAAAAACGAAGAAAAAATCAGTCATTTTCTTTAAATTTCTATTTTTATTACATAATAATTTCAATATTTTACAGAAGTAACAATAATAACAAAATAAAAATATGCAAAAAATTTGATTTAACACTTTCAATCATTATGTAACTAATATTTGTGACAATAGAACACACTTTTTAATTGAAAAAAAGTTAAATAAACAATTACAAGTATTTAACTAATTTTTTCACGAAAAAATAGACAAAAGTCAATAATTTCAACTAGTTACGTTTTTTGTTGACATCATCTTGCATATAACTAATAATCAACGAGTACTAACAAAGGATCATATATGACGAAATCATTAACTGTTACTTCCGCAAAAAAATCTGCTTGTGACCCAGAAACACATGTGTGTATGCATGTGCTGAAAAATGATCCTTGTGACTATTACGAACAAACACCTCACACAAGATTCATAAATTGTATTCACTAAGGAATTATAATGCCTATGTATTGTGTAAACAAACAAGCTTGGCCAAAAAAAGATCAAGCGTAAAAAGGAGATACTATATGAGCAATGATGATCCTAAGACATGCAATTGTGACAATTTACTTTGGGTAACTATAGATGATCTTTTTAATGTGTTGAAGGACCTGGCTGAAATTGTTAAAAGTAATATAGCCGTGGTCAAAACACTCGACAATAGAATATCAGAATTAGAACAGCGTCAAAATTGTTTAATGATTTACACAGAAAAAAAATTATGAGTATACTAGAAGAAAAAATCGCTTTTATAACTGAGAGGATTAAAGAAATGGCTAAAGATATTCTCGACGACAAAAATTGCGAAGATAGATCACAACTGAAAAGGCCAGAGCAATTAGCGTAGTTGCTTTAAGGAGGTTTTAATGAGATACACAATCATTGATTCGCAGACTAGCAAAAAGTATGGCATTCTGCGAACAAACGCTCTCCTAAGAGCAGGAGATCAAATTACAATTAACGAACAAATTGGAAATCTCTCTTGTTGGACAATTAACGTTGATCAAGCAATCATCGATACTTCGAAGACAAGAGACGCTGAAACAAGAGAACAAATTTTCCGCATTACTGGGGAAGTCAATTTGTTTTGTAAAATTCCCGAACAACTAATGCTCAAAAAGTTTGGCGGACAATAAATGAAAATGTTTCCCTACGAAAAGCCAATACTGCAAAAAAAATTACCTCCACCGAAGTATACTGTAGAGGAATACACATATTTTTCTAATACCAAAACCAGAATACAACGAGAAGAGTATATAGGTATTAGAAACGCAATGCGCCGCGCACATATTCTTGCCGCTAACGGTAGCTCTGTGTTTGTTATGGACGGCACTTATACTGTAGCTCGTTTCTTGCAAAACATAAATACTAGGTTTGTTTGGTATCCTATCAATCAACCATGAAGTATTGAGACAACACCATAATTAGAATAGATACATGGCTTTTGTAATACAATTACTACGCTTCATAAGTAAACAGCTGTATATAACTGTGTTGACTTATTGCGTGGATTGCACAGAGCCATGTATTTTATTAGCTGTTGATTGGCTACAGCGATCATCAGTAAACCCACACCTAAAAAAACATCGGTGGATATTCCGTTCACGCGCTACTGAAGGGTGAGTGATTATTTGATTTTGTACGAATGCAATAGGAAGATTGTGTGAACGCACGAGAAGACACAGTCTTCAAGTTAGTTAAGTTAAGCCCCTCAACCATTTACACTGTAGCTTAAGGTTGAGGGGCTTTTTATTACTTTTTCTTTATTCTTAACCGATACACTTCACCCACTGCTCTAATACCAATTTCGCGACAATCTTGTGGACGTAACTTAGTACAAAAACCTTCGGATAGCAGTCCCGCTATTTCTCTGTCGAAAGCAATGTTGTCAAATCTTTTTGTGAAGTTATTCTCAAAAGCAATTTTTGTTCTAGCGTAGCGCGATACATCTCTTTTTCGGACGTACGTCACTCCATTTTTTTCTTTCGCATGCTCAACAAATAATTTTTCTAGCAAGCATCTACCAGCATTGGGGCCAGTTGAATACACATCTTTATTAAGCGTATTAATCATATATTCAACACTATCTGTTACGCGTTCAATTGCCCACTGAACTTGATTAATAGTTATTATACTGTCACCTACGCCTAGCGAAGCTAGCGCCGCTAATTTGTGTACATTTAAATGCGCTCTATTCCAAAGAGTTTTTACTACCTGATTTTTGCTATTTGTTTTTTCAACTTGTCTTACATAGAAATCATATGTCAATCGCTCAGCTGATTTTGTGTATTCAAGATTGATAAATGGCAATTTGTCTTTATTCTCTTTTACATATGTTACATGATCTTCAAATACATCAACTATATCAGAACATAGACCGTTTCCAGGGGGTTCATTATGGTTTGGATTGATGTAAGCAACCCGTGGCGCATCATGAACAACATGAAGAAAGCGAGGTGTCATGCCATTATCCAAAGTTCTTGAATTCACATTTTCAAAATACGCGTGAGGTGTCATCTCACCTATAATTGAAACAGCTGGTCTCTTTATTGGAGCCACATTTTTCAAGCGGTCTGAATAACTCCACCCTCTAAAAACTGAATTATCGTACAAATCTTTTACGTATTGACCCATACTATCTTGTGGTGTATTTAACCATCGTTTTAAGCAATCAGAAAACTCACTAAAGAAAAATGCGCGACAAGGCCAAGCCATGTCACCCGCTTCATCCTCGGCAACATCTTTGACAAATGCTGGACCACTAGCGAGATGTACCTTCAAGCGTAAACGATTATTGAAAGCAAGATAGTTTTCACCATTTTCTGTAATGCCATCTAATAAGCGTTGAACGCCACTTATTAGTCCACCTTTACCAGAACCCGTGTCAGCTAGTAGTAATAAATATAAATTCAAATGACGATCTTTTGACACGAGATAGTTTCTACCATACACACCAGCACAAAAGCCAATAGCACCAGCAATAGCAGATTCCCACATTGGTACAAATGATGTGTGATAAATATAGTCGGCTATTCTATAAACAAGACTTTCTTTATCAGGAGGCAAAAGATCTCGTTCAATATTTTTTTTCTGACCGAGTATCTTTTGTGTGTCAATTATTATTGAGGAAGTGTCAACAGATTCACTGAAATCGCATTTTTCAATTGAGTAATCGAGATAGCCTGGCCGCTTTGCTTTTTTTCTTTGTCCAAGAGCACTTTGCAAAAATAATTCTTTTATTTGATCATCATCACTTGTTTCCATGGCAAGCAATTGAAACAAAGCTTGGTCGGCTTCACTTTGTGAAGGATAACCTTCATCTTCCCAAGTGCCGTCAAAAAACAAATTACGGAATTTTTCGATTGCAGAAAGCTTTTCAATTATTCTATTGTTACTCTTTTTTTCGCTTTTTACTTTTTCGCTTTTTATAGTCTCTTTTACAAATTCTTTGTATAGTATATCTAGTGCATTCTGTCGTTCATTTATATCTACTGTATTGTTTATAGTGTTTCCAGTTAGAAAAAAATAATGTCTCGACGAATAAGCTTCAATCCAATCACGTTTAAAATTCTTTTTTAATCTTCCTTTAACAATTATATGATAGCCTTTTCCGCTTCTCGATATTTCTGTGTAGCTATCAAATAATTCTATTATTTCGGCTTGGCGCTTTTTTATTTTTCTTATTTGTTTAGGTGTTCTTTTTTTGTGTTTATTTTTTTCTGGGTCATCTAAATCAATTATTGTATAAGGATCACTTTTTGTTAAGACAAAACCTTTTGGATCTATTTTTTGAAAATCGCTGTATTCGTGCCAGTGATTCGGATTCGAGACTTTTGCCAAACGACCATTTTTTTGTAGTGGTGCTCGGTCTCTATTACGAATATGTACCCATTGCGGATATTTACGTAACTCTTTAGGAATCATATAATATAACCTTTCTACATGTGAGGTAATTTCTAGATCTTCTATAATATTTATGTATAATTATACTATTTATAATGAATAAATATACTATAAATATGTTACTTGTCATATTACAATGTATAATAGTCTAATGACTGTTTTTTCGGCAAGATATTTCTTTAAATTTCTCTTGACCATATTACGTAGTACAGCTTAATATAGATCTGCGAGACAAGAAACAAGTAACAAATGTCACGATATAGTCTAAATAATGAAAGTTGTCCTTTTTGTGGTTTACACTATAAAAATTTTCGCTGTTCATTACGTACAAAAGAAGAAGTCTATGATCAAATGTTTGTCCATGATAGTGATCCTACAAAATGGCGCTATAAACGAAAAGGCGGTATTCTTGGATATTGGCATATGATCAAACAGCGCGAATGGAAACAACATTTGAACGAATGTTATTCTGATAATATAGATGTTGAACATGATGTCATACAAGAAATACAAGGAATAGAATACTGATGAAAAAATCAACATTGAAAAAAATACAAAAATGGCAGCAAGCAAAAGAAAAACTTGATCACTATAAAGAGCTTGAAAGTCAATTACGTGACGATATTATATTTGATTTGTGCGGTATTGCTGTTCCAACTGGTGTAACAAAAGTTGATTTTGATCATGAAGATTGTGTAAAAACAATAGTTATTACACAGTCATTTCGAACAGATCTCAACAATGATGTTGCAAACGATTTCTATCTATTTAACAGAATGAAACAAGCAATTGGTGTGTCAATTAATGATTTATTGCGCACAAATTACTCGTTACAATTAAAAGTATATAATGATTTGCCAAAAAAAGTTCAGAACTATGTCGATAAATATGTTACAAAAAAACCCAATAAACCCTCTCTGAAAATCATTGGTGAATAATGTTTCCTAAAAAAATCAAGCGACCATTAATTGTATTTGATCTTGAAACGACTGGTCTTGACGTGCAAAAAGATCAAATAGTGCAAATAGCGGCACGAAAATTTTTGCCGACTACTGTTGGTTTCAAATCTCCTGACAAAGAAGATATAATTAATCAATACATTAAGCCTACAGTACCTATAAGTGAAGAAGCACAAGAAGTGCACAAAATAACCTCAAAAAAATTGAAAAATAAGCCTACATTTGAAAAAATTGCAAAAAAATTATATAGATTTTTTCAAAAATGTGATGTCAGTGGCTATAATATACTGAATTTTGATATACCAATATTGCAAAGACAATTTATTGAATGTGGTTATACTTGGAAGACAAAAAATGTGATCGATTGCTACCGAATATTCAAAGAACAAGTTCCACATACTCTTGACGGCGCGATTAAATACTATAGCAGATTGCTGAGTAAACCAGTCACATTTGGCGCTCACGATGCTTATCAAGATGTTTTGGCGTCGTCTTTTGTGCTATGGGAACAACTGAGCAGACATCAATTAGGCGATTCGTTTAGAAAAATACACAAACGTTATTCTCCACTAGATATACAAGGTAAACTGATGGTATCAAATGATAGCGGTATTGCGTTGTCATTCGGAAAATACAAAGGTATTGACTTAAAAAATGTTCCGGAAAATTACTTGCAGTATCTTTGGGATAATAGTGTTTTGTTAAATGATGCAAAAAAAATAATAGTTGAGTATGTTTTTGGAGAGGACAATGACTAATCTAGTATTGATGGTTGCACATAAGGTTAGTGTTAATTCAGAGGTATATTCGAAGTATAACTCAATTTTATTTAAACCACATATGGGTAACATTTATAGATCGGAGTTTCCACATTATAGAACAGATAAATTATATATAGAACAAACGGGTCAATATCTTATGGAAGCAAAGCGGGATGGTTATCTGTATGCGTGGCAAAAAAGGAGAAAAAATAATGGCAATTAATTTCACGACCACAAAAGATGCCAGTCAAGTGAGTGGTGTTAAGGTTCTTGTGTATGGAAAAGCCGGTAGTGGCAAAACATATTTGTGTTCAACGGCACCCGCACCGTTGATTATATCGATTGAATCTGGTTTATTGTCTTTACGTAATTTTGATTTGCCAGTGATCGAAATAAAGACAATGGATGACTTGCAAGATGCTTATGAATTCGTCACATCCAAGAAAGCAAAGAAATTCAAAACAATTTGTATCGATTCATTATCAGAGATTGCCGAGGTAATCCTATCCAGCGCAAAGAAACGTGTAAAAGATAAGCGTCAAGCGTATGGTGACTTGCTAGATGACACCATGAGAATGGTGAAAAAATTTCGAGATCTCAAGGGTAAAAATGTCTATTTTTCGGCGAAAGAAATTAAAATTGTTGACAGTATTACAGATACTGTTCTTTTTGCTCCCTCCATGCCGGGAACAAAACTCGGCCCACAATTACCGTATTATTTTGATGAAGTTTTTAGGCTAACAATGGGGACAACATCAAAAGGAAAAATAAGAAGATACTTTCAAACCGCTTCTGATTATCAATGTGAAGCAAAAGACAGATCTGGCGCTCTTGACGAACACGAAAAACCAAATTTGACAGACATTTTTAACAAAATAAAGGAAGGTTAGAATGGAGTTAGTTATGAAGCCTACATCTTTCAAAACATATGCTGAACGATTAGTGCGTGCTGAAAAGTGGCATAAGTATCATGAAGAACGTTTGAATAAGAGACAAAAATATATTCATAGTGGTCAATGGTGTTATGCTGGACGTGGGCGCTCATGCGAATTCATGTGGTTTGATAACAAAAACAATCAAAGGTGTAGTAATGACAATTCCTTGTATTACGTGCGTTGTAAGTATATACAAGCTGATAAATATCTGTCCAATTTGGTACATATAAACGATAAATAAATTATGATTGAAAAGAAAATACTCTTCAAAAATATTGATTTTGAATTTTGGTGTCATCCAAATTCAATTAATGACATTTCGTCGCATGAATTAATAAAAATTATTATTAAATGCTTTGGCGAGACCGATATAAAAATAAGTCCATATTTGTCACCAAATAGTTTAGTGCTTAGACCATTGACAGAAAAAGGTTTCAAAATTGTTAAGTATATAAGAAAGGAATTTGAAAATGGCAAGAAAAGCAAAACTTGTTAATTGTGCCGCAATACAAATTGTTGAGGGAAAAATACTTGTGTTGTGTCGTGGCTCTGTTGGGAAATGTTTGTATAATCCTAGTGACTCAAAGGATGCGTGTTTCTATAAAAAAACGCGTCGTGGAAAAGCCGAAGGCTTTTTATGCAAATCATGGGCTGCCAAAAAAGATTTGGCAAAACAATTGTTCTACGAAATGGAACAAGGAGAGTAAAAATGACAAAATTGAAAAAAAGTTTCAACGCGAAGCAAGTATCTGAAGAAAATCCATTTGAGCCAATACCGGCCGATAAGTACACAGTACAAGTCGTGAAGACAGAATTGTGCGAAACAAAATCCGGCGATGGTCATTACTTGAAGCTTCAATTTCAAGTTTTGGACGGCGAATACAAAGGACGCACGATCTTTTCGAATTTGAACATCGACAATCCTAATGATCTAGCTGTTCAAATCGCCGAGCAAAAATTATCCAGATTGTGTCTTGCTCTTGGTATCACGGTACTAAAAGATACAAAACAATTGCATGGGAAGCCATTGATAGCAAATGTGTCTATCACTGAAGCAAAGGATGGCTTTGAAGCGCGAAATGATATTGGCGGTTTTTCGTCATTAGATGATGACGACGATGAAGATGAAAAGCCGAAAAAGAAAAAACGTCAAGCAAAAAAGTCAAAAAATAAAGGTGTGCACATAGAGCACGAAAACG
>Ga0307419_10001673_pt1 | contig 11425 bp, 9 predicted proteins | sample SalMarWE160230MG_2_FD_202512 | JGI IMG/M metagenome (GOLD analysis project Ga0307419, IMG submission 202512) | Salt marsh sediment microbial communities from the Plum Island Ecosystem LTER, Massachusetts, United States - WE1602-30 | ecosystem: Environmental > Aquatic > Marine > Intertidal zone >... | reverse complement strand
TATTCCCACACCGTGCCTGGTTTACAAAAAGCAGCGGCAGAACGGCTTGATACTCTGCTGCCGGTGCAAGAACAAAAAGAAAATGTCGGCAAAATGTCGGCAGAAGGAGGTGAAAACGAGTGTAGGCCGTACAGGTCTCGAACCTGTGACACCCTGATTAAAAGTCAGGTTGTCAATTTTGTCGATTTCGGCCAATGTCTGAATCTGGAATCGGCTTATATCTATTCAGTTTTTTAAACAATCAGGTTGACATCACTGGAAAAATCAGGTTGACAACCCTTTTAAAATACCAATGGCCCCGGATTTCCAGAGCCATTATCACGCTATCATTACTAATCCTTTTTGTCAAGTATCCTTCTCTTGAGAACTTTATTTCCACAGCTAATTGAACAAAATAAGCTATTGTTATTCAACAATATACTTTTTAGTAAAATCGGACTCGAAAAATCTTGACCTTTAGTGACTTTCGTAGAGGATGAAATACAATTACTGATGTAATGTCAGGGTTGAATATCTCGCTTCTCAGGCTGTTTTAACCGGAATGTTTCGTACCATATCCGGATTCTTCCGGGGACTCCATCAAGGAGCCCCCGGAATTAAGGTCGCTATTCGTGTTTGTAGATGCCGTGACATGGGTAATTGCCCAATAGCACGACTTTCCCGTTCTGGACCTGGTCGACACGCATCTCACTGGCACCCTCGACATCACTGGGGCCAAAGGTCAGCGGCGGGGTCAGATCGCCGGTACTGAGGTTCTTAATCTGATAGAAGCCGTATTCCAGAACGTCAACCGATTTTAGCTGGTCTGCCGGTTTTTCCAGCATGGCCAGCCGCAGTGCTTCGGTCTGAATCATGGCTTCAACCATTCCGGCCAGGTACATGATATGGGTTACCGGATTACCAGCGTGGTATTTGGCCTGTAGCTGGTCGTAGAAGGCAATACCCGCTAATTCCTTGTGGTCTAGAGGAGGGTAGCTGCCGGCAACGATGACGCCGTCACCCAGCGTCCCCATAGCCGGGGCGAAGACCGCCAGGTGGCTCGGAGCGGCAAAGCCGAAGGTTATCTTGTAATCAAGATGTGGTCCCATGCCCAGCCTGACGGCTTCCTTGATGGTGGGTTGAGAGCCGGGATTAATCATAAAGCCCAGAGTCAGGTCGACATTGTTATCTTTCAGCCAGGATAACTGGGTGGTCGGCGGCGTGGAAGGCACCATGGGTACATACTGCTCGCCGACAAATTCGTAACCGATACCCGTAAGATAATCTTCCATCTCGGGGATAATAATCGACCGTCCCGGGGCGGCATCGGCGGTGAGATAGGCGACCCTCGGTTTATCGGGGCCTTCCCAGTTCTCCAAGAACCAGTCGGCGATGGCGCCCAGCTCATCGGTATACAGCGGGTAGTTGGTGAAAATGGTCTTCGGCGGCGACAGGAGATAAGGGCCGGCGGCCATGCTGGTAGCGCCGATACGGTCCTCATTCAGCAGGTCCATGATGGCCATGGCTACCTGTGAGGACGATATCCTGTAAACGAGCATACCCTTGTCCTTGAGCTCGTCATAGATAGACAGCGCCTTCTCAGGGCTTATCTCATCATCCCGCCAAAGCACTTCCAGGTTGACATTATCAGGAAATGTCTCAGTTCGCCACGGCGCCATCATTTTGGTTTCATTGACATAATTGGCGTAGTCCTGATAACCGGCCAGGACTGCCGCCGTGTCTTCAGCATAGGCGCCGGTGAGGGCAAAGGTGCCGCCGATATAGAGCGTAGTCGGTTCGGTCGTGGTCGGTCCGGTCGTGGTGGTGGTCTCCTCGGAAGTACAGGCGGGCAGCGTTATCAATGCTGCCAGTATAACCACCAGGGAAACGGTAAATAATAGTCTTAATTTAGTCATATATCCTCCTTTTTAAACTATTGATTGATCCGATTGAATTGATGTAAGAATTTACTAACTTGCCCACCTCCTTTCATCTGTTTTCAAGCAATCAATATGAGAAGGGCCACCGCCGGTAATAGGATTTAATTATTTCCCAGCGATGCACCAGCCCCCGGGGTTCAAAGATAAGAAAAATAATAATAACCATCCCTCGCATGATTAGACCTAGCGAGGCAGCCGCCTGGGCAGCAATAGCAGGAAAAACGGCGGCTAATGTGGGGCCAAAAACGGTAACCAGCTCATCCAACAGCTTGAGAGATACGGTGCCAAGAATAGCCCCGGCGATGCTGCCCATGCCGCCCACGATGAGCATGCCCAGGTACCACACGGAATTCATGAAGGGAAAATTATCGGTACTGATAAAGGCAAAGTAATGTACCAGCAGCGCACCGGCCACACCCGCGAAAACACAGCCGATAAAGAAGGCCGTCAGCTTATAAATCCACAGGTTGACGCCCATGACTTCGGCGGCGAGGTCATTATCCCTGATGGCGACAAAAGCCCTACCTGCCCTGGTCCTGACGATGTTTTTAGCCAGGTAAACCGAGATACAGGCGATAATCATTACTAGATAGAAGTAACTGGCCTTGGATTTTAATACCAGGCCTCCTAATTCCGGTCGGGGAACGGCTAGCCCGTCGGCCCCGCCGGTTACGTCATAAAACTGGAGGACTACCCAGATGATGATAAAATGGGCGGCTACCGTCGCCATAATCAGGTAAAAACCCTTTATTTTCAGTGATGGCAGCCCGAAAATGATGCCTACTACTCCCGCGCTCAGACCGGCACAGGGCAGGGCCGCCCAGAATGACCAACCTAGCTTGGCCGTCAGGATTGCGGACACGTAACCGCCTACCGCCATGAAACCGGCATGACCGATAGAAATTTGACCGCAGTAACCGGTCAGGATTTGCAGGCCGAGGACACTAATAACACTAATACCCATGATAGTCGCGACAGTCAGCATTCTATTACTGGAAAATATAGGCATGGTAAAGAGCAGGACGAGAAAAACCAGTAAAAGCAGCCAGTGCGTACGCGTACGGAAGATGGCCATGTCCTGCGCGTAGCTTTGCTGGAAGACTCCGCTGGGTAAGCTCATTAATTAAATCCTTTCAATCCTGGTTAGACCGAATAGACCGTGAGGTCTAAAGATAAGCACAATTATAATTACGATGAATGGAAAAACATTAGCCAGCCCGCCGCCGGAGGGAAGCAGTGGGTCCAGGTAGCCGGCGGCAATATTCTCCAGTATGCCCAGGATGATTCCGGCGATAATAGCCCCCCCGATAGAATCAATCCCTCCCAGCAGCACCACGGCGAAGGCCCTCATACCGGCCCCAGCCAGTGCCGTCGAAACACCGGATACCCCTCCGAGAAGAATACCGCTGATGACGCCGACGACACAGGCAATCACCCAGGAAATAGCATATATCGTGGTTACCTTGATACCGACACTCTGTACTACCTGTTCATCCTCGGCGGTGGCTCTCATGGCCAGTCCCATCTTGGTATAACGAAAAATTATCATCAGTATCAATACGACGATAATTGAAACGATGATGCCGATTAATGTCTCTGGCGGTACGGAAAGCTCTCCCACTTTAAGGTTCAACGTGGGCAGTACGCCGTGGTAGGCCTTGTACTCGCCGCCCCAGACTAGAGTAGCAATCCCGTCGAGCACCGTCCCCAGGGCGATGGTCATCATGATGATAGCCAGTACCGACTGTCCCACCAGGGGACGCAGGGTGAGGCGTTCTATCAACAAACCCATGATGGCAGCCACGGCGATGGCGGCAATAAGGCTGGCCCAGACCGGTAGATGGAAGGTTACCAGGAATGTAAAACCCAGGTAGCCGCCGATCATTACGAAATGTCCCTGGGCGATATTAAACGCCTTGGAGCTTTTGAGTATGATTACAAAGCCGATGGCGATAAGGGCATAGACCATGCCCAACCCGAAGCCGGTTACCACTAATTGCAGAAAGGAAGTAATCAGTCGGCCTCCTTGACAGATTTTATACCTATAGTAGTCTTAATTATCCCCGTCCTTCCGTCCCGGTATCTTATCTGACCTTCTATCGGCACTTCGGTTTTACCGCTGTAAATAGCCTCGATAAGGCCGCCGTAACGTTTTTCCAGGAACGTCCTCCTCAGTTTCCGGTTCCTGGTCAACTCTGACTCATCAGGGTCAAACTCTTTATGCAGATTGACATATTTTCTGACCCGGCAGCCGGTCGGCAGGTCTTTGTTTACTCTGGCTATTTCCTGCGCGACCAGTTCGTAGACCTCCAGCTTCTGGGAAAGGTCTGTAAAAGTGGTATGGGGCACCTTTTGCCCGTCAGCCCAATGGCCGACATTTTCATGGTCTATGATGATAATCGCTGATGGATACTCTCTGCCCGGTCCCGCCAATATCCAGGCATCTTTGATATACGGGCCGAATTTCAGCCGGCTTTCTACATCTTGCGGTGCCAGTTTATCCCCGCAGGTGAGTTCGACAATATCTCTGAGTCGGTCCACGAAAACCAGACGTTTATCCGCAGTAAAATATCCGCTATCACCGCCATGGAACCATCCATCTTTGAGAACCTCCACGGTAGCTACAGGGTCGTTATAGTAACCCAGGAAAGTGCCGGGCTGCCGGCTGATAATCTCCCCGGCTTCGGTAATCCGGGTCTCCGCTCCGGGGTTAAGCCTGCCGACCGTATTCGGACGAATATCATCGTTGCTGGCTCCGGCCAGCGCTCCACCCTCCGTCGACCCGTAAAGGCTTTTCAGAGGCACTCTTAAAGCATGATAGAATCTGATAACATCCGGGCTAAGTATCGACCCGGCCGTATAGCATATCCTGGCATTGGGAAGCCCGAGACTGTCCCTGATAGGCCTGAACAAAAACAGGTTCCCCAGCGTATCGAGCACGCTCCAGAGCGGCCCCGGTTTCTGATTTTTAAATTTGAAATCGGCCATCTTGTAGCCTACGGGCATGAACAGGCGGTAAGTGAGTTTTTTAAGAAAATCGGCACCCTGAATCCTTGATTGTACCCAGCTGGCCTGCCTCTCCCAGAGGCGGGGGCTATAAAATATCATCGTCGGCCCTATCTCGCGAATATCCTGCTGTTGAGTATCCGCCTCTTCAGGAAAGTTAATGGTACTGCCTGAAAGCAGGTGGCAACCTAGGCCGAACCATTTCTCGAATATCCAGGCCGGTGGCAGATACGAGACCACATTATCTGTCTCAGACCACGCGTCCAGATGCAGGTAATACTCGGAGCCGTACCGTATCGTCTTGAATGAGTGCATGGCTCCCTTGGGGACCTCGCAGGTTGTCCCGGAAGTGTAGATAAGAGAGCATACATCATCAGCATTCCCGCTGGCTATGTTTTCCTCGAATAGACCAGGGTGGCTTTTTTCATAATCGTGCCCCAAATCAAGCACTTGCCTGTACCCGATAATCGCGGTGTTCTGGTAATGGGAAAGACCCTTGTGCCGCCAGTAAATGATTTTCTTTAACAACGGCAACTCGTTCTTTATCTGGAAGAATTTATCGACCTGCTCCTGGTCCTCGACAAAGGCGAAAGTAGATTCGGAATTGTTTGAGATGTGCTTTATCTCTGACCCCGTTAAATCAGAATACAACCCCACGCTAATTCCGTGAATGGATTGAGCCGCCAGTTCGGCGAAATACCACTCCGGTGCGTTATCACCTACGATAAGCAGCTTATCTCCAGCCTTAAAGCCTAGTGAAAGTAAACCGAGTGCCAGGTATTTTACACTAAGGTAGTAGTCTTGCCAGGTGTAAGACTGCCAGATGCCAAGGTGCTTGCGGCGCATTGCCTTGTGCCGGTTGCCATATTTTTCATAGTTATACTTGAGTACCTTGGGCCAGGTATCACCTTTACCAGTGTTTTCCTGGCTGATTTCAGTAATCATTGGCGAAACCTTTCCATTCAGGAAAGCCATCTTTTCCTTCGCCGGTAGTGTTTGACATCACGGAAACTCCTTTGAGTTCCTACCGCCGATAGCCCCATATAAAATTCCTTGACATCCTCATTGTCCTTAAGCTTCTCGGCGAGACCATTGAGGACTATTCGGCCGTTTTCCATCACATAACCATAGTCGGCGATGCCCAGGGCTGCTTTGACGTTTTGCTCCACCAGCAACATCGAAACTTTTTGCTCTTTATTGATCTTTTGGATAATTTCAAATATTTCCTGCGCTGCGAGTGGCGCCAAACCCAATGACGGTTCATCCAGGAGCATGAGTCTGGGATTTGCCATCAGGGCCCGGCCAATCACTAGCATTTGTTGTTCTCCTCCCGATAAATACCCGCTCGTACGGCGGCGAAAGTCTTTTAGTTTGGGGAAATAACTATAAACCATCTCCAAGTCATGCTTGACCGCACTCCGGCCTTTGTGTAAGTAAGCGCCGACATATAGATTTTCCTCTACGCTGAGATGCTCCAGGACTCTCCGTCCTTCCATAACCTGGGATACACCGATAGCTGCTATATCCTCTGGTCCATACCTGTCAATCCTCCTGCCATCGAGAGCAATATTCCCGCCGGTTATCTCGCCCTCTTCTGTCTTCAACAGTCCAGAAATCGACTTAAGCGTGGTCGTCTTGCCACCGCCGTTAGCTCCTATTAGAGCTACGATTTTCCCATCACCTACCTCAAGCGATACGCCGTGTAAAACCTGGACCACCCTCATATAAGCGACTTCAATATTGTTTACCTGCAGCATCGGTTCTACCCTCGTTGTAATATCATAAGAATTCTCTAGCTAAGTCTTTAATTCCTCACCCAAGTAGGCTTTAATTACCTCCGGGTTGGACTTAATTTCCGTCGGAGTGCCCTCGGCGATTTTATGACCGAAGTCGAGAACAACTATCCTATCGGCAATATCCATAACCACGCCCATATCATGTTCTACGAGGACAATGCTCTTGATACCGTTTTTCAGGACCGGTGTGTCCGGATAGGTATCTCCCTGTCCTTCGTATACGTCGATGATGAAGCGGGCGATGTCCTCCTTTTCCTCAAGGTTCATACCTGCCATGGGTTCATCCAGCAGCAGGACTTTCGGTTCCAGCGCCAGCGCGCGTCCCATCTCTACCCTCTTGCGCATCCCGTAAGACAGTATGCCGACCACTCTTTTCCTGATGGACTGGATTTCCAGGAAATCTATAATCTCCTCAACTATCTTGCGGTGCTCGATTTCTTCCCGATGCGACCAGCCGAAATAGATAGCGCCGGTGACGAAGCTCTGCTTCATGAGCACGTGGCGCGCCGCCATTATATTGTCCTGCGTGCTCAGACCGGTATAAAGCTCGATATTCTGGAAGGTCCTGGCGACGCCGAGCCTGGCCAGCTTGTCCGGACGCATGCTGGTGATTTTCTTACCATCGAAATAGATTTCGCCCTTCTGTGGTTTGTAGAAGCCGTTGATACAGTTGAGGAGGGCCGTCTTACCGGCACCGTTAGGGCCGATGATTGCCAGTATCTCGTTATCCCTGACTTCCAGGCTGATATCGGTGAGTGCGCGCACACCGCCGAAGCTTAATGAAATGTTTTCGATACTTATCCGGACCTTCTTATCGGTCTTAGCTGTTGCCGAATCGACTACTTGAGTCACAAACGTCTTCCTATTTTTTACTATTGTCTCTTTTCCCTGCGGTATCCTTAATCCGGCATCGCCGCTGATACAAAATCTATTGCTAGCAAAATCCGGTAACTTTTTTCAATAATCCGTCGCATTAAACCGGTCGATAATTACCATAAAATGGTCACAAAGCATCGTAGGTTAAGTAGTTTTTTTACAATCCCAACCTTCTTTAACTGCGGTATTATATTTTTCTTCAATACTATTAAGGAGTATGAATATGATGAATTTTATACCAAGTATGAAACATGAGACCTTCTAGTTAAATACCCTAAAAAGGGTATTATTTGACATTTGAAAAAGATAGTGATATATATTCCATATATGGAAAGAATGACTAAAAGAGATTATCTTGAAGTCTTCAATCTTATTTACGATGCCAACCGGTGCGAAGATATGGATGGCATTGTTGGTACCATTTGCCCTTCTATTATGCAGATGTTCCATACGGAATGCTCTACTTTTCAACTCATTGAGGGATACCCGCGGCACATTAAAATAGCCGAATCGAGGTCGTTTAAATCGGATGGTCTAAATCCTGTTGAAGATAAATATAATCCGTCGCTGTATAAGGACGGATATTTCCAATTCTCTCCTTTGCTAAAAGAAGCTGCTTCGTCCTCAAAAAGCATCTATAAAATCGGTGACTCTATTTCTTTGAGAGACTGGGAAAATTCAGACTTCTATAATGAATTTATATCGCCTCAGCATTTATACTGGGAGATGTTCCTGCCGTTGCGCCGAAAAAACAACCTCGAAGGCATGATTACTCTATGGCGTTCCAGGAAACAGCCGGATTACAAGACAAGTGACCTATCTAAAGCTGAGATACTTACACGCTATCTGATGCTCACTATAGATAATATCAAGAAAATTTCTAATATTAATATTTTAAAACAACAACTCCAGTTCACTAATGAGGCCAAGAATCAAGGCCTTTTTATGCTGGACCACAAGCTGAAACCTATCTACTCCGACACCAAATCACGGGAAATCTGTCTATATTTGTTCAGTAGAACACAGCCCAGCTTACTTGACATTGAAAAAGGTGAATTCCCTATCCCGTCCTGTATCATCAGTGATTGCTGTGACCTTCTTAATCTGCTTAAAGCCGAGGAACGGCTGGCACTGTGGCCGAAAGAAAGAATCGTGTTCACGGGTAACGGCAAACGATTCCGGATAGAATGCTCGATCATATGGAAAACCGACCGATTAATCACATTACCTCGCTTCCTGATTACTCTTACTGATTTGACCAATAAAAAGACACTGGAAGCTAACCTGCAGGCAAGATTCAGCCTTAGCCGGAGAGAAATAGATATTGTTTACTGCGTTATCGCGGGTATGTCTTACGGCGAGATAGCGGAAGAGCTATATATCAGCAAGCTAACGGTGCATACGCACATCAAGAATATATACCGTAAGCTAGGTGTCAAGAATAAAATGGAATTATGCAGATGCGTTCAATCAACAACCTGGCTGATGTAATTATTCGAAAATAATACAATTAAGAAAAGCTCTATCTCTTGCCTCAAGGCGTATTCTAGCTGGAGCCGGAATTCCAATAAGTAGAACTTTTTCAACCTCGTTTTGGCTAAATCCCAATATAATAAAGAGTCGTATTAAACAAAATAAGCTATTGTGTAAAAAGGTCCCTTTTTTATCGTTTGATTTGACTTCACATTAAGTAATGGAATAATCTACACTAAATATTAACATGCCTAAGATACGCTAAATTATATAAAGAAGTCGGATATTGAAAAAAATCTAATAGGAGGAAATCCCATGTCGATTAAGCATAATCCTATTTTCCCTTGTGAAGGAGCCTGGTCTGATGGTAACGGACACTTGCTCTGTCTGGATACAGGAAGCTGGCGCGTTGACCGTCCCATACTAGATAAACAAGGGTGTAACTATTGCGGTCTCTGTGCATTATACTGTCCTCCGCAATGCTTGAAAGATATGGGTGACCATTTCGAACCTGACCTCGACTTCTGCAAGGGTTGCGGGATTTGCGCCAGGGAATGCCCGCGTAAAGTAATCTCTATGGTTCCAGAAGGAGAATTCGATGACATTAGCTCAAAAGGGAAAAGTTAGAGTAATCACCGGAAATTCAGCAGCGGCTTACGGAGCTATGCTTTGCCGACCAGATGTAGCTACGTCCTATCCTATAACTCCGATGAGCGAGGTGGCTGAACAGCTTTCAACGTTTCGGTCTAATGGTCTGACGGATACTGAAATGGTTGAAGTAGAGGGTGAAAATTCAGCCATGAATGTTGTTCTTGGAGCCAGTATGGCCGGTGGTCGCGTTTTTACCGCAACTTCTTCTTGGGGTTTATCGTTTATGTATGATGCAGTACAGCACGCGTCTGGATATCGGGCTCCGATAGTCATGGTGATTGCCAATCGTGAGTCACCAGGTATTCTGGCAGTCTCGGGTGGACAACAAGATATCATCAGTGTGAGAGATACCGGATGGATACAGGTAATCGTCGAAGAAGGTCAGGAAATCCTTGATATGGTAATCATGGCTTTCCGGCTGGCAGAAGACTATGATATTCAACTCCCTGTAATGGTGAATTACGATGGATTTTACCTTTCTTACATGGCAACAGCAGTTGAAATCCCGGAACAACGGGATGTTGACCAGTTTCTTTCTGTTCTGAAACAACAACCCAGGCGTCAGACTTTAGAGCCGGGTAGAGCTCTAGGCTGCGGTACTCATGGTATTGATCTGGGGTTTGTAGAATTACGCTATCGACAATGTATGGCCATGGAACGAGTCACCACTAAACTAGATGATATCGACAGGGAATTTAGCGAATATTTCGGGAGAAGCTATGGTGGCCAGATTGAAGAATATCGAACGGATGGTGCTGAAATCATCATTGTTACATCGGGAGGAGCCGCCGGAACAACGCGGGTGGTGGTTGATAGCAAGAGAGAAGAGGGTATTAAGGTTGGACTGGTTAAATTAAGGTTATTCCGCCCCTTCCCACGAAAACGTCTGGCGGAAGTACTAAAGGGAAGGAAAGCTATAGGTGTTATCGACCGCAGTGTCGGTTTTGGCTGGAACTCTGGTCCGATGTATATGGAGTTAAGAGCCATAACTCCGGAAATTGGAATTATTCCCATGTTAAGTTATATCGATGGACTGGCTAATCTGGATATTACAATACCACATATCGAAAGAGTGGTAGATGAAGTCCATAATGCTGCTCAGGGGAAACCTTACCAGGAAGTAACCTGGATTCCTTTAGAAGAATGAGGTAGAAAATGGTTCAGGAAAAGAAAAGGAAATTAAAAGTATTCGACTATTTTTATGAAGCGGAAGAGCAATTCTCCGGAGGGCTTGCGTGGTGTGCCGGATGTACACTGGAACTTGCCGCCCGATTTGTACCAAAAGTATTAGGTAAGGATATTATACTGGTTGGCTGCCCGGGTTGTTCTGCGCCGGTTTTTTACGGGCAAAACCGTGGAGCCTGGCATCGTATGGCTTACTTCAGCAGTTTGATGACTGGAGTTGCCTCCAGCGCTACCGGAATTTCACGGTACTATAGAAAAATAGGCAAGGATGTTACTGTAGTTTGTTTCACTGGTGATGGTTGTAGTGCGGATATTGGTTTTCAACCTCTCAGCGGTGCTGCGGAAAGAAACGAAAAAATCATATATATTACTTATGATAATGAAGGTTACATGAATACCGGGTACCAGAGGAGCAGTACTACTCCCCTAGGAGCCTCAACCAGCACAACTCCAGTAGGTACTGCCAGCCAGGGAAAACTAACACCGGCAAAGAATGTACCGCTGTTGATGGCTATGCAC
>Ga0307419_10001669_pt1 | contig 11434 bp, 12 predicted proteins | sample SalMarWE160230MG_2_FD_202512 | JGI IMG/M metagenome (GOLD analysis project Ga0307419, IMG submission 202512) | Salt marsh sediment microbial communities from the Plum Island Ecosystem LTER, Massachusetts, United States - WE1602-30 | ecosystem: Environmental > Aquatic > Marine > Intertidal zone... | reverse complement strand
GTTTTGTTGATTTTATCCATTGTAAAGATTCAAACTTCTTCATTTAGAAAACGCATAAGGAGGGGAATATGGCCACCAGTACAAAATCAGCAAAAATAAAGTATACAAAAGACGTAAGCGGTTTAATTCTTGCATTAATCGGGGTAGCTATGATAGGTCTTGTGGAGATTGGTTGTCTTACTAAAACCATAGAGATAATAGGCATTGTGCTGTGTATCTGTGGAGCTGGGGTTTTGGTAGCACCCGAATAATAAACTTAATATAAAATGAACTTTAAAGGAGGGTTTACACTATAAAAACCCTCCTTTTTTAAACATAGAAAATTTATATAGATGTGTTAAAATATGTTAAATGACCGATAATCCAGTAAAAACGCCGGTTTATCCCGCTAAAGGCGGGGTCAGAGTGCGGTTTGCGCCTTCGCCAACCGGTTTTTTTCACATTGGTTCAGCCCGAACCGTGCTCTTTAACTGGCTTTTTGCCAGACAAAACAACGGCAAATTTATTTTAAGAATTGAAGATACGGATATTGAACGTTCATCCCCCGAATACGAAAAAGACATTCTTAAGGGAATAAAATGGTTGGGTTTAGACTGGGACGAAGGACCAACCCCGCTTGAAAGCGGGGAATTTCCAATTTCCAATGATCAATTTCCAAAGTATACCGGTGATTATGGGCCGTACAGACAATCGGAAAGGTTAAATATTTATGAAAAATATCTCAAGCAATTATTGGCTGAAAATAAGGCCTATTATTGTTTTTGTCCAAAAGAGCAGTTGGAATCAGACCGCCAAGCAATGTTGGCCCAGGGGTTGGCGCCAAAGTACAGCGGTCGCTGTCGTTCCTTAAGGAAAACAGAAAGTGAAAAAAGAATAGCCAATAATGAGCCGGCCGTAATTCGTTTTAAGATACCCGAGACGGAAATAGAATTTAATGACTTGGTTCGGGGGAAGGTTAAATTTGATTCTTCCTTGATGGGTGATATCGTAATCGCCAGAAACTTGAAGTCGCCTTTATATAATTTCTCGTCGGTGGTTGACGATTTTGAAATGAAAATTAATTACGTTATTAGAGGCGAGGAACATCTCTCCAATACGCCCAAGCAAATTCTCGTTCAAAAAGCCCTTGGATTTGAAACGCCGGAATATGCCCACCTCCCGTTGATCCTTACGCCGACCCGCGCGAAATTATCAAAGCGTTTTCTGGAGAGCTCGCTTAATGATTATAAAAAGCAGGGTTATCTGGCGGAAGCAGTGGTGAACTTTTTGGCCTTGCTTGGTTGGCATCCGAAAGACGACCGGGAAATTTTATCAATGGATGATTTAATAAACGAGTTTAGTTTGAAACGGGTGCAAAAAGCAGGAGCGGTTTTCAACCTTGAAAAATTAGACTGGCTGAATAATCAATACATTAAAAAAATGAAAGCTGCCGATTTAGCCAGGAGAATTAAAAATTTCATTCCGCCGGAATGGAGCACCAAGGAAAAAAAGGAATTATTGGTAAAAGCGGTGGCCGCGGAGAAAGAAAGGATAAAACAACTTAGCGATTTCAAGGAACTGGCGGATTTCTTTTTTGAATTGCCGGATTATGAAGTAAATCTTTTAGCTTGGCCGCGGCCAGTGCCCGCCCCATCTTCAGAGGAGGGGGCAGAGGAAGTTCAGATAGACAAAGAGAAAATTCTGGCAAATTTAAAACTTTTAACCGAAGAAACAAATAAAGTTTTCAAGGCCGATTTTAACAATGAATCATTGGAAAAATTAATTACACCGCTAACGGAAGTTTGGGGCAGGGGAGAACTGCTTTGGCCCTTGCGGGTAGCTCTGTCGGGAAAAGAAGCGTCGCCCGGACCATTTGAAATTATGGAAGTTTTGGGCAAAGAAGAAACAATAAAACGGCTTGAAACCGCCATTCAAAAACTTGAGTGATTATTTTTATGAATAAATTTTCTAAAAAATTGTTTTTTTGTTTGTTTATGCTTTCTACTTTCTACTTCCTACTTCCTACTTCGCTGTACGCCGCTACGCCCGATGAGCTGAAAAAAGCCATAGATGAAAAATCCCAACAGCTTCAGGAGATAAACAGTCAAATCAAAGAAAATCAGAAAACCCTTGAAACCGTTCAGGGTCAGGGCCGGACCCTCCAAAATGAAATCAAGCAGACAGATTATAATATTAATCAGCTTAATTTGGGCATCCGCTCCAGTGAAGTCACCATTGATAAACTGGCTTTGGAAATAAACTCTCTTCAATATGAAATCGCCGATGCTGAAGCGGAAATCAATCTGAAAAGAGAAGCCATTGCAAAAATTCTTCAGGAATTTCAAAAAACCGAAGACGAAACGCCATTGGTTATTTTTTTAAGAAGCAAGAGTTTGGCGGATAGCGTCTTTGAGGTGCAAAATCTGGCGGACCTCAACACCGGTTTAAGAACGGAAATTGAAAATTTAAGGCAGGTTAAAGAAGAAATGGCGGATAAGGTGAGCCAGTCGGCTAATAAGAAAAAATTAACTGAGATAGAAAGCGGTAATTTAAAAAATAGGAAAGTGATATTGAGCGACGTAAAAGAGGAAAAGAAAAGTTTTTTAACGCAGACGAAAAATCAGGAAAAAATTTATCAGAGTATAATAAACGATTTACAGGAAAAGCAGATGGAGCTTGCCGAAGAGATTAACATTTTGGAAGAAAATCTGCGTTTCAGTTTTGACCCGAGCGTTTTGCCCAGTAAGCGTCCCGGCGTTCTGGCCTATCCGCTTACCAGCATCTACGTGACGCAGGAATATGGTCAGACCGCTTTTGCCAGATGGGCTTATAAAACTGGATTTCATAACGGTATGGATTTTAGGGCGACTATAGGTACTCCTGTACTAGCGGCTGAAGATGGAGAAGTGATGGCCGTAGGTGACAACGGTAACGTCCAGTACGGAAAATATATTTTAATAAAACACAGTAATAATCTGGCGACTCTCTATGGTCATCTGTCGCGGCAAATTGTTAAAAGCGGAAGTACGGTGAAAAGGGGACAGGTAATAGGCTATTCCGGTAATACGGGCTACTCTACTGGTCCGCATCTTCATTTTGGCGTCTATTGGGCCTTGAGCATTAAAATGCAGACTTTCTCAGGCGCTGGTCTGGTGCCGGTCGGTGTAACTGTCAACCCGGGGGATTATTTGTGATATAATATATTTGTGATATAATATTCTTATGCCCGGTAACATTACTTTGATAGCCTTGTTTTTGCCAAAAACAAAATAAAGAGAATGGCTGGGTAAAAATCAACAAGATAATTAAACAATTGCTTCGTCCAAGAACTCAATTTATTGAGTTATTAAGTTGAAGTAATATTACTGGGTATGCCAGAAATTATACAAAAACTATCTGTTTTCTTGAATTATTTCAGCGCCTGGTTTGACCAGTATATTGGGTCGGGTTTAAATTCTTTCCTTAAAGCCCTGGGAAACCTGTTCATAATGATTCTGCAGTTTTTCATTGACGTTATTAAGTGGATTATGTCTTATCTGTAGGCAGGGAAGCGACGGAGCTTGTTTAAATTGTAAATATATATCCGTCGCGAAATAATGCTTTTGCGACGGATAGTATATTTGTTTTATAATGATTAAGCCAAGAGTACATTTCATTGGCATAGGCGGTATTGGAACCAGCGCATTAGCCCGCTGGTTTTTATCTCATGGTTACAATGTATCCGGCTCGGACGTTTCTTCTTCGGAAATAACTAAAGATTTAAGAAAACGCGGGGTAAGGATGTTTATCGGGCATCAGGCAAAAAACGTGCCCCAGAACACGGATTTGGCGATTTTCAGTGCAGCCATACCCAAGCATAACTCTGAACGCCGACGGGTGGCTAAATTAGGCATTCCCGTTAAATCTTACGCCGAAACGGTAGGTAGTTTAACCAAACAGTATAAAACAGTGGCCGTGGCCGGCAGTCATGGCAAAAGCACCACTACTGCCCTGCTGTCCTTGATTTTAATTAAAGCTGGCCTTGACCCCACGGTTATTATAGGCACCAAATTAAAAGAATTTGGTTCGACAAGCTCACCACAAGGCAGCAATTTTCGAAACGGCAAGGAAGATTATTTTGTTTTGGAGGCAGACGAGTACAACCAATCATTTCTTAACTACTCCCCTACTGCCGCCATAATCTTAAATATTGACGCCGAACATCTTGATTTTTATAAAAATTTAACAGGAGTAAAAAATGCCTTTTTAAAATTTATTAAAAACATCCAACCCCAAGGCATATTAGTGCTGAACAAAGACGACAAAAACCTTTTTAGTTTGAAAACCAAAATTCAAAAAATAGCCAAAAAAAATAACTTAAAAATTTCCTGGTATTCACGGCGTTCTCCTATTTTTACAAGACTGAATCATATTTTAAAAATCCCGGGCGAACACAATGTCCAGAATGCTTTAGCGGCTTATACTCTGGCTAAGGCATTAAAGATAAAAGATAAAGACATATTTAACGCCATTGGCCGTTATCGCGGGGCCTGGCGACGAATGGAACACAAAGGGAAATTGGAAATTGAAAATTGTAAATTGAAAATTGCGGTTTATGACGATTATGCTCATCACCCTACCGAGATTAAAGCTACCCTGTCTGGAATAGCCCGAAAATGGCCAAAAACGGGCCTAATTTGCGTTTTTGAGCCTCATCAAGCCAAACGGCTATCCTTGCTTTTTAAGGAGTTTTTAGGGGCTTTTGACAGCGCAAATGCTTTAGTTTTAATGCCCATTTATCAAGTGGCTGGTCGCGATAAAGTGTCGCAAAATGTAAACTCTAAGAAGCTCGCTAATTCTATTAATCGCCGTTTATTATCGCAACCAAAGAATATACGTCTTAATAAAGTAATTTATCTTTCTGATCCTAAAAAACTACTTAGAACAATAAATCTTATAGGCCAAAACTTGAAATTTAAAACTATTATTGTAGTAATGATGGGCGCTGGCGATATTTACAAACTAACGGATAAATTGATAAAATAAGACAATCTTTCTCTGTAATATCTCTACTTTTATCCATATTTATCTATTTAGAAATAGAAATATAGATAAAGATGGATAAAAATTGATAAATATAGAAAAAAATAATGTATTACAGCAACCTCCAACATTTTAAAGGAATGTCCGGCTATGAAATTGATGGCGTTTGGTATCCGCGAGTGACTAAAATCGTGGATATCAAATCAAAGCCGGCTTTATATAAATTTTATGCGGAGATGGGCAATTTTGGCAAAAGCGAGGCAGTCAAAAAACAATCAGCCAGCGAGGGCACGCTTATTCATGAAACAGTTGAAGATATTTTAATGGGGAAACAACCGGAAATCAGCCCGACCATTAAGCCGGCCATTGACGCTTTTATGAAATTCCTTGAGGAAAAAAACATTCAGGCAGATGCTGAATTTGTGGAAAAACAAGTTATCAATTTTGACGAACGCTATGCCGGCACTTTAGATGCTCTGGCTTTGATTGACGGAAAATTCGGAGTTTTAGACATTAAAACATCACAGGCAATTTATCGGGATTATAATTTACAGACAAGCGCTTATTTAGCGGCTGTGTTGAAGGATTTTAAAAATTTACAGACTCGCTGGATTTTACGGATAGACCAGACAAAAACTTGTCTGAAATGCGGCGCTACCCTCCGCGAAAAAGGCGGCCGGCAGAAAATAAAATTGCCGTGGATTAACGGCGCTTACAGTGCCAAAGCCAAAAATTGCGAACACGAATGGTCCGAGGTTAAAGGCGAAATTGAACTTAAAGAATTCCCCTACTGGCAGGAAGATTTCAAAGCATTTTTGGGCGCCAAACGGCTCTGGGAATGGGAGAACGATTATTGGCTACGGCAAGCTGGATATTTATAGAAATCTCTAATTTCTCTAAAAATAAAAAAAAGACCCTTGCTTAAGGGGTCTTGGTTTTTGTGTTGGAACACAAGCGTTAATATCATACTATACCTTTCCGAGGATCATATCAATAATTTTTTCTCTCGGCAGTGCCCCAAAGCTAGTGAGTTGCCCTTCAATTTCATAAAATAACTCACTCTTGTTACCCATAGAGAATGTTACGGTTACCACCCCCTTAATTCTTCCTTTCCGGATAGCTTTAAGAATTTTTTCAAATTCAATATCTCTCTCTGAGAGTTTAATTTTAACACTCATACTGCGCATACCAGTTTCCATACAATTCCCCTTTCTTTAAAAGAGTTTTTAAAGAGCAGCCATCCCAAGTGAGATGTCTGCTCTTTTTTTGACCAGTCACCCCCTTTAGATGCTGTTAAAGGTGTAGCACAACTATGTTATTTTGTCAATTGCCGGAGCACTTTTCAATTACAATTGGAGCGTGATTGAATTCGCGATTAACGAGACATCCTAAACCAAAGCTTAAACTACTGATTAAGAAAATTAATAGAAATAAAATTATATCGCGCTTATGATTTGTTAACCATTCTCTGATAGAAATAAAAATTCGCTAATCAATCTCTAATTCATTCGCGAATATTCGCGAATTTAATTCGGGACTGATTAGAGATTCAGATATTTGTCCCATTTTTCGTAAAGTTCCTTGGTGGCTTTCAAATCTCCTAAATTGTATTTGGCTATTTCCAGATATTTTTTGTCTTTGAAAAATCTGGCTACTTCATCACCGCTAATTTCTCCGGTTTTCGGACTTTTTATGCCGAATAACCGGCTCCATAAATGCAAACTTCCCCTTTTTCTTAAATTGCCGTAGAAGGTTAGTTGGTCAGCCAAATCAGTGTGGACACAGGTTCTCTGTTGATAAAAATACCGGCTTTCTGATAAATTTTTCGTCGGCTTGATTCCATGATAAGCGGAACGAATCATTAAGAACGGGCCGTCAAAAGCGCGGCCGTTAAAAGAAATAAATTCCTGATATTTCGGCGCAATTTCTTTCCAAAAATGTTCAAGCATTTCTTTCTCGGTCATTTGCTTGAATTTAATCATCCCCTCCCCGCCCGACTGAACGGCATCAGTCGTTCGGGCGGGTTCCGTGAAATCGGCGATGTTTTCGCCGGGCGCCTGAAAATAAATTCCGCCCTGATTTTTTTCGTAGTCCAAGGTGCCGATAACGATAATTTCGCCGGTTAAGGGCGAAAAACCAAGGCCTTCTTTCAATTCCTCCAATGATTCTTTGTATTCCTCTTCATTTCCCGATTCTTTCTTTATCCAACGAGTCAGAGCTTCTTTGGTTGTTTCATCAAAAGAATCAAAATCAGCGCCAATGGTTTCAATGTCAAATACGAGCTTGGAAGTTGACATAGTTTTGATTATAAAATAAAATTATATAAATTACTAATGGCGACCCCGCCCTCAATTTTGCGGGGTAATCCACGGCAATCCGCTTCGCCCATAACGGGGGTGTGCCCATTCGGCACTCGCAGATTGCGAGAGTAAAATATATTCATTCTAAATACAAAAGTTTATTATAAATATTTCAGCAAAATTGAAGCGGGGTGCTCATTTTTCTATCTAAAATTTGTTCGCCGCCGCTTCAAATTTTAGAGAAAAATGGCACATACAAAAGCAGGTGGTTCAACTAAATTAGGGAGAGATTCGGAATCAAAAAGATTGGGAGTAAAAAGACAAGAAGGTCAAACCGTTGAAGCCGGCGAAGTTTTGATTCGCCAGCGCGGCACCAAATATGTGCCGGGATTGAACGTCGGCCGCGGCGCTGATGATACCTTATACGCCCTGAAAGCCGGCATGGTAAAATTCCTTTCCAAAAAGAAAACCCGTTTTGACGGCAACAGATGCAAAATAAAGGTTATAAGTGTTGTGACGCCATAAATATTATGATGTTATAACGTTGATTTTTATTACTGCATTATTATTGCCAAATTACCACTAAGAATTTAGTCATATATGATGCGATCGCATCATATATGACTAAATTCTTTAAAAGCATTAAAATCGTCAGTGCGAGTGCGGTAGCGTGGTTCACGAATTACGACGCTGCGACATTAATTTTAATATTCGTCTTTATCCCCCCGCCTAAATTAATCTCTACTTGGTGTTCGCCAAGTTTTTTTATTGGTTTTTCTAAATTGACTTCAATATTATCATTAGAGACTGAAGCTGAAACGGATTTTTTAATATCTTCTTTAGTGACGGAGCCAAAAACCTCATCTTTTTCGCCGGTCTTTATCGTAAAACAAAACTCTCGTCCGGCTAATTCCTTAGCCAACGACTCCAATTGCTTTTTTGCTTCCTGCTCTTTTTTTTGCTGGGCGGCTTTTTGAGCTTCTAATTCTTTTATTTCTATATTAGCGGCTATTTTTGCCAGTCCTTTAGGGAATAAAAAATTCCTGGCATAACCGTCCTTCACATTTTTTACATCATATTTATTACCGAGAGCTTTAATATTTTCTAATAGAATAACCTTCATGAGCAGTTGTTCAAATGTAAAAATTAAAATTTAAAAATCAAAATGACAATGTAAAATCATAAAATTTTAACATTTTGAACTGTCATTTTACATTTTGATATTTACATTTTTAATTATTTTGAAATCTCCGATTTCAAGACTTCCACCGCTTTATCTAATTGAGGATCACGACCAGCTTCAATGTCGTCATCGTTTAAATCAACTTCATAATCAGGCGTTAAACCATTTTTTTCTATTAATTGTCCATTGGGCAGCAGCCAATGGGCAATAGTGATTTTAATCACCGAACCGTCTTTCAGGGTTTCAAGTTCCTGGACCGTTCCTTTGCCGAAACTCTTTTTACCGATTAATTTGATAGCGCGATTATCCCGCAAGGCGCCGGCCAAAATTTCCGAAGCTGAGGCTGAGCCTTCATTAATCAAAACCACCATCGGCATATCTTTGAAAAAACCGTTGCCGGAACTTTTGAACGTTTGTTTCTCGCCCGAAGAAAATTCTTCGGTGACCACTGTTTGGCCGGATTTCAAAAACCAGCTGGCCAAGTTTACCGCTACTTCTAAATAACCGCCCGGGTCGTCTCTTAAATCAAGGACGACTCCTTTTGGGTTTTCGGCAACCATTTCAATCGCCATCTGGTAAAAAAGAAGCGGCGCTGTTTCGTAAAAATTATAAAGCTGGATGTGAGCAATGCCATCATCAATCATTTGCCAATCCATTGTCGGAATTTGAATAACGTCTCTAATGATTGATATTTCTTTTGAATTATCCCAGCCATTTCTTGAGATGGTCAAAACTACGGTTGTCCCTTTTTTGCCGCGAATTAATTTAGCCGCTTCGTCAACGTTCAAGCCGGCGGTGATGGTATCATTAACTTTCAGAATTTTGTCATTGGCCTTAAGCCCGACTCTTTCGGCCGGCGTGTCTTTTAACGGCGCTATAATCACCAATTGTTCTTCTTTTATGCCGATTTCCGCGCCGATGCCGCTAAATTCTCCTGAAATATCCTCGTTGAATTTTTGCGCGTCGGCCGGCGGCATAAATACTGAATTCTGGTCTTTCAGGGCGTTTACCAAGCCGGAAACGGCGCCATAAAGTAAATCTTGATTGTCAATTTTATCCGCCGTTACGTATTTATCTTTAATTACCTGCCAAGCGTCCCAAAAAAGAGAAAAGTCAATCGCTTCGGGTTTGCCTTCGTTAAGGTTTGTCACGCCGCGGATAATGACAACTTGCGGTTTTTTTATTCCCTCTTGATAGCCAAAATAAAAAGAGCCGCCCATCAAGGCGATAATAACCGCAAGAGAGACACTAATTATAAAATATTGGTTTTTGAAAAATTTAGTCATTTTAATAATTTTATCAAATTTAATTTAGAAAATCCATCCTTGTTAAAACTTCATACTCCGCACCGCTTCTTTTAAGATGAGATTCCATTAAATCAAGAGATCCAGCAGTAAATGATAATTGGTGGATTGGATGATTAGATAATTGGTTAATTGGATAATCAGGTAATTCATTTGGCTGGAATCGCGCCAAAGTTAAATGAACGTTGAATAACCTGTTTTCCATTTTGAACCGAACACCGTTTTTTATTAATAAATCTTCCAAATATTTTTTTATTTCTCCCAATGACTCTGAGGTTTGTTTTGTCCCGCAAAGCCAAATCATTCGCGCCGGTTTATCAGGCGGCGCCATTATTATTTTTTCAAACTCAACGGTTGGCGCCGTAAATTCTTTGGCGGTTTCTTTGATTGATTGTAAAATCGGACCGATGGCTTCATCCGGTTGATTGCCTAAAAAAGAAATCGTTAAATGCCAATTATCCGGCGAAGCCCATCTGAAACTGGAGTCGTCCAGGATTTTTTCAACGTTAATCCGCTCAACTATCCGTGCTATTTTTTCTTTTATTTCTGTTGGCAGGTTTATGGCAATGAAAATTCTTTTCATAAATATTTCGAAATTCAGATTATAAATTTAATACTAGATTTAATACTAGATTTAAATCTAGTATTTTTATTCTGTGTTTCATGCTTCATGTTGCATGCTACAGGCCACATACTTTATACTTTAACAATGGGAATTCTTTACATTGTAGCAACGCCTATCGGCAATCTCAAGGATATTACTCCGCGGGCTTTAGAAACCCTGAAAGAAACTGATTTAATTTTATGCGAGGACACGCGCCAGACCATAAAATTACTGTCTCATTATAAAATTTCCAAGCCGTTAATCAGTTATTTTCAGCACAGTAAGATTTCCAGAATTGATTATATTTTGAGCCAGCTGAAACAGGGTAAGAAATTGGCTCTGGTGACTGATGCAGGCACGCCCGGTATTTCCGACCCGGGCAATAAATTAATAGAAAGTATTGTTAAAGAATTGCCCCTGGTTGGCATTATTCCCCTCCCCGGTCCCTCGGCCCTGACAGCCGCCTTAAGTATTTCCGGCTTTCCGGCTGATAAATTTATTTTTATGGGTTTTCCGCCAGCCAAAAAAGGCCGGGAAAAATATTTTCAGAAAATTTTGCAAGCCGAATATCCAGTCGTGTTTTACGAATCTTGCCACCGCATTTTAAAAACCCTTACGCAAATTAAAAACATACTGCATGCTACAAGTTACATGCCTCGTGTTTTAGTTTGTAGAGAGTTAACGAAAAAGTTTGAAACTGTTTACCGAGGTACTCTCCAAGAAATAATTAATCAACTTGGCAAGGATAAAAATCAATTAAAGGGAGAATTCGTGGTAATAATAAATAATCACTAATCAATCATGAATTAAATTCGCGAATATTCGCGAATGAATTAGTGACTGATTGGCGATTTATATGCCGGAAAAAGATTATTTGGAAATTTTAAAAGAGCGGGGCAAGCAATCGCATGTTTACAAAAAATACCAGCTGACCGGGCTGTTAATCGCCCAATTATTGGACGATGAAAAACACAAATCGCTTTATATTAAGCTGGCCCAAAAAAACAATAGCGATGATTTATTGAGAATTGCCAAAGATATT
>Ga0307419_10001665_pt1 | contig 11439 bp, 8 predicted proteins | sample SalMarWE160230MG_2_FD_202512 | JGI IMG/M metagenome (GOLD analysis project Ga0307419, IMG submission 202512) | Salt marsh sediment microbial communities from the Plum Island Ecosystem LTER, Massachusetts, United States - WE1602-30 | ecosystem: Environmental > Aquatic > Marine > Intertidal zone >... | reverse complement strand
TGAACCATGGTACTGGTATGGCTGCAGAGTTGCATAGACAGGAGCAGTGTTATCGAGGATCTGCAATTCCATACCCTGGTAAGCTGCATCACCTGTAAGAGGGGCTCTTATTCCAAGCCCGTTATTGGCTGCCGGCGTTAACTGAAATTCAAACCTGAAGATAAAATCGGAATACTCTTTGTCAGTATAGAGATTTCCTCCGCTACCCTCTTCAGGTTTAACAACAATTATTCCGTCTTCTGCAACATAAGCAGTCTTATCACCTGTCCAGTTATCAAGATTCCTTCCATTGAACAGAGAAACAAATCCTTCAGCTTTCTCTTCCGTTGTAAGGTTGTACTCTTTCTCTCTAATTTCTCTTACATATATATCCCTGAATCCCAGGTCGGTACCATGAGCCTGAAGTTCAATAGCCCCCTTCGGAAAGATGGGGATGCTGCGATCCCAGTAATTTTCCATAATCACATTATCCACGACAAGTTCTCCATTCAACCATACTGAAACATTCTCTCCAATCATAATTATTCTGAAAGTATTCCAGTCACCTATGGGGTTATCTGCCACCTTCAGTGGTTTTGACGGATTTTTCTGATTGTTATAGAGTCCTCCTGATCCGACCTGGGCTCCCGATTCCACTCGTGAAGTATCCCATATCTGGACCTGTGGTGAGCCCCTGAGATAAATGCCGCTGTCGCCTCCTTTTGATATTTTCCAGTCTACAAGTAATTCAAAATCACCATATTCCTTAATTGAGCAGAGGTTATCGCCGCTGCCGTTGAACCAGATACACCCATCTTTAACGGTCCAGTTACCTGAAACCCTTTTATCAGCCTCAGCCTGTTTTCTTGCCAGTTCAGCAGGCTTCATCTTAGCTCTTGCTACAGGGTCTTCAACCAGGCCCTGCCATCCGGTGAGATCTTTACTGTTAAACATCGGAACAAATCCCTCATCATCAGGCATGGTTTCAACGTATTTGCGAATCATTTCCCTGTCATAGTCGCTCTCCTGATCTTGCAGCTTTAACATTGCTTTTTCCAGTATCTCTTTCACATTTGATCCATACATCCCTGTATTTTCCCCTGAAGGCGGAAGAGCTATATTCATGGTTGCCCTGGCCGCCACAGAAGCTGTTGAAGGATCATCAAGATAATGTGCAACAAAGAATAGCGACTGGTATGTTTTAAGCCGTCCCATTTGACCAAGAATTGCATTTTTTCTTTCGGGAGTAAGAGCGTATGGCATAATCTTCCGGTAAAGAAGAAACTTCTGTTCATCAGGCAGGTATGCTGATCGAATCTGCCTGACATAACCATTAAATGCCGGCTCTTCATATGTTTTATTTCCTGATGCACAGATCTCATATAAAGCTGATGATGCTGAATAATCATTCCATGAGGTAAGGGTATTAAAACATATTTGTCTTATTCCGGAAGTACCATTCTCAAACTCTTTCAGCACAACAGCCAGGGCATCTCTCCCCCCTGTCTTTGCAAGTACGGGAATAAGTTTTTCACGATCTGAACCTGATGTCAGTGCTTGAAGGATTATCTGGGAACGTTTTTCCGGATCGGGTATTTGTCCGGCGGCTACTGCAATAGCATTCTGAATATCAGACACATAACCTTCATTTTCACTCTTAAACAACAGGTTCACCAGCTCGTCCTGGTCTCCTGGTCCTGCCAGGCTGGCAAGAGCCTTGAAGGCAACTGCTCTGACTTCTTCATCTGCCGCTGAAGTATATGGAAATATTACTTTGAAAAATTCAGGATCTTTTCTCCGGGCCAGCAGTTCAATTGCACTTTTTTTTGCTGCATTTGGACCCTCTTCCAGTACATTTTTAATCAGAGGCATCTCTTTGTTTCCAGCCAGGCTCTTCAAAGCTGTCAGGGCTGCATCCTGATCCGAAGGAGATTCGAATTCCATCATATATCCGATAAGCAGGGGTATTGCCTCTTCATCGCCTGCTTTAATAAGGGCCTGGGCAGCAGCACCTCTCACTGCAGTATCCTCATGAATGAGAGAAGCTTTAATCAAAGGTAATGCCTTTTCATCTCCAAGCCTGCCCAGCATATTAATGATCTCAGGCTTAGCAGCGGGTATTGCCTTTGGGAAGTACTTAATCCATGTATCAGTTGCTTCATTTCCCATGATGTAAGCCGACATGTTTATTGCCGCATTCCTGTAACCTGCATCGGGATGTGCTGCAGCTTTCAAAATATATGACATTGCATCTGCTCCATGGAACATAACATAGGTTTCAAGAGCTGCAGATTTGGTATGCATATTCAGCCTGTCATTACATTTGCTGATTAGAAGCTTACATATCTTGTCCATTATTTTTATATCGCCGTAAGCTGCAGTGTGTTGTGCATAAACAAGCAAGGCTGAGGCAGCCCCGGTCCTCTCCCAGCGGAACTGTACCTTTTTCGCCGCATCCATCAGAATAAAATAGGCTTCATTACTCCGGCTCCTGGCAAGGGCATTATAAGCTGAAGCTTTAATATCAGGATCATCTGATGACGCCCATGAAATATATTCATTGACTGCAGTTTGAGAGTTCATTGCTGCCAGTGCATTCATCACCGCCGCAGCACATGGCAGCTCGCTATTTTTCAATGATTCTGCAAGCAGGCTCTCTGCCTTTTGTCCGCTTATTGCCGTTATTGCTGCCAAAGCAGAATTACAAAGCTGCCTGTCAGTTAAATATTGGTTTAATTCTTCAACAGATTTATCTCCACCTATTATCTGAAGCTGTTTCATGAAGAAATCCTTTACAAAGTAATTGTCTTGTTCAGATATCTTTGAAATACAAATATTTTCCCAAAGGGCTCTCTCTTTTTGCTTCTCTTTCTGCGACAGAAATCTCGAGAATGATTCAACGGCAAAACGTGGTTTGGTATCATCACCGGTCCCGGGAGGTATTATCTGATCACAAATTTCCCTTATTCCTTCTTCACCCAGAGAAAGCATATCTCCCATCAGTTTATCTGTATACTTTACATCACTGGCCGGAAGCTGTGCAAGCAAATCAGCAATTTTTGTTTCGAGTATCCTCTCGTCCTGTGAAAAAGTATTTGAATTAAGAAGGAGAAGAGAGATAATACAGAAAGATAAACTCTTTATTTTCATTTTTTTTAATTTATTGTTTAGCACCTAAACAAATTCCTTGTCAGATTTTCCATGGATTACGCATAGGCTGGTCTATAAGCCTGTTAGCAGCCTCATCATCGATAAACTGCTGTAATATAGGATTATAATTTAAATTCCTGCCCAATCTCAATGCAATAACGCCCAGATTGACTATTGAGCATGATCTGTGTCCGTTGGCTTCATTAAGGGCAAATTTCTTCCTCGTCAATACCGATTCTGTAAAGTCTGTGACCTGGGGTTCAGGGTCTGGTAATGAGTTAATAAGCTTATCCATATCCTTAATATCCGATCTGAAGCCTTTAAAGACCTTCCCATCAGGTCCCTCAATATATGCAGCATTTTTATCGCGGTTTTCACCATCAAGTATGATTTTACAACCGTCATCATAGGTATATGTTATTCTCCGCCAGGTACCAACGGCATCATAATGCTGCTGAGGTGCATCTATTTCCACTGAAACAGGGCCTGTATTATCTTTACCGAGAAGGTATTGCACCGGATCAAGATAATGTTGTCCCATATCTCCCAGTCCTCCGCCGTCATAATCCCAGTATCCCCTGAATTTTGAATGGACACGCTCAGGGTTGTATGGCTTATATGGTGCCGGGCCAAGCCAGAAGTCATAATCCAGCTCATCAGGTACAGGTTCGGGGTGCAGGTTATGCTGGCCGGTCCAGTAGAATTTCCAGTCAAAGCCTGTTATACCGCTTACTGTCACTTTAAGAGGCCATCCAAGGGCGCCGCTGTCAACAAGTTTTTTTATGGGTTTCACTGTGGTTCCCATACCATAAAACTGGTCCTCAAACCTGAACCATGTGTTCAGACGAAACATTCTCCCGTATCGCTGAACAGCTTCAACAACCTTTATCCCCTCTCCTATAGTACGTGTCATAGGTTTCTCACACCAGATATCCTTCCCGGCCTCGGCAGCTGTTTTTGCTATTATACCATGCCAGTGAGGGGGTGTTGCTATATGGATTATATCGATATCATCCCGTGCTATCAGATCACGAAAATCATGGTACCCGTCTATATTACCTCCGGCCAGGGCAATTGCCTGGTCGAGGTGATTCTTATCGACATCGCAGACTGCCAGGAGCTTTGTTCCTCCATAATTGAAGTGGCCACGGCCCATCCCTCCTACTCCGATAATGCCTTTAGTAAGCTGGTCAGAGGGAGCAGTATAGCCCCTTCCTCCAAGCACATAACGTGGAACTATTGAAATTGTAACTGCTGCAGCGGCTGTCTTCTTAAGAAAAGCACGTCTGCCTGATTTTGTGTGATTCATACTTTCTTCAGTGTGTATATGGATACAATAAACAGATAGATCATACAGAGGACAAGAAGTGACATTCCAATGGCAACATTGCTCATGTCGCTTATCCATCCTATCATGAGTGGAATTACTGCCCCGCCGCTGATTGCCATCATCACCAGTCCTGATATTTCATTGCTTCGTTCCGGAAACTTTCCTATTGTTATGGAAAATACCAGAGGCCATATGTTTGCTACGGCAAGGCCAATAAGAAATACAAGCACCCATGCCATGAATGTGGACTTAACAAATATTATCATAACCAGGCATAAAATACCAAGTAATGAGGTCCATATAAAGAATTTATGCGAGGAGAGCTTTGTGAGCATGATAGCGCCGGCAAAAGTTCCAAGCATACGGCCCAGGAAATACACGCTTCTGCCTGATTCGGCAGCAATCTGTTCAATACCAAAGTGTTTGATAAGATACTGCCCTGAATTTGAATTGAATCCGACATCAACACCAACAACCACAAAGATAGCAATCACCATAAGGAGTATATAGTTATTGCCCAGCAGTCTGAAAGATGAGGAGAGTGATGGTTTAAAATCCTGCTTTGATTCCTCAATTTTAACCGATCCAAGCCATATTACAGTAAGGATTGATACAATCCCAAAAACAAGGAACATGAGTTTCCAGTCGCCGAATTTTAAGGCAAAGAAAGCTGCTGCCGGAGCGCCAATCATTGAACCTATTGCTTTAACAAACTGGGAGAAGCTCAAGAAACTTGACCGTTTGTTTCCCGGCACGACATCCACCATGAGAGGGTTTGCAGAGACCTGGACAATGGTATTTCCTATTCCCAGAAAAGCAAATCCAATAAGCACCGTGGCAAATGAATAGATAAAAAATGGTATTAGTAAGCCCAGTGCCGTTACTCCCATGCCTATATTCAGCATAAAACGCTTCCCCAGGCGTGATTGCATCACTCCGACAGGTACTGAGAGCAGTAGAAACCAGAGAAAAGCGGCGGAGGGTATAAGCTGTGCTATTGTTGCACTCAGGCTCATGTCAGCGCTTACACGGTCAACACCAATGCCCACCAGGTCAACAAAGCTCATGACGAAGAATCCCATCAGAACAGGGGCAATCTTCGAAATTTGGATTTTTTGTGTGGTCATGTTATTATGGTTCAAGATTCAAGTTTCAGGTTGATCTTTTTACTTTTATCTTTTTACTTCCTTACATCAAAGGCAATGCATGCTGCACCGATTTCCAGAAATCATCATTGAGGAGCCAGGCACTGCCGAAGAGTGCGGCATCCTCCTTGAGTGTTGAAAGTTCGACATTGAAGGTATAATTCTCCTTTTTCAGCCTTTCTTCAAAGGCACCACCGAAAAGATCATAAGCATATGATATATTCCCCCCCACCACAAGTATTTCAGCCTTGAATTTCTTAAGCCATGGAGCAAGAAACAGGCCCAGATCGTTTCCAAATTCAGTAAAAATATCTGACACAGATTTATCGTAAGAGGCTATCTCAGAAAGTTCTTTTACACCTGGAAACTCTTTGCCGGTCAGGCTTTTATATCTGCCTAATAATCCGCGTGTTGAGAAATAATCATCTGCTATTCCGCTTTTATAGGGAAGGTGATAGACACAACCAAGTTTTGGAACCTCTTGTCCGTCGACAATAGGGATACGTTTGCTGATAAATGCAGATCCGAAACCTGTACCCAGGGTTACAGACATAGAACGATCAACATTTGCTGCCTTACCTATTACCGCCTCCCCGACAGCAAAAGCTGATACATCATTCATAAATCTGATAAGGAAATCATCATGTACATCCAGGCTGCTGGCAATTGCATCAGCAATATTGAAGCCAAAGAGATTCTCATATTTAGCTACACCTTTTATATAACAGATACCCTTAACATAATCAAAAGGTCCGGGCATGGCGAATCCAATGCCTTTGACTTTTTCAGCCGGGACCTTTTTAAGGGCATCCGCAATCGCATTTGTCCAGGTGCCGATTATTACATTAGCATGGGCCTGGTTATTTACCGCTCTCTCCGATATAGTATGCTTAAGAACACTCCCCAAAGAAAGATCAACTGCGGCACAAGTGATATGGCTCCCTCCTATATCAGCACCAATAGCAAGATTTTGTTCCATATAATTATATTGTGATTGGGTTTAAAATTATCATAATACCGGCTTTGAAAATATTCAAATTTGTTGTCACTGCAAAATATATATCAGCAAATATGTTATCTGTGGGAATTCTTACTTGAATAACAACCTGATTTTTTTCATATTTAATTTGATTTAATTATTATAATTTTAAAGAAATAAAATTTCTGTTCACCCCTTATTCCTGAAAGATTTTATTTAAAAATATACATACACAGACTGATCCATGCCAAAAGTTACTAAAGAAAATGCGCTTCTCTATCATAGCAGAGGCCGTCACGGGAAAGTGGAAGTGATACCTACAAAACCATACAGTACACAGTTTGACTTAAGTCTTGCTTATACTCCGGGAGTTGCCTTTCCATGCCTTGAGATAGAAAAGAATCCGGAGGAAGTTTACACCTTTACAGCCAAGGGAAATCTTGTTGCTGTAATATCGAACGGAACAGCAGTACTGGGACTTGGTGATATCGGCGCCATGGCGGGAAAACCGGTAATGGAGGGCAAGGGCCTCTTATTCAAGGTCTTTGCCGATGTGGATACATTTGACATTGAGGTTGATGAAAAGGATCCGGGAAAGCTTATCGAGATATGTGCAAAGATCGCTCCAACATTTGGCGGCATTAATCTTGAAGATATAAAAGCACCTGAATGTTTCGAGGTTGAGACAAAGCTCAAAGCGATGCTTGATATACCGGTATTCCATGATGACCAGCATGGAACTGCAATTATTTCAGGTGCAGGGCTCCTTAATGCCCTGGAGATAACCGGCAAGAAGATTGATAATATCAAGACGGTAATTTGCGGGACTGGTGCAGCAGGAATATCGTGTGCAAGATTTTATGTTTCGCTTGGAGTAAAGAAGGAAAACATAATTATGGTCGACATTAATGGTGTGATCAACCGGAAGAGAAAAGATCTTAACGAATACCAACAGGAGTTTGTAACTGACCAGAATGTTGATACTCTTGCCCAGGCAATGAAAGGAGCAGAAATGTTCCTTGGTGTTTCAGCTGCTGATATCGTATCGAAGGAAATGCTTGCATCGATGGCAAAAAATCCGATTGTTTTTGCAATGGCCAATCCTAATTCAGAGATCTCATATGAAGATGCAATGGCAACCAGGGATGACCTGATCTTTGCAACAGGCAGATCGGATTATCCAAACCAGATAAATAACGTGCTCGGATTCCCATTTATATTCCGTGGTGCTCTCGATGTAAGGGCTTCAACAATAAATGAGGAGATGAAGCTGGCAGCATCAAAAGCCCTTGCAGCCCTGACAAAAGAACCGGTTCTGCCTTCAGTACTTAAAGCATATAATATTGATAAACTTGTATTTGGCAAAGATTACATCATCCCGAAACCACTTGATCCGAGACTTATTTCATGTGTAACATCGGCAGTAGCTAAAGCTGCTATGGATACCGGTGTGGCAAAATTTCCGATAAAAGACTGGGATGCCTACAGGGACACTCTTGACAAACGATTAAGCGAGCATATTAAAAAGATCGGGGAGGTATGTATATGACCCCTGGTCATCAGCCTATTACAACGGGTTTACAGCCCCCCTTTAGGGGGGGTTGGGGGGTTATAATATTTTCTTATTCTGTTTCCGTTCCGCGATCTGCCTGCCTATTTTCTTCTCATACATGGAAACAATAAGATCAGCGCATTCATATATATTGAATGAGAACCGGTTGATTGTAACATCAAAAAGGAAATCGATGTTCACCGATTTCTTTTCGAGGAACGTGGTTATGAGGTTATGACGTCTTTCGTCAGTATCGACAATATATTCCTCAGCTGCCTCTATTTCCATCTCCTTCTTTTTCATTACATTCTCTACTCTCCAGTAAAACGGTGCTATCAGTCTTACATGAAGTGAATCTACAATATTACGGGTTATAGAGACTCCTCCCCTGCCTACAAGGACGACATTTCCCTCTTTGCAAATCGCCAATACTACATCCTTGATGGCTTTTTTAACCCTTTCATCACTAACAAATCCCCCGGAGAAAGCCATGATCATCTCCGACATATTGGTGAGCTCCATCCCCTTGTAATAATTTTCTACCCGTTGTGAATCGGTATTCAGCTCTTTTGCAATGGCATAGATAATATCTTTATCAACCCACTTCCACTTATTGGTACCGGTTCTCCGGTTCATGTTATCCACAACATTTTCAGCAATCTGACGGGCATCACATCCTGTTTGACGTGATATTGTTATTACCGGCCCTTCTTCCATTCCGGTATTGCTGAGGATCGATTCCCTGTACCGGCCATCAAAATAATCAAAGAATTTTTCCATAATGCCTGTCTCCTTTCCTTGATGTAAACTTAAAGATGCTGATAAAAATATCCTGTTAATAACTCAAACTAAGGAACTTATCCCGCTTTTCAAACGGATGGGAAAATCATTGTTCCCAGTGTAATTTCCAATTAATTAATACCGTTAAAAATTACAAAAAAAAATTGAAACCGGAAAATTTTTTTACCTGACGCAACTTTTAACCTCACTGCAATATCTTTATTAAGTAAGGAGGTATAACAAATTTCAAACGGCCTGATTTTTGTGGGTAATATTATACAAATATGAGAAGGTCAGTTATATATATCACAATTTTGTTTCTTATCATTCTGTTGGCTTCGGGATGCAAAAAGAGTGATTTCTCAACCAGCGGTCAGGTGATCCTTTTTCAGTACGATCACGTCCGGGGAATCAATCATCATGGTTTTATCATTGATAATGAAGGAAACGTTTTCACATACAATACCGATGAAATGAATTTCCCTGACAGGGATCTGGAAATACGCCTGGACAAGGCTGATGAATACCTGGGCCAATGTGAGTTTTCAGGCATAAAAATCGCCGGTGAAGAATTATTAAAATATGCAAGATATATTGAATATATAGCATCAAGCAAAGTAACAGCTCCCCGTGACACACGTGTTGATACAGGAACTATAAGGTTCATCTGCTACCAGTTTGATGAAAGCTCAGGTTTATACATTGGCCAACTGATCAAGATGGAGGGTGATTATACCAGGGAAAATCTCAATTTCCACTCAAGAAAAGTCTCATCATGGATGAGAGAAATCGGCAGAGAATTATCGATTGAATAATTTATTGCAACAACTTCCATCACTTCATTTTTTATTTTAAAAGAATAACAATACTTTTCTTGAATATTATTCCGATTTTTTATCTTTACTCAACTCTATTTAATTTCTCAAATTATTTAATTTATGCACTATGAGCGAATCCATTTTTTCCAAACCTGAAATAATATGGTTCATTATTGGACTTGTTCTCTTACTCCTGGAGCTTGTTATGCCGGGATTTGTAATTTTCTTCTTTGGTATCGGGGCCTGGGTTACAGCCCTTTTATGTCTGTTCACCGAGCCAAATATCAACATCCAGGTTATTGTTTTTGCAGCAAGTTCAGTTCTTACTCTTCTGATCTTCAGAAGAATGATTAAAAATAAATTTCTTTACAACAATGATGACCGGTCAGAAGCTGTTGAAGATGAGTTTACAGGAAAACCAGCTGTTGCTATCACTGATTTCGGACCTGACAGGAAAGGGAAAGTAGAATTCAAAGGCACATCATGGGACGCAGAGTCAGTATCAGAAATTAAAGCTGGTCAAACAGTAATAATAAAACAAAAAGAAAATATTAAATTGAAAGTCGAACCTAAAAATTAGTAACATGACAGGATCAATTACCTTCATACTTATTGGTGCAATAATTCTCGGATTCATCCTTATTGCATCAATGATAAAAGTTGTTCCCCAGAGGACAGCTATCATTGTTGAGAGACTGGGCAAATTCAGGGCTGTTTATACAGCAGGATTCCAGGTACTTATCCCCTTTATCGACAAGGTCAGATACAGGCATACGCTGAAAGAACAGGCAATTGATGTGGCATCACAAATCTGTATCACACGAGACAACATAGCCGTTGAAGTTGACGGCATCCTTTATCTCCAGGTGCTGGATCCTCAGAAAGCTTCATATGGTATTGATAACTACCGATTTGCATCTATACAGATTGCACAGACAACAATGAGGAGCGTAATAGGTAAGCTTGAACTCGACAAAACCTTCGAAGAACGTGAAACAATAAATTCCGCAATAGTGGAGGCAGTTGATAAGGCCAGTGACCCATGGGGTGTTAAGGTAGCACGTTATGAGGTGAAAAATATTTCCCCGCCACAGAGTATCAAGGACGCGATGGAAAAACAGATGAGAGCAGAGAGGGAAAAGAGGGCCACTATTGCCGAATCGGAAGGAACCAAACAAGCCAAGATAAATGTTGCTGATGGTGATAAGCAGGAGCTTATTAAAAAATCTGAAGGGGAAATGCAGAAGCGTATCAATGAAGCGTCCGGCCGTGCATCGGAAATTGAGCAGGTAGCAAAAGCAACAGCCAACGGATTGAGAGCTATTTCTTTGGCAATTTCTGAAGAAAACGGACTGAATGCCGTTAACCTGAGGATCGCTGAACAATATCTGAGCGCTTTCGGCAACCTGGCGAAGGAAAATAATACTCTTATATTACCTTCAAATCTGTCAGATATAGCTGGTATTGTTGCTACAGCCACATCAGTATTTAACGAAACGAAGGATAAAAAGAAGTAGCCTTTTTACCCCCCAACTTTGAATTACACGTACCCATCCCCCAACCCCCTTCCCTAATGACTTACTACCCTTTATACACATCTTTTCTTTTTAAGTATTCTAAAGCCATTTGGAACCCGTCAGCTTTATCATAAAACCTATCAATCCCATCCTTAATTGATATATATCCTGGTGGTCCCTGAGATTGAT
>Ga0307419_10001664_pt1 | contig 11442 bp, 8 predicted proteins | sample SalMarWE160230MG_2_FD_202512 | JGI IMG/M metagenome (GOLD analysis project Ga0307419, IMG submission 202512) | Salt marsh sediment microbial communities from the Plum Island Ecosystem LTER, Massachusetts, United States - WE1602-30 | ecosystem: Environmental > Aquatic > Marine > Intertidal zone >... | reverse complement strand
TCCCGGTAAGCACAACCGCCCTGCATGGGCCTGATATTGAATTTGTTACCAGGCACCTGTCAAACCGCATGCCATCCCTGGCTATTCGATCAATATTAGGTGTGGGGGCAAGATCCTTCAGGGGGCCTCCATATGCGCTGATTGCCTGGAAGGCATGATCATCGCTCATGATATAGATGATGTTCGGACGCTTATCATCCGATGACTGACCATTCAACGATGAAGATACAAGATATGTGAGTCCCAGAGCGGCAGTGATATTTATGTTTCTATTCATAGAAGTCAGTTTATACTACAGTTTAGTGTAAGTTTTTATTTATCAATTCATTTACTTATAAATCCTGCTTTTCTTCTGTTATTCCCTGGCGATTCTGTTAAATCATCACCCAGGTCTTCTCTTGCTTTTTCTGCGAGTATTTCCAGCTCTTTTACTTTCTCCGGATAATAAGCGGCGACATCATACCATTCACCAGGATCACGGCGCAGATCATAGAGCTCTGTTTTTTCAACTGTTTCTGTACCTGTTGGCCCTGGCCATCCGTCTGCGCCGGGTTTCATTCCCCTGTATGTCCTTCCTTTATGTGGCAGAATAAGTTTCCAGTGATCACGTTGCACAGCTTCAAGACTGTTCCGCTGGTAATAATAATAAAAATCATGCCGTGGGCAAGCTGTTTTATCACCCTGCATTAGGGGAAGGATATTTACACCATCGATTTTTAACTCAGGCAGTGATGCCCCGGTAATTTCTGCCAGTGTAGGCAGGATATCCATTGCACAGACAAGTTTATTACAGATCTCTCCTTCAGGGATCACACCCGGCCATTTCATTATACAGGGCATCCTCTGACCACCTTCCCAGCTTGTTCCTTTTCCCTCACGGAGACCACCTGTTGACCCGGCATGATTTCCGAAATTGAGCCAGGGGCCGTTATCGCTGGTAAAGATTATCAGGGTATTATTTTCCAGTCCGTGTTTTTCAAGAGCTTTCATTATCTCGCCAATCGACCAGTCTACTTCCATCATGACATCTCCATACATACCCTGTTTGCTTTTACCTCTGAATTTTTCAGACACACCAAGCGGTATATGTACCATAGAATGAGGAATATAAAGGAAAAAATGCTCCTTTTTATGTTGTTCTATGAATTTAACAGCCCGTTCGGTATATGTAGTTGTAAGCTTGTCCTGACCAGCAAGGGTCAACACCTCTCCCACTTTCTCATTACCCTCTACAAGTGGAAGAACAGGATACCGGTTCTTAAAGTCGGTGCTGTCTTTGAGCCTTATCGGAACACCATCAAAATCCACCGGCCACATGTCATTCGAATATGGTATTCCGTAGTATTCATCAAAGCCATGCTGCAGGGGAAGAAACTGCTTATGATGTCCAAGGTGCCATTTGCCTATTATGCCGGTATAGTATCCTTTTGTTTTCAGTATTTCTGCAATAGTTGTTTCTTCGGCATTAATACCATTGGTTGAATATGGCATCAATGCACCTGAGATTCCTATGCGGTTTGGATAACATCCGGTCAGGAGTCCCGCCCGTGAAGCACTGCTGACAGCCTGCGGGCAATAATACCAGGTAAACTGCATGCCCTGGCTTGCAAGACGGTTAAGATTGGGAGTCTCATACTGGTTAGCCCCGTTTCGTCCAATATCACCATACCCCATATCATCCATCAGGATCAGGATGACATTGGGTGTGGATTGTGTCGACCGGGCTGCTTTCTGTGCTGCAGCATTCATTGTAAGGACTGAAGCTGCGCCAATTGCAATTGTAGATTTAAGATCAATCATAATTATAATAAATAAATTTATATTCCCTTGGACTAAAGGATGATTAATATATACCACAGGAACACTTAGTACACACCAAGGGGCACAAAGTAAAAAGTATTACCGTTTCTAAATTTTAAGCTTCTAATTTGCATTCCAGTTCGGATTTGGCAACATCATTTTTGCATTATTTTTCTTTCGCCACTCCATAAGCAAGTTATACAATTCCTTTGTTTTTTCAGGATATAATAACGATATATCATTTGTTTCTGAAATATCATTTTCAAGATCATATAATTCCTGCAGTTCTCTTTCGAAATTATCGATCAGTTTATACTTTCCAAGTCTTACCGCACTGCCTGGCTCAACACCCTGATTAGAATAATGCGGATAATGCCAGAAAAGAGGTCGTTCCGGTAATTTATCATTGCTGAATAAAGGAATGATACTGACTCCGTCTCCGTCTCCATCTCCATCATATTTAATCTCATCTGAACCTGTCAATTCAATAATAGTCAGGAAATAGTCTATTGATGATACGGGGGTATTGATAACAGTTCCTGGCCTGGTTTTCCCTGGCGCTTTAATAATAAGGGGCACCCTGATCCCGCCTTCATAAAGCCAACCTTTACCTGCTCTGAGCGGGGAATTACATGTTGGTGAACCTTCTGATGTTGAAAGTCCTCCATTGTCGGATGTAAAAATTATAACTGTGTTTTTATCGAGGTTGAGATCATCAAGAGCAGAAAGCAGTTTGCCTATATTTTCATCCACACTGTATATCATTGCAGCATAGACAGGATTACTCTGGATTATCCGTTCTTTAAAATTGTTGCTCATGGATGGTTTGATCCAATCTCTCTCCCTTGTAAAAGGCTGAGTATCTATCGAATCGGTTTTTTCTGTAAATTTCAGGATATGTTCCTCTTTTGCCTGCATTGGATTATGGACAGCGTAATAGGAAAGATAAAGGAAGAATGGTTTGTTTTTTGAATCTTTGATAAATTTTATTGCTTCATCAGTCTGCCTGTCAGTTAGATATTCTCCTTCAGGACCATCTTCAAGTCTTGGATTCCCATAAGGTGAAAAGTAACCGTTTGCCTTTGAGTTTTTCTGTGGAGATCCCTTACTGAAACCTCCACTGTTAACATCGAAACCCTGATATTCAGGCCAATATTCCTCTGACTCTCCGAGATGCCATTTCCCCGATATCATTGTTGAATATCCATTTTCCTTAAGTATTTCAGCTATTGTAACTTCTTGTAAATCAAGTTTTAAATTAAAAGGAACAGCTATCAGTTTATCATAAGGTGATTCACTGTTGCTTGCCTGGCGTCCGGGTATCCAATCCGTAATGCCTGTTCTTACAGGATATTTTCCGGTAAGAATTGAAGCTCTTGTAGGGGATGAAACAGGACATGCAGCATACGCATCTGTAAACCTTATTCCCTGTATGGCCAGATGATCGATATTGGGAGTCTCATAGAAGCTGCTTCCATAACATCCGAGATCTGAATAACCGAGATCATCAAGCAGAATAAAGATGATATTGGGTTTTGTTTTTTCCTGTTTTTCGGAGGAACATAATGCAATAACAGGTGTTATGGCTATTGCTCCGATTTTTACGATAGATTTGAGGTTAATATTCATGATCTTAATTTTCTTTAATATCATCCAGCATATCTGTCAGCTCATTAACAATATCCGGGTTTTCAGCAGCCACATTATTCATTTCTCCAGGATCTTCCCTGAGATTATAAAGTTGTGGTAAAGTATCATAACCTGTTTCAATATTCACATTAATGAACACTTTTTCTCCCTCTCCTGGTTCGATATATTTCCAGTCATCCTTTATAATTGTCAATCTGGCTGCATGTTCAATAAGCCACTCCCTGTTTTCCTGTGATTTTCCAAGAAGAATATCCAGGTTATTGAAGCTGTCGGGACCATCATCATCAGACAGCTCCTGTCCCGTCAGTTCTGCAAAAGAGGCAAGCAGGTCAATCTGGCTGAAGAGAGCATCGGATACTTGTGGTTTAATCTTTCCCTCCCATTTAATGATAAAGGGAATTCTGGTACCTCCATCAAACAGACTATATTTACCACCCCGCAGTGGTCCAGCCGGCCTGTGCTCACCAAGTTTTTCAACAGCATCATCCCTATAGCCGTCGTCAACCACTGGACCATTATCGCTGGCAACAATTATTATTGTATTCCGGGTAAGACCAAGATCTTCAACAGCTTTGACTATTTCACCAACAGACCAGTCAAATTCCAGGATAGCATCTCCTCTTGGACCCATCCCGCTTTTGCCCTTAAATCTTGGGTGAGGAACCCTTGGAACATGGATGTCGTGAGTGGCAAAATAGAGGAAGAAGGGATTTTCATGGTTCTTTATAATGAACTGTACTGCTTTTGAAGTGATTGTATCAGCCATGTTTTCATCAACCCACAGAGCAGCCCTGCCACCTGTCATATATCCAATGCGACTTATACCATTAACAATTGTCATATCATGTCCATGGCTGGGATGCATTTTCAGGAGTTCGGGATTTTCCCTGCCGGTTGGCCAGTCGCCAACTTTCTGATCGTATGAGACAGTGATGGGATCATCAGGATCGAGGCCAACAACATGCCTGTTTTCCACATAGACGCATGGTACACGATCGCCCGTAGCGGGGATCAGGAATGAATAGTCAAATCCTATATCAAGGGGACTATTCATAATTTCACCATTCCAGTCTGGTCCTCCTTCAGGACCGAGTCCCAGATGCCATTTCCCTATCACACCGGTAGTATAACCTGCTCTTTGCAGGACCGATGCAATAGTGGAACGTCCAGGTTGAATAATTGCGGCTGCATTGCCGCGGGCAACTCCTGTTCCGCGTTTCCTCCAGGCATATTCGCCTGTGAGTAGAGAATACCTTGACGGAGTACTTGTTGCAGATGTACAATGTGCATTCGTGAACAGAAGACCCTGGCTGGCAAGTTTGTCAACATTAGTTGTAAGTGGAGCTGTATTATTATAACAACTAAGGTCACCATAGCCAATATCATCGGCATAAATAAGGATTATATTTGGCTTTTCGGTTTTTTGAGTACATCCAGTATGGAAAGCGGCAAATGACATTATGCCTGCCAGACCGGATAAATAACCGATGTTTTTTCTATAAATATTGGTATTCATTGCAGGTTCTGCTTTTTAAATTTTAATTCTTTATAAAACAATGATTTCCATGGAATATCACGGATTTATTGTTGTCGGTTCATATGAAAATGGGAATACTTCCGAAGGTGTATGTGCCTGGTTCATTATGTCTTCCATTTTTTCTGTTATTTCCTGATTTGATGATGCTACATTGTTTGCTTCACCAGGATCTTTCGAAAGATCATAAAGCTCAAATTCTCCCATTGGATTTTTATTTACACCAAGCTGAACAGCTTTCCAGTTGTCCATTCGTACTGCCATCTTTCCCCCCTGTTCATGAAATTCCCAGTAGAGGTATTCATGTTGTTTTTGCTTTCTCCCAAGCAGCTCAGGAAGAAATGAAATACCGTCAATATTTTCAGGTACTTCAGCTCCGGCAATATCAGCAAATGTTGGTAATACATCCCAGAATGCAGAAATATGGCCGCTAATTGTGCCTGCCTTTACCTTTAAGGGCCATTTTACGATCATTGGAGTTCTGATACCACCTTCATACAAATCACGCTTAAAACCTCTTAAAATGCCGCTGCTGTTAAAATATACCGGATCAGCTCCGCCTTCAAGATGAGGGCCGTTATCGGATGCAAATATTACAATGGTGTTTTCCTCGATCCCCAGATCAATTAGGAGGTCAAGTATTTCACCAACATAATCATCTAGCTGTTTGATCATGGCAGCAAATGCTGCATGTGGTTCAGGTTGTGATCCGTACGGTCCAAGGCGGTAAGATTGTCCATCATCAATGCCAACGTATGGTTCTTCTGGATCAAATTTTCCTCTAAAGAGTGCCATATAATTCTCTTTTGCAACAAGTTCTGCGTGAGGTATCGTTGTGGGATAAAACATGAAGAATGGTTTATCCTTGTGATTTTCAATGAAATTCAGGGTAGCTTTATGGATAATATCGGCACTGTAAGCTCCTGTTCTGTTACTGTCATTCTCATGAAGTATTATTTTCTCATGGTTGTGCCACAGGTGATCGGGGTAATAATTATGAGCCAACCGCTGGCAGTTATAGCCTGCGAATTCATCAAATCCCTGAGCATTAGGATCTCCTTCGGTGTCGATAAAACCAAGTCCCCATTTTCCAAAGGCTCCGGTACTGTAACCCCTGGTTTTCAGCATCTCGGCAACAGTGACTGATCCTGAAGGCAAGGGCCACTGTCCTTCAGGCTGCATTTCTTTATTTCCGCGTATCGGTGTATGGCCTGTATGAAGGCCTGTCAGCAGGCAAGAGCGTGAGGGAGCAGAAACCGTACAGCCTGTATAATGCTGAGTGAAAAGCATCCCTTCGCAGGCCAGTCTGTCAATATTTGGTGTGGAGAATCTTTGCTGGCCATAGCAGGACAGGTCACCATAACCGAGGTCATCAGCCAGGATATAGACTATATTCGGCAGTTTATTTTCTGCTGTTTTTCCACAGGAAATAAGTGCAATAGTTGCACAAATACCCAGTGGGATCCCGGTATTTAATCGCGGGATTTTCTTCATAGACAGAATTTATAGTTTTCTTATTCTTACTTTATATGCTTCGGCAGGATTATTTATCAGGATCTGGTTTATTTCATCCTGAGTTATTCCTCTTATCTTCAGTACAGGGATCAGGTATTCAAAAATATCGGTGTATCCGTTGATTGTTCCTCCTCCTGGTTTGGCAGGATCATACCACCCTGAATCGTGAGAGATGAGCACTTTGTGAAGAAGTCCCTCTTCCTTCATTTTAATGATACGGTCGGCATACCATTTGATGCTGTTTGGAGCACCTGGTTCTAAATCCTTTCGTTCGCGTACATTATCGAGAGAGATCCAGGCGCCTTCGCGTGCAGCACTTATATTAGCATCAATGGTTCCGCGCTGAGCGTGTACCCATATAAATGCAGAAGGATCAATACCTTCATTTTTTAATATCTCTATCTGGGCGAAGGCAGGTTTATCAGGACCTGTATGTGAGGCAATAGTGAGTCCGGTATTAAGATGTGTAATGGCTGCTGCCTGTATCAGTTTTGTGTCTGACGGAGATAATGTATCATCAGGGTTCACCCCTATCTTGATAAACCCGGGTTTGATACCGGTATTGCCTATGCCGTTATTAAATTCACCTGTCCATTTTTCAGCCAGCGATGAAGCATCAGTGCTATAGAAGCTCTGAGGCAGAAATTTGTTGTAATGTGCTCCGTAAAGACCGGTATTGGTTATAATAACTATGCCTGTTTTTTCTGAGAGCTCTTTCAGTATCAAAGGATCGCGTCCGAGATATTCCGGAGTGCATTCAAAGATGGTTTTTATATCGTACTTTTTGACCTCGTCTACAAAAGGCATTACCCTGGCTACCACAGAGTCTTTGTTCCACCTGAAAAATCCTGTGCTGTCGGCGCCGATGAAATCGACCATTATATGCTCATGAACGAGTGAACGTCCTGTTTCAGAAGGTTCAACAGGGCCATTAACCGTCATTATGTAATCTGAGGGTTGCGGTTTACAGGTAATGATTATAATACCGAAAACCAGGAACAGAATGATCCACAGAATGATTTTAAAGGTGTCATATTTTTCTTCTTCCATAATAAAACAGGTTTAGGTGGCTATAAAATTAGTATAAAAATTGTAAAGGCGATGCATGCATCGCCTCCACTATATCAACAGATAATTACCGGATTATTTGTACGAATCTTTGTGAATGTTTTTTACGGCGCGGCCTGAAGGGTCAATCATGTTTTTAAATGATTCATCCCATGCCAGTGCTTCAGCAGTACTGCATGCAACAGAAGGTACCGAAGGCACACATGCAGCTGCCTGGTTTGATGGAAAATGTTCCGTAAATATTGACCTGTAAAGGTATTCTTCCTTCGACATTGGCGGGTTTACAGGGAATCGATATTTTGCATTTGCCAGTTGTTCATCCGAAACCTCTTTTTCGGCAAGAGCTTTAAGGGAATCTATCCAGTTATAACCAACACCGTCTGAGAATTGCTCTTTTTGACGCCAGGCAACACTTGAAGGCAGATAATCCTCGAAAGCTTTTCTGACGACCCATTTTTCAATTCTATCCTTTGTGATCATTTTATCTTTCGGATTGAGCCGCATTGCAACATCCATAAACTCCTTATCCAGAAATGGTACACGTCCCTCTACACCCCATGCTGCAAGTGATTTATTGGCCCTGAGACAATCGTAAAGATGAAGTTTACTAAGTTTTCTTACCGTTTCCTCATGGAGTGCCTTTGGATCAGGTGCCTTATGAAAGTAAAGATAACCTCCGAATATCTCATCAGCGCCCTCACCTGAAAGTACCATCTTCACTCCCATTGATTTTATTACCCTGGCCATGAGATACATCGGGGTGGAAGCCCTGACAGTTGTAACATCATAGGTTTCAATATAATAAATTACATCCCGAAGGGCATCGAGTCCCTCTTCAATAGTGAAATTTATTTCATGATGCACGGTACCTATATGATCAGCCACTTTTCTTGCGGCTGCAAGGTCAGGTGAGCCCTGCAAACCTATAGCAAAAGAGTGCAGCTGTGGCCACCATGCTTCAGTCCTGTCATTTGACTCAATACGCTTAGGAGCAAATTTCTTGGCTATTGCGGATACAACGGATGAATCAAGTCCGCCTGAAAGAAGTACACCGTAGGGTACATCTGACATAAGCTGACGATGCACTGATGCTTCAAGAGCTTTTCTGAGATCTTCAATGGATGTTGTATTATTTTCGACAGCCTCATATTCCCGCCAGTCGCGTTTATACCATTGTTTCATTACACCATCTTTGCTGTACAGGTAGTGTCCGGGCAAAAACTCTTCAATAGTGTTGCAAACTCCTTCGAGTGCCTTTAGTTCGGAAGCAACATAGAAGTTACCGAATTTGTCGCGACCTGTATATAGTGGGATTATTCCGATATGGTCTCTGGCAATGAGGTAACTATCGTTCTCAGTATCATATAAAGCAAATGCAAAGATGCCATTCATCTCCTCCAGAAAAGCAGGTCCCTTATCTCTGTAAAGAGGCAGGATAACTTCACAATCGGAATGTGTCATAAATTCATAGGAATCCTCATAACGGCTCCTTATTTCCTGGTGGTTGTATATTTCACCGTTTACTGTCAGTATAAGTTTCCCATCCCTGCTTTTCAGTGGCTGTTTGCCGGATTGGGGATCTACAATAGAAAGACGTTCATGAGCAAGAATAGCATTATCGCAGCAGAATATTCCGGACCAGTCCGGTCCACGATGCCTCACTTTTTTAGACATTTTAAGAACATCAGCTTTAAGGTCAAGATAATTTACCTTCAGATCAAATACACCTACAATTCCGCACATATAATATTCAATATATTAATTAAAAATGCAATAATAATAATAAATATTAAATATAGGGTAAATATAATTAATAATAATAAATATATATTGAATATATGTTACATTTATTAATATGACAATTATCATGTTTTCCGTTTATACGCCCCCTTTTTTCGCTTTAAGTCTTTACAAATAATATGGTTGTTAAAAATTATTAATATTTGTATTTCAGGAATGCTAATCCGTATATGATAAAATGAAAAATAAATGGTTTTTATATATTGCGGGTTCATTTTAAAACAGACAAGACATGAAGAGAATAATATTTAGATTATTTTCTGTAATTCTGTTGGTTACACTTTCAGTAAGCACTTCCCGGAGTCAGGTTTTGTATAGCTTTCGCGGAGAAGACAGAACAGGTATTTACAAGGAAACAGGATTGTTAAAAGAATGGCCGGCAGGTGGCCCGGCACTGGTCTGTGGAAAAGGGAACTGGTCCATACCGGGCTCATCCTGTAATAGATAAAGGGAGAATCTTTGTAAGACATGGAGATTATCTCGTTGTTTATTCATTGAAATAAAATAATTTTGATGTTTCATAATAAATAAAAAGCTATCCGATGAAAAGAATTTTATTGATAGTATTATCACTGGTAATAATTGGTATAATAGGCTATGTTATTTTTGTGGTATTTAAGTCTGATGCTTTTGTCACTGAATCTCAAGGTTCTGTAGTAATCAACAGTAGTCACCAGGCTATAAGCGAATGGAGAGAAGAGGACAGAACAGGTTACTCTGCAGAAACCGGACTACTCACATCATGGCCGGAAGAGGGTCCTGAACTGATTTGGATGAACAACGAATTACCCAAAGGGTACTCATCAGTAACTTTTGGAAATAATACAATTTATACCACCGGTTTCGATGGTGAGAATGATGTTCTGGTCGCTCTGGACATTTACGGAAAGATAAAGTGGCAAACACCATACGGCCGGCCATGGAATGAATCAAATCCGGAGAGCCGCTGTACACCTACTGTTGAAGGAGACAAGGTTTATATCTCAAGCGGATTTGGCGATCTGGCGTGCATAGATGGCAATTCAGGAGAATTATTATGGTCACTGAAAGCAAGTGAGATATACAAAGGGACTTATGGGCAATGGGGAATAGCAGAATCGCTGATAATCGATGGCGAAAAAATTTATTTCTCGCCCGGGGGACCTGAAACAATGACTATTGCGCTTGATAAGACCACCGGCGAATTGATCTGGAAATCAGAAAGTATTGATTCCAAACCAGGATATGTCTCTCCTATTTTAATTGATTATGCAGGTAAAAGAATGATCGTAAATGTTACACTTTCATATATATTTGCAGTAGATGCATCAGCGGGAGCAATCCTGTGGAAGATCAAACATGAGGAGACGGTTGATCATTCAGGATATCATAATCAATGGCCTGGTCTGCCTTTGATAAAATGCGTCACACCTATTTATAAAGACGGGAAAATATATGTGACAGGCGGATATGATACCGGTGCAGTAATGTTAAGCCTTTCTGAAGATGGCAACAATGTTACTGTTGAATGGACAGATAAAGTTCTCGATGTTCATCATGGAGGTGTTGTCCTTATTGACGGATATCTTTATGGTGCAAGCTGGATAAGCAACGGTGATGGAAACTGGTGCTGCGTTGAGTGGAATACCGGAAAGAAGATGTGGGAAGAACACTGGAATAATAAAGGATCAATAATAGCAGCAGAAGGTCTTCTCTATATTTATGATGAAAGACATGGGAATGTCGGCTTACTCAAACCTGATACTGAAAAATTTAATTTGATAAGCAGTTTTAGAATTAAAGAAGGTAGCGGACCCTACTGGGCACATCCGGTCATTAATAATGGTGTTCTTTATCTCAGGCATGGAGAGGCCCTTATGGCCTTTAACATAAAGAAATAAATAACCATTGATAAAAAAATTAAATGATTCCCGGAAGGATAAATAAACAAATCATAGCAGGGATCACGGCAGTTTTTTTTGCTGTCCCTGCGGTATGGTGGATTGCCGGAGATCATTATCCTGCGGAAATTATCAAGAGGATCCCGGGTATGGATAACAGGCCGGAGATCGAACCCCGATCTGATACTGTTATCA
>Ga0307419_10001662_pt1 | contig 11446 bp, 9 predicted proteins | sample SalMarWE160230MG_2_FD_202512 | JGI IMG/M metagenome (GOLD analysis project Ga0307419, IMG submission 202512) | Salt marsh sediment microbial communities from the Plum Island Ecosystem LTER, Massachusetts, United States - WE1602-30 | ecosystem: Environmental > Aquatic > Marine > Intertidal zone >... | reverse complement strand
ACCGGCTCAAGTCGCAGTTCGTCAGCTCCGTCACCCACGAGTTGCGCACGCCGCTGGTGGCCACACAGAAGGCGCTGGACGTCATCTTGACGAAGGCCGCGGGCCCCGTCAACGATGACCAGGCGCGCTTCCTCGATATCGCGCGCCGCAACCTGGAGCGCCTGTACGCCTTGATCAATGATATTTTGGACCTTTCCAAGCTCGAGGCCGGGAAGATGGACATCACGTTCGCGCCGGCGAGCGTCGAGCAGATGGTCGCCGACGTCTGCACGTCGTTGAGCAGCTGGGCGAACTCGAAAGGCATCCAGCTCGTCCAGAAGGTCGCCGGCGGCCTGCCGGCGGTGACGATGGACGTCAACCGCATCGTCCAGGTGCTCAACAACCTGGTGAGCAACGCCCTGAAGTTCACCCCGCAGGGCGGCACGGTGACGGTCGAGGCGGTCTCCCGCGGCGGTCAGCACGTGGAGATCAGCGTCCGGGACACGGGCATCGGCATCGCCCAGGAGGATCTGGAGAAGGTCTTCGAGAAGTTCATCCAGGTCGGCGAGCGGCGCCAGATGGACGTCAGCGGCACGGGCCTGGGGCTGTCGATCGCCAAGGAGATCGTGGAACGCCACGGAGGACGCATCGGGGTACAGAGCGAGAAGGGACAGGGGACCACGTTCAGCTTCGTTTTGCCCGTTGTGCCCCCCGCCCATACATGATAAGGACACGGAAAGGACCATGACAGAAGAAAAACCTATCCACGTTCTCTTGGTGGACGATGAGACGGACTTCACCGAGCCGATCGCCTTCTGGCTCAAGTCGCGCGGGTACGGCGTCGAGTCGGCCGTCAACGGCGAAGAGGCCCTCCGGATGATCCAGGGCAACCGTCCGGACATCGTCTTCCTCGACATCAACATGCCGGTGTTGGACGGCCTGGAGGCCCTGCGCCGCCTCAGGGGCTTTGACAAGGACCTTCCGGTGATCATGGTGACGGCTGCGTTCAGCAGCGAAGACAAGATCACGCGCGCCAAGGAGCTGGGGGTGTCGGGTTTCTTCGCGAAGAACTACACCTTCGATCAGCTCGTCCAGATGATCCAGGTGACCTTGCGCACGCACCGCGGCCTGCAACCCGGCAAGGAGGGGGCGTCGCCGCAGACCGGCTGAAGAGACCCCCGTGTCCCGTAACCCGATTTCCCCGTGAACGCAAAAGACAGACGGGACCGCCGGATACTGGCCTTGCTTCAAAAAGCGTACCCGCAGCCGAGGACCGCCCTGGAGCACAGGACGCCTCTGGAGATCCTGGTGGCGACGGTCCTCTCGGCGCAGTGCACGGACGCGCGCGTCAATAGTGTGACGCGGGACCTTTTTCGCGCGTATCGCACGCTCGAGGATTACGCGGGGGCCGATACCCGGAGATTCGAGAAGGCCATCCGTTCGACGGGCTTCTACCGCAGCAAGGCGAAGAACATCATCGCCGCGGCGAAGAGGATCGTCGCCGATTTCGACGGCCGCGTGCCGGAGACGATGGAAGGGCTCCTGACGCTGCCCGGCGTGGCCCGCAAGACCGCCAATTGCGTGCTCTTCGGCGCCTTCGGCAGGAACGAGGGGATCGCGGTCGACACGCACGTCCTGCGCGTGAGCCGGCGCCTGGGCCTGACGCGCCACGACGACCCCGTGCGGGTCGAGCAGGACCTGATGCGGCTGTGCGCCAGGAGGCAGTGGGGCCGCCTGAGCCTGCGGATCATCCTGCACGGCCGCCGCGTCTGCACGGCGCGCGCCCCGCGCTGCGGCGCATGCGTCCTGTCAGCCCTGTGCCCCTCCAGCGAGGCTTTTAGACCTGGTCAAAAAGTCTCAAAGTAAGGTGGGACCTCCATGAAGAAAAGAGCGGTCAAGGACCTTTCGTTGCAGCAAGGGGAGCTTCTCCTGCAGAAGCTCTTGCCGTTCTTGTCAAAGGGGCGGTTCGTGGGCGTGGCCACCTGCAACCAGGAGCGCATGCCCAATGTCGCGCCCAAGCTTATCGCCAAGGTCGATAAGAACGTCGTGTACCTGGTGGACCACGTCATCGGCACGACCTACACGAACCTGAAGGGGAACCCGCGCGTCTCGCTGGGCCTGATGGACGAGAAGACCTTCACGGGGTACCAGCTCAACGGCACGGCGACGGTCATGGAGCGCGGACAGGAGTTCCAGGCGCTGGCCGAGGATTTCCAGAAGATCAAGACCGACTTCACCGTCCAGCGCATCCTGTTCAACGTGCGTTCCGGCGGGCAGGCCCCGCCGGTCGAGCTGGAGCTGCCCGAGCGGTTCGTCATCATCAAGATCCGCGTCATCGAGGTGGTCGAGATCGCCACGAGCGGGGACCTCAAGTCGCAGTTCGCCCTCTGACACCGCATGAGATTTTTGCTCGATCGCGACATCGGGATCTACAAGGAGCTCGTCGAGGCGGCCAACGTGGCGGTCGTCGCCTTCGACGCCAAGGGGGAGATCCTTATCTGGAACAGGGCCGCGGTGGAGCTGACGGGTTACTCCGCGTCTGAGGCGACCGGGCCCACGCGCATCGTCGAACGCCTTTACCCCGACGCCTCGTACCGCCAGAACGTCATGCAGACGATCGGCGCGGCGGTCAAGACGTCCTTCAAGGACGTCGAGTGGACGCTCAAGACCAAGCGGGGCGAGCGGCGCTGCGTCTCCTGGTCCGGCATCCCCGTCACGGGCCGCGACGGCGCCGTCATCGGCAGCTTCGCCATCGGCATCGACGTCACGCGCCGCAAAGCGGTCAAGGAGCGCGAACGCGAGTCCTTCCGCGCGCTCCTGAAGTCCGTCCGGTTCCACGAGGACCTCAAGTCCCGCTACGAAGAAGAGATCGCATCGCTCAAAGCTGAGGTGAACGCCCTGTGCCGCGAGCTCTCCCGGCCGCCCCGATACCCCGTCCCGTGAAAAGCGTGTCTTGGGTCTTGTGCCTGTCGTTGACGGCGTCGCTCGCCGGGTGCGCGGCGCCCTCCTTGCGCCGGGCGCCGGAGATCCCGCACACGGTCTCGTTCAACACCCATGCGTACGAGCAGCTTTCGCTCAAGGCCCTGCGCGGCAAGGTCGTGATGTTGTTCTTTTGGTCGGCGGGCGACGTCAACTGCCGCAAGGCCATCCTCCAGATGAACCGCCTGCACGGCACGTACCGGTCCCGGGGCCTGGAGGTCATCGGTGTCCATTCGCCGACCTGGGAGAGCCTTGAGAAGTCGGCTCCTTACGTCTTGGAGAAACTGCAGGGTTGCGGCGTCGCGTTCCCCGTGATCCTGGACAGCGGTAACCGGATCAAGGTGGCGTACGGCCGGCTCATGGTGCCGGCGGTCTTTCTCGTGGACCGCAATGGTCTTATCCGCGCCCAGTACAACGGGTCGCTGGACTTTCCTTCGATCGAGGGGATGCTGGACCAGCTCTTGACGCAGGACGGCCGGCCGGCGCCGGAGCGCCTCTTTGTGCCGACGCTGAAGAAGAAGCAGTTCAAGTCTTACGAAGAGGTCCCATGAAGAGGGTCCGAAGGGAAAGCGATCGCTGCCGGCTTCAGTTCCTGGGCGGGGTGAGGACCGTGACGGGCTCCTCGCATCTGTTGACCACGCCTAAGTCGCGCGTCTTGATCGACGCCGGGCTCTTCTACGGCCGGCGCGCGGACTTCTACCGCGTCAACACGACCTTTGCCTTCCAGCCCCAGCATGTCGACGCCCTCGTCCTCTCGCACGCCCACATCGATCACTGCGGCAACATCCCGACGCTGGTGCGGCGCGGCCTGCGCGGCAGGGTCTTTGCGACCTCTGCGACGCGCGACCTGTGCCGGCTGATGCTCGCGGACAGCGGCCACATCCAGGAAGAGGACGCCCGTTACCTCAAAAAGCTGGCGCGCCAGGCCCGCTCCCCGCGCCGCGGCCGCGAGCACGGCCGGGAGGTCCCGGAGGTGCGCGGGCCGCTGTATACGCAACGCGACGCGCTGCGCGCGATGGGGAAGTTCCGCCCGCTCCACTACGGTCAGCGCTTCCAGGCGACGGCGGACACGGCCGTTACCTTTTATGACGCCGGCCACATCCTGGGCGCGAGCGTCATGCTCCTCGAGGTGCGGCTCGCTTCCGGCACGCTGCGGCTGGGCTATGCCGTGGACCTGGGCCGCAAGGAGCTGCCGATGTTGAACGACCCGGTCGTGCTCTGCGATCTGGATTACCTCATCCTTGAGTCGACGTACGGCAGCCGCGTCCACCCCTCCGTCGAGGAGGCCAAGGTGACGCTCTGCGACGTCATCAACCGCACGGTGGCGCGCCGGGGCAAGATCATCATCCCGGCCTTTGCCCTGGAGCGCACCCAGGAAGTGATCTACTGCATCGCGCAGCTCCTGAAGGAGGGGCGCATCCCGTCGATACCCATCTTCGTGGACAGCCCGCTGGCGACGCGCGTGACAGAGGTCTTCCGGCGCAACATCCACTACCTGGACCGGCACGTCAAGGAACTCGTCAAGGGCGGGGCGAGCCCCTTCGATTTCATGAACCTGCATTATGTCCAGAACCAGGCCGAGTCCAAGGCGCTCAACGTCGACAAGCGGCCCATGATCATCCTCGCGGGCTCCGGCATGTGCGAGGCCGGCCGCATCCTGCACCATTTAAAGAACACCATCACGGAGTCGCGCCATACCGTGCTCGTCGTCGGGTACATGGCCCGGGACACCCTGGGCAAGCGCATCGTGGACAAGGAGAAGGTCGTGCGCATCTACGGGATGGAGTACGAGCTCAACGCCGAGGTCGCGGTCATCAACGCCCTCTCCGGCCACGCGGACCGGGATGACCTCGTGCGCTATGCCCGGGAGGCCGACCCCGGCCAAGGCGTCTTCCTCGTCCACGGCGACGAGGTCGAGACGCGCGCTCTCTACGATGCGCTCTCGGCCGAAGGGGTAGATGTCACCATGCCCCAAAAGGACGAAGAGGTCCTGTTGCGCCCCATCCGTCGTTGATAAGGAACGACCGTCCGATGAAGAGATCCTCCATGAAGCGACGCGGTCTCGCAAGGCGCCGCGGCCTTATCGTTGCGGGCATCCTGGTCTTTGTCGTCGCCGCCGGCCTGCTCGTCAAGGAGCGGCTCGCCCTCTGGGTCCTTGACCGGTATATCCAGCGCGCCTATCCGCAGGGACAGGTGGTCGTCAAGGGGCTGGACCTTGGCCCACGCCGGGCGGCCGCCGCTGCCATCGCCTTCAAGCTCCCCGTCGGTGCGCAGCAGGTCTGGTCCGGACGGGTCGAGGATCTTCGGATATCCTTTGACCCGTGGCAGGCCTTTGTCGCGCCGCAGCGCGTCCTGCGCAGCGCCGAGGCCGCGCTGGACCGTCTGTCAGGACCGGGGTTTTTGCTGGAAGGGGGGGTTGTGCGCGCCGGGCGTCTGCCCGGTGAGGAGCCGTTGCGCCTCTCTGTGACGTGCGACCGGGTGTCTGTCTACGAAAAAGAGATATCGGATATCACCGGCCGGGCGGTCTTTTCGGCACAGCGTCTGTCCGGCGTCGACCTTAACGGGACGTTCCTGGGCGGGTCTGTCACGGTGACCGGCGATGCCTCTTTGGCCGCGTCTTCCTTTGACGCTAAGGGGGAGGTTTTTGTCGCGGGTCTTGATGTCGCCCAGCTCATCCAGGCGCTCAAGCTTGGCGAACGGCTGGACGCGACCGGCCTCTATGGCGGCCGGCTCGACGTTGTCTTTCAGGACGGTCTGTGCCGTGTCCTGAGCGGAACGATCAAGAACGGGAGCGGCGGCCGTCTGTACGTGGCGGATGTCTCGCTGCTGAAGGGGGCCGGGGTGGGACAGCAGGCCGGCAACATAGTCGTTGAAAATTTGAAGAATTACCATTATGATAGGGGGGAGATTGTCTTTAGTCAGGAAGGTCGTAACGTCAAGCTGGACTTTATGTTAGAGGGCCCTGCCGGGTCCCGGCAGTTAGAGGTCGTCTTGCACGGTCCAGAGGAGGAATGAGGTCATGAAAAACGCGATGAAGTGGTGCGCTCTGATGGTCTTGGTGGTGGGGTGCGCGCGCGTCAACATTGAGTCCAAGGATCCCATCAAGCTGGATGTCAGCATGCGGGTCGATGTCTACCAGCACGTGGCCCGCGACGTCGACTCCATCGAGGACCTGATCGCCGGGTCCCCGAAGGAAGGGGCTGCAGCTGTCCCAAAGACGAGCTGGCTGGACCGGATCGTCCCCTGTGCCTATGCCGGTGGTCTCTCCGATTTCCCCGATGAGGTCGTCGTCGCCATCGAGCGGCGCAAGGCGCGGCGGTCCCAGATCCTTCTCTTGGCCTCCCAGGGGTACATCGGCGAGAACGAGAACGGGTTCGTCGAGGTCTTTGAGAAGACCTCCCTCGATCCGGGCAGGCTGGCGATGATCGAGCAAGAGAACAAGGACCGGCTGGTCATCTTTGAGTACGTGGCCAAGAAGAACCGTACCTCTGTCGAGGAGACGGGCAAGGTCTTTGCCGACCGCATCCAGAAGGACGCGGCCGCGGGCACGCCGATCGAGGAATCATCGGGAGACTGGGTCGTCAAGTAGATATGGGACACTGGATCGACAAGAAAAAACAGGTCTTCACGTCCCGCGTCGAGCGCACGCGGCTCTTCCTGAACCTGTTCGTGTACGGGGTCATCCTCCTTTTGTTCGCCTTCGTGCCGTATCAGCGCGCCACGGGGCAGATCGGATGGACCTTCGTCTGGTGGATCCCGCGCATGGGGGTGCCTGCCGAAGCGATCCCCACGCACCTGCTTATCTTCCAATACACGGTGGCGGCAGCGCTCCTCTTATACGTCGCGTACCTTCAGCGCGTGGGCCGGTCCTTGCGCCGGCAGAACGAGGACCTGACGGTGGCCATGACGAGCCTCGAGGTCGGCTTCTGCCGGGAACTCTTCTCGCGCAACAAGAGCTGTTTCATCGAGGTCAACGACGTCCTCCTGCGGCTGTTGGGATACCAGAAGGAGGAGTTCTTTGACCTTTCCTTCACGGACATCTGCGTCAACAGCGAGGACGTCGAGAAGTTCAAGACGGCCCTGAAACAGAAGGGTTCGGTCTTGAGGGAGATGCGGCTGAAGGCCACGGACGGCCGTTCGATCTGGGTCCTTTTGTCGGGCCGCGCCGTCCAGGGTGAGGAGGGCGAATCCCAGTTTTTCGAGTACATCGTCATCGACGTGACGGAGCGCAAGTGGATGGAGGAGGAGATGGCCTCCGCCTACCAGCGCTTCGAGTCCGTCATCGAGAACACGCCGAACATCGCGATCCAGGGTTTCTCTCTCGACGGCAAGATCCTCGAGTGGAACTATGCCTCCGAGGTCCTCTACGGCTTCACGAGCCACGAGGCCATCGGCAAGTACCTGCCGGACCTCCTGTTGAACGAGGCGGACGCCCGTGAGTTCCGCAGGCTCTTTGAGTCGATCAAGGAGACCGGCCGGCCGACCCCGCCGCGCGAGTGGCAGATCAAGAACAAGTTCGGCCGCCTCCTCACCGTCTATTCGTCGGTCTTCCCCATCCTCCAGCAGGGGCGCGTCATCGAGGTCTACCGCATGGACGTGGACATCTCGGACCGCGTCGAGGCCGAGCGGCGCCTGAACGAGGTCAAGGATAAGCTCGAAGGGCTGGCGCTGAAGGATTCGATGACGGAGATATTCAATTTTCGTTACTTCCGCGAGCGCCTCAGCGCCGAGTTCGAGCGCTCCAAGCGGGCGCTCTCGCCGCTGTCGATCATGATGATCGATATCGATTATTTCAAGTCCATCAACGACAGCTACGGCCACGAGTTCGGGGACCGGATCCTCAAGCAGGTGGCGCGGTTCCTCAAGACGGAGCTGCGCAGCAACGACGTCGTCGCGCGCTGGGGAGGGGAGGAGTTCGCCGTGATCCTGCCGGACACCAACCGCAGGGACGCCTTGGGCGTGGCGACGAAGCTTTCGGAGCTCTTTCGCACCCGCAACTTCGGCGGCGGCGACACGCTCATCAGGCTCAAGAGCAGCCTCGGCGTGGTCAGTTATCCCGAGGACCCGCTCTTCTCCGTCGAGGAGATGATCGACGCGGGCGAGGAGAGCATCTACCGCGTCAAGGAGCGCGGGGGCGACGGCGTGGCCTCCTACGGCCATGAGATCGGCGAGCGCGCGCTCGACCGCGTCACCGACGACGACCGGCGCCGCTTCATCGATTCGGTCAAGCAGAAGCTCTCTTTCTTCGCGGTGCGCTCGGAGCGCAGCATCCTGGAGGCCGTCTATTCACTGGCCAAGAGCATCGAGCTCAGGGACCGCCGCACGAAGGAGCACTGCGACCGCATGGTCGATTACGCCGAGCAGCTCGCGCGCAAGATGGGCATGAACGACCAGGAGGTGGACAACGTGCGCCGGGCGGCCATGCTGCACGACATCGGCAAGCTCGGCATCCCCGACGATATCTTGCTCAAGCCCGGCAAGCTGAACGCCGAGGAGTACGAGGAGGTCAAGAAGCACCCCGTCATCGGCGCGGACATCATCTCCGTGGCCAGCTTCCTGAAAGACATCGTGCCCATCATCCTCGGCCACCACGAACACTGGGACGGCAAAGGGTATCCGCGCGGCCTCAAGGGGGAGGAGATCCCTCTGGGCGCGCGCATCGTCGCGGCCGTGGACGTCTATGAGGCCGTGACCTCGGACCGGCCCTACCACAAGGCGATACCGAAGCAAGAAGCGGTACAGATCTTGCGCGAGGGGATGGGCACCCAGTTCGACCCGCAGGTCATCAAGGTCTTCATCGACATCCTCGACAAGGAGTCCTGAGGCGTGATCCGGTACAAATTGGACAAGGACGGCACCTTCCTCATCAAGGATTATAACCGGACCAAGCCCTGGTCGAGTTTTTTTCCGGGCATCGCCGGCTGCTGGGGGATCCCCCTGTGGGCCTTTTACGTCAACCGCGGCCAGTGCATCGCGAGCGTCGGGACCGGCTCCAAGGACGGCGCGATCATGGAGTTCCTGCCGGCCAACAAGGCGTATCAGCTGACGCCGACGCAGGGGTTCAGGACCTTCCTTAAGACCGGCCCGGCCGGCTCCTTTTACGAGCCCTTTGCGCCGGGCCGCTCGCTCACCGACGCGGCCGTCGCGCACGAGATGCGCATCCGGCCCGACAGCCTGACGCTGACCGAGACGCACGCGCGCCTGAACCTCGAGACGCAGGTCGACTATTTCACTTTGCCCCAGGCGCCTTACGCGGCCCTCGTGCGGACGCTGACGGTCAGGAACACCTCGAAGAAGAAGACCCTGCGCCTCACGGGCCTCGACGGGTTGAGCGTCATCCTGCCCTACGGGGTCTCCAACTGGTTCTTGAAGGAGATGGGCCGCACCCTCGAGGCCTGGATGGCGGTGGACGAGCGCTATGCGGGGGTCCCGCTCTTCAAGCTGACGACCGATCCGAGCGATACGGCGCAGGTCGCCTTTATCCGGGGCGCGAATTTCTATACCTCTTTTGAAAAGGGAGGGCCTGCGGGCCGGCGGATCATCGTCGACCCGCGCGCCGTCTTCGGCCCGGTGACGGACCTGAGCCTGCCGTTGGCCTTCGCGCGGCCGGGCCGCTTCACCTTTCCCGGCCGCCAGGTCGCCCAGAACATCACGCCCTGCGCCTTCACGCATTTTTCCTGGGTCCTCAAGCCCGGCCGGGAGCGGCGCCTCACCTCGCTCGTCGGCCACGTCTTTGACGCCGACGACGTCGCGCGCCACCGGATCCAAGATATCGATGAGGCCTTCATCGCGGCCAAGCGCCGTGCGAACGCGCGGATCTGCGACGCGATCCTCGAGCGCCTTTTGACCGTGAGCGGGGAGCCGGCCTTTGACCGTTACGCCCAGCAGACGTATCTCGACAACATCCTGCGCGGCGGTTTTCCGATGTCGCTGCCGGCCGACGGGACGCAGCGGAGCGTCTACGTGTATTCACGCAAGCACGGCGACCTCGAGAGGGACTATAACCGCTTTTGGGTCGCGCCGACGTATTTTTCGCAGGGGGACGGCAATTACCGCGACGTCGACCAGAACCGCCGCTGCGACGTCTTCTTTCACCCGGCGGTCGGCGACGGCAATGTCCGGATGTTCCTCAACCTGATCCAGCTCGACGGCTACAACCCTCTCGTCCTGCGCGGAGAGCGCTTCGTCATCCCGCGGGAGAAGTTCTTGAAGAGCCCGTTTTCCTCGTCTCTGGATGAGAGGGAGGCCAAGAAGCTGGCCCGCCTCCTTGAGGAGCCCTTTGGGCTGGGCGGGGTCTTGCGGCACCTCGAGGAGCAGGGAGTCGCGCTCTCCTGTCCTCGCGAGGAGTTCGCCGCGGGGCTGCTCGGTCTCGCGGAGCCGGTCACCGAGGCGGCGTTCGGCGAGGGGTATTGGTCCGACCACTGGACGTACAACACGGACCTGCTGGAGAGTTTCTTCGCGGTCTTCCCGGACCGGATGCGGTCGCTCCTCTTCGAGGACGCCACCTTCACGTATTTCGACACGCACGTCTTCGTGCGTCCGCGCAGCGAGAGGTATGTCGTGGCCGGCGGCCGGGTGCGCCAGCGCCACAGCCTCGGGGAGGACAAGGAGAAGGAGGCGCTCATCCGCCGCCGGCGTCACGAGAAGCACTGCGTGCGCACGCGGCACGGCGACGGGGAGGTCTTGCGGACGACGCTCGCGGCCAAGCTGGTGTGCCTCCTCCTTAACAAGCTGGCGACGCTCGACCCCGCCGGCGTGGGCGTTGAGATGGAGGCCGAGAAACCCAATTGGTATGACGCCTTGAACGGCCTGCCGGCGCTCTTCGGCTCTTCCGTGAGCGAGACCTTTGAGATCAAACGCCTGATCCTGAAGCTTAAAGAATGGGCCGGGGCGTGCGGGGTGGGGCCCGAACAGGGCATCGCGCTGCCGCAGGAGGCGGCGCGCTTCTTTGAGGCGCTGCGCGATATCTTGCAGGCGCGGCGGAGCGCCCATGATTATTGGGACCGGTCGCACGCCGCCAAAGAGACCTTCCGGCAGGCGGTGCGCAGGGGTGTGAGCGCAGAGGTGTCGCATCAGACGTGGGGGGATTGCCTCTCCTTTTTCGATCTGGCGCTCAAGAAGCTCGACGAGGGGCTGGCAAAGGCGCGCGCGCCCCGGGGCAAGGGATTGACGACGTATTTTTCTTACACCGCCGTGGACACGGCGACCGCGGCGGATGCCGACGGCCGTCCCGTCGTGTCCGTGCGCCGGTTCGAGCCAAGGAGGCTGCCGCTCTTCCTGGAGGGCTTTGTCCACGCGATGCGCGTCGAGACCGGCCGCGCCGCGGCGCTCTATGAGGCCGTGAAGAAAGGACCCCTTTACGACAGGAAGCTGGGGATGTACCGGGTGAACGCATCGCTGAAGGACGAGAGCCACGAGCTGGGCCGCTGTAAGGCCTTTGCGCCCGGCTGGCTCGAGAACGAGTCCATATGGCTGCATATGGAGTACA
>Ga0307419_10001661_pt1 | contig 11449 bp, 9 predicted proteins | sample SalMarWE160230MG_2_FD_202512 | JGI IMG/M metagenome (GOLD analysis project Ga0307419, IMG submission 202512) | Salt marsh sediment microbial communities from the Plum Island Ecosystem LTER, Massachusetts, United States - WE1602-30 | ecosystem: Environmental > Aquatic > Marine > Intertidal zone >... | reverse complement strand
GGCAGAACAGTACCAGTGCCCCTTCCCTGAAATCGGCCCCGCATGTCTGCCTCCATCCTTCCTGACATGCGGGGCAAACAATACTTTTATTGTATATAAACTTCGCGATGCGGTCAAACACTTGCAGTCAACAGGTCCGGCAACCCCCTGATGATGACCGTCGGACGTGCGGCCTTGAGCTCTTTAAGGGTGCTCGAGCCGGTCGCCACCCCGATCGTGGCCAGGCCCGCCCGCCGGCCCGCCTCGATGTCGATGGGCATGTCGCCCACGTACACGGTATCGGCCCGGTCGAGGCCGAAGCGGCGCCGGATATCATCGAGCATCTGCGGGTGCGGCTTGCCGCGGCGCACCTGGTCGGCGCAGCGCACGGCGTCAAAGGTATGCCCGGCCCCCAGCACCCGCAGGATCTGTCTTGTGAAAGGCGCCGGCCGGTTGCTCGCGATGGCGAGGAGCGCCCCGCGCTTTTTGAGGGCGTTCAGGACGCGGCGCGCGTGCGGCAGCCAGCGCACGCCGCGCACGAGCGCCCGCAGGTGGTGCGGCCTGAAGAAGCGCAGCGCCCGTTCGAGATCTTTTTTGTCGAGGAACGACTCCAGCAAAAAACGCTGGCCGCGGCCCACGGCGCGCCGGACCTGCGCCGGCGAAGGGGCCGGGTACCCCAGCCGCGTCACGGTGTAGATGACGCTCTCGGTGAGCGCGGGGTACGCGTCCACCAGCGTCCCGTCGAGGTCAAAAATGAACAATCGCTTCATGCGAGACCTTAATGGCGGAACTCCGTTCCCAAACCCCGTTTGACCAAAGGGGATCTCAAGGAAGGATCAATCGACGGATTCGACCTCGATGATATCCGCGACGCACCGGCCGTCCTTGTCCTTGTAATCGGCCGTCACGTGCATGCCGGCCTCCAGGTCCGCCAGCCCCATCACGCCGTGGAAGACCGTCTTGTCGTCGACGTAAAGGCTCCGAATGACCTCTTGGGCCGTCTCATAATCAATAGACTTGAGCACCAGGGTGCCGCCGGCGGAATCGACGCTATCGAGCGTTCCCCAGAGCCACTGGGACACCTGGGGCGTCTCGGAAAACGCCTCGTCGTCGAAGCCCCCGGGCTCCAGGACCGCATGCGCCTGACCCAAGGCCTTCTCTTCTAAGGTCTCGGCGGCTGCCAACTCCTCCTCCTGCGCCGCCGCCGTGCCCGCCGCCAACAAAAACACGACCAACAAGACAAACGCTTTCATGCGCCCTCCCCCGATGTTGGTGACAGTCACTCTTCCCTTCTGTTCCACGAAATGGCAAAAATGACCAGGTCTATTTTGCCGCAAAATGGCAGTAATAGACCTGATCTTTTTACAATAAAAAACCTGGTGGCAGCAATAAACCTGGTCTTTTTATGCCAGGTCGTAAGTGAGACTTTCAGCCAGGCTCTTTGTCTCAAATTCGCGGTTCAAAAATGAGACAAAGAGCCTGGCTGTTTGTCTCATTTTTAAAGGAGGCTCTGGAGGCGGCGTGCGAGGCGCACCGACAGGTCCAAGGCCTTGGCGGCCCGCTCCTCGGCCAGGCCCGCCAGGCCGCACGAGGCCGTGATGAGGCCGCCGTTGACGAAGAGGCCCTTGTGCCGGGCGAGGGTATCGCCGAGTGTGTCCTCCAGGCCCTCGTCGTCGAGCGCCTCGGTGTTGGGGACGATGCCCACGGCAGGGATGCCGCCGCGCTTCAAAAAGGCGGCCCGCGCCTTGTCGTACAGCAAAAATCTGTCAAGATAGCCGAAGGCGTCGAAGTTGACGATGTCGACCTTCGAGGCCATCACGAGGTCCCAGTCGGTGTTGCCGCAGCAGTGGATGCCGGCCAGGGCCCCGTCCGCGTGGACGGTCTCCACGACCGTATCGATCATCCGGATGATCGCCTCGCGGGGGAGCGAACACGCGCTCGTGCCCAACGCCACCAGGTACGGCTCGTCGATAAAAACGATGATCTTTGTTTGGGCGTGCGCGCGCACCTGGCGGATGATCCAGGCGGCCTTGAGCGCCAGGTACGCCGGCAGGACCCCGGCGAGCTCCGCGTTGTGCAGGATCGGCGTCTTCTTCTGGTCCAGGAGCGTCAGGCCCAGGCTCACCGGCCCGATGACCTGCGCCTTCACCCAGCCCTGCCAGGCCTGCTCCTCGAGCCGCCCGGCCAAAAGGTACAGGCCCAGCCCCGCGTCCCTGCTGATGGCGAAGGCGTCGACCCGCTTCTTCTGGATCTTCATGAAGCAGGACTCCAGATCCTGAAGGTACGAGGGGGCCTCGGTGTCCACCCAGACGCTCTTTTTTTCGGGGTCGACGCGCAGGCCGGGAAGCTGCTCGCCGTACTGGACGTACATGTTCTCCAGAAAACGGCGGCGCGGCAGCTGCGCCCAGAAGGGCGCGTGGTCGGCGAGCTTCTCCCAGACGAGCGCCTCGGCGACGGCCGCGTCCGCGTGCGGCATGCTGCCCACACCCGTGGCCAGGATCTTTTCGGCGAGGGATCGACGCAGATGTTCAACGCTCATGTGTTCCTGGAGAACGGGGCAACGGAATCCCGGATGACGAGCTCGGGGGAAAGGACGATGCGGTTGACGTCCCGCGCGGGTTCCTGGATCTTAAGGTAGAGCTCCTTGACGGCCATCTGCGCCATCTCGCGCAGGGGCTGGCGCATGGTCGTCAGGGAGACCGGCCCGTAGAGGCAGACGGGGTCGTCGTCAAAACCGATGACGGAGATGTCCTCGGGGACCTTGAGGTTGTTCTCCTGGAAGACCGAGACGGCCTCCATGGCCATGTCGTCCGACGAGACGAAGACGGCCGTGGGCCTGTCGGACAGGGCCAATATCCTCTCGGCGGCGACGCGGGCGGACTTGCGCGAATAATCGCCGCGCTGAAAGTACCCTTCCTTCACCGGCAGGCCGGCCTCGGCCATGGAGCGTTCGTAGCCCGCCTGCCGGTCGGCCGCGGCCTGCGACATGAGGTCGCCGGAGATAAAGGCGACCTTCTCGTGGCCCGTCTGGATGAGGTACTGGGTGGCGGTCAAGGCGCCCTTGAGGTTGTCGATGCTGACGCTGGCCGCGGCGAGGTCCTGGTCCAGGTAATTCATCAGGACGATGGGCAACCCCATCTCCAAAAAATCCTCGACGTGCCGGCGGTTGTTGATGACGTCGGCAAAGATCACCCCGCCGACGGCCGACGGATTGAGCGACGTCCTGCCGTCCGTCAGGTGGAGAAGAAGGTCGATCTTGAAGCCGTCGCAGGCGATCCCGACGCTGCGGAAGATCTCCATCGCGTAGAACGAATAAAAGATCCCCTCGTAGCGGGGGATCTCGAGGCCGATCGTGTTGTTGGAGCCGCTCGCCAGGCGCTGGGCCGCGACGTTGGGCTTGAACTTGAGGCGCCGGATGGCGTCCTCGACGCGGCGGCGGTTGGCGTCTTTCACCGTCGGGAACTTGTTGATCACGCGCGAGACGGTCGTGATCGAGACCCCGGCGGCCCGGGCCACGTCGTCGATGCTCGCGTTTTTCTTCTTCGCGGAAGGTGTCATCGCCTCAACCTCTCTTGACACAAAAACCCGCAGGGAGGGCCCGCAGGTTCTTGATAAAACCGGAAAAAATGTTCACCACGGTCTCAACGGACCGAATCGCCGATCCTCAACTTCGTGCCGGCCTGGACGTTCTTGATGTCCGCGGCCGCGATCTCCTGGCGCGTCTGGATGACCTCGAGGGTACCGATCTTCATGCCCTCGCGCGTCACCGACAGGGTCTGACCGACCGCCACGCCGTCCTGCTCGCCGACGTCCACGATCGCGAAATTATTCTCATCGTTGATCGCCAGGATCTGCCCCGAGACCGGCGCGCCGCGGCGCGACGGCATGCCCTCGGTCGCCTTGACCACGATGGGCTCCAGCTGCACGACGCGGCTGTCCCTGGTGCTCACCTTCTTGGCCTCGGTGCGCGCGGCCTTCAGGTCGTTCTTCACCTCGATGATCTGGTCGACGCGCTCCTGCAGGACAGCGTCGAGCTCCGCCAGGCGCTTGGCCAGGATCTCGCGCTCCTGCTGGAGGTCGACGAGCTTGCCCTCGAGCGATGTCTTCTTGTCGCCGATCGCCATCAGGCGGCTCTTCAGTTCAAAGTTCTCCTGGCGCAGGCTGTCGATCTGCGTCTGCAGGGTCTTCTTGTCGCGCTTCTCGCGCACGAGGTCCTCCGAGAGCGTGCGCGCCAGCTTCTCGTTATAGACGAGCTTGCGCTCCATGTCGCGGCCCCCGTCGAGGACGGTCTTGAGCTGCAGGTCGATCTTGCGCCCTTCGTCCATCGCGGTCGCGAGCTTGAGCTTGGCGTCGTCGAGCTGGGAGCCCATGTTCTTGACCTCGATCTCCAGGGCCGCCTTTTCGCGCAGGACATTCGCCCAGTACGCATCGTCCGTCGGGGTATCGGTCGGGACGGGATACGCGATCCCGCTCCCGCCGCCCGAGGCCTTGAGCTGGACGACCTCTTCTTCCAAAGACTTCTTCTCGGAGGCGAGCTCTGTCACGCGCTCCACGAGCGTCGCCCGCTCTTTGGTCACCAGGTCAAACTTGCTCTTGAGGCTCTCGTGCTCCTGGGTGAGAGCGTCGTACTTGGCCTTGAGGTCCCCCACCTCAACATCCAGCTTCTTCTTGGCCTGGCGCAGGGAGGCCAGCTGCTTGTTGAGCTCGGTACGCTCGTTCTCGAACTCTATCTTCTTGGAGTCGTATTCCAGGTTGAGGGTCTTGTAGAGGCCGTTCAGGTGGAAGGCGATGACAAGGGCCATGGCGCAGATGACTGCCAACGCGATGAGCAGAATCTTTATCTTAGCGTTCATCCCACCTCCTCATTGACTCTACATATAACATATTCCCAAAGGTCCTGCAAGATATTTTTGGTCCTTTTGGGAATATTACTGCTTCTTATTCAGGCAGTTGTGAGAAAAGCAGGGGGTCGGAGTCACTCATTGATCTCCGAGAAGACGTGACGAATGATAAGACTGGCCGCCCCCAAGGCCACCGCGTCCTCGCTCAGGCGCGAAGGCACGATCTTCACGGCGCTGGCTGTTTCCTCAAAGCACCATTCGCCGACAGCGCCTTTGACTTCTTCGATCAGGGCGATCCCGGCCTGCTCGATGCCGCCGCCGATGATCACCATTTCAGGATTCAAGAGATTCACGAGGTATGCCACGCGCAGCCCCAAGCGTTTGCCCGCCTCACGGACCACCTCAAGAGCAAGCACGTCACCCTGACGGGCCTTCTCGAAGATGTCGACAAGCGTGATGTCGGCGCAGGGGCCGCCGGAGGCCCCACCCTTCTCGCCCTTCTTGGCGCCGTTCTTCCAATTAAGACGCCTCAGGTATTCCGCGTGGATGTTCAGGTCCGCCTCCCAGCGCTCGAGGAAGAAGGGCGCTTCTTTCTTGTCGCTGTGGATGGCCACCTCGCCGGCGCAGCCCGTGGCCCCGCCGTAGACCTCTCTGTCAATCATGATGCCGCACCCGACCCCGGAGAACATGTAGAGCAGGTTGCGCACGTCGGCCTCCAGGGCCAGCCACTGCTCACCGAAACACGCCAGCGTCGCGTCGTTGTCGATCTTCACGGGAAAACGGAATTCCCGCTCGAGGATATCCTTAAGCGGCACCGTCACATCGGCGTAATGGTAGCCGTCGTCCATCTTTTCCGGCCAGCGGACCTTCTCGCGCTGGGAGTCGACGACCCCGCCGATCCCGATGCCCACGCCGCGGATGCGGTCTCTCATGGGGCCGGCCATCTCGAGCAGACTCGAGAGCGTCTCCAGGAGCGTCTCCACGACGTCCTTGGCCGCGCCGCCGGGTTTGTTGCGGGTCACCTTGTGCAGGACGCGGCCGCTCAAGTCCGTGACGACGCCGATCGTGTTGAGCAGGTTGATGCCGATGCCCACGGCGTAGCCCGCCGAGGCGTTGAGGTCCAGGAGCAACGGACGCCGGCCGCCCTTCGAGATGTCGTACTCTTTCTCGAAGACGATCTTCTGCCTTAAAAAGTCCTCGATGTAATTGGAGATGGTGACGACGTTCAGGCCGATGATGCCGGAGATGTCGGTCTTGCTGATGGGGCCGCGGCGCCGGATGGCGTCGAGGATGAAGAGGTTCTTGCGCGCCCGTTCGCTCAGGTTTTCGCTGCGGAAGGTCATCTCTTTCATCTCAAGGACTCCAGGAGAGCGGCGTACTCTTTGTGTTTCTTCCCCAGCGCCCCTACCAGCGACCACGCCACCATGTTGCGCATGTAGTGGTCGCCGAAAAGATACGTGCCGTCCGTGGCTGAATACATATCGGGTTGGTTCCAGGGGTTCAGGGAGCGGGCGCTCGCCGCGTTCCAGGTCTTTTGCGCGAGTTCCAGCCCCTCTTTTTCAAACCCCTCGTAGATGGCAAGACCCGCCACCACATAACCCAACCCGAACCAGCAGTGCTGAGAATGCCAGTTGGACTTGTCTCTTTCGCCGGAAGGCATCACGGAGTTCACGACCCCGAATGCCGATGCCTGCGCGTTGCGCTTTAAGATCGTCGCGACCGCTTTCTTAACCTTTTCCGGCGCAACAATATACCCCAGGTCCAAGACATGGGCGGCCCACTGCCCGACGAGTTGGCCGGCGGTGCAGGCCGGGCTCACCTTGCGCGTCTTGGTGTGATGAGCCAGCTGTTTTTCCGTAAGACTTTCTTGTGCATTATTATACGCCATGTAATAGCTTTTGTTCCACAACTTTTTATCAAAACTTGCGCGCCCCTTGCGAAATCCCTGATGGGCCTCCTTGGCCACGGCCGCGTCGTTCATCAAAACCGCCATCTTCTCCAAGGCCAATAAGGCTGCAAGAAAGAGGCCGGAGACATACGCGCCGGCGCCGTAAAGGTCCCACAGGTCGAACGTCTGGTCCGCGCCCTCGTCGTCCGGGAGGCCGTCCCTGTTCTTGTCCGTGGCGGCCAGCCAGTAAAAAGCCTTCTTGACGAAAGGGTATAATTTTTTCAGGGCGGCCTCGTCCTTCGTCCACAGATAATCGCGGTACGCCAACAAGATGAACTTGGCGTTCAGGTCCTTCCACATCAGGGCGTTCGTGCTGTTGGACGGCAGGTCCGTGCGCTTGTAGCCCAGGTCGTGGGGCACGTATCCCTGCGGCCGCTGGGCGTCGGCGAACTGCATCATGCAGCGCGCCTCCAGCGCCGGGAAGAGATGCAAGAGCGGCAGCGACGCGTAAAAGCGCACGTCGAGCGTCTCGCACAAGGGGCACACCTGCGGCGCCTCGAAGGCGCCGAAACGGCTGCGCTTGGTCCAGACGGTCGACGACGAGAAAGGGTACAGATTATTGAGCAGCGCGTCCTTGAGCCACGCCTCGCCCTTCAGCGACTCGACGGACTTCGTGAAGGCGCGCGTCTTCTCATGCAACTCTTTTTCCCGGGCCGCGACGTAGGCCGCCGCGTCCCGGGCGCCGCGGAAATGGTTCTGATACATCCGGCCCTCGCCGGCGGCCGCCGCGTACCAGGAGACGACAAAGGTGACGGTGCTCGATGAGCGCGCCTTGAGGACGCAACGCGCCGCCAGCGCCCCGCCGAGCTGGACGCTCTCGGAGACGACGACCTGCTCGGAGTTCGTGTTGGGCAGCTTGCCGTCGCCGCGGAAGGGCTCCCACGCCTCGCCGCAGTCCAGGGCCTTCTTGTCAAAGACGAACGGTTTTCTTTGCATGTTCCATTCGCCGAGATACGTCGCCTCGAGCGAGGGTCTCTTCAAAAGGCTCAGGCACACCTCGCCGGCCAGGGGATCGGGACCTACGGTCTTCTTGTTGTAAAAACCCACGTGGAGCGCGTCCTTCGTCTCCGTGACCTGGTTGAAACGGCCCACCCCCCATTCGCCGACGATGTTGCGGCCCGTCATCAAGAGCGCCGCCGTGACCGGCCGCTCCCAGGGGTTCTTGAGCCTGAAACGGAAGACCGCCACGGGCAACCCCGAGTCCTTCTCGTCCTTGGGCACGAAGGGCGCGTACGCCTCGAGCTCGCAACGCACCGGCAGGCTCTCGTCTTCATAGGAGAGCTCGGCGAACGGGAAGGTGCCCTTATAGGTGATACGCGTGACCGTCGGGTCCTCCGCCATGGGCACGGTCTGCAGCCAGCGCGCGGTCGACCGCTTCTTGTCCGCCGTCATCAGCGCAAAGTGGAACCCCAGGATGCCCTGCGGCATGCCGTCCGCCGACGACGACACCGGGTTGTGGCACCCGCTCAAAAAGGTGAAGTGGTCCAGCAGCCCGTTGGGCAGTATCTCGAGCTTACCCGCGCCGAGCCCTCCCAGCGGCACTCCTGACTTGACCTTCTGATCCGATGTATACGTCGGCATAAGGGACACTCCTTACAACTATCTATCTGACAACAAGTTGTCGGCTACTTTTCCTGGCTCTTTATTTGAGACAAAAAGGATGTGAGCCTTTTTGTCTCACTTGATCTGAATAATCTCGAAGGCGGTGCCTTCCAGGCCGGCCGTACCGATCACCGCCACGAAGACGACCTTGAGGCCGGGCTCTTCGTAGTCTGTCGTCAGCTCGGCCGCGTTGGGGACGTTCTTCAGGATCCCCGCCTCGTTGGACCACTCATAGGCGTAGTCGGGCGTCATGCAGCCGGTCATCGGGTTGGACGTCGTCACCGCGTAGCGCACGTCTTCGCCGACGGCCGACGCGGGCAGACGGCCCGTCACGTCCACGTTCAGCGGCACCGGCTCCTCCCCCTTGCCGAACGTCCCATTGAAAAAGAGCCGCAGGCCGTAGGCCAGGGGCTTCTCCTCTTCCAATTCTTCAAGACGCGCCTTCGTCAGCGCGACGATCTCGCTGTCTTCGCTTACGCCCAGCTCTTTGGCCTTGGCGAGCGCGGCGCCGTACTCCTCTTTGGCGGCGTCGGATTCTTCCTCCCACTGCGCCAACAGCCCCAGGTGATACCGCGCCGAGACGACGAGCGGATCGCCGGCAAAACGCGTGATCAAATCCCGGAAAAACGCCTTGGCCTTGCCGACGTCGCCCAGGCCGTACGCCGTCAGGACCCCTTCGCGAAAGAGGACCTCGGCGCGGCGAGACGCGTTCGACTCTTTAGGCGCCGCCTCATAGCCCGCGAGCCACTCCTCATAGGCCGCCGCGGCGGCCTCGTAGTCCTTCAGGCGCTCCAGGTTATAGGCCCGGCGGTAGACGTCGTCCTGGTCCAGGGCCTGCCGGCCGATCGCATCCGTCGCCTTCTGATACAGCTCCTCCGCGTAGACAGGATCGAGCGCCTCGGCGTCGCCCGGGTGCGCAAAACGGCCGGCGATCTCGACCATCGCCCGGGCGCGGACCGCATCGTCCTCGATACGCTCCAAAAAAATATTATACATGGTCTTGGCCAGGTACAGATTGCCCTCTTGGGCGAAGGCATCGGCGGCCTTGCGGATCGTCTCGGCGGACATCCCGGACTGCGCCAGGTGATCGAGGTAGACCCTATAAAGCCGGCGGCTCAGGTTCTTGTCTTCAAGGTCCCGGATCTCATCGGCCTTCTCCTTGACCAGGACCAGACCCTCTTCAGAGACCGCCGCCTTCTCCCCCGCCGCGACGACGTCGTCGAACGCCGCGTAGGCGTCCGCGCCCTCCTTCTCCTGCGCCGCGCGCCAGCGCAAAAAGGCGATGCCGAAACGCACCGGATCGTCTTCGCCGGCGAGCTCCTCGGCCTTGGCGAGGTCTGCAGAGATCCCCTCCTGATACGCGGGGCCGATATCGTAAACACTCTCCCAATCCTTACTCTTCTTCCAATGGGCGATCTGCTCGAGGCGCGTCAGGGCCCGGTAAAAGTAGACCGCGGCATCCGCCCCGCCTTTCTCTACAAGACTGCTCAGGTAGGCGTAAAGACCGTCGTGATCACGGGCTTCGAAATAGACGGCGGCCTGGTCTTTTAACGGGACCGCCCCCGCTGCGTCCGCCGCGAAAGCGCTCCCCGCAAGCGCAAAAAATAAAAGGGCCGCGGCGGCGCCCAGGACGCTGCGACGCATGCCGGTTGAGGACGGGCAACGATGTGTCATTCCTTTTCACCCTTCCAAAGCTCGCGGATCTCGTAATATGCCTTGCGCGGCGCGCGCTTGTCCGCGCCGCTCTCCGTCTCTTGCGAGAGCCGCACGATGCCGAACCACTCCTCGTTCATGTTCATGTTGCGCTCGGCCTTGATGTCCATGTAATAGGAGCTGTTGGACCAGTTGGACTCGGTATCGTGGCGCGATGCCGCGGCGGCGTCCCACTCGTTGTGCTTCCACCACTCGTCCGTCCACTCGAACATCACCCCGCCCAGGCAGTTGCCCGCGCCGCCGTCCCTGCCCGCGACGTTGGCCAGGATCTCCGACCACTGGCTCTTCAGAAAGAACGCCTGCATGTCCTCGTCCTCCCTCTTTTCGTGCGCGTTGTACGCGTCGGCGCCGAACTCCACGAACACGACCGGCTTGTCATACGTGCTGCGCAGCGAGTTGAAGATGTTGCCGAACGTCTTGCCGCGATACATGATGACGCCCAGGATGTCCACGTCCGGCGTGTTCTCCCGCGCGACGTCGAGGCAGACGGTCTCGCCGTTGCCCATGGCCACCGGATGCTCCGGGTCGACCTCGTGGATCGCCCGCGCGATGTCGTTGACGAGCGCGTAGTATACCTCGGCGCGCGTCAAGAGGCACTGCCGCGGGTCCTTCATCCTGTCGATGCGCTCGCTGGACCAGGCGTTGATCTTGCCGCCGAAGGAATAATTGTTCTCGTTGCCCAGGCACCAGAAAAGGATCCCCTCCTCGTCCTTGAGCGCCTTGACCATCGTGAGGACGTCCTCCTTGACCTTCTGGCGGAAGGCGGGGTCATCGTAAAAAGGCGCGGGGTAGTTCCAGAACCCCAGCCAGTGCCCCATGATCGTGCGGATACCGAACTTCTCGTAGAGGATGCGCACGACGCGCTTCGTCGCCTCGAGGTCGTCGCCGGGCTGATAAAAACGCACGGTGTTGACGCCCATCTTCTGCATCAGCGCGCCGTCAACGAGCCACGGCGCCGCCGGATCGTTCCAGAAATCGTAGTCGTGCGACCTGCCGACCGGGACCGGGTTGTAGCAGACGCCCTTGACCACGTAGGGCCGGCCGTCCACCACCAGCCGATACTGACGGCCCTTGAGCGTCTTGATATGAACCTTGCCCGCAGGCACCCGGCCCATGCCGGCGGTCGAGACAAAGACCCCCACCAACACCGCTATAGCAAAAAACCTCTTGGCCATCTCTTCCTTCTTGCGACAAAAATGAGACAAACAGCCAGGCTCATTGTCTCAAATCCGTGCGGGAAAAATGAGACAAAGAGCCTGGCTGTTTGTCTCTCTTTTCCGCACGGCGGACGGCTTATTCGTACCGGATCTCGTCCTGGTAGAACGTGGCGCCGTCCGGATTCACATCGAGGTTGGTCGTCACGGCC
>Ga0307419_10001654_pt1 | contig 11468 bp, 7 predicted proteins | sample SalMarWE160230MG_2_FD_202512 | JGI IMG/M metagenome (GOLD analysis project Ga0307419, IMG submission 202512) | Salt marsh sediment microbial communities from the Plum Island Ecosystem LTER, Massachusetts, United States - WE1602-30 | ecosystem: Environmental > Aquatic > Marine > Intertidal zone >... | reverse complement strand
AGAAAGAGGTTCTCGAAGCATTGAAAACAATTTTAAAGAGTCGAATCGTTTGAGTCTATAAAGAATCTATCAGCGTCACGTTGATTGGATGCAGGCCTGGCTCAACAAGGAGGTTGGTTTCAGCCTGTCCGTGGCAGTGGGATCTTCCTGAATAATTCCTTGTCAATCATGTCCGCTAGAGAAAAAACCTTTTTCTCGTCCAGCCCTGTCACAATCCCTGATTCATGAAAAAAGCGGACAAGCATTTCTGTGGGTTGATTACCGGGCGCACCGGTGATGCAGCCGCCGGTTCCGCCGAGTGAGGCATCAAACCGCCGGATACCCATATCGTATGCTATCTTACTATTGGTAATGGCAGATTCGCCCGATATATTATGGGGATGATATCCGAGTTTATTTATATCTTTCCCTTTTTTTCTGTTCAGGATTGCTTCAAAGACCCTGCCCGTTTTTTCTTGATTTGCCACACCCTGCAGATCCGAAAGGGTTACGGTTTGAGCGCCCAGATCAAGGAGTATGTCAATATAAGAGTTTACGTCTTCCATGTCAGCCTCGATAAGAGCGGCGTTTTTTGTGTCAAAGTATCCGAATGCCGCTGAGACGTAGGCAACCAGCCTTATATTTTTTGCTGCGGCATCTATTGCGATCTTTTTATATTCATCAATTGTTTCTTTTATCGATTTTCCCAAATTGGCAAGATTATGGGCCTCAACCGCAGAAAAAAATATTCCGATTGTGTGGCTGTATCCATCGTGACCCAGGCCCATGTCGAGAAAATTCCTGTAGCCGGACCTGTTAGGTACCAGCGTAATAAGATTGATTCCATCCAATCTGCCGAGATCCGTCGCAATTTTTTTCAGGGCCTTTTCATTCATGGCAGGGGCGAGCTTAGGGTGAATGCATGATAAGATTTCAATGTTTGAAAAGCCTGCGTCTATGACCTTTAGGGCTATCTCGGTCCGAATCTCCGGGGTAAAGATATCAAGGCCGGTAGAGGGAACATTCTGACCGTATTCTCTCAGGGTTACATCGGTAATGGTTACACTGTCTTTGTTATTCTCTGACATAATTATTCATCATAATTATTAAGTATTTAAAGAAAAAGGCGCAAAACGACTTTTTACGAGGTTATCAAAGTTGGAAGCGACCTAAAGTGCCTAAAGTATTAGAAAGGATCACATCCGCGATGTTGGTTCACTTTTAGCACTTTATACTTTAGCTCACTTAGGATCGTCTTTGATAGCCTTTTTTGACGGATTTTTTGACCCAATTTCCAGGGTGGTTTTTTCAAATCTATAACCCTCATATCCTATTTTTCTATTTTTTTGAGATAAAAACAATATGATAGTTGCAATCCCGTTTTGTGTGATTTAAAATTCCTTCATTTTTCATCGCCAGAAGGTAATAAGGCCTTGTGAAAGGCCACATAATTATGGCAATCATGCATTCCAAAGACCCCGGGAAAAAGAAAATAGTAGAATAATCAGGGAGAAAAGAAATGAAAAGAAGTGTTTTGCTCAGGGTAAACGGTGAAAGACATGAGATATATATCAAGCCCAATCGTACACTCTTGGAGGCCCTTAGAAAGGATCTCTTAATGACAGGCGCCAAAGAGGCGTGTGGGGCAGGTGAATGCGGTGCCTGCACGGTGCTCGTGGGTGGAAAGCCTGTAAACTCCTGTATAATGCTTGCTGTGGAGGCTGAAGGGAAAGAGATAGAGACGATAGAGGGGCTTTCTAAGGGGGGCGATCTGCATCCCCTCCAGGAGGCCTTTATTGACCATCATGCCTTTCAGTGCGGGTTTTGTACCCCTGGCATGATCATGACCGCAAAGGCCTTCCTTAACAGGAAACCTGGACCGACAAAACAGGAGATAAGAGATGCCATCGCCGGAAACATCTGCAGGTGCACAGGCTATGAGAACGCCGTAGATGCCATATTGAACTCTGCAAAGGAGATGTAAAAGACCGATGAATGACTTCAGATATGTAAGAAAGGGCCTCAAGAGGACCGATGGAGAACTGATCGTAACAGGAAGGGCGAGGTATACGGTTGACATTACACTTCCAGAGATGCTCTTTGGCAAAATATTGGGAAGTCCATATCCCCATGCAAGGATAAAAAAGATAGACATAGAAAGGGCTAAGGAACTTGAGGGGGTAAAGGCAGTAATAACCGGAAAGGATACAGGCTACAGGAGGTTCTCTTTTATTGATACACCTGCCTACCCCGCTGATCAGACACCGCTTGCAGTGGATAAGGTGAGGTTTGTTGGAGAGGGTGTCGCTGCTGTTGCCGCCATAAGCGAGGATATAGCAGTAAAGGCCTTGAATCTTATTGAGGTAGAATATGAAGAGTTGCCATCTGTCTTTGACCCTGAGGAGGCAATGAAGGACGAAGCTCCTGCTGTTCACGATATAATAGAACCAAATACGGCCACGGCCTGGGAGGATTTTGGGATCCCATTAACAAAATCGAGGCCATACAAGACAGTCAATAATATTTCAAACAGGACCCTCATTGAGTATGGGGATATTAAAGAGGGATTTGAAGATGCAGACCACATAAGACAGGACAGGTTTGAAATACCTTCAACCTCCCATATGGCAATGGAACCCCATGTGGCCTTAGCAAACTACCAGCCCACCGGAAAACTGGATGTCTGGCTCACCCATATGGGGTATGAGCATAAGAGGTTCTGGCTGGCAAAGCTCCTGAATATGCCTATGAGCAAGGTGAGGGTGCACAAAACATATGTTGGCGGCACCTTCGGGGGTAAGATAAGTATATTTCCCTATGAATTTATTACAGCATATCTCTCAAGGCTTACCATGAGACCTGTAAAGATCACCCTCACGAGACAGGAGGTGTTCTCTGTATGCCCTCCAGCAAGGAGAATGATTGTCTATCTAAAGATGGGCGTGAAGGGGGATGGAAAGATCACGGCCTATCATGCGAAGGTCATTGATGATGTAGGTGCTTACAGGACGAGTTCTCCAACCGCAATGTACCTTGCCCACGCCTTTAGAAACCCCATATACGATATACCCAATGTGAGACACGAGGGATATGGCGTTTATACTAACAAACTTTTCACTACTGCAAAAAGGGGACACTCCCTCCAGCAGATGAGTTTTGCCGTGGAGTCTCAGATAGACATGATATGCGAGGACATAGGCCTTGATAAGATTGAGATGAGACTTTTAAATTTCAGGAAAAAGGGAGACGTCCTTCCCAATGGGGATACGCTTAGAAGTTATGCTCTCCCCGAATGCCTGAAGGAAGCAGTTGATAAGATTGGATGGAAAGGGAAATATGGAAAGGGGAGGTTCAGGGGACTGGGTATCGGGACTGCCTCAATGTTCTCTGGTGCCCATAACTTCCCATTTGCAAGTGGGGCTATGCTCAGGCTGAACCACGACGGCAGGATTATTCTCTACATAGGACAGACTGAGTTCGGAATAGGCATTGACACAGTGATGTCCCAGATAGTGGCAGAGGTGCTCAATTGTCCCATTGATTATGTGATTGTCAATTCAGGTGATTCAGAGGTTAGTCCCAATGACATAGGGAACTGGCTGAGTGCAGGTATGTTTGTGTCAGGCGAGGCCGTGAGGAGGGCCGCGCTCGACCTTAAGGAGCAGATGTTAAAACATGCGAGTACCGGGCTTGAGACTGATGTTGAAAACCTGGATATGCTGGACGGCTGGATTGTATCCAGGTCAGAAGAATCGAAGAGGCTCTCCTTCTCCGACATATCAAAGTATGGAATTCAAATGGCAGGTGGTGATCCCCTTATTGGAAAGGGTTTTGCTAAGTGCGTTCCCGAGGTTTATTTCTGGAAGGGAAAGTTTAACAAGACGGCATCTCTTTCGTCGGGAAAGGGAAGGTTTACAGAGGCCTATGGTCTTGCTGCCGCCACCGCAGAGGTTGAGGTAAACCCCGAAACCGGAGAGGTGAAGATAGTTGAGCTTATTGTTGCTGATGACTGCGGAACACCGATAAATGTGAAATCCGTTGAGGGCCAGATTATGAGCCAGGCGGTAATGGGCATAGGTGATGTATTATTGGAAGAAGTAAGGATTAAGCAAGGGATTGTAATGAATCCAAATCTCCTTGAATACAGGGTTCCAACTGCAAAGGATATTCCTAAAATAAGATCGATAATTGCTGACAGTTATGAGCCCAATGGCCCATTTGGGGCAAAAGAGGTTGGTGAGACGTCGAGGGCAGCCGCCATATCAGCCATCGCAAACGCCATATGTAATGCCATAGGTGAGAGGATATATGTCCTCCCCATGACAAGTGACAGGATAATGGGCGCGATATCAGACGCAAAAGGAGATAACCCATGAGTTTATTGCCGGAATTTGAATACAAAAGGCCTGGAAATGTAAATGAGCTTTTTGATATGCTTTCTGGTCATGATGGAGAGGCTGTGATTTTGGCTGGGGGAACGGATTTAATGCCAAGGATAAAGAACGGACTGGAAAGGCCAGCTCTTGTCATAGATATTAAAGACATAGAGGGCCTAAATTATGTTAAAGATGATGGAGAAAAGGTGAGAATAGGTGCCCTCACAACGATTTATGATATTAGGAATAGTATGCTGATAAAAGAAAAATACCCCGCACTTCATGAGGCAGCAGCTTTAACCGCTAATGAACAGATTCAGCTCAGGGGAACCTTGGGGGGTAACGTTCTTCAGGATACAAGGTGCCTGTACTACAATAAGCCTGACACGTGGAGGAATTCCTTTAAGCGCTGCTTCAAAAACGGTGGTGACATATGTAATGCCGCCAAGGGAGGGAAAAAATGCTTCTCGGTCTATCGTGGAGATCTTGCGACTGCGCTTATGTCCCTTGGAGCATCCGTATGCCTTGTAAGCAAAAATGGCGGGAGAGAAATACCACTGGAACATATTTTTTCAGGGGACGGAAGGTCCCCCTTTTCCCTAAAAAGGAACGATTTTTTTAAAGAGGTTATACTACCATCTGCAAAAAAGATAGGCGGCTATGAAAAGCTAAGGATGAGAAAATCCTCGGACTACCCTGCTGTTAACGTAGCCCTTTCCGTGGATACTGAAGGCAAGGGAAGGCTCGTTGCAGGGTCTGTTGGCCCAAGGCCCTTTGTATATGACTCTCTATCTCTTGATGAACTGAAGCATCTCCCGGAAAGGGCCTATGATGAGGCATACCCCGTAAATAATATGGCCCTCTCACCACTTTATAGAAAAAGAATGGTCAGGGTGCTGTCAGATATGCTGATAAGACGTTTTGTTAAAGAACGAAAGAATTCCTAATACACAAGTGCCGGTTAGGCCGGATTCAGCAGTCCTTTTGGTGCTTTGATTGCATGGAAATCGAAGCCGTGGCTGACATTTTTCCAGGATATTTGGTTTTTCTTGACAATTTTTCCGTATATTCATTATAGTTATTTTGTAGCTAAAAAGTAGCCACAATAGATTGTAGGTTGTGGATTGTGGGACTCTGGTTTATAATCACAGGTCCCAAAATTGATAACCTCATTTGAAATTTTTTATTAATAATTATAGGAGGCGAACCTATGAATATCATTCCCAAAATTAAAGAAATCGTAGGCCAGGAAAATGTGTTTGACGACCGCGTGGAATGTATTTCATATTCGCGGGATCTTTCCGTACATGAAGGGATTCCGGATGTGGTGGTTTTCGCATACACAACCGAGCAGATTTCTGCGATTATGCGGTTAGCCAATGAGGCAAAAATGCCCGTTACGGTGCAGGGTTCAGGGACAGCTACAACAGGGGCATCTCTTCCTGTAGAAGGCGGTATTTTGTTGGATGTTCATAAAATGAACAATATTCTTGAGATCAGTAAGGATAATTTCTATGCAAGGGTAGAGCCGGGGGTTATCTGTAACCAGCTAAATGCAGAACTTGCCAAGCAAAAGCTCATGTTTCCCCCGAATCCCGGCAGCGAGGCAATTGCAACAATCGGTGGAATGATGTCCACCAACTCCAGCGGTCACAGGGCCGTGAAATACGGAACTGCCAGGGATTATGTAAAGGATATGCAGGTGGTTCTGGCGGACGGAACCGTCATTAAAACCGGTTTTAAGACCCCTAAATCATCCTTTGGATATGACCTGAACCATGTCTTTGCCAGCTCCGAGGGAACACTCGGCGTTATTACCGAGATTATGGTAAAGATTCGGCCGGTTCCGGAATATAACGCCCTTGCCCTTGCAATCTTCCATGACCTGTTTGCGGCAGGAAAGGCGGTTACCGATATAATTGGTTCGGGTATACAGTTGACCGCATGCGAGATCATGGACAAGTACAGCCTGAAGGTTGTTGAAGAGGCTATTAATAAGGATGTTAGCAAGATAGAGGCCATGCTGATTATTGAATCAGACGGTGTCAAAGAGACAGTCGAAAGGGACATGGAAAGGATTGGCGAGATATGCAAAAAACATGGTGTTCAGGAATACACCTGGAGTGCTGATCCTGCCAAGGCCGCTGAGATAATGGAGGCTAGGGGAAAATTAGTGCCCACACTTTCAAGGATTAAGCCGGGCAACAGGCTTGTTCCCATATCAGAAGATCTTGGTATTCCCCCGACAAGGATACCAGAAGTTATTAAGAGGGCGCAGGAAATAGCCGATAAGTATGATTTACTGCTTACCACATTTGGGCATATTGGAGACGGCAATGTCCATACCACCTTTGTGACCGATATGAGAAGCCAGGATGAATGGGACAGGCTCAGACCGGCCGCTGATGAGCTTGCTGAACTTGCCCTTGAGATGGGAGGCACGGTTACGGCCGAACATGGGACAGGCCTTGCCAGGAATCCGTATATAGAAAAGCAGTTAGGCCCTGCCTTAGACGTCATGAGGTCTATCAAGAAGGCCCTTGATCCGAATGGAATACTGAATCCGGGAAAAATGGGCCTGGAAAAGAAAAAATATGATATCTACGACTATTTTGCGTTTAAAACCTTTCTTGAACATCCCGAAGGGGTCAATTCCTATGGTGAGGATGTTGACAATGAACTCATTGCGTGCATCTACTGCGGCTTTTGTCGGCTCGGATGTCCTACCTTCAGCGTGACCCAGAGGGAGTCGAGGAATGCGCGCGGAAGAAATGTCCTTGCCTTTAATTTTTTAAACGGGACTTTAGAACCCTCAAAAGAACTTGCAGATGCCATTTACAGTTGTACAACCTGCCAGGCCTGCACATATTTTTGCCCGGCCCAGGTGAAGGTGGATGTGATCATGGAAGGGCTTCGAAGAAAACTGTACAAGGCCGGATATACGCCTGAACCGGTGCTCGGTGTTCGGGATAACATTTTCAAGACAGGAAATGTCTATGCAAGCGCCAAGGCCGACAGGATCGACATTTACCCTTCCGATCTCAAGGAAAAGATCCAGGACGGGACGCTCAAAGAAAAGGCTGAAACACTCTTGTTTATGGGGTGTGTACCCAGTTATCTGGATATGAAGATGATCCCCAGCTTGATAAAGCCGTTAGATAAGGCCGGGGTGGATTACACCGCTCTGGGGACCGAGGAGGGTTGCTGCGGCTTCCCGTTGTTCCTAATGGGGTCGGACGAGTTCGAACCACATGCGGAGAAGGTTATTGAAAGAATTAGGGCCACGGGCGCAAAGGAACTTTTAACCCCCTGTGCCGGGTGCTACAAGACATTTAAAAAGATATATCCTGAGATCGGAGACCTGGGCTTGGAAGTGTATCACTCCGTGCACTATCTCGAGAAACTGATAAATGAGGGAAAGATAAAGTTCAAGGGGGATCTGGGGAAAAAGGTCACATACCATGATCCATGTGACCTGGGAAGGGCCCTTAAGGTTTTTGAGGAACCGAGAAATATCCTGAAGGCGATCCCGGGGCTTGAATTCGTAGAAATGGCCAGGAACAGACTCCAGGCCCGTTGCTGCGGCGGAGGCGGAGGCGTGCTTGCCAGCGATCCTGATCTGGCAGTGGAGATGGCGGCCGAGAGGGTTCGAGACGCGTTGGCCGTGGGTGCGGAAATTATTGTATCCGGCTGTTCCGCTTGTAAGGACAACTTAAGAAAAGGCGCTCGGGCCATTCCCAAGGAGGAACGCGGTAAGATAAAGATTATGGATATTACCGAAATTGTGGCCCAAAATATGGAATAGTTAACCAGTTAATATTGGGAGGTGTTTAAAATGACTATTAGTAAATGGACACATGCGGGTACTATTACAAAGATGAACGCCATCAACTATCCTGATAAATTGGGATGGCAGGACAAAAACAATGAATTCACTTTCAAAGAGTGGAACGAAAGATCGTGCCGGGTTGCAAATGGTTTGAAGGACCTTGGGGTAGGATATCAGGAAACCTTTGCCGTGCTCGCTTTTAACAGGGGTGAATGGATGGATATCTATGCCGGTTGCGCCAAGGGCGGACAAATGGTTGTCCCCGTTATGTTCAGGCTGGCAGGGCCTGACATTGAGTATATTACCAACCATTCGGAATGCAAGGCATTTATCGTGGAAGCACCTTTTGTGGAGCTGATTGACAGTATCAAAGACAAACTCCCTGTTCCCAAGGATGCATACATCTATATGGGAGATGATCCTGTTCCTGATGGATACATAGGATATGAAGACTGGCTGGCAAAATCCTCTCCCGATGAGCCGGATATAACGGTGGACGCAGCCGATATCTGGACCGTCATGTATACATCCGGGACCACGGGCAGGCCCAAAGGGGTGATGAGGACCCATGAAAGCATTATGGCCCAGTATTATTTGAACAACATCAACCAGGGTGTCAGACCGACTGATAAGGTAATGCTGGTTATGCCAATGTGCCATATCAATTCCATATTTTACTCTTTTCCTTACAGCTTATTATCAGCGCCCGTGTTTGTTTATAATATGGTCAGTTTTGATCCAGAGGATCTGTTGAGGACCATCGACGAATACAAAATTACGTTCACGTCCCTGGTTCCCACCCATTATATAATGATGTTGGCACTGCCGGATGAGGTAAAAAACAGTATTGATGTGTCCTCAATCCGACAGCTGCTGGTATCTTCCGCACCTGCCCGAAAGGATCTGAAACTGGCAATCATGGACTATTTCAAAAACGCAGAACTCTGGGAGGCATACGGTAGCACAGAGGGCGGTCTCGTTACCCTTCTCAGGCCGGAAGACCAGTTCAAGAAACTCGGATCAATCGGGAAAGAGATATTCGGGACTGATAGGATCAGGATACTTGATGAAGACAGGAACGAGGTCCCGGATGGTGAAGTTGGAGAACTTTATTACCGGACCCCGATGCTCTTCAAGGAATATTTAAAGGAGCCCGAGAAGACAAAAGAGGCATTTGACGGCCTCTGGTCTTCAGCAGGGGATATGGTGAAACGGGATGAGGACGGCTATTATACCCTTGTTGACAGAAAGGCAAACATGATCATAACCGGTGGGGAAAATGTATACCCATCGGAGGTTGAAAGCGCTGTTGGTGCACATGAAGCCGTCAAGGACATAGCCGTGATCGGTATCCCTGATGATAAATGGGGGGAGGCCATCAAGGCGGTTGTGGTGCTTCATGACGGCTTTGAACCAAGCGACAAACTGGGAAAAGAGGTCCTCGATTCGGTCAAGGGGAAAATAGCCGGATACAAGCGGCCCAAGACCATAGATTTTATCAAGGATGAAGAAATGCCGAGAACTGGCACTGGAAAGATAATTCATCGGATTCTCAGGGAAAAGTACGGTAAATGGAGTGACGCTTAACAGGGAAGTATGGAATCCAGAAAATTGCCATTTTGAAGCAATTCCGAGATCAAATAAATTGAGAAAAAAATATTAATTAAGCTGCTAACTTTTAATGTCAATTTTAAAATCGGAGGAGAAATCACATGTTGACAAAACCGTATGTACCTTACAAGGGTTATTATTCAAGCCCGTTTAGCCGCTGGCAGGGCACTATGCAAAACGAGAATGCTATTGTTTTAGGGGCAACGACGGCAAGGAAGTGGTTGTTAGAAAGCAAAATTGATCCCACTATTATTGATTATCTGTACTATGGGATCACTGTCGCACAGCTCCCAATGTTTTACAGCCACACCTGGGCGGCATCAATGTTGGTTGACAATGAAAAGAACCTGCCTGCACTTATGGTTAACCAGGCTTGCATCACCTCACCAACCTGTATTCATCTTTGCGCTGTCAACGTAGAGGCCGGAACCTATGACACTGGGTTTGCCCTTATATCGGATCGCTGTTCCAACGGCCCCCATGTCGCATGGCCAAAACCCCTGAGCCCCGGTGCGAAGATGGAATCGGAAAACTGGGTGACGGACAATTTTGACTTTGATCCCAGCGCCGGGCTGAAGATGGTCCAGACGGCAGAGAATGTGGCTAAAGATATAGGTGTGACCAAAGAAGAGTGCGATGAAATCACATTAAGGAGATATGAGCAGTATCAGGACGCCCTTGCGGATGACAGGGCCTTTCAGAAGAGATACATGTTTCCTGTTGAAGTAAAAGTATCCAAGAAGAAGACCATTTTGCTTGAAGAGGATGAGGGCGTAACGCCCACCACTGCCGAAGGCTTAGCCAGGCTAAAACCCGTAGAACCGGGAGGTGTCTTAAGCTTTGGCGCCCAGACACACCCTGCTGATGGTAACTGCGGGCTTATCGTAACCACCAGAGATAAGGCTAAAGAGTTGAGCAAAGATCCCAATGTTGAGATCCAGATTGTTTCATACGGTTATTCAAGGGCCAAGAGGGGGTATATGGCAGCAGCTCCGGTTCCTGCCGCGGAGATGGCGCTTAAAGACGCAGGGCTGAAAATAGAGGATATGAAGGCCATCAAGACCCATAACCCTTTTATCATCAATGATATCAATTTGGCCAGGAAGCTGAATTTTGATGTCATGAATATGAACAATTACGGCTCCTCCTTAGTCTACGGGCATCCTCAGGGGCCAACAGGCTGCAGGCTAATTGCTGAACTGTTAGAGGAGGTAGTTATGCTTGGCGGCGGCTACTGTATCTGGGCCGGATGCGCCGCAGGAGATCAGGGAGCGTCCATGATATTCAAGGTAACTTGTTAGCCATAAAAAATGTTTTAACCCAGGCTGATTTATAAGAGGGGCCACCCTGTTTCGAACAGGGTGGCCCTGCTTTTCTGCGTGAAATCCGGTGAATGACCATCATGCCCCGGAAAAGTATCGATCAAAGAACACATTGTATCCGGTGCGGGGAGTGTTGCCTCGGGTCAAGCCCGACACTGCAAATGGAGGATATCCAACTTGTAAGGGAGGGGTTTATTCGCAAAGGTGATCTTTATTCCATCAGGGTCGGGGAACCGGTAAGGGATAATATTGAAAACAAGCTGATAATAACAGACAGAGAGTTAATAAAAATTAGGGAAAAAAAAGATGGCAGCGGTTGCGTCTATTATGATGAGGAGGCAAAGGCATGCA
>Ga0307419_10001653_pt1 | contig 11471 bp, 17 predicted proteins | sample SalMarWE160230MG_2_FD_202512 | JGI IMG/M metagenome (GOLD analysis project Ga0307419, IMG submission 202512) | Salt marsh sediment microbial communities from the Plum Island Ecosystem LTER, Massachusetts, United States - WE1602-30 | ecosystem: Environmental > Aquatic > Marine > Intertidal zone... | reverse complement strand
CTTTCAGTTATGATGCCGAGAGCTTTCCCGTCTTTACTAGTTACGATAATGCAACCCAGTCGATCACTGCTCATGAGTTGAGCCGTTTTGTCAATGGGTGTGTCCTCTGGGACGGTGACTGCGGGACTGGACATTACATCCTTAACCAGCATTCGAGGTCTTAATCCTATTTCAGCCATAATCCACCAACCTCACTATGACATCATTTGAAAGCACTATTAAATTCTTGCTGAGTTTAACGAAGGGAATATCCCTCGCAACATCCCTTTTATTCAACATTTTTAAAGCTTTTCCCTCTTCCAGAAATCCATAACAGTTAATCACGTGCCCGCATGATTGCGCGCGCGTTTACCATTCAAGTGGTCCTCTATAATAGCTCAAAGCGGGGCATCCAACACATTTTTTATCCTGAAATGAGGGGCAGTCTTTACACTGAACGCCACACGGGGTGACATCGCCTTTCTCTTTTAAGGTGTCTGTCTTCAACGGTAAGAAGGGGTAGTGTTGGACTCGTCCTATGAGATAAAATTCGGATCTACGGATTCCTTCGCCGCTCCGCAACGCGCACTTTTCCATGGATTCGCTTTCAAGAGTGGCTTGATCTTCAGCCATCACTAAGGCGATGAGGTTATAGCCGCCCATAGTTGTGAAGAAGTTGATTACGCGGGGACATTTACTGTATCGATCAATGATCTTCCTCATGGCTTCTGCACTTTCAATTTCGAGTAGGATCAATGCTAGGCGCAGGTTTAGTGCATCCGTGTTTACGAGGGCTGAGATGTGGATGATATTTTTGTTAAGCAGTTTCACAATCCTTTTTTTTGCGCCCAGACTGGTGAAGCCAATTGCGTCCCCTAATTCCTTGTATGTTTTTCTTCCATCTGATCGGAGTTGCTTGATTAGCGTCCAGTCAATCTTATCCATTTTTAGTCATTAGTCATTTTACTAAACGAAAAGTTTATTAAATGTTTTGATTTGTAAACAGAACAAGCCATAATAATTTAACGAGAGATTGATATGGAGAAACACATCGCCACCGAGAAAAGAATTGCGGAGTTCACTGAAAAGGAGCAGAAGCTCAAAAGGAACATGAGCCGCATCAAACATAAGATTGCCGTAATCAGCGGAAAGGGAGGCGTAGGCAAAAGCACAGTAGCAGCAAATCTGGCAATGGCTTTTTCATTGCACGGTTACAAGGACCGGGTTGGAATTCTAGACATTGACATACATGGACCCTGTATACCCAAACTGCTTGGCGTGAAGGGAAAGAAATGTCAGGTTTCGCCTCTAGGCGCTTTACCCGTAACTGGACCAGAGGGAATCAAGGTGGTATCCATGGACTTTCTCGTAAAAAGTCAAGAAACTCCAGTTATCTGGCGTGGACCATTAAAGATGCAGGTGATTAGGCAATTCCTGTCAGACTTCATGTGGGGTGAACTTGATTTCCTCTTTATCGACGCCCCTCCGGGCACTGGCGACGAGCCTCTAAGCGTCATGCAGCTTATCCCTGAAATGGACGGCACAATCATAGTTACCATACCCTCAGAGGTTTCTGGGGATGTAGTAAAGAAAGCGGTGAGTTTCTCCAGAAAAATGGGAATCCCCGTGATAGGCATAATAGAGAACATGAGTGGCTTCACCTGTCCAAAATGTGGCGAGAAAATAGACATCTTTGGGTCTGGAGGAGGAAAAAGACTAGCGGAAGACTTGAATGTCCCATTTCTAGGGCAAATCCCGATAGACCCCAAGATCTGCGAAGAAGCGGATAAGGGCGTACCCTTCGTAACGGGACATGTGGACTCTCCAGCCGCAAAAGCCTTCAAAGAGATTGTGAATAAGGTAGAAGACTTTTTGAATACAGAAAAACGGAGTGAAACAGGAGGGAAATAATCGAATGAAAATATGTGTTTCAGCCTCTTCAGGCAGTCTGGATGCGAATGTGGATTCGAGATTCGGTAGATGCCCATACTTCGTAATAGTTGATTCTGAGACGATGGAGTTCAACGCCATTTCAAATGATTCTACTAATGCAGCGCATGGAGCTGGAATTCAAGCCGCTCAGACAGTAGCAAATATGGGTGTTGAAGTGGTCATAACAGGTAACGTTGGACCCAACGCATTTAATGTCCTATCAGCATCAGGAATAAAGATTGTTACAGGCGCTTCTGGCAGTATTAGAGAGGCTGTTGAGAAATACAAGAATGGTCAACTCAAAGAGATAGGCAACCCAACTGTTGGTGGACATTTCGGAATGGGAAGAGGATCTGGCAGAGGACGATAGAACATTGTACATTGGATATTTAAGATTGGAAGTTGAAAGAAGCTTAATGGAATTCTAAAGGTTTTGAAGGAAAAAGGAGGTGGGAAGGAAGTGAATGTGAGAATTGTGATTCCGGTCTCGGATGATAGAGGCATCGATGCCCAGCTTTCGCAGCATTTCGGAAGGGCACCTTTCTACGCTATCATTGATTTAGACGAGGAAGGTCATGTGATAGGTCAAGGGACGATATCTAACACGAGTGAACATTTCGGCGGTGTAGGTCTTCCACCTGACCGAATTCTACAATTGAAACCAAAAGCACTAATCACCTATGGGTTAGGCCCAAAAGCCTTACGAGTCTTCCAAGATGCTGGGGTTGCTGTGTTGAGAACTGAAGCAAACACGGTCAGAGAGGTCGTTAGAGCATATGCTAATGATGAGCTTCAAGAGCTGACACATGGCTGCCATCAAGCCCATCACCAGTAGAAAACAGGTAATTCCCGAAAAGAAGAGGAAACAAATTGATTTTAACGGTTGCCAGCGGAAAAGGTGGCACAGGAAAAACAACTGTTGCAGTCAACATGGCACTGTCCCTAGAAAACGTGCAACTGCTTGACTGCGATGTTGAAGAACCGAACTCCCACATTTTATTACAACCTGAAATCAATGAAACAGAACCAGTATACACGAAGTTTCCTGTGGTTTCAGAGGAGCTATGCGATTACTGCGGAAAATGCTCCAAGTTCTGTGCTTACAATGCTCTGTTTGTGGCGCCAAAAACGGTTATGGTTTTTCCCGAATTATGTCACAGCTGCGGCGGGTGTACACTTGTATGTCCCAAGAATGCAATAACCGAAAAGGAGAGGCAGATAGGCGTCATCAAAAAGGGAGAATCGAAGGGTGTTGAGATAGTTTACGGGGAACTCAATGTTGGCGAAGCCATGGCTGTCCCGCTGATAAGGGCAGTCAAAAACCAAATGAAAAGCAACAAAAACGTGATAATAGATGCTCCACCTGGAACCGCCTGTTCTTTGGTCGCATCAGTCCACAAAACTGACTACTGTATCCTCGTGACAGAGCCAACTCCCTTTGGTTTGCACGATCTAAAGATAACCGTTCAGGTCTTGAAAGACCTCGGAGTTCCCATGGGCGTCGTAATAAACCGTGCAGGACTAGGAGACAGAAAAGTCTACGAATACTGCGAAAAAGAGAACATTCCTGTGCTATTGGAGATTCCCTTTAGCAAGAAAATCGCAGAGCTATATTCCCGCGGAGTCCCATTCGTGGCTGAGATGCCTGAGTGGAAAGAGAAGTTTCTGGAAGTTTGGGATACTATAAAGAGGTGAAGATGATGGTGAAAGAGATTACAGTGTTGAGTGGAAAGGGCGGAACAGGGAAAACAAGCGTGGCTGCTTCTCTTGCTGTATTAACCAAAAGGACTGTTATGACCGACTGCGACGTAGATGCGCCAGATCTTCATCTGCTATTAAAGCCTGAGGTGCTGGAGAAACAGGAATTTAAAGCCTCCAGAGTTGCTGTGATAGATGAAGAGACGTGTGTCCAATGCGGAAAATGCGAAGAGCACTGCCGATTCGACGCCATAGAGAAACTTGTTGTCGACCCTGTTCTATGTGAGGGCTGCGGCGTCTGTGCGTACATTTGCCCTGTAGCTGCAATAGAGCTTGAGAAAAGGGTTTCTGGGTACGCCTTCATCTCAAAGACCAAGTATGGTCCCATGTCCCATGCTCTATTGAATCCGGGAGAGGAAAACTCGGGTAAACTTGTGAGCTTGGTGAGAAAGAATGCTAAAAAGGTCGCTGAAAAAGAAAACTGCGAGCTGATCATTAACGATGGACCGCCTGGAATCGGCTGTCCTGTGATAGCGTCTGCGGGTGGAGTTGACACGGGGCTAATAGTTGTGGAGCCAACATTGTCGGGCATCCACGATATGGAGCGTGCCTTAGGTTTGCTAAATCACTTCAAGATTCCTTCCCTTGTTTGCGTAAACAAGTATGACATAAACGAAGAAAACACCGACAGAATAGTCGAGTTTTGCGGGTCCAACGGCGTGGAGGTTGTTGGAAAGATACCTTTTGATCCGATTGTTACGGAATCCATGGTTGCAGGAAAACCCATAGTAGAATATTCGCCGGAAAGCAGGGTCTCGAAGGCTATTGTAGAGATGTGGAAACAAACCTTAAAACAATTATAGAAACAATTTGTTGCGAAACAGCACTGTGCTCATCTAGCGTCTACACTGTGTCTAGCTCTAGCGTCCAGAGTTTCTTGGAACAGCCGCTTCACGGAAACTATACTCTATTTTTGTGTTTTTGTTGGAGAGAGAACAAGCTGTTCTTTGGTTATGTTAACCTCTGTGATTATGTGATTCTTGAACTCCATTGACTTTCCCAGAACATCTTTGACAACCACTTTGTTTTCAATCGCTTTTGCATAGATCACATTTTCAAACGCTACTTCTTTTTCCACTATTACCTTAAGTTCACACATTTCTACTCAGCAGTAAAATATCACTCGCTCATGCTTATATTTTGTTGGCACGCACATCTGAGAAAGTTTTTCCAATAGTCCACAAGGCAAAAGCCACGGGTAGGGAAAGGCTGCAGACAAATCTAACGTTTAATCTGATCCTTTTCGATCTTCTCCAGTTTTTCAATTCGATTTCGCAAGTCTTTTCTCTGCTCAAAAAGTTCAAGCAGCTCATTCAAGTTGTCAGAGATCAGTCCCAGAAGATGATCTGCCTTCTCTCCCTCTTCTTCTTTTTCGCGAAGCAATTCAGCTTTCTTAACGAGTTCGTTTAGAATACAGATTATTTTCCCTTGCAGAACCGCTAAGCTTTTCACAGTCATGTGCAATTTCAAGTCGACAGAATCATTTTTCGTTGACATTTAAAGTCAACAATAGCTATCCACTTCTTTTCTTAAGTTAGTTTCGTGAGTGTATAAGTAAAGAATAGTTTCTTTTCCTAAGATGTCGACAATACAGTTAGGTTTGGTGTGAAATGTATAAAAAGCAAAAGCAAGAGATAGATGATGTTCCACTAGATTGATCTTCTAGATTAGAGAACTGATGGTAAGGACGTAAAAAATGATGGAAAAGGCAATAAAAGCAGTTAATCTAACGAAAGCTTATGGCAAACTTTTAGCTGTTGACCACATAGACTTTGAGGTGAAGAAGGGCGAAATCTTCGGTTTTCTGGGTCCTAACGGGGCTGGAAAAACGACGACAACTAGAATGTTAACAGGCATATCCAAGCCTACAGAAGGAACTGCGGAAATTATGGGTTACGACATTCAAAAACACGCGGTGGAAGCTAAGGAGCTGATGGGAATAGTGCCCGACATATCTAATGTTTACACTGATCTATCCGCTTGGAATAACCTGATCTTCACTGGAAGGCTGTATGATGTACCCAAAGTTGAGAGGGAAAATAGAGCAAAAGAGCTGTTGCAGTTGTTTGCTTTATTTGATCGACGTAAAGAAAGTGTGCAGGGCTTCTCGAGAGGAATGAAGAGGCGTCTCTGTATAGCAATGGCGCTCATGAACAAGTCATCCATACTTTTCCTTGACGAGCCAACATCAGGTCTTGACGTTCAAAGCGTCTTAACGATAAGAAATCTGGTTAGAAAGTTGAATGAGGATGGACTAACGATCTTTCTTACAACACATAACATGGAGGAAGCCAACCAAATGTGCGACCGAGTAGCCATCATCAATAAAGGCAAGATAGCGGCAATTGACACTCCGGAAAAGCTCAAGAAAACCATAAAAAAGCTTCAGTTCATCGAGGTTTCTTTCGTTGGCGCTACAAACAACTTAACCACAGAGCTGGAGAAACTTCAAGGAGTCACCGAAGTTGCAAAGCATGGAGACAAATATAGAATCAACACCGAGAATCCGCCAAAGGTACTCTCTGCGATATGGGAATATGCATCAGCCAACAACTTGGAAATTCATACTGTGAATACGTTGGGTCCAAGCCTAGAGGACGTGTTTGTGAAGCTTACAGGAATAATGCCAGAAATGAGGCGTAAAGGTAGTGAACTTGGCATGAGAGCTGGTTCATAAGAAATGGGGTGTTGTTTGTGATAGGAATTAAACGTATCCTGAAGGACATAAGAGTTGCATGGGCTATCGGAGAGAAAGACATTCGGATATACTACGCGAAACCCGCATCTTTGATGTTTGGAATACTATTTCCATTCTCCATGTTCCTATCCTTCGTGATAGGACGAAATATACCTATTGACCAAGCGATTCCGGTGCTTGTTGCCCAGTCACTCTTCTTCGCCTCTTCATCCATTGGTCCAGTAACGATACCGCTAGAGAAGAGAATCCGTACCTTCGACAGGTTTCTGTCCGCTCCAGTATCGCTCAGCACAGTTCTCTTAGGCAAAACGATTGCAGGGTTCATCTATGGCGCAGCAGTATCCATTATTCCCATAATAGTAGGCATCATATTTTTCCAATCGATCATCACAGACATTATAGCCTTAACAGCTGGTATTGTTCTTTCAGCATTAGGTTTCGCTGCTATGGGAATTATGTTCGCTTCTATACCCGGTCAAGGTCCAGGACAAGTTATGATGCCACTAAACTTCGTTCGTATTCCATTATTATTCATAAGCGGCGTCTTCATCGCCGTCAAGGATTTACCCGTTTGGGGGCAACTTCTATCCATGTTCTCACCCTTAACCCACAGTATCGAGTTGGTGAGAAGCGGTTTAGGAGGACAGAATTTTTTTGGTCCTCTACTTAATGTAGCAGTCCTAACATTTTACTTGGTTGTTTTCCTTCTTGTGGGTATCCGTTTCCATATAATAAATCAAAAGAAGGAGTGAACAGTAAAACTTCTTTGAAAGATGGAGAGTAACCGACTTGAAGGAAACAGAAACAGTAGCTTTCGGGCCTGTCCCTTCAAGGAGATTAGGTCGAAGCCTTGGAATAAACAATATTCCACCAAAATTTTGTCCATATTCTTGTGTTTACTGTCAAGTAGGCAAAACCATAAACATGACGAGGGCAAGGAGATCATTCTACAAGACAGAAGACATTTTCGAACAGGTCAAAAGAAAAGTTAACGAAACAAACCAAAGAAAGGAACCGATTGACTATCTAACTTTTGTTGCAGACGGAGAACCAACTTTAGATATTAATTTAGGCAAGGAGATTTCTCTTCTAAAGCATCTTGGAATTCCAATAGCGGTCATAACCAATTCCTCCCTGATTTGGCAGAACGACACGAAGGAAGATTTGCTGGAAGCAGATTTCGTTTCTTTCAAGATTGACACTGTCAACGAAAAACTATGGAAAAAAATAGACAGACCGCACAAAGACTTGAAGTTAAGCACCATCTTGGGGGGCATAAGCGATTTTGCGAACGAGTTTAGGGGCACAATTGTCAGCGAAACAATGCTGATTGATGGAATAAATTATGGTGGCGAGTTTGAAAAGACTGCGGAATTCCTGAAACACCTGAAAAGGCTTGATAAGGCATACCTAGCCATTCCAACAAGACCGCCAACAGAAAGATGGGTCACACCCGCCAAAGAAGAAACGGTAAATGGGGCTTTTCAGGTCTTTGCCGAAAAGTTAGGCGCCAAAAAGTTGGAATATCTGATTGGCTACGAGGGTAATGCCTTCAGTTTCACAGGGAGAGTTGAAGAGGATCTGCTGAGCATAACTTCGGTGCATCCCATGCGAGAAGAGGCGGTTAAGGAGTTTTTGAAGAAGACAGATACAAGTTGGTCGATTATTGAGAAACTTTTGCTGGAGGACAAGCTTGTGGAGCTTGATTATGCAGGGAAATTATACTATATGCGGAAGTTACCGAGCAGAAATTTTGTTTACTGAGTGACTGTGAGGGGTCTTCCTTCGGTTAGGGCTTGGGCAACCTTTCTTCTTGCGCTTTGAAGAAGTCTCCAGATTGTTCCTCTTGAGACGCCCATTTTTGTGCCTGCCTGTTCCTGAGATAAGCCTTCAAGGTCCACTAGTCTTAGAGCTTCGACTTCTGCGTGTTCGATTGAAATAGGGCTGGCGGTTGTTGTTGGTTGTGGGATGAATTTTTCTACTTTTGAGGGGTTTGGTATGGTGACTGGTTTTGGGAATCTTCCTCTTCTTCCTCGTCTGCACCGTCTTCGAGACATTGTGATCAGCTAATCTCTTATTCTTTAAGCCTTATATGCTAATCTAGTTGTGCCGTAACTCTTATATATTTCTGTGCATATTCCAATAAATGTAAATCGTGCATAAACACAAAAATAGAGGTGAAAGAACCATGCCAAGAGGAGATAGAACAGGACCCTGGGGCGCTGGACCCATGACAGGAAGAGCATCCGGATACTGCGCAGGTTACTCCGTTCCCGGATTCATGAATCCAACAGGTGGATATGGAAGGGGATGGGGAAGAGGACGCGGAAGAGGATTCGGCAGAGGATGGGGAAGAGGTTTTGGCAGAGGCGGATACGTGTACCCACCACCCGCAGTAGGTCAACCCGCTTACCCACAGGCAAACCCGCCAGTAGTACAACCGCAGGCTCCAAAACAAGAAGTTGTAGCCTTAGAAAATTATCAGAAACAGTTGGAAGCAGAGAAAGCAGACCTTGACCAAGAGATGGGCGGCGTCAAAGCTAGAATCGAAGAGTTGAAAGCAAAACTCGAGTGAAGGGACAGCAAGTAGGATCGTGAACGCGACGCCCTTTAGAAAAGCCATGGAATCAGGGGGAGGTGAAATTTTTTGGGAAAGCTCAGGATAGCCGTTGCAACGAATGGAAAGAATGGGTTAGAGGACGTTGTGTCAAACGTTTTTGGTAGAGCCAAAACGTTCACTATAGTGGATGCTGAAGATGAAAAGATAGCAGGCGTAACCATACTGGAGAACTCTGCAGCATCATATCACCATGGAGCTGGACCCATCGCAGTTAAAATGTTGGTGGACGAAGGCGTTGAAGTGGTACTTGCTAATGAACTGGGTATTGGCGCGTCTGAGCTGTTAAAGCAGCATAACATAACCACTATACCCGTCAAACCAGGCACAAACGTTGCAGAGGCTACTAAAAAAGCGCTGCGTACACACAAATAGCAAGAGACGCCGGATGAGATCGAGGAACAAGGAAAACATCTTACCGAACAAAAATCAGAGATCACCTAAAGAACAGTATAGAAAACTGAAAATTCTTGCAGAACATGCATCAAACCAGCTTGGCTCACCCTGCTGTGCACCGTGTTAATTGATTTAGCTGTATTGTATATACGTTTATAAGCGACCCCCAGAAAAGTTTGCATAACTGAGGGCACATGATGAAAAGATCGGAGATCCTCGGTGTTACAGAACGTATTCTGGAAAAAGCCGGATTCCGCTTGTCACAAAGATGCTGCTCCAGACCATGCTGCTTTGACCTAGCAGCTCGGGGAGAAAAAAAGCTCATTTTCTTGAGGATTCAAACCAACATCGGAAACACGTGTCTCAATGATGCGGCGGAGCTTCAGAAGATCTCAGGATGCTTTTCTGCAATGCCTCTTATTGTCGGCGAAAAAACGCGCAGAAAACCTCTCGAGGATGACACGGTCTACACTAGGTATGATGTTTGTGCCATAACTGCCCAAACTATGGAGGATATGCTCCTCCGGGGAGTGTGTCCTTTGGTTGAGGCTGGACCTGGAGGTTACTACATAAAACTTGACGGGTCCCTTATCAGGAAACGGAGGCAAGAACTGGGGCTTTCTGTTGGAAAGTTAGCTGAGATGGTTGGAATCTCTAGGAGAACTCTTTACGGTTATGAGAATGAAATGGCTAAAGCTTCAGTTCACGCAGCCTACAAGCTTGAGTGGATTCTGGGAGCGCCGGTGGTGCAAACCACAGATGTGTTTCAAGGTCCCGAACGATCGTGTTTCTTAGCCAAAGCCCGAAGCATAATCGCTAAGCATCGTCTTCTAAAGGCAGTTTTTGGAAAGCTTACACAATTCGATTTTAAGGTGACTTCCACAGGAAGAGCGCCCTTCGACTTTATCGCCAGATGTCCCGAAAAAGGGTTGAAAATAATTGGGGGCGTTGCTGATGCGGGGGAGAGGAACTTGGATCAGCGGATAAAAGAGGTTAAAAGTCTTGGCGAGGTTATCGGCGCTCATGCGGTTTTCATAAGCTACGAAGAAAGAAGCAAAGATGAAAGAGTGCCTTTGATCCGCTACAAGGTTCTTACCAAGATGAAGTGTCCAAAAGAACTTTTCGCGCAGCTTAGCTAGCTTTCATTTTTGTAAAATAGGTTACTGCAGCTTTTTCTGTCTCGAGTCTGCTTCGCTCTTGACTCTTTTCGCTGTTTTCCACGATTTTCTTACGAAATCTGGGTAGTCGCCAAACTTTCTGATCCAGTCTTCTAGGAATTTTATTGTGTTTGGGTCGCTTGGGTAGCCGCAGCCTATGTTGCCGTGTTTCTTCTGTAGCTGGGAAATCACTTTATCCCGTTCCACCTTGGCTATGATAGAGGCTGCGGAGACGATATGGTAGTTTGCGTCTGCTTTGTGTTCAGAGATTATTTTGGGGCTAAACGAGAGGTTTTCTGCGATGTGTTCTGCAAATCGGTTTGGCAGAATGTCCGATGCGTCCACGTAGACTACGTCTGGCTTAAGAACCGTTATCACTCTAGCCATTGCCTGAGCTTCGAGGCGATTCAGCTTGTGAAGCCTTCTTTTGCTTTCAACGACACGATCAATCTCAGCTGGAGACAGCCATACGATGTGGTAGACGAGAGCCAACTTTTTAATTTGTGGAAAAAGTGTTTCGCGTTTCTGGGGAGAAAGGCGCTTTGAATCCTTCACGCCTAATTCCACTAGCTTAAGTAAATCCTTCTCATCAAACAAGACGCCTGCTATAACCAAAGGACCAATAACAGGTCCGCGACCGGCTTCGTCAACCCCAGCAATCAGCATACCAGAATCCTTCGTTTTTGATTTATTTAAAATAGCACTACTCCATAGTCTTTGTGGGAGAATCCATGCCATACATGATTGTCTTTATGACAGCCAGCAACAGGGAAGAAGCCGTGAAGATAGTTCGCACTCTGCTGGAGGAGCGGCTGATCGCCTGTGGCAACCTCGTTGAATCTGTTTTTTCCTTATTCTGGTGGAAAGGGAAGATAGAGGAGGAAAAGGAGGTTCTGGTAATCATGAAGTCCCATGAAAGGCTGTTCAAGAAGCT
>Ga0307419_10001652_pt1 | contig 11473 bp, 10 predicted proteins | sample SalMarWE160230MG_2_FD_202512 | JGI IMG/M metagenome (GOLD analysis project Ga0307419, IMG submission 202512) | Salt marsh sediment microbial communities from the Plum Island Ecosystem LTER, Massachusetts, United States - WE1602-30 | ecosystem: Environmental > Aquatic > Marine > Intertidal zone... | reverse complement strand
ATGGTCCGGAGATCCGATTAAACCTTAACCTAACCTGAGAGTAAATGGATTTATAAGCAGCATTTGAATCCTTCATACCTGAAAGTTGAATGGATACATGAACAACATTTGAATCGCTATCCAGAAATAATTGATGATGGTTGTTACAGGCTCCAGTCCACCGACTCCTTGCCCTGCTGCTGTAGGATTTCATTGGTTTTGGAGAAATGCCGGCAGCCGAAAAACCCCGAGTGAACTGAGAAGGGTGAAGGATGAGCCGCTTTCAGGATGTGGTGCCGGCCGGCATCGATCAGGTATTCCTTGGCCTGTGCATACCTTCCCCAGAGGATGAAAACGAGTCCCTCTTTCTCCTGCGACAATTTCCGGATCACTGCATCCGTGAAATTTTCCCAGCCCCTGTTCTGATGGGATCCTGCCTGGTTGGCCCGGACGGTCAATGTGGCGTTGAGCAGAAGCACACCCTGGTCGGCCCAGGCTTCCAGGTTTCCGTGTGCAGGCATGGCAATGCCCAGGTCATTGTGGAGCTCCTTGAAAATGTTTATAAGAGAAGGCGGAGAGGCTATTCCCGGGGGGACCGAGAAACAGAGCCCGTGGGCCTGTCCTTTTCCGTGGTAGGGATCCTGTCCCAGGATCACCACTTTTACATTTTCAAAGGGAGTCCGGTCAAAAGCAGCAAATATCTTATCCCCCGGCGGATAAACCGCATACGATCTCTTTTCTTCCACCAGGAAATCTTTAAGGGCGGTAAAATACGGCCGGTTGAACTCATCGATCAGCCTTTCCTTCCAGCTTTCATGGATCCTGGGATCGATCATGCATGGAAATTTTTATTGGTGATCCGTAAAGTAAAGATAAAATTCCTGCCGGGAGAATCGATACCGGAAGCAAAAATTATTCCATATCACTGTCCCGGGCCGGAATTCCGCGGCTTCATGGCGAGGATTCAGCAGCATAAAGACCTGAAGATATAAACAATGGATTATTGATAACCCGGCAATAGCAGGAATCAGCGGAAGGCTATTTTTTTATATACTTGGGCGAAGTTCGTTAAATGAATAATTATGATCCGAAAGTTACTGTTCTGGACGGTGGGGATTATTCTTGCGGGCATCCTGATCTATGCATTCCTGGAGTTACACCGGGGGAATATCCAGAAGGTCGAGGTAATCCAGGCCGTACCTACCGATGCGGCCATCCTGATCAAAACCCATGATCTCGCCGGATTCGTTCGGGATGAGATGTCACGTAACAGGATATGGCAGGAACTCGGGGCGCTGAAACATCTTGGGGAGTTTCAGGCAACGATCGGACGGCTGGATTCGATGCTGCTTGATGACCGGGAAGTGGCGGGACTGTATAAGGGATCGGAGATTTCGTTTTCACTTCATAAGGCTGGACGGAATAATTTCGATTACATCCTCTACTTTCCGATAAATAACTCGGGGGATGAAAAGAAAATCCTGAGGTTTATCCAGGATAAGCTGCCGGACCGGTCCACCCTTACCAATCGGCGTTACAACGAGATCAGGATTTATGATGTAATGATTGCAGGAAGCCAGAGAGGTTTCTCATTTGCTTTCTCGCACGGTTTATTTCTTCTGAGCCGTTCATCCATCCTGCTTGAGGAATCCATCCGCCAGATCGACCTTAAACAGAATGTTGAGGATGAACCCGGGTTTCTTGCAGTGGCCCGGACTGCAGGCCGCAATGTAGAGGGGAACATATTCATCGATTACAAAACCATTCCGGGAATTGTCTCCGGCCTTTTCAACGACCGGTATTCCGAGCAGGTATCGGAGTTCGTCCGTTTTGCGAACTGGTCGGAAATGGATCTGAACCTCCGTCCCGATGCTGTCCTGCTAAACGGGTTTACCTATTCCGGGGAGGGTACCGGGGATTTCCTGGGCATTATCCTGAAACACCAGCCACAAAAACTTGATATCGAGGCAGTAATACCGGAAAATATGGCCGCATTTTTTGCATTGGGACTGGATGATTTCCCCGGCTATAAAAAGGATTATATTGAATACCTCGAAATTCATGGCATCGGAAGGGCTTACCTGAGGGAACTGAAAGCTATGAACGACAAATACAAGGTGGATCTGGACAAGATGTTCCTGCCGGTGATGGACAGGCAGGTTGCCGTGGTGCTGACCGACGTAAGGAACTTCGGCTGGGATGAAAACGCGTTTGTGGTATGCAATACCAAAAGCAGGAGCATGGCCGAAGATAAACTGAAAGAATTTCTTGGCATCGTTGCCGAAAAAGAAGGAGTCGCACTTTCCTCCCTGATACTTGAAAGTCCAGTTAATAATGACGTGAACTACACTTTTTACCAGTTGCCCGTGCCCTATCTTCCTGCTAAACTGTTCGGTAAAATGTTCAATGGGATCAACAGCAAATACTGTGCGTTTTTTGACAACTATATGATTTTCGGGAATTCCATACCCGCGCTGTCGAAGTACATCCATTCCAACCAGCTTGGCAATAACCTGGACAGTGACCTGGGCTTTCAGCAGTTTTCGGAATATCTTGCCTCCCGTTCCAACCTTTATTTTTACCTGGACGTTTCATCTTCCGGCAAACTTTTGGAAAGATACCTGCGAAAGGACCTGGTGGACAAATACGAAAAGGAAAGCGGGCATTTTTCAAAATTCCAGGCCCTTGCCTACCAGATAACATCGGAAAACGACCTGGCATACAATAACATTATCCTGAAATATTCTCCCGATGTAAGAGACGAGCCCCAGACCGTGTGGGAGAGCAGGCTGGATTACCCGGTTGCCTCCAAGCCCAGAATGGTGACCAACCATTACACAGGCGAGAAGGAGATCTTCGTGCAGGATGAGGGCAATAACATCTACCTTCTGAACGGTTCGGGAAGGGTATTGTGGAAGCAGAAACTCCAGGGCCGGATCCTGGGAGAAGTCTACCAGATTGATTATTACAAAAACGGTAAACTGCAATTGATGTTCAATACAAGGGAGAAGATCCACCTTCTTGACCGTAACGGCAATTACGTGGAACGCTTCCCGGTAACCCTTCGTTCTCCGGCTACCAATGGCATGGCATTGTTTGATTATGAAGAAAACAGGGATTACAGGATCGCCATTGCCGGGGAGGACAGGGGCATATACCTTTACGATAAGACAGGCAGCCTGATCAGGGGATGGGATATTCCCCGCACGGAAGGAAGGGTAAGCATGACCCTGAATCATTTCAGGGTGGGCAATAAGGATTACATCGTATTTGCGGATCATCTGACCACCTACATACTAAACCGGAAGGGAGAAACCAGGATCCGGGTGGAAAAACATTTCCCCGTTGCCGAAAATACCAGCATTGTCCTGGAAAGCAATACCACCGGAATCAAACCCAGGCTGGTCATGACCGATTCGCTGGGAAGGGTGCAGTTCATCTATTTTGACGGAACCGTTGAAACCGTTGACCTGGGCACCTATTCCGGGAAGCATTATTTCGAATACAGCGACCTTAACGGGAACGGCCGAAGGGAATTTATTTTCGTGGACGGCAGGGAACTCAGGGTTTTCAACAGCGACGGCTCGAAAAAGTTCTCACGCTCGTTCAGATCACCAATCAGCGGTCCCCCTGTAATTTATCAGTTTTCTTACGGGAATAAAAAGATCGGACTGGTATCCGGGGAAATGAACGAACTCTACCTGGTGAATAACGACGGCAGTCTTTACAAGGGCTTCCCGTTGCTGGGGTCAACGCCCTTCAGTATCGGTGTGATTAACAGGACCACTTCCAAATTCAACCTTATCGTAGGGAGCAATGATAACTTTTTATATAACTATTCCGTACAATAACAGTCTACAAAGCTGATAAATATGTCTTTACAAAGATTCCTTTCATCCATATTCATCCTGTCTGTTATTCTGGCTGCAATTTCCTGCAATAACGACTGGCTCACATCCGATTATGACGCGACTGTTCAGTGGGAAGGGGCTTACGAGGGACCGATAATATTTGGCAACCTCAGTCTCAAGGACCTGCTGGAGGAATTCGATACGACCGGATACGTCTCCGAAGACAGTACGGGATTCCTCTATGCGGCCTATTCCAAGGACACCATCCTCAGGGCATCCGACCTGGTAAAGATCCCGGACCAGCAATTCTTCCAGGTATTTTTCCGTTCGGATACAAATATCCCGGGCTCCTTCCTGGGAATGCTCGGGGATACGATCCCTTTTGTGCAGGATAAGGGGTTCCAGTTCGAACATTTCAGGGACGAACGCCTTGACAGCATATATGTGAAGGACGGGGAAATGAGGATCTGGGTCCGGTCGACCATAAAGCACGAGGGCATTCTGACCATCAGTTCCGACTATGTCTTTTTCGGTGGACAGAAATATCACAAAGTGATCATGATCAGCGATCCTTCGGGGAATTATGATACAACTGTGAGCATCCCAATGGCCGGAAGTACCATCCTTCTTGACAACAGCGTTCCGGATTCCTCCTCGCTTGAAATCCAGTTTGAATTTGACCTGATCAATTCGGGCGCGGATATACTGTCCAGCGAGGAGGTGCAGATCATCAATTCCTTTCACGAACTGGAGTATGCCGCTGCATACGGGTATGCCGGGGCCCTTGACAGCGTGCTCATTGACAAAGCGGAGCTTGAATTCGACCTGCTGCAAGGGAATTTCGAGGGTACCATAAAACTGGCAAATCCCCAGATCATTGTCCGGACGGATAATTCGATGGGGGTTCCCTTTGCAGTTGAGTTAAATGACCTTGAGGCGCGTTTCCAGGATGGAAGCAGTACGGCGCTGACCATTGATCCCAGTGCGAACCCCATTTCCATTGCCGCTCCTGACTTTACCCAGGTCGGGCAATCGGTAAAGGATTCCACCCGCATTGATACCACCAACAGCAACATTCACCTGGCTGCCACCACCGATCTCAGGGGCTTCCAGTACTCGGTCAGGGTCATTGCAAATCCCGAGGGGCAGCAGGATAATTTCATCCTTGATGTAAGTGAGCTCAATGTAAATGTAGAGGGACTCGTTCCGCTGCATCTCAGGATCCAGGATGTAGTGCTGACAGACACCTTCGATTTTGATCTTTTTTCGGATGAGGATACGGTATTCGGTCCGGATAACATTGACAATATGTTGATCAGGATGGAGACCGACAATTTCATGCCCCTGGACCTTGGAATACAGATCTATTTCATTGACACCAGCCGGAGCTGGCAACCGCTTGATTCCCTGTTTGGTGAGGATAAAAATGTTTTCCTGTCCGGCGTGGTTAATTCCAGCGGACGCGTGATCCTGGCGACCAACAAGGTGACGGAAGTGGAGATGTCCAGGGAACAGATCAAGAACGTTGTGGATGCCAATAAGCTTCTTATGAAAGCTTATATCGAGACTACGGACAACGGTTCGCGGGATGTCAAATTTTATTCGGATTACTCGCTGAACTTTAAGCTTGGAACCCGTATTGAATTGCATTATACTATAGAACCGGAAGGACATTAACAATAAAATCCTCAGATATGCCTATAAGACCCCTTGTAAAATACACCCTGGCTACTTTACTGGTAGCGCTTATATCCTGGCACGAGGCAACGGCCCAGTATGCCAATACTTACTATTACATGTTTGGGATTCCCCAGGCAAACCAGCTGAACCCGGCCTTTCAGCCCGGTTGCAACGGGTACCTGGGAATGCCGTTTTTGTCCCCGATCCGGTTCCAGGTCGAATCAAATTCCATTACCTATGGAGATATTATTCAATGGAACAGCTCACTGAACAAATACGTGACCTTCATGTATTCACAGGGCAACAAACAAAAATTCATGGATGCCCTGAAACCAAGCAACCGGATCAGGTTTGAAGCGGCAACCAGTATTTTATCGACAGGCTGGAGAAAAAATGAATGGTTTTTCACACTGGACATTAACGAACGGTTCGTGGAGGGGACAACTTTCCCCAGGGACCTGGCAGAGTTTCTAATTTACGGGAACCTCAGACAGTCCAACTTCAATCTGAGTGACCTGTCCCAGAATGTGAGTTACTTTCATCAGTTTGCCATCGGGGCTTCCTATAACCTGGATGATGAAATGCAGTTCGGGATCCGGGCAAAACTCTTGTTCGGTGGTTCCAACATCGTAACAAAAAATTCCCTGATGAGCCTGAAGACCTCCATTGAGGAATGGAATGTTCAGTCGGATTTCATGGTCAATGTTTCCATCCCTTACCTGGAGGAAGTGCCGGTAGACGAGGACGGCTATCTTGACATGGACAGCCTGGCCAATGCGGCGCTTGATGCTTTATTCGGCTTCCCGGGCGAAATTGCCGACCTTATGACGCCTTCGGGATTCAGCACCCTCGGAGGAATTAAGAACCCGGGATTTGCCGTGGATCTCGGATTTAATTATTTCCCCGTAGAGAAGCTATCCTTTTCCGCCAGTATCGTGGATCTTGGTTTCATCCGCTGGAGGAATTATGTGTGGAATTTCCACCAGAAAGCCGACTATTCTTTTGAGGGACTGGAATTCAAACTTGACGAGGATTTTTCGGCGGGTGACGCCGTACTTGATTCCATAAAGGAGCAGATGAGGATTAAGGTCACCAAGGAACCGTACACAACCATGCTGGCGGGTAAAATATACCTCGGCGCCGCCTACAACCTGACCGAGAAGGTGCGATTCGGAGCAGTTTTCCGTACCAGGATCTACAATTATCAATTCTACAACCAGTTTACGGTTTCTGCGAACGTACAGCCAATTTCCATGTTCAGTGCAAGCCTGAGTTACTCCATATACGGGAACAGTTATACGAACCTGGGAATCGGACTTTCGCTGCGTGCAGGGCCATTTAACCTGTTCTTCATTTCTGACCAGGCCCCGTCCGCTTACTTCTGGCCCGAGGATTTCACCGCCCTGAACTTCCGGTTCGGCATGAACATTGTCTGGGGTTGCGCAGCCATGCCCAAGGCTATGAAAGACCGGCCCCTGATAGATTAACAGGAATTCGGGGGATTAACTGGACATTAATTACTAGTTTTGCAGGGAATTTGCCTGGAAAGAACCAACCGGGCACGGACGCTATCGGGCGCATGGCCGTACCGGTGCGAACGGATCCCGGGTTACAGTGCTCCGGGAAGTCAGAAGGTTTTTAATGCTGAAATGAATTATGGCCTCGGCACTGCGTGTCATCCTTATTATTTTACTGGCCTGGTATGTGATCCGGTTCATAAACCGGTACATCGTGCCTGCACTTTTTGGGAATCCTGGCAAAGACAAAACCCCTCCGGGTCCGAAGGATAAGGAATTCAGAAAGTCTACCCGGCAGGGAGATGTAACCATCATCGATTACGGCAATCGCAACAGGAAAACTGACCCCCCGGATGATGATTATGTGGATTACGAAGAGGTGAAATAAACAAACCATGGTTCCGAAGAATGAAACCATGGTTCAGTAATGTTCATTCCAGTGCTTAACCGGCTGACAGGACCGATGCAGTGACAGCAATCCTGTTCCAGGATTTAAGTGAAAATAATCTGGGTTCCTTCCCCTCCGGACATGGTGTAAAGATCTCCCACCGTGATTACCTTCTTCAGGGGGATTTCCTTTTTTTCGTCAGCCATAATTTATGAATTATTATTGTCGATTTAAACGTCTGGTATCTGCAGCCATACCGGTAAAAACAACACCGGCCGCCTGCAGTATGGATAAATTATTACACGCAGGATGTCGGCTTGGGGATACCTGCGATCCTGGAAGATTTCTTTAGCGGGCCTCCGGGAAAGAGGATATAGAGTCCCTTGATATCCGTAATGCCGCTCTTACCAACCAAACGAATGGTCAGCTGGGTTCCCTTTGCGTGTTTTGCTCTCAGGTATTCGAATACTTCGAAATGTTTGGGGGTCAGCTCGATGCCTTCTTCTTTTGCAATTTCGGCAGCGATGTCTTTATTTCACTGGGAGGGATCGGTAAGGTAACCGTCATCGGTCACATCCACATTGACCCCTGTATTGGTCGGGTAAAACACGAAAGCCAAGAAATTCATAGTCCCTGTTGTTTGAACTGATGATGATCCCGGCACAAAGCGGCGCAATGATCTCAACGGCATGTTCGACAAGTGTTCTGCCCTTCCAGGAAATCAATCCCTTGTCTTTTCCCATCCGGGTGCTTTTCCCGCCTGCCAGGACAATCCCTGTATGTATCCGTTCATCCATATTCTGATTTTTTCGAGGATATTGTTCGGCCTTCCTTCATAGATGTTGATTATCTCGGGATCTGCAAGATCCCATTTGTTTTTCACTTTTTCGATAATCCCTGGACGGACCGTCCAGATCATAGGGATTCCCCTGTCCAGCAGGTCCGGTATTGCCGGAGCCCATAGCAGTCCCTTTAGCTCGAAAGGTCCGATTTCATCCAGCAGGTACAAATGATACTCATCCCGGACCAGGTCAGAAAGGTGACGGAGGCCGGCTTCTATGGCCTCCGGGTTGAAGTAAAAGTCCCCTATTGCCTGCCAGTCCTTATTTTCAATCCGCGTGGACAACGGGAAATTCCTGCCCCCTGGCACCAGTTCAAGGCTGAATTCCTTTTCCCCGGAATCAAGGTATCTGCCTGGTGCCAGGATGCCGCCTGCACGTATGCCAGATGGATCCAGTTCATCAAGAAAGCGCTTCAGTACCATGGTCTTCCCTGTGCCTGTCTTTCCTGTCAGTAATAGGACGTTTGTTCTCCGCATTTCAGGCTTTGGACCGCTTGCGCTGGTTCTGGATCTCCTTTACGGTCTTTGCAAGGTTGGTGGCAAAAACGAAATCATTAAGATACCGGTTATCGGCATTCAGAATATCTTCCCTGCTGCCTTCCCAGCATTTGATCCCCTCGTAGATGAAAACCACTTTATCCCCGATTTCCATGACCGAATTCATATCGTGTGTATTCACGATGGTGGTTATGTTATATTCTTCGGTGATTTCGCGGATGAGCTTATCGATCATTATGGCCGTCTGCGGGTCGAGTCCCGAGTTAGGCTCATCGCAAAAAAGGTATTTAGGATTCAGAGTAATGGCCCGCGCAATACCGACCCGTTTCCGCATCCCCCCGCTAAGTTCAGCAGGGTAGAGCGAGTTGAATCCATCCATATCCACCCGGTGAAGGCAAAAATTGGACCGCTCGATTTTCTCGGCATAGGACATATCGGTGAACATGTCCAGCGGGTACATGACATTCTCTTCCACGGTAAAAGAGTCAAAAAGGGCCGCTCCCTGGAAAAGCATGCCGAATTCCTTGCGCAGGCTTTTCCTTTCCTTGAAGCTCATCCGCGTAAAATCACGGTCATCAAAAAGAATCTCCCCTTCATCAACCTCATGGAGTCCCACTATTGATTTCAGCAGAACGGTTTTCCCCGATCCGCTTTTACCGATGACCAGGTTGGTTTTTCCCTTCTCAAAGGTCACGCTGATGTCATCGAGGACCCGGGTTCCCCCGAAAATTTTGGATATGTGACGGACTTCAATCAACCCAGTATCAGTTTTGTCAGGATCAGGTTAAACATCAGGATGAATACACTGCTGTGGACCACAGCCCGGGTGGAGGATTTGCCCACCTCCAGGGAACTGCCCTGGGCATAATATCCGTGATAGGCGGAAATGGTGGTTATGAGAAAGGCAAAGACCACCATTTTCTTCAGTGCATAGGTGAAATAATATGGATAAAAAACATACTGAAGTCCGTATACATATTCCTGGGGAGTGGCTACATGGGTAAGCAGGGTGGTCATGTATCCCCCGGCCATTCCAACGATCAGGCTGAGGACAGTGAGAAGGGGAAAGAAAAACATGGTGGCAACGACCTTGGGAAGAATCAGAAAACCGGCCGAGTTGACCCCCATGATTTCAAGCGCATCGATCTGTTCGGTAATCCTCATGGTGCCCAGCTCTGAGGCAATGCTCGAACCCACTTTGCCGGCCAGTATAAGGGCTACCATGGTGGAAGAGAATTCAAGCAGAAGCATATCCCTAACACCGACCCCGATAAGATAGCGGGGAAGCAGGGGAGATTCTATGTTATAATTGGTCTGTATCGTGATGACAGCGCCCACAAAAACGGAAATAATAACAACGATCCCGATGGAATTGATTCCCTGAAACTCCAGTTCCCGCATTGTTTGCCGGTAATACATCCAGTAGCGTTCCGGCTTTGCAAAAACTTTGGAGATCAGAATATAGTATCTGCCTAAATGATAAAATAATCGCATGGCCATGTAAAAGTAGTAGTTTTTTATGTTATTTTAAATGGTATATTTGTGCGCTCAATACCAAGCCTGTATGGATAAAAATAACTACAGTGTGATTATGGCCGGCGGTGTGGGCAGCAGGTTCTGGCCAATGAGCAGGGCCGCGCGTCCAAAACAATTCCTTGATATTCTTGGTACCGGGCATTCTCTGCTGGAAATCACTTTTGATCGTTTAAGGAAGATCATTCCCGGGGAAAATATCCTGGTTGTAACAAACCGGGATTACGGTACACTCGTACGTGAGCAGTTGCCCGAACTGCCTGAAGAGAACATCCTGCTGGAACCTTCACGAAGGAATACTGCACCCTGCATTGCTTATGCCAGTTACAAGATCAGGGAAAAGAACCCGGAGGCAAGAATGGTTGTTGCCCCTTCTGATCACCTGATCCTGAATGAGGACAAATTCCTGAAAGTGGTGCAGGACGGATTGAAATTTGTTGAAGCAGAACAAGCCCTTCTGACCATCGGGATCCCTCCATCACGCCCGGAAACCGGTTACGGTTACATACAGGCGAATGGTACCGGCAAGGCCGGCAGTGAATACCGGAACCTTATAAAAGTCAAGACATTTACCGAGAAACCGGACCTTAAACTGGCCAGGATCTTCTATGAAAGCGGAGAGTTCTTCTGGAATTCGGGGATATTCTTCTGGTCGGTTGAATCCATCCTGGCCGCCTTTCAGCTGCACCTTCCCGATGTGTATTCCGTTTTCTCAGAAGGAGAGGGGAAATATAACACCCGGGAAGAAGGGGACTTCATCGAGTACGCTTATGCTGAGTGCAAGAACATTTCGATCGACTACGGAATCATGGAAAAGGCGGAAAATGTGTTCGTGATCACATCCGATTTCGGATGGTCGGACCTGGGTACCTGGGGATCCCTTCATGATCAGCTCAAGAAGGACCGGGAAGGGAATGCGGTTATTGGCAAGCGGGTCATGACCTACGACGTAAAAGGCTGCCTGGTTAATGTTCCGCAGGATAAGCTGGTGGTTTTACAGGGACTGGAGGATTATATCATCGTGGAAACCAGCGATGTCCTGCTGATCTACCGCATGGAAGACGAACAGAAAATCCGGAACATTGTCAACGACGTCCGCATCCAGAAAGGAGACACCTTCATCTGACCGTTCCTCCCTTCCCGTGAACGGTTGAAATTTGCAGAAGCCTCCGGGAATTATTAGCAC